>Ga0187780_10003089_pt1 | contig 12573 bp, 14 predicted proteins | sample 1015_Q2_SP10_20__FD_132429 | JGI IMG/M metagenome (GOLD analysis project Ga0187780, IMG submission 132429) | Tropical peat soil microbial communities from peatlands in Department of Meta, Colombia - 1015_Q2_SP10_20_MG | ecosystem: Environmental > Terrestrial > Soil > Wetlands > Peat | place...
AATATTCATAATTTCGGCGGCGAAACTGTGGAAGGTGCTGGCGGTGACCCGCGCGCCGGCTTGGCCGGCCAGCCGGATAATACGCTCTTTCATATTGATCGCGGCTTTGTTGGTGAAGGTCAGGCACAGAATATTGCCCGGTTTGGCGTCGGTCTTTTTCAGGATGTTGGCAACCCTGGTGCTGAGCAGTTGGGTTTTGCCGGTGCCCGGGCCGGCAATCACCAGCAGCGGGCCGTCAATCCGTTCTACGGCCCGGCGCTGCTCTTCGTTAAGCTGACCAAAGGCTCTTTCAAACTCTTTATTCACACTGATTACATTATGGCACGCGCCGCTCAAGCACCGCGAACTCGTAAGCGTAGGAATTTTTGTCGTCCGGCTGATGCTCCTCAGATGAAACCTGGCGCCACTGCGACCGGTTGAATTTAAAAAACTTATCACCGGCGATATCGGCGTTGATTCTGGTGAGATAAATCCGCTGCGTTTGCGGCAGGGCCTGGCGGTAAATAGATTCGCCACCAATGATGAAAATTTGCTCATCCGCGCCCGCGGCTTTGATGGCTTCGTGAAGTGACGGCACCGTGCTGCAACCCTCGGTGCGATAAGCTTTGTTGCGGCTGACGATAATATTTTTCCGCCCGGGCAACGCCCGGCCGATTGATTCATGCGTCAGGCGCCCCATTATTATCGGATGACCCATTGTCAACTTCTTGAAATGCGCCAGGTCGGCTGGCAGATACCACGGGATGCCGCCGGTTTTGCCTATCACTCCGCCCCGGGCCGTGGCAACGATAATAGAGACCATAACCCGCGCCTAAACCGCTATCGGAGCATAAATTGCCGGATAAGGGTCGTAATTAACAAGTTCAAAATCCTCAAACTTAAAATCAGAAATGTTTTTAACTTTGGGGTTGATTTTCATTTTGGGAAGTGGACGCGGCTTGCGCGATAGTTGTTCATCAACTTGGTCCAAGTGGTTAAGGTAAATATGGGTATCGCCAAACGTATGGACGAAATCGCCAACTTTCAATCCGGTAACCTGGGCGACCATCATGGTCAGTAGTGAATATGACGCGATGTTGAAAGGTACGCCCAAAAAAGTATCGGCGCTGCGTTGGTACATTTGGCAGCTGAGCTTACCTTCGGCCACGTAAAATTGGAACAATAGGTGGCATGGCGGCAGGCCGGCCTTGGCCATTTCGTCAATGTCAGCAACGTTCCAAGCCGAAACGATGATCCGGCGCGAATCCGGGTTATTCTTGATAGCTTCAGTGGCTTTTTCAATCTGGTCGATATGCTTGCCGTCAGGTGTCGGCCAGCTACGCCACTGATAACCGTAGACCGGACCGAGTTCACCCCATTTTTTGGCAAAAGCGTTATCGTTTTTAATTTTTTCGGTAAAGTCCTTAATGCCGCTTTTCCATTCTTCGCTACTGGTGTTCGGTATTTTCTTACCTTGTTCCATCAGGTGATGTTTGTATGGCCACTCGTCCCAGATGTGAACGTTGTTATCTACTAAGTACTTAATGTTGCTGCTGCCTTGCAGGAACCAGATTAACTCGTGAACAACGCCACGGGTAAATAGTTTTTTGGTGGTGACCGCCGGGAAACCCTGACTAAGGTCAAACCTTAATTGCCGACCAAAAACGCTAATGGTCCCGACTCCAGTACGGTCGCTTTTCTTGACGCCGTTGTCCTTGATATCCTGCAATAACTCTAAGTACTGTCTCATAGCCTTCTAATATTAACATGTGCCATCTGGCGTATTTGCTCTCAACCAATTCTTGGATTATGCTTAAAGGTATAAACTGAAGGAGAGTCCATGGAGTTATTGAATAAGACCGAGCAGTGGCTGGCCAACCTTTACAGGGGCGCGCCAAAACTTAGTTCTGGCTCCAAAAAATCAATCGTCGGTATCTGGCCGATCGTCGCTTTGATATTCGGAGTACTGCAGCTACTGGCGGTTATCGAGCTCTGGCATCTCGGACACGAGGTCACCCGGGTCGCCAATCTGGTAAATTCCTTCGGAGCTTATTACGCCACTAACGTAGCGGTCCATCTGAACGTCTTTTACTGGTTGAGCATGATCGTGGTCGCCGCGGACGGCATCATCCTGCTGGCGGCTTACCCGGCGCTTAGGAGACAGCAAAAATCCGGCTGGAACCTGTTATTTTACGCTTCTCTACTGAATCTGGTTTATGGTGTTTTCTCGGCTTTCAACAATTACGGCGGTGTGGCTTCGCTGATTCTGCAGGTAATTGTCAGTGCCATAGTGCTGTATTTTCTCTTTCAGATCCGCGACCAATACTCCAGCGTCAAAGCTCCACGCTAATAACTTGCGCACCGGCCCCTCAGGGGTTAAGCTTAAGCATGATGGATCCTGTTAGAGCTAAGTATTTTATCAAAGATAAAATCTGCCGGTTCGCTGGCAGCGAGCCGGAGCTCTAACAGGATGGACGACTTCAGCGCCGAGCTTAAGAAAGCCGGATTTGCCGGCGAGATAGATAATTCAGAAGAATCGCGTCAGTTCTACAGCCATGACGCCAGTATGTTTGAAATCATCCCGGAGCTGATAGTCGCGCCAGCAGGCGCCAAAGACGTCGAGCGGCTGGTGAAGCTGGTAGCTGAGCGTAAGCGCTCCCAGCCTGGCCTGTCGCTGACCGCCCGCAGCGCCGGCACCGACATGAGCGGCGCGGCCATCAATGATTCAATAATCGTTGATTTCACTAAGCATTTTACGAAGATAGAAGCCGTCAGTGAGCACGCCGCCCAGTCCCAGCCCGGAGTGTTTTACCGCGACTTTGAAGTACAGACCCTCAAGCACAAAGCGCTGCTGCCGCCCTACCCGGCCAGCCGCGATCTGTGCACCATTGGCGGTATGGTCAATAACAATTCTGGTGGCGAAAAAAGCCTGGAATTCGGCAAGACCGAAGACTTCGTCACCCGCTTGGACGTCGTGCTGGCGGACGGCAAGTCCTACGTCCTCAAAGCCCTCAATAAGGCCGAGCTTGATGCCAAACGCAAACAGAGCGGCTTTGAGGGCGAAATCTACCGCAAAATGTTTGACCTGCTGGATGGCAATTATGACGAGATCAAGCTGGCCAAGCCGCACGTCACCAAAAACTCCACCGGTTATAATCTCTGGGACGTCTGGGACCGCCAAAGCGGTATTTTTGACTTGACCAAACTGCTGGTCGGTGCCCAGGGCACGCTGGGCCTGGTGACCGACAGCCACTTTAAACTGGTACCGGCCCGGCCGCATTCCGGCCTGCTGGTAATGTTTTTGCGCGACATCGACGCTCTGGGTGATATCATCCCCAAGGTTTTGGAATCCAAGCCGGCGACGTTTGAAAGTTTTGACGACGCCACACTCAAGTTGGCCATCCGCTTCATGCCCAGTTTCTTAAAGATGCTGGGCTGGAAAAAATTCATCCACCTGCTTTTTAGCTTGATACCGGAAGGCTTCCAGCTGCTGCGCGGTATGCCCAAGCTGGTTTTAATGGTTGAATTCAACGGTCAGACCGAAGATGAGGTCCGCCAGAAGATCAAAGCCCTGCACCGCCAGCTCAATCAGCACCGGGCGCGCTACGAGATCAACGGCTTTGAAGAGGATGCTACCGAAGGCAAAAGCGAGAAATTCTGGATAATGCGCCGCCAGAGTTTTAACTTGCTGCGCTCCAAAGTCAAGGACAAGCATACGGCGCCCTTTATAGACGATCTGGTGGTCAACCCGCCTTACCTTACCGAATTCCTGCCCAAAATCCGCAAAATCGTCAAAAAATACAACCTGCTGGCAACTATCGCCGGGCACATGGGGGACGGCAATTTCCACATAATCCCGCTGATGAAGCTGGAGGACCCGGCCGACCGGGCCAAACTGCTGCCGGCCATGAAAGAAGTCAACAACCTAGTACTGCACTACAAGGGCAGTTTAAGCGGCGAGCACAACGACGGGCTGGTGCGCGGCCCCTGGCTGGAAGCGATGTACGGTAAATCGGTTCTGAAGCTTTTCCGCGAGGCTAAAGCTATCATGGATCCGCAGGGCATCTTCAACCCTCACAAAAAAGCTGAAGCCGATTGGGACTACTCCTTCAGTCACATTAGACAGAAGTTCTAGCCTTACTTCAAGAAAGGCAGGGCTTTGGCGATAGCTGTTTTGTGCCAGCGGGCGCGGTATCCCCAAACCTGGTTTTCATCAACCAGGGCGATACCGAACAGGGCGATTGCGTAAACGATATGCTCGTCGACTCCCGGGTCGGTAGTCGGCCAAAGTAGAGAGCTCCACATCAATACCAGCATAACGATGCCGACGAGAGCGGCCGCCCGGACGTAAATGCCGAACAATAGTCCGACCCCCACGGTCAGCAGACCGAGCATGAACGCCCAGTCAACCAGAGCGTGCCCAGCCAGGTGGTGGTAGAAGCTGGCGAACGGCCCGGTTGTGGCGTGGGCTAAAAAGCCCGCGGTCGGCGAGCCGCCGTGGATCCAGGCTTGCGAACAACCTACATTCACTACACCCGTGACGGCGTTCTTGCAGGTGGAAAAACCCAGCCCGAATAACTTGTCAAAAAATGCCCAGAGAAAAATATAGCCCAAGACCATTCTAAGTAACGCCCAGGCGTACATACTGCCGCCGGCTATATGCTTAGTTACAGCCATGATAGCTCCTTATATTAAATGCTTATGCTTAAATGGTAGGACTTTTTACAACTGGTGGCAAGGTCTTTTATTTTACAGTAGGACGAACAAAGCGCCCCCCAGCAGAACTGATACACCAAGCACTAGACCGAAGATAGCGGCGAAAGTCCCCCACTCTACTCCGTGTCCGCCACCATTGACGGTGCTTACCGGCAGGCTCCAAGATAAGCTGAAAGCTTGGAAAGTAGCCGCTACCCTGGGCCGGGCGTTGATCTTGTAATCATATAAGCCTGGTTCATAGCTGAAAGGTATGCCGGCGGTGCTATATACGGTTGGCTGTCCGGCTGGCGGCGGCTGCAGCGGCGCGTAATAGAGTAGCTTGTTCTGTGAACTTATCGCCAGATTACAGATGCAATCTGCCAGTTTAAAACGGCCGGCGCTGTCGCTAAAGATAAAATAGATGGTCTCCGGCTGGCCAGGTGCCGGGTTATCATCCGGCTCTATGTGCAAAACAGCTTCTATCGAACCGCTGGAAGCCGGAAAATGGGCGGCGGCCCCCTGCGGCTTAACCAGGATGGCAACAAGCGCCAGGATTATTAGGCAGCTGATTTTACTCACTGTGCTCATAGCTTCGCCAACCAGTTATTAGCCGCCACCATGAAGGCGAAAATAAGATTGACAATGAGCGAATAGAAGAACATCCGGCGGGCCCATTTGGCGCTGTCTTTGACCCAGAAGCCGTCTAACCCGACTTTGAGCCAGGCCAGCGCCGCCAAACCAACAACCAGCAGGTAGGCCCAACCGGCGTAAGCGAAAACTTTTAGCGCGATAACGGCCGCGCAAAAAGCTATGGTATAAGCTACGATCTGGACTTTGGCTGCCGTTAGACCCTTTTCTACCGGCAGTACCGGCAAACCGGCGTTTTTGTAGTCCTTATAGCGGTAGATGGCGATGGCGTAAAAGTGCGGCATCTGCCAGAAAACCAGCGCCAGAAACAGTATCAGCGCGGCGCCGTCCAGATGACCGCTGACGGCCACATAACCGATAACCGGCGGTGCCGCGCCGGGCAAGCTGCCGACTACCGTGCCGTGCACCGAGCGGCGCTTGGCCACCCCATAAACTACCACGTAAAAAAACTCTGCCAGCGCCGCGACGGTTACCGTCAGCCAGTTGGTGAAAAATATCAGCAGGCCGAATCCGGCAACGACCAATATCGATGCATAAATCATGGCCGCCAGCGGGCTTATCAGACCGGCCGCCAGTGCCCGCTTTTTAGTGCGGTCCATCTTGGCATCAAGCCCACGGTCGATGTAGTTATTAAAGACACCGGCCGAAGCGATTACCAGCGCTAAACCGCTAAGTGTGGCCGCAATCAGTCCCAGATCAACACCGTTCCTGGAAGCCAGCAGGCCGCCGGCCGCCGCCGTTATAACGTTGCCATATACAATGCCCGGCTTGACCAACCGGTAGTAAGTCCTAAATGCCATCGCCTTGGTTGTTCAGATACTGGTACTGCTGCTGCAGACTCATGTGGTAATTGAGGTTATACATGATCCATAAACTACCGAGGACCAGGATAACCACCACCCCCACCATGAAGCCGAAGACCAGCAGCTTCCAGCGCGGCCGGGTCTCGCGGCCCAGGTGCAAAAAGGCCACCAGCTGGACCATGAACTGCGTCAGCGCCAGTACCGCCAAAGCGGCTATCAGCCAGCGGCGGGTCAGGCTGTGGCGGACAGCCAGGGCGTAGGCGCCGAAAGTCAGCGCCAGCGAGGCCGCGAAGCCGAAGACATAGGACCGCAGATTGATGCTTTTACCTTCGTTCATAGCCGGGCCGCTCCCAACAAATAGACAATCGTGAAGATGAATATCCAAATGATGTCCAGAAAGTGCCAGAACAGGCTCAGCATGGTCAATTTGCGGACGTTGTTGTTGGTCAGGCCACGGCGCAGCGTCTGGGCGGCCATGACGCTCATCCATAATAGTCCGACGCTGATGTGCAAGCCGTGAGTGCCGACCAACGTGAAGAAGCCGGACAAGAAACCGCTGCGCCGCCAGCTGTCGCCGTCGTGGACCAGCCGCGCGAATTCGCTCAACTCCAGCGACAAGAACGTCAGGCCGAGCAAAAATGTCACCGCCAGCCACATCAGGACCCGTTTTTTGTCGCGGGCACGGACGGCTAAAAACATCAAACCGCAGGTGAAACTGCTGGTCAGCAGCGCCAGGGTCTCGGCCAGCACATAGTGCATGTTGAACAGCTGGCTGCCTGACGGGCCGCCGAAAATGCTATTGCGCAATACGGCAAAAGTTGCGAACAAACTGGCGAACAGCACGCAGTCGGTCATCAGATAGACCCAGAAGCCAAAAATGCTGCGGTTGTCGCGCTCGGCCGCTTCGTTCATCCCGCCTGCTCCGCGTTTTCCAGTTTCTTGAGCTCGGCCGCCGGGATGCGGTAATCATTGTCTTCGGCAGAAGTACGGACAATCAGGCAAGTCACAAGCGCCAGCAGACCGGCCGCCGCCAGCCAATACATGTGCCAGATCAAGCCAAAGCCGCCGGCGAAGGCCGCGGCGGCGATGAACAGCGGCAGCGGAGTATTTTTTGGCAGAGTAATTGATTCGTACGGCCCATACGCAACTGCTGTCTTAGCTTTTTTAGCCGCCCACCAGGCGTCGCGCTGGCTGCCATCCGGCAGTCTGGCGAAATTAAAGTGCGGCGGCGGCGAACTGGTAGCCCACTCCAGGGTGCGGCCGTTCCAGGGGTCGCCGGTCTTATCACGGTTGGCGTGGCGGTTCTTGATACTGACGACCAGCTGCAGCACCTGGCAGGCCACGCCCAAGGCGATGAAACAGACACCGATGCCGGCGACGATGAACAGCGGCTGCCAGCCCAGGTTGGCATTGTAGTGATCCAGCCGCCTGGTGGCGCCCATCAAACCTAAGACATAAAGCGGAATGAAGGCCAGCGAAAAACCTATGGCCCAGCACCAGAAAGCGTAGCGGCCGATTCTTTCATTGAGCTTGAAGCCGAAAATTTTCGGGAACCAATAGGTCAGACCGGCGAGGTAACCAAACAGCACGCCGCTAACTATCATGGTATGGAAGTGGGCCACTAAAAACAGGCTGTTGTGTAGCTGGAAGTCGGCCGGCGGCACCGCCATCAGCACGCCGGCCACACCGCCGACGGTAAATAGGAAGACAAAACCCAGGAACCACAGCATCGGCGTGGCAAAACGCACCCGGCCGCGGTACATCGTAAACAGCCAATTGAAGATCTTTACCCCTGTTGGGATAGCAATCACCATGGTCATGATACCAAAGAAAGCGTTGACGTCGGCGCCGGCGCCCATGGTGAAGAAGTGATGCAGCCAGACGCTGAAGGAAAGCAGCACGATGGCCCAGATGGCCCAGACCATGGATTTGTAGCCGAACAGCGGCTTGCCGGAAAAGGTCGGCACGATCTCGGAAAAAACGCCGAAAGCCGGCAAGATGAGGATATAGACTTCCGGATGGCCCCATGCCCAGATCAGGTTGACGTACATCATCATGTTGCCGCCGCCCGAGGCGGTGAAAAAGTGCATGCCAAGGCTGCGGTCCAGCGCCAGCATCGCCAGCGTGGCGGTTAAAATCGGGAAAGCGAAGATTACCAGGCTCATGGCGCCCAGCACGCTCCAACAGAACATCGGCAGTTTCATCAGGCTCATGCCGGCGGCGCGCATCCGAAGAATGGTAACGCTGAAATTGATACCAGAAAGCAGACTGCCGACGCCGGCGATCTGCAGCCCCCAGATCCAATAATCTACACCGACTCCTGGGCTATAGGCCAGCTCAGACAGCGGCGGATAAGCCAGCCAGCCGGCGGCTGAGAAATTACCGACGGCCAGCGACAGATTGACCAGCATGCCGCCGGCGAAATACAACCAGAAACTGGTGGCGTTCAAAAACGGAAAGGCCACATCGCGGGTGCCCAGCTGCAGCGGCACCACAAGATTGATCAAGCCGAACATCAATCCCATGGCCACGAAGAAAATCATAATCGTGCCGTGAGCCGAAAATACCTGCTGGAAGGTACTGGAACTTAAAAAGCCGTGGTGGACGCCGACTGACGTGGCCTGCTGGGCGCGCAGCATCACGGCGTCGGCACCGCCGCGCAGCAGCATCACCAGCGCCGTAACAATATACATTACGCCGATTTTTTTGGGGTCGGTGCTGGTCAGCCACTCTCTCCACAACCATTTCCAGCGTTTGAAGTAAAACAAGGCCGCCACCACGGCGATGGCGCCGGCGGTCATGCTTGCCACCCCGACATTGGTCACCCAGGGGTGGTGGAAGGCCTGCCAATTCAAGCGGCCGAGTAGATCGCTGCGCAGGCTCACCGGACGTAGTCTCCCATGCCCGGTACCATGAACCTGGCCAGGACGTTGCCGTACAGATCGGCCTCAGCCGAAGAATAGAGCGTCACCGGATTATTTTGGCTGGGACGGGCTAAACTGTTGTAGGCGGCCATGTCCAGCGGCCTTGCGCTTAAGTGGGCGCCGTCAACCCAACTCCGGAAAGCGGCGCTGGAACTGGCGGCAGCAGTAAAATCCATACTGGCAAAACCGCGACCGCTGATGTTGGCCGAAGAGCCATAGTAATTGCCAATTTGTGAGGCCTCCAGATGTAAGTGCGTCTCCATGCCGGCCATGGCGTAAATCTGGCCGCCCAGCTGCGGGATCCAGAACGAATTCATCGGCGCATCGGAGGTGATGGCAAAATCAATCGGTGTATTTACTGGAAAATTGACGTAATTGACGCTGGCGATGTTCTGCTCGGGGTAGATGAACAGCCATTTCCAATCCATGGCCACCACCTGGATGGTCATCTGTTTATTAGTGCTCTTCAGCGGCCTGAAGGGGTCCAGCGTATGCGAACTGCGCCAGGCGACCACCGCCAGTACACTGATAATCGCCGTCGGTATCAGCCACCAGGCAGCTTCGGCGGCGCGGTTGCCGTCCAGCTCAGGACTGTAGCGGGCTTTTTTGTTGCCGGCGCGGTAGCGCCAGGCGATACCAACAGTCATCAGATAAACCGGTATGACCACTATCAGCACCAAAAGCAGCGTGAAGACTATCAAATTGCGTTCCTGGGCGGCCACCGGACCTTTGGGATCCAGCACGGCTATGGCGTGATGCTGGAAATAGCGCACAACTGTCAGCGCCAGACCGGCTACAACCAGTATCGCGATAATCAGCCGGTATTTTAGCCCCATAGTAGTCGCTCAAACCCCCAAAGACATAACACTTATGCCTAACACTATAACAATTTTAGGCGACGGAGACTATTGCGGCTTGCGAACTTTACCGGCTGCGAACCGCCGCTGAGCATTGACCACCAGAACAAGGATAACACTTATATAAAGCAGGCCGGCCAGACAGGCCTTTAGAATCGGCGTATGGGTACTGATAGCCAGATAGGTGCCCGAAGCGATAGTCGCGGCTACCAAAGCATAGGTCATAAAAAAACCTTTGCGCGACGGCGAAAACAACAGATAAGAGCTGTAGGCAATGCTCAGCAGGGCGATGATTACGTGAACAGCGACTACCATATCAGTAAATATTATAACAATTATGCCGGCATAAACAACCTGAGCCGTTCTTAAGCGTTTTCTAAGGAGGGAAATATTTAATTGAGGTCAGGAAGCAGTAAAATTAGCTAATGAACACATTTACCAGAGGCGTCCGTAACGCATTCAGGAATCAGATCCGCACCTTCTCGATTGTAGTGATCCTGGGCTTGAGTATCGGTTTGGCCCTGGCGATGCTGTTAGCCCATCAAGCGGTAGAACAAAAAATCAATTCGGTAAAAAGTTCGGTCGGCAACACCATTACTATCGCGCCGGCCGGTTTCAGTGCTTTTTCCCAGGCCAATAACGCTTTGACCACCAGCCAGCTGAGCAAGGTCAGTTCTTTGGCTCACGTCACTAAGCTTACCGAGACTTTGACAGATAGGCTGACGACCATCGGTTCGGCCCAGCCGACTTTTAACTTCGGCGGCAATTCCTCGTCCAGCAACAGTAATAATCAGACCAGTCTGACTTCGCCGGTAACTTTTAACACTAATAATAGCGGCACCGGGCCGCGGCTGTTCGTCAGCGGCGGCGGCAGTCTGCCAAGCAATTTCAGCCCACCGATCACCATACTTGGCACCAGCGACCCCGCCAGCGTCAGCGGCAGTTCAATCAGCGTCAGCAGCGGCAAGACAATCAGCGGCAGCGGCGATACCAACGACGCCCTGGTCAGCACTACCATGGCCAGCAAGAATAACCTAAAAGTCGGCTCAACTTTCACGGCCTACGGCGACACGTTGACTGTGGCCGGCATCTTCAAAGCCAGCACCCAGGGCGCCGATAACGACATTGTGGTGTCCCTGCCGGCCGAACAGCGCCTGAGCGGCCAAAGGGGTGACGTCACCAGCGCCGTCGCCACCGTGGATTCCCTGGATAATTTATCGGCGACGACCACAGCCGTAAAAAACCTGCTTGGTTCAAGCGCCGACGTTGAGAGCGCCCAGGACCAGGCCAACGCCACGGTCCAGCCGCTACAGAGTATAAAGAGTGTCTCGCTTTACAGCCTGATAGGCGCCGTCATCGCCGGCGCCGTCATAATTTTGCTGACGATGATAATGATAGTCCGCGAGCGCCGCCGTGAGATCGGTGTCATCAAGGCTATCGGCTCCAGTAACCCTAAAGTCATGCTGCAGTTCATGACCGAAGCCATCACCCTGACGATCATGGGAGCTGTGATAGGTATTGCACTGGGAGTGGTAGCGGCCGACCCGATTACCCGCACCCTGGTCAATAACAGCTCGGGGAGCACTTCAACTGCTTCGGCCGGCTTTCCGGGGGCCGCTGGCGGCGCTATTCAGCGCTTTGCCGGCGCCGGCGGCAGCACCAACTTCGTGTCCCGCGGCCGCGGGCTGGGCGTGCTGCGCTCTAACATATCCAACATCCACGCCGCCGTCGGCTGGAGCATAATTCTTTATGGCTTGGCGGCGGCAGTCGTCATCGCCGTCATGGGCAGCGCGGTAGCGTCGTGGTTCATCGCCAAAGTCAGACCGGCGGAAGTAATGAGAGCCGAATAATGTTAAGAGTCAGAGATCTAACCAAATCTTTTAAATCGGGAGACAACGTAGTCAAAGCTGTCGATAGCGCATCGTTTGAAGTTTCGGACGGCCATTTCGTGTCGGTCATCGGCCGCTCCGGCAGTGGCAAGAGCACCCTCTTATCGCTGCTGGGGGCACTGGACAAACCCAGTAGCGGTAGCATTGAAGTTGACGGTCAGGACGTTTCCAGACTGCACAACCGCGCGCTAACCAGGTATCGTTGTAAAAAGATCGGCTTCGTATTCCAGAATTATAATCTCGTTCCTAATCTGACCGCGATGGAGAATGTCATGCTGCCGATGGAATTCGCCGGTGTCGGTAAAAGCGAGCGTAAAGAGCGGGCGCAAAAGCTGCTGGACCAGGTCGGCCTGGACGATGTCAAGCAGCGGCGCAAACCCGGACGGCTTTCGGGCGGTGAGCAGCAGCGCGTAGCCATCGCCCGGGCTCTGGCCAATAAACCCAATTTAATCCTGGCGGACGAACCTACCGGTAACCTGGACAGCCAGAACGGCAAAATGATCTTTGATCTGCTGCACCATCTATCCAAAACCCAGCACACTACGATCATCGTGGCCACGCATGATTTGTCAATCGCCGGCAGAACCGATAAGACCTTTCAGCTGCAGGATGGAAAATTGGTCGCGGTCAGGTAACCGCCGATGGATGAGGGCCGGTCTAAACAAACCAGCAATCTGGCCTACAAGCTGTTTTTAGGGTTTGTAGGTCTGGTGGTAGTTTGCGGTCTGAGTTTTTACGGCGGAGTCCACTATCAAAAATCTAAACAAACCGATATTTC
>Ga0187780_10003090_pt1 | contig 12573 bp, 11 predicted proteins | sample 1015_Q2_SP10_20__FD_132429 | JGI IMG/M metagenome (GOLD analysis project Ga0187780, IMG submission 132429) | Tropical peat soil microbial communities from peatlands in Department of Meta, Colombia - 1015_Q2_SP10_20_MG | ecosystem: Environmental > Terrestrial > Soil > Wetlands > Peat | place...
CCGCCCTGTCGAACTCCTTCGCCTTCGGCGGACTGAACGCCGTCGTGGCCTTCCGTGCCGCCCCGCGCTGATCGTCCGAATGTAAAGGAGACGGGTTCTAGAACAGGAAACGGGCCAGGTAGAGGGCTCCCGCGCTCCATCCCTGTGGCACGATTTCCCAGTGGCGTGTCAACTCATCCGAGCAGGTCAGCGTAATCATGATCCCCAACCAGAAGAAGGCGCCGAGAATCACGATTCGCGTGAGGCCTTTGGAGTACTTCACGTGCATGAAGAAAAGAACGACCAGAAGCATTTTGCACACCGCAATCACCAGAGCAGCCACCGTGTTCCACGCTCCCAGGTCCACATAGGCCACCCAGGTTGTGACGGCCGTGCCCATCATCAAAGCGAGAAACACGAGCACGTAAATGCCCACCGGGACGATGTGCGGGGCGTGATAGTCCGCTGCCTGATGTTCCGTCATAGCCGATCAGCTCCCTGGGTAGCGCCCGCCGATGAGATACAGGAGCGGGAACAGGAAAATCCAGACGATATCGACGAAGTGCCAGTACAGCCCACTGATCTCCAGCGGGGCGTAGTATTCGGCCGAAAACCGATTCCGCGCCGTCATGATCACTAGCACCGTCAGAATGCCCAGCCCCACCACCATGTGCAGCGCGTGTAAACCGGTCATGAAAAAGTAGAAGCACATGAACATCTTCACGCCGGGCGTATGTGTCCCGCCAGAAAGCCAACTCACCCCCGGGATCAGACCCTCCAGCCAGTCGCGGTACCACTCATAGCGAAGCTTGATTGCCAAGAACGCCGCACCGAGCGCCATGGTCAGCAGTAACCAGACGATGATTGTTCCCTTCGATCCTCTCGTCTGGGCCGTGCGGATCGCCAAAGCCATCGTCAAGCTGCTGCAGATCAGCACGGCCGTGTTCGTCGCGCCAAACTTCACCAGCAGCTCATGGCTGCCGAGGACGAAAGAAGGGAGATGCAACGAGCGGTAGACGACATAGGCAGTAAACATCCCGCCGAAAAACAGAATCTCCGTTGCCAGGAAGATCCACATCCCGAGATGGCCGGCTTCGCGCTGCTGCTCGACGGTCTCAAACTGGTGCGCAAACCCGGGCGGATGCACACTGTGGGCGGCCAACTCAGACACGAGCCACCCCCGGGGCGTCGGGGTAGTGGTGTGCCTCGATCGCCGGATAGTTGTAGGCTTCTTCGGTCACAATGGGGATCTCCTCGAAGTTTTCAGTCGGCGGGGGAGAGGGGATGGTCCACTCCAGCCCCTTGGCCTTCCAGGGATTCGGCCCGGCCACCGGCCCGTACCGCATCGACCAGGCCAGATAAACCAGCGGGATCACGTAGCCGATGCCGAGGATCGAAGCGCCCGCCGACGACAGCACGTTCAGTACCTGAAACTCCGCGGGGTAGACGGCGTAGCGGCGCGGCATGCCCAGATAGCCGAGCATAAACTGCGGGAAGAACGTGAGGTTGAATCCAAGAAAGATGATGGCCGCGGAGATGCGCGCCCACATGTCCGGGTACATCCGCCCGCTGATCTTGGGCCACCAGAAATGGATGCCCCCGAGATACGCCATCACCGCGCCGCCGACCATGATGTAGTGAAAATGGGCGACGATGAAGTACGTCCCGTTCAGGTGCACGTCGGTTGCCAGCGACGCCAAAAACAGCCCCGTCAAACCCCCGATCGTGAACAGACCGATAAAACCGAGGGCGTACAGCATGGGCGCCTCATAGGAAATCGAGCCGCGATACAGCGTCGCGGTCCAGTTGAACACCTTCACCGCAGATGGAATCGCTACCAGAAAGCTGAGCACGGAGAAAACCAGACCCGCGTACAGCGCCTGGCCCGTAACGAACATGTGATGGCCCCACACGATGAAGCTGATGACAGCGATCGACAGGCTCGAAAAAGCCACGAAGCTGTACCCGAAAATCTTCTTCCGCGAAAACGCAGTCACCAGTTCGCTGATCACACCCATACCTGGCAGAATCATGATGTACACGGCCGGGTGCGAGTAGAACCAGAACAGATGCTGGAACAGCAGCGGATCCCCGCCGACGGCCGGATCAAAAATGCCCACGTGCAAAAGCCGCTCGAGCCCCAGCAGGAAGACGGTGATGGCGATGACCGGTGTGCCCAGAACGAAAATCAAGCTGGTCGCGTAGAGCGCCCAGATGAACAGGGGCAGCCGGAACCAGGTCATTCCCGGCGCACGCATCTTGTGAATCGTCACGATGAAGTTCAGGCCGGTCAGAATCGAGGAAAAGCCGGCGATGAATATGCCCAGCGCCACGGTCACCACATGCGTTGCCGAGTACAAGCTGCTGTAGGGTGGATAGAACGTCCAGCCCGTATCCACCCCGCCGGAAATCGTGCCATACAGGGCCAGGGCGGATCCGGTAATAAAAATGTACCAGCTCATCAAATTCAATTTGGGGAAGGCCACATCGCGCGCCCCGATCATCAGGGGAATCAGAAAGTTGCCGAGCGTGGCAGGGATCGAAGGGACGAGAAAGAAGAAGACCATGATGATGCCGTGCGTCGAGAACATCTTGTTGTAGGTTTCCGGCTCAAACAGCGCACCCTGTGGCTCGACCAGATGGAGACGCATCAGCGTGGCCGCCACTCCCCCTACCACAAACATCACGGTGATCGAAGCGAGGTAGAGCAGCCCGATGCGTTTGTGATCCAGCGTCAGCAGCCACGATTTGATGCCGTAGCTGGCGTTCAGATAATTGACGGCGGGTTCCGCCGGCCGAGCGTCGAGATCGGCAGTGACCGTACTCATTTCCCGTTCCTTTCTTCCGAGCCCAGCGACTTCACGTAGGCGATCAGCTGCAGCATCTGGTCCTGGTCGATCTGTCCCTGATAGGTGGGCATAACCGGCTGATAGCTGGGGAGGTGGACGGAGTTCGGAGTTAGGATCGCCTGTTCAATCAACGATTCGTCCACCACGCGCGTCTCACCATTCTGCAATCGTTCCGGCTTACCGTAGACACCCACGAGCGAAGGCGCCCGCCCATTGCCCTCCGGCACATGACAGTTATCACAGCCGTACTGGCTGAACAGCCGCTCCCCGAGCTGCGCCAGCGATTCCGACTTTTCGCCTCCGGCCAGCCAATTGGCGTAGTCGGTTGGCGTCATCACATAGACCCAACCAATCATCTCGGAATGGTTCGTGCCGCAGTATTGGGCGCAGAAAAGGTGGTAGGTGCCGGTCTCGGTGGCCTGGAACCAGAGCGAGGTGAAGCGGCCGGGCAGTACGTCCTTCTTGATTCGGAAGGCTGGAATGTAGAAGTCGTGGATCACGTCCTGCGAGGTCATGGTCAGCTTGATCGGAACGCCCACAGGTACGTGCAGCTCGTTGATCTCGCGGGGACCTTCTGGATGCTGTAGATGCCACATCCATTGCTTGCCGATGACAAAGACTTCGGTCGAGGACGCCGGGGGCCGACCGTTTTGGACATAGAGTGCTGCAGACCAGACGAAGAGCACGGCGCAGATCAGCGAAGGGATGATCGTCCAGGTCAGTTCGACGGCGAGTGGGGTGTGCGTGCTGACGGCCGTTTCGTCGTCTCTCTTGCGGCGGTACTTGACCATGAAAACGAAAATGATCGAAAAGATCAGAACCGTGAAAAACGCGGTAATGCCGGAAAGAACCAGATACAGCTTGTCCACGTCCCCGGCGATCGAAGACGCGGCCGGGGGCTGGAACGGAGCCGTCGCCGCCAGGAGATGTAACGCCGTTGGTAGCTGGCCCATCATCACAGTTTCGTCACAATCCTTTTGAGGGCTCCCGCCCGAGATCGCCTCACGCTCTTTTTCCCTCGAACGAGTAATGTTCACTGCGGAAAAGCCAGATCAGGAAAACTCCGCCGATCAAGATGGTCGCCAGCCCCAGGAGCTTGAGCACACGGGAAATGAGCAGGCCATACTTCCCGGTGTGGGGGTCGTAGTGGTAACAGAAGAGCAAAACCTGATCGACGGGAGAGCCAATTTTCCCGCCCGAGGCGTCCACCAGCCCCAAACGCATGTCGCGTGCCGGATAGCTGACGCCGTAGATGTAACGCGAGAGCCTTCCCTCCGGCGTGAGCAGCATGACGACGCTCGCATGAGCGTACTGTTTTGAATCGGGATCATACGCATAGCGGAAGCCAACCGCCCGAGTCAACTGTGCAATCGCAGGCCCTTCGCCCGTTAGGAAGTGCCAACCCGTGGCGGCGCCCGGCCGGTTGTACATTCCGACGTACACCGCCTGCTTGGCCTCGGCCAGAGACGGCTCGTCGGTCGGATCGATGCTCACGGTTACGACCTCGAAGTCTCGCCCGATACTCATGGGAATCTGCTCAAGACTGCGGTCCAGCCCATTCAGTACCTGCGTGCAAAGCATCGGACAGTTGTAATAGACCAGCGTCAGAATCACCGGCTTGCCGTGGAAATACTGGCCGAGCGCGACCCTGTTGCCGTGCTCGTCGCGAAACGTCAGATCGAGCGGAATCGAACTGTTGAGCTTCTGATCGACGCCAACATCCTTTAGCAGCTCGGGGCGGACGCCGATATTCTGGTCGGGATCCGTGAACTGCCCTGGCGTCCTGCTGGGATAGGTCAGCACGATCGCGCCCAGCGCCGCCACTCCCGTCCACTTTCGTACCGAGTTTGTCCAGACTCGTTTCATTCCGGCCGTTTCTCCGTCACCGCCGTTTCTTCGCTCGAAGCGGTGGGCTCGGGCTCGGTAAGATAACCGCACTGCCCCTCCAGATCGGTGCCACCGGCTACCATGGGCGGCGCGACGGTCGGCGAGCCCGGCGGTCGCTCGCTTGCGGGACGCGCCGGCAATCCTTTTTGAAGAATCAGATCCATGGCTCGATCGATAGGGATATGCACGACACCCGTTTCCTGATTCACCCAACCGTACGAATCGACCACCTTCTGCTGGTCCTGGCAGTAGTCCACTAACTCCTGATGCGGATGAACCTGCAGGCGGGGACTGGGCGGAAGTTCGCGTTGGCCCGCTTTCACGAGCGGCGACGCGGTTTCACCGAGCGGCTGGACCTTCTTGAAGTATTCAAACGTCCACTTCATGCTCACAAGCGTGACAGCCAGAACGACCGCCATCCAAAAGGCAAACTGGAGCAGCCCTTTGATGCTGGCGTCGCGCGGCTCATAGCCGAGGCCAGGATCGACGGGGGGTTTTTTCCCCTGCGGTTCCTTAGTCGCCATGCGGATGCTCCAAAAACGCTTCAAACCGCGGATCGTGCAACGGCAGCAGGGGAAGTTTCCTGAGCTGCGTGTAGAAGGCCGCCAGCCACAATCCGCCGACGCCGATTAAAGCCAGTATGTCCAAGACGTGGAACTCGGGGGCGTTCTGCTCATAGGCGGGAACGACCAGCCAGTAGACATCCACCAGGCTCAGAATTAACATCCAGGCCGCCACGATTGATAGCGTGGCCAGCCGCCGCTTCACCTTCCGCTGCAGGAGAACGAAGAACGGGAGGAAGAAATGGAACAACAGCAGCACGACGGCCACGCCCGCCCAGGGCCCGCGAGCACGGATCATGTACCAGGGGATTTCGTCCTTCAAATTGCCCGACCAGATAATCAAGAACTGCGAGAAGGACATGTAGGTCCACAGCAGGGTGAACGCCAAAATAAGGTTGCCCAGATCGTTGTAGTCCTTGGGTCGGACGCAATCCTTCAGCGGCGCATCGTCAGAGAGCGTGCGCAGGATCACGATCGAAAACGTGAGTCCCGCCAGGGCCATGATCACCATGAACAGCATTCCCCAAATCGTGGAATACCATTTGGGCTCAAGCGACATCACCCAATCCACCGCAGCTGCGCCGACCGTGAGACTCCAGATGACCAGGCCGGGACCGGACAGGCTGCTCATACTGTCTTTTAGGCGCAGATCCGCCGTCCGATCCTGTTCGGCCGACCATTTGTTCAGAAGGTGCGCGAGGATGACCCAGATGGCGAAGTAGACGACGGCCCGCGTGACGAAGAATCCAGGCTGCAGGTAGACGCGCTTGAAATGATTGACCGCGTCGAGCGGTATCTCGCCCGGCTTGGTCCAAGGGAAGATGCGCGACAGGCCGATCAAAACCGGGATAAACAACACAGCCGACACCCAGAACGTCCGCGTACCGGCCTCGAGGATGCGGCGAATGGGAAGCCCCCAAGGACCGCCCGTCAGGTGATGGAGCATCAAAAACCCCAGGCAGCCCAAAGGAATCGAGACCACGAACACGTAGGCGAACAGATAGGAATGAAAAAAGCCTTGCCAACCCTGCCCGCCCCGGTGCGCGTCCACGAAGCCCCAGATCACGGCGCCGATGGCCCCGATCACACCGAGACTCACGGCTCGTTTCTGCGCGCGATCGATCTCTGATCCAACTCGCTCGAGCGGACTCATTGTGAGGACCCCATCTCCTTACTCGATGCCTGCGACGTCGATCGGGCGAGCTTCTGCCGCTCCGCTTCCGGCACGTCGTCAATCTTGGCGTTCTGGCTGAGCTGAAGAACGCGAATATAGGCGGCGATTCGCCACCGGTCGGCAGGCTCCACGCGAGCCGCATAGCTATACATTGCGCCAAATCCGTTGGTAATGACCTCGTAGAAGTGGCCGACGTGAACATCGCGCAGGCGCTGAATGTGATAGGAGGGCGGTTGCGGAAAGCCGCGCTGAACGATCATCCCGCGACCGCTGCCGGTGTAATCGTGGCAGGGTGTGCAATACACGTTGAAGCGCTCGCGTCCCCGCTCGAGGTCGGCGCGTGTGATAGGAAACGGAAACTTGTCGACGGTAACGCCATTTTCCCTGCCGGTGTAGAAGAGCTCATCGGTACGCAACTGGCCGCGCGCCACCGTTCCCGGAACTGGTTGACGTTCCGAACGGCCATCGGGGAAAAAGCTGGTGGCCTGGTAGGGCAGGTACTTGGGCTGTAGATGCATGTCCAGACGACAGCCGGCTGCCAGCATCACGAGCGCTCCGAGCAGGACGACCGCTCGCTTCGGTGCGCACGTCGAGCTCGACCCTTCGAACTCAGTCCTCAATTTCATACACCCCGTGTGGTTTCAGTTCTTCCAGGAAGGCCTTCGTCTCCTCCAGATCAAATTTCTTGTCGCGCGCCTTGACGCACAGGAAAAAGCGGTCGGTCGAGGCCAGCGCGAAGCGCTCCACGTTGAACATGGGATGATAGGGCGTTGGCAGGCCGTTGAGCGCGAGCATCCCGATCACGGCGGCCAATGCGGCACCCAGGATGGTCAATTGGAACGTGATGGGAATCCACATCGGCCAGCTATTGAACGGCTTGCCGCCGATATTGAGCGGGAAGCTGATGACGTTGGCATAGACGCACATCGCAAAACCGGTGCAGCCCCCTAGAAAACCTCCGCAGAACACAATGATGGGCACGGCCGTCCATTCGAAACCCACGGCTTCGGCGAGGCCCTCGACGGGTATGGGCGTGAAGGCGTCGATGCGCCGGTAGCCGGCTGCCCGCGTGCGATGCGCCGCCGCGAGCACCTGTTCGGGCGTCTCGAACTCGGCCATCAGCCCGTAGATAGGTCTGCGCTTCATGGTAGGAATACCGCTTTCAGCTGTGCATCTCCGGGTTCGGATTCCTCACCCGCGCCAGATAGGTGGTGCGCGGACGGGTGTTCAAATCTTCGAGCAACCCATAGTTGCGCGATTGCGCTTTGAGCTTCGAAACGCGGCTGGCTGGGTCGTTGATGTCGCCGAAAATGATGGCTTCGGTCGGACAAGCGCCCTGGCAGGCGGTGACAATCTCGCCGTCCCGCACGGTGCGGTTTTCCTCCTCCGCGCGGATCTTCGCCGCGTTGATGCGCTGTACGCAGTAGGTACACTTTTCCATCACGCCGCGGCTGCGAACCGTGACGTTGGGATTGCGCACCCCGTACAGGCTGGGCGTGGTGTAATCGGAGAAGAGATAAAAATTGAAGCGGCGCACCTTGTAGGGGCAGTTGTTCGAGCAGTACCGTGTGCCCACACAGCGGTTGTAGGTCATGTCGTTCAGACCTTCCGAGCTGTGGGTGGTGGCGCCGACCGGGCAGACGTACTCACACGGGGCATTCTCACACTGCATGCAGGGCATGGGCTCGTAGTACATCTGCGGGTTGTCCAGACCGCCGCTGAAATAGGTGTCGATGCGGATCCAGTGCATCAGGCGGCCGCGCGCCACCTGGTCTTTGCCGACAACGGCGATATTGTTCTCGGCCACACAGGCGACCACGCAGGCGTTGCAACCGATGCAGCGGTTTAGGTCGATCGACATACCCCAAGCATAGGTGTCGTACTTGAATTTGGGGTAGATGGTTTGATCAGCTTCCAGCTCGGGATTGCGGGCAAAGTTCGGATCTTTTTGGAACTCCTCCATCGTGGTGATGCGCACCAGATCGCGGTGCGGGTTGAACGCGGCCGCGCTTTCCTCATCGGCCGGGTGACCTTCGACATCGATCGTGTATTGCTGCTGGAGGGAGGCGAAGTAGTACGATTTGCCCGTTGGTTCAATCTGTACGCCCCGCGCAATCCAAAGAGCCGGGGCTGTGCGTAGGAGATAGGCGTTGAAGCCGGGGCCGTTTCCCACCGCTCCCGAGCGCCGTCGGCCGTAGCCAAGGTGCAGCGTGATGGAATTGTCCGCGTGGCCCGGAACAATGAAAACGCCGGCTTCAACTTGGCGGCCGCCGAGACGCAAGATCACGTAGTCGCCTGACTTGAGGCTGCGTTGTTCCGCCGTCGCTGGACTGATCATCGCCGCGTTGTCCCAGGTGATCCGCGTGATGGGACGAGGAGTCTCCTGCAGCCATCCATTGTTGGCGAACTCGCCGTCGCCCACGGAAGGATCGGAGCGGAAGACGACTTCGAGTGCCGTTGGATCGGCGGCCGGCGGCGTGCTTGCCTGGCTGAAGTCGGCGCGTAGGGAAGGAGAGATGGTTGGGAGCGCCGTTCCGGCCATCAGGCCGTCGTGCAGAGACGTTTCCCAGAAATTCTCGAAGGCCTTGTCCTTCTCCGGGCGCTGGCTCTGCCAGTAGCCGCGGACCAGGTCGTGAGGAGATTTGTCGGAATCACCAGTGAACAGGGCCACGATCTCATGCGCAGAGTGATTGTCGTAAAGGGGCGCAATCAACGGTTGGATAATGCCGACGGTGCCGTCAAAGGCGCGGCCATCACTCCAGGATTCCAGGTAATGGGCAGCGGGGACGTGCCAGTGTGCGTACTGGGCCGTTTCGTCGTTATAAAGGCTCGAGTGGATGAAAAGCTTCAAGGCACCGGAAGAGATCTGCCCCTGAAGCGCCGACTCGAATTCAAGATCGGCCGGTGCATTGTAGACAGGGTTCCCTCCCAGGACGACGAGCAGCTGCACCTTGCCAGAGTTCAGGTCGTTGACGAGATCGCGCAGTGAGTCCAATTGGTTGGTCGGATGGGCCTCAATCGGCTCGGTGTAGGAGATGGTCTTTCCCACGTTGCCGAGCGCCTGATTGATCCCATGCGCAAGGGCATGCACGAACGCGGGTTGTCCTTCACCGGCAAGCACGATGCTCGAACCTTTGTGGGCCAGCAGATCGCGTGAAACCGCACCCACCCAGCCGGAAGGAATCTTGGCGCTGGCGTTGGTTGAAGGCGGCACGGCCACGCCCACCGCCGCAGCCAACTGGCGAGCCAGATCGTCGATGTCGGACGAGCGCAGCGGCAGGCGATGATCGGCAACCGCGCCGGTGCTGGTCGACATGCTTTCCGCGACATACAAACGATTTAGTTTGGACGATGGGCCGGCTGACAGATCGCGGCGAGAGGCAAAATCGCGCGCGTAGCGGACGTACCCCGAACCATGAACCAGAAAGTCGGCATCGAGTGAAACGACGACGTCCGCCTGCTCAAAATGGTAGATCGTATTGACCGGCCGCCCGAAGGCCAGCCGCGCGCCTTCGCGCGCCCCATGTTCTCCGCACGGCTCCCACTGGTGCCATTTGGCTTGCGGAAACTGCTTCAGCAGAGTCTCGATTTGCGCAGCCAGGGTCGAAGAGGTGACCGTGGGTGTCAGGATCCGCACGCCGGCTCCGGTGGGCAGGAACCGGGTTCGGGCATTGCCCATGGCCGCGGCGAAGTCATCCCAGGTACTGACGCGACCCTCACGGAGGACCGACTGCGAGCGGTCGGGATCGTACATCGAGAGGATGGACGCCTGCATGAAAACGCTCGTGCCGCCCAGGCTGCCTGGGTGTTCCGGATTGCCTTCGATTTTGGTGGGGCGGCCCATGTGGCTTTCCACCAGCACTCCCGTCGATACGCCGTGGTCGGGGAATGACGTGGCGTAAAACAGCGGGCGCCCGGGAATGATTTCCTCCGGCGGATGCGCATAGGGAACAATTTTCTCGGGCGGAAGCTTCGTGCAGGCGCTCAACCCGGCCATGGTGGCCGAAGCCGCCACGAGCTTCAGAACGTCCCGGCGATCGACCGCAAAAGAGCTTCTCGGTGAGTCAGCATTCGCAGGAAACTCATTTTCCAGGAAATTCCGGAAGGATTTCGTGTCCGACAGCTCTTCCAGGCTCTGCCAGAAGCGCGGGGCATCTGGTCCGGCGAGCTTGGCCCGCGCTCGCGCCAGGTCGATCGAATTCTTCGCCGTAGAGTCGTCGTTCATCGTTTCGCTTTCACCGGTGACACGTCGAACAGGATTGCAACGTGGACAGCGGCCGAATGTCGTACTGCTTCACGAGCCGCCGCCCGAGTGTGACTTGATCGGTATAGTTGACTCCTTCAAACCGAACCGGATGGGTTTCGGCAGGCTGTTCGTAAAAGGGATTGAAGACTTCCGATTTGGGCCGAAGGTTTTTCTCTGGCTCGCGATGACAATCCAGGCACCAGGACATGTAGAGAGTGCCGGCGCGCTCCGTCAGCGGCATTTGGGCGATCTGACCGTGACAGCTGGTGCAACCGATGCCCTTAGCGACGTGAATGCTGTGATCAAAGTAGACGAAATCCGGAAGAGCGTTGACTCGCTGCCATTCGAGCGAAGTATCGTCGCGATAGCTGGCACGGACGGGCTCGAGCATCGACGCATTCGTCCAGATCTGCGAATGGCAGCTCATGCAGGTCTGGGTCGGCGGAACGCCGGCGAACGACGATTTCTCGACGCTTGAGTGGCAGTAGCGGCAATCGATCCCGAGTTCGCCTGCGTGGTGACGGTGGCTGAACGGCACCGGCTGCTGCAGCTTCATGTCCTGCCCGGTATACCAGGAGGAAAGCGCAATCTCGTACAGCCCGAAGCCGAGCACAGCGATGAAGACGACGGCACCATAGATGCTCACTCGCGAGATCAGGTTCGTGCTGCGATGAAAGATCTGTGCCATCGAGTCCTATGTATGCACCTTCTCTTCGCTCGTTTCATGAACCAGCGACCGCACCTCGACGATCGAGATCATGGGCAGGAAGCGCACGAAGAGATAGAAGCAGGTAAAGAACAGTCCAAAGGTCCCGAGATAGGTCGCCCAGTCCCACTTGGTCGGGTAGTACATCGCCCACGACGATGGGATGAAATCGCGATGGAGACTGACGACAACAATCACGAATCGTTCCAGCCACATCCCCATGTTGACAATCAAGGATATGAAGAAAAGCCAGGCCACGTTGCGCCGCAAACGGCGAGACCACAGCGATTGCGGAATCAAGAGATTGCAGGCAATCAGCATCCAGTACAAAGGCGCATAGGGGCCGGCCAGTCGGTTCATCATCATGTAGCGTTCATATTCATTGCCGCCATAGAAGGACATAAAGGTTTCCGAGATATAGCCGTAGGCGACAATGAGTCCGGTGGCCAGCATGACCTTGGCCATGATGTCGAGGTGGCGGTCGGTGACCAGGTCTTCCAGGTGATAAATGCGACGAATCGGGATGGCCAGCGTCAGCACCATGGCGAAGCCCGAGTAGATCGCACCGGCCACGAAGTAGGGTGGAAAAATCGTGCTGTGCCAGCCCGGAATAATGCCGATCGTAAAGTCGAAGCTCACGACCGTATGAACGGAAAGAACCAGAGGCGTTGCCAGGCCCGCGAGCAGAAGCGAAGCCATCTCGTAGCGCGACCAATGCACCGCCGAGCCGCGCCAGCCCATGGACAGAATCCCGTAGATGATCTTGGCGGCCTTGTGCTTGGCGCGATCGCGAAGCGTGGCGAGATCGGGGATCAACCCCACAAACCAAAACAGAAGGGAAACGGTGAAATAGGTGGAAACGGCGAAGACATCCCACACCAGCGGGCTGCGGAATTGCGGCCACAGCCACATCGGATTGGGATACGGCATCAGGTAGAAGAACAGCCACGGACGGCCCATGTGCAGCAGCGGAAACATGCCCGCGCACATGACCGCGAAAATCGTCATGGCCTCGGCAAAGCGGTTGATCGAGGTGCGCCACTTCTGGTGCAACAGCAGAAGAATCGCGGAGATGAGCGTGCCGGCGTGACCGATCCCAATCCACCAGACAAAGTTGACGATGGCAAAGCCCCACGCCGTGGGAATGCGGATGCCCCAGATCCCCACGC
>Ga0187780_10003091_pt1 | contig 12572 bp, 11 predicted proteins | sample 1015_Q2_SP10_20__FD_132429 | JGI IMG/M metagenome (GOLD analysis project Ga0187780, IMG submission 132429) | Tropical peat soil microbial communities from peatlands in Department of Meta, Colombia - 1015_Q2_SP10_20_MG | ecosystem: Environmental > Terrestrial > Soil > Wetlands > Peat | place...
CCGCCGCGATGACGTAGGCGTGCGCGGCGCGCAGCCGCCTGCCGCGCCGGTCGCCTGCCTTCACGGTGCCGCCGGTCTCACGACTTGGACGCCTGCTCGACCGCCTGCGCGATCTCCGCGACCAGTTGCGGCAGCCGCGGTCCCCAGCGGGACGCGATGTCATCGTTCAGCCCGATGACCTCATGATCCTTCACCGCCGGGACCGCGGACCAGCCCGGCCGCGCGGCGACGATGGCCGGGGTCTGGCCGCCGTCCGGGGCCTGGTTGTCGGCCAGGAAGATGATCCGCGGCGCGGCGGTGACGATGTATTCCTCGGACAGCTCCGGATACCCGCCGTCCGAGGCCTTGTCCGCGGCGTTGGCGATGTCGGTCAGGCCGAACAGCGCCACGATCTGCCCGATGAACGTCGACGAGGTGACCGAATAGTAGGGGTTCGCGGTCAGCTCCCAGTAGTAGGTCAGGTTCGGGTGGGACGAGCCGGCCTGTCGGATATAGCCGGCGATCTGCGCTTTCATCGACGCCACGGTCTGCTCGGCCTGGGCCTGATGACCCGTGGCCTGGCCGATCTGGTCGATCTCGGCGTAGGCGCCGGTCAGCGTGGTCGCGGGGGGCTCGATCAGCACCGGCACACCCAGCTTGCCGAGCCCGGAGACCAGGCCGTTGACATTCTGGTAGGAGATGACCAGGTCCGGCCGGTACTTGGCGATCGCCTCGAGGTTGGGGGTCAGGCCGCTCAGCTTGGTCTTGGGTACGTCGGGCGGGTAGTCGGAGTTCTGGTCCACGGCCACGACTTGCGGGCCGGCGCCGACCGCGTACAGGTCCTCGGTCGCGGTCGGGGCGAGCGAGAGGATCCGGTCGGGCCTGGCCTTGATGGTCACCGAGCCGTTGGACGCCGTCAGCGTGACCGGGAACGAGGCGCGGGCGACCGCGCTGGCGCTCTGGCTGGGCCCGCTGCTGGCGGCCGTGCTGTCCGTCGAACCGCAGCCGGCCAGCGCGGCCACGACCGCCACCGCGGCGGCTACGGTGAGACCTGGTGCGCGCCGGGGGCGCGCGCGAAGATTCATCATGCGACTTCCTCCCGAATAGGCGGGAAGGAAGGCGAGACCGCCGACGGGGCGGCCGAGCGCGCCCGCCGGGACGGATCGCCCTTCCCACGAGGGTCGATATCGTCGAGCGCGACGGGAGGCGACCTGGCTTGGGCCCGGGCGGGGCCGTCACAGTTGCGGGACAGCGCCGGAATGGTCCGCCGTGGCGGACTTCACCGGCTTCGCTACCTGGCGCGCTACCGGGACTGGCACGCACGCGCGGCCGGCCCGGCGCCAGTCACAGTAGCACGCCCTGGTGCGGTGGATCTGCGCTTGAGTTACTGGGGCGGGCCGGCGGTGAGGTGCAGGTTGCTCGTGGTGCGCTGGCCCGACGGGCTGACCCAGGTGACGGAGATGGTCTCGCCCGGCGCGAACTTCGACACGACGCCGGTCAGGTCGTCGGGCGAGCCGATGGCCTGCCCGTTCACGGCGGTGATCACGGACCCGGCGGTCATGCCCACGGCCGCGGCCGGGCCGCCGCAGATGGTCCCGATGACGAGGGTGCCCGAGCTGACCGAGGCGATGGTCGAGGGCGCGGCCAGATTGCTGTTATTGGTGTAGCAGCTCTGGTTGCCGCTGTTCCCGCCGAGACCGTTGCCGCCGAAACCGCCGAAGCCGTTGCCGCCGAAGCCGTTCCCGCTTTGCTGCTCCGCCTGATCTTGCGGGTTGCTGTCCGAACCCTTAGCGATGTAGATCCCCATGAAGGGCGGGTAGCCGATCGTGATGGTCGAGCTGGACTGGTCCGCGCCGATCTGCCGGACGACCGACAGTGCGGTGTCGATCGGGATCGCGAAGCCGGCCGTCGATTGCTGGGCCGAGAAGCCCTCGCCGTTGCCCGCGGTATCCATGCCGATGACCTTGCCCGCGGAGTTGGCCAGCGGGCCGCCGGAGTCGCCGGAGACGATGTTCGCGTTGGTCTGGATCATCCCGTGCAGGGTCTCGGAGCTGACCGAGCCGCCCTGGTCGCCCGCGGTAATGGTCTGGTTCACCGCCGTCACCTGGCCGGTCGCCGGGACGATGGTGCTCCGCCCTTCGGCGTTGCCCATGGCCACGACCGAGTCACCGGACTTGACCGCGGCGGAGTCGCCGACCGGGATCGTGCGCAGGCCGGAGGCGCCCTCCAGCTGGATCAGGGCGATGTCCCCGGTCACGTCGTAGCCGAGGACCTTGGCCGTATAAGTCTGGCCGTTGCCGACGTCGGTGGCCTTGATGGAGGTGGAATCCTCGATCACGTGGTTGTTGGTCAGCACCAGGCCGTCGGAGGTGATCACCATGCCGGTGCCCGCGGCCTCCTCGCTGTTGTACTGCAGGGTGGTATCGATGATCACCAGGCCCGGCGCGACCTTGTTCACGATCGCCTGCTCGCTGGAACTGGTCCCGGAACCACCGCTGCTCGGCACGGGTATCGCGCTGCTCGGCAAGGGGGTTGGCGCGCTGGTGCTCGGCTGCGGGGCGGCCGATGTGCTGGAGGCCGGATGGTACAGGGCCACGACCGAGCCCGCGCCCAGGGCCCCCGCCGCTATCGCCACCGCGAGGTAGCTCAGCAGGCCGATGCGGCGCCTGGGCGGCCGCGGCGGCATGGGAGGCAGGGGCGCGGTCATCCCATAGTCATCCATGGGCGGCCGACCGTAGCCGCTGTAATCCTGCATCTGTATCACGCCTTAGGTTGGGCGTCCGGATCGTTTATCTCCAGTGAGCACCACGAACCTGATGAGTAGCTGAAGACACGCTGGGGATTCCCGCTCGTCAGAACATCATGCGCTACGCGGACAGCCGCTTGGCGCCATCGTCTGGGGACGGCCCGTCCCGGCTGCCTCCGGGCTCGGGGGCAGTCACCTGGTACTGTACGCCGGATTGCGGGCTCGTTCCGGAACCGGCCTGCTGCTCTTCCACCCGGCCCATCGCGTCCTGCAGCAGCCCCAGGGCAAGCTGCCTGGACAGCTTGGCGTTCCGTTTCCTTCGCTTCAGCCACATCGCAAGCCCGCCCCCTGTGCCTTGCCTGCAATCAACGATCTGCGCACCTGCCCAGCCGGTGAAGGATCTGTGACGATCTGTTATAAGGATATACCTTACTGGGCCGTTTAAACCCATGACCGCGCGTGAACCGGGCAGGTCACAGCGGACGGGATGGACGCAGCACTGTCCGTTCGGAATAAAAAAAGACCTTAGTGACCGGCGAGGCGGGCCAGTTCGGGGACGAAGTACTGGGCATCGACCGTGCCGACGCCCGAGGCCAGGTCGTAGCCGCGGCCGGCCCTGAAGCCCTGCACCGTGTACTCGTGCCCGGCCTGGCTGAACGACACCGAGTTGTTGCCCGAGGTGACGTCGACGATGCCCGGCGCGTGTTCCGCCGACAGCCGGTACAGCGCCGGGTTGATCAGCCCGAGGGGATGGCCGGCCACCTGGGCGGCCAGGGCGACGATGCCCGCGAGCAGCGGCGTGGCCTCGCTGGTGCCGCAGGACGGGGTCCAGCCGGCGGGCGCGCCGCCGAAGGTGCTGTAGGTATCCACCGCCCCGTTGCAGGCGGCGCTCATCGAGATGTCCGGCACGCCGCGGGCGTTGCCGACCACGGCCTGCACGCCGTCCTGGTACGCGGGGCGGGTGAAGTATTCGGACTTGCCGCCGCCTCCGGCCAGCGGGTTCGGGCCGGGGTTGCCGTCGGCGAACTCGTTCGCCGCTTTGTTGTACGTGTCGTTCCACACGGTCGGGGCCGTAGGATCGCCGCGGGAGTTGAAGTGGAGCTGGGTCCCGCCGACCCCGGTCACCAGCGGATCGCTGTCCGGCCACGAGGTCACCCGGTGCAGGTAGTAGGTCGTCTCGTCCATCCCGACGTCGGCGGCGCCTGAGTCGCCCGAGGCGGCGAGCACGGTGACGTGGTCCCGGTCAGCCAGCTGGTAGGCGGCGCGCAGCGGCTTGACGGAGGCCGGGGCGGCGAAGGTCTCCTCGGTGGCGCTGAAGCTCTGGCTGATCACGTCGGCGTGGTAGTGGCTGAGGACGTACTTCTCGGCCGCGACGATCTGCGGGAAGCCGTGCACGCCCTCGGTTTCCGAGACCGGCGTCTCGACCAGCAAGATGTTCGCACCCGGCGCGACCGTGTGCGCGTACTCCACGTCCAGCGTGGTCTCCTGGGCCCAGCCGACCATGTCGGAGTTGGCCGGGTTGTAGGCGGGCACCTTTCCGGCCGGCTGGATGATCCGGAACGACGGCGGCGCGGGCAGACCGAACGTGCGGTCGAACACGCCCAGGTCGCTGCCGATGGTCGGCGAGCCATACGAGTCGACGATGACGATCGTCGTGCCCTTGCCGGTCACGTTCTTGGCGTACAACGCGGGCAGGTGATACGCCTGCCTGATCTGGGCCGGCTCGTAACACGCGACCTTGTAGGCTTTCTCGCAGTCGGCCGTGGTGGGCGGACCAGCCTGGGCGAGGCCGACCTGCACGACGCCTGGCTGGACGATCACATCAGCCAGGGCCGAAGACCCCATAGCACTCGTGGCCGCGGGGGGCGCGGCGACGCGGGGCGCGACGAGAGCGGCGAACAGGCTGCACGCACCGACCGCCACCGCTGACCGCCTCGCCAGCCGCATGAACGACTCCTCCCTCGGCCTAGATGACCATAACACTCATAATCGGATCAAAAGCCCAACAATCCAACGGCGGGATCCGCCAACTGGCCTGTGAGGCATGCCCCGCTGTACGCTAGTCCACCGTCACGTGGCGGGGCGGGCCTGGCCGGCAAACTGGGGCAGCCGGGCGTCACGACGGGCAGAAGGGGAGCATCATGCGCTTCCGGAGTAGCGTGGCGATCGATCTCGGCACGGTCAATACGCTCGTCTGGGTCGCGGGACGCGGCATCGTGCTCGAAGAGCCCAGCGCGATCGCCATCGACACCGCCGTCGGCAAGGTAGCCGCGGTCGGCGACGCCGCCGACGCGCTGGCCGGCAAGGAGCCGCAGGACATCGAGGTGATCCACCCGCTGCGGGACGGAGTCGTCGCCGACCTGAACGCCACCGCGGCCATGCTGCACGAGTTCCTGCGCCAGGCGCGCCGGCGCGTCAATCTGCTGCGGCCGGAGGCCCTGGTGTGCGTGCCCAGCGGCGCCACGCCGGTCGAGCGGCGGTCGATCGTCGCTGCGCTGGGCGTCCGTCGTCCCAGGTACAGCGTGCGGCTGATCGACGAGCCGGTGGCTGCAGCGGCGGGCGCCGGATTCGACCTGACCGGCGGGGCGGGCGGTTTCGTGGTCGACATCGGCGGCGGGACCACCGAAGTCGCGGCGGTAGCGGGCTGGCGGGTGGTCCGGGCGCAGTCGCTGCGCAAGGCGGGCAACGCGATGGACGACGCGATCATGCAGATGGCCCGGGCTGAACTTGGCCTGATCATCAGCCAGCGAGCCGCCCGGCAGCTCAAGATGACGCTCGGGGTCACCGGCGGGGCGGAAGGCTGGGCGGAGGCCGTCGGCCTGGACGCCGGGCAGCGTACCCCGCGGACCGAGTACGTGCCCGGAGGGCTGGTGGCGACCGCGCTCGAGCCCATCGTCGCGCAGATCGTCGCGACGGTGCACGAGATCTTGTCGAACATCCCGGCCGGCATGGCCGAGGACGTGGTCCGCGGCAAGATCCGGCTGGCCGGCGGCGGCGCGCTGCTACCCGGCCTGGCCGGCCGGATCGAGACCGCCGCCGGCATCGGCGCGGTCGTGGTCGAGGACCCGTTGCGGTGCGTGGTGCGCGGCGCGGCGGAGATCCTGGAGCGCAAAGACCAGGGCAAGGCCAGGCACTCCGGACCCGGCCTGCGTCAGTAGCCCCGGCAGCCAAACGGCACCCGACCTGCCCGGCTTCAGTAGCCCGGTCCCCGGATTGCAGTAGCAAGGTACTGAAGACGTCGGTCCCTGGCCCCGTCTGGCGGGGCCAGGGACCGACGCGGCCCTCGTGATTAGGCCTTATTCGAGCGGTTGGCGGGAGATGGCGGGGGGCTGGCGGCCGGCCAGCAGCCAGCCGCCGATGGCGGCGACCACGGGCAGGCCGACCAGGATGGCGATGAGGTCGACCGTCGGGAAGTCGCCGAAGGTGACGCTCAGGCTGCTGCGGGCCCAGGCGACGCCGGCCATCGTGGCACCCGCGGCGCCGAGGACCGCCCCGAGCAGGCCGAGCGCGCCGGCGGTGGCGCCGGTGATCGTCCGGCGGACCGTGCTGCTCGCGCCGGCGGCGCTGAGGGTGCGCAGCTCGCCGGTGGTCTCGCTGCGGACCAGGCCGACCGACATGACCAGCACGCCGAGCGCGATGACCAGGCCGAGCACCGTGACCCCGTCGGCGATCTGACCGAGCCCGAGCTCGCCGGACTTCGTCTCGATGCTCACGCCGGCGTTGCTCGCTATCTGCCGGGCCGCGCTGATCTGCGCGGCGGTGAGCGGCTGCGGGGTCTGGATCAGCCAGCCGGCCGGGCTCAGCTGCAGGTGCAGCTTCTGCACCGCCTGCATGGTGATGACCGTGTTCGGCGCCGAGGTGCCGGACGGCAGGCTGGGGATTTCCTGGATCTCCGGATTGGCGACGCAGCTGCCGGCCGGGCAGGTAGCGGTGTTGGGGCTGAAGTAGTTCCCCCAGACCAGCAGCATGTTCGGCAGGCCGGCCAGGCCGGGGCGCATGCTGAGGATGTCAGCACCGGGTTCGATCTGGCTGGCCTTGATCCCGTACTGCGCCAGCAGCGCCGGGGTGGCGGCGTACACCGTGCCGGTAAAATTGTTGTGGTTCCGGCCCAGCTGGAGGAGCGAGACCCCGTCCGCGGTATCGAGCGTCAGGACCGACGTGGCGTGCATGGAGGCGGCGAAGCTGTCCACCTTCGAGCCCAGCGCGGTGATCTGGCTCGGGGTCAAGCCACCACCGGGACCGGCGTTCGGCCCCTGATCCTGGGTGTAGACGATGAGCTGCTCGGTACTGAGGTTCTGCCCGGTGTAATCGAGCACGTTGGAGAACCTGACGCTGGCCACGATGCAGATGAGCATCGCGAGGAACACCGCGAAGCTGACCGCGGCCACGGCCGCCCCCGACCGGGCCCGGTAGCGGACCAGGTCGCGCAGCGCGATCCGGACGGCGACCGGCACCCGGGGTCCGGCCGCGGCGGATAGCACCGCGACGCACAGCGGCGCGAGCAGGAAGATCCCGACGATGATGCCCACCAGGCCGCCCAGGATGAGCAGCATGTCCATCCCGCCGTTCGCGCCCCAGCCGCCGGAGAACACCAGGCAGAGCACGCCGCCGACGACCAGGACGAGGCCCGGCACGGCGGAGCGGTGCACCGCCTTCGGCGCGGGCGGGCGGCCGGACAGGGCGGCCACGACCGGGATCCGGGCCGCGGTGCGGGCCGGGCGCCGGGCGGCGAGGACCGACGTCACGACGGCCAGCGCGATCCCCACGGCTATCGCCCACCACGGCAGGTTCAGCGGGTCAATGCGGTGCGCGGTGTCCGTCTCCAGGGAGGGGACGTAGGCGAACCAGGCCCCGAAACCCAGGACGGCCCCGACGATGGCGGCGGTGATGCCCACGGCGACCCCGTTGGCCATCATGACGAGCCGGACGTTGCGTTCGGTCGCGCCGAGCGCGCTCAGCATGCCGAGGGCGCGCAGCCGCCGCTGGGCCATCACCGTGAACCCGGCCACCGACACCAGCCCGATGAAGACCAGCCCCAGCACGGTCACCACGAGCACGACCGACGCGGGGTTGACGATGCCCGAGGTGACGGTCTGCGAGGCCAGGTAGACGCTCGCGTCCGACGGCAGGCCGGCGAACACCGGCGGCGGCGGACCCTGGGTGATCTGGGGCTGCCCGGCCCCCGCCGGGGCGTTGAGCAGGATGTCCACCTGGGTGGGCGCGGTGACCTGTCCGGGGGCGACGAGGGCGAACTCATCGTTGAGGTCGGTCGGGTTCTCCACGATGCCGGTGACGAGCCAGGCGCGGCCGTCCTGGTGCCAGGTGTCGCCGATCTTCAGGTCGTACAGGGAGGCGACCTGACTGGTCAGCGCCACCTGGCCGGGGCCGGCCGGATAGTGCCCGGAATCCAGGCCGAGCAGCGGACCGCCGTAAGGCCCGGTCGGGTTCTGCGCGCGCAGCTCGACGGCCTGCGTCGTGCCGGTGCTCAGCACCTGGTTCTCGATCACGTCGACCGGGCCGTATCGGCGCTGGATGGCCGCGATGTCGGCGGCCAGGTGAGGAGTACTGCCCGGCAGGCTGATCATGGCGTTGGCGGTGCCGTAGGTCGCCGTGGGGGGCGGCGGCGTGTTGGTGGCGACTCCCACGCCCCAGATCGTCGCGGCCACCGCGACGGTGAGCATGCCGAGCACCAGCAGCTGCTGGCGCCATTCGCGACGGAACAGCCGCAGCGCCCAGCGGGTGACGGCGCGCCGGGCGGGAACGCCCCCGTTGGCGGTCCCCGCCCGGACTGGCCTGGTGATCGTGGTGGTGCTCATTGGACCGGTCCCAGCAGCGACTCGGGGCCGGCCGGCTGCGCGGTCTGGTCGGTCACCCGCCCGTCCCGCAGGAATACCACCCGGTCCGCCCACGAGGCCAGCTGCGCGTCGTGGGTCACCACGACGGCCGCCATGCCGCGCTTGCACGCAGCGTGGATGAGGCGCATGACCGCCTCGCCGTTGGCCGAATCGAGCGCCCCTGAGGGCTCGTCGGCCAGCAGCAGCTGGTGCTCTCCGGCCACGGCACGGGCGATCGCCACCCGCTGCCGCTCCCCGCCGGACAGCTGGTCGGGAAAGTGCGAGGCCCGGTCGCTGAGGCCCAGCTGTTCCATGGCCTGAAGGCCTGCCGTGCGGGCCCTCCTGGCGGGCACGCCGTCGAGCTCAAGCGGCAGCGCGACGTTCTCCGCCGCGGTCAGCCCGGGCAGCAGGTTGAAGTCCTGGAACACGTACCCGATCGAGCGGCGGCGCAGCCGCGCCTTGGCGTTGCGAGACAGCTTGGTCAGCTCTTCCCCGCAGACGCGGATCTCGCCGCTGGTCGGATCCTCCAGGCTGCCCGCGATGGTCAGCAGCGTGGACTTGCCGGATCCGCTCGGCCCCATCACCGCGACCATTCCACCCGCGTCGACCTCGAGGTCGATGTCCCGCAGCGCGTGGACCTCGGTGGCGCCCTGGCCGTAGGTCCGTGACACGCGCCGCATTTCGAGGACGCTCATGGTCTTATCCCCGTTCTGTTGCGTAGTTTCGTGATTTTCGCTGGGTTAATCGGGCCGGTGGCGGCCCGCTTGATGCGGCCGTCCGCGGAGTCCAGCCAGCGGATGACCGAATCGAGCCGGAACAGCTCCGCGTCCACCACCAGGGCCAGGCCCAGGTCGGCCTCGGCCTCGGCTTCCTTGATGCGCGTCCACTGCTGCATGAGCTCGACCAGGTACCTGCGGTGTACCTGGATCACCTCGGCCACGTCGGTCCCCGGGACCCGCAGCGCCACCAGGACCTTCATGACCAGCTCGTCCCGCGGCGGGGAAGACACGTCCGATGGCGTGCGCAGCCATCCGGCCAGGTCTTGCTGACCCGCCGCGGTGATCCGGAAGCCCTTCTGCGGGCCTTCGGTGTCGGCGTCATCGGACTCGACGAGCCCGTCCCGCTCCAGCCGCTGCAGCGTGGTGTACACCTGGCCGACGTTCAGCGGCCAGACTTCCCCCGTCCTCGCCTCGAACTCCTCGCGCAGCTGAAGGCCGTATTTGGGACCCTCGCTGAGCAGCGCGAGCAAGGCGTACCGGACGCTCATTTCGCCCTATCGAGTAGCATACTGAGTATATTTACTCGACATCCGGCCTGCTCGCAGGCCGTCTAACCCCCAAATATGCGCACGGGATAGCCCCCGCGCCGGTACGGTGCTTAGCCCCCTTGCGCTGCGAGCCTGAGCGTGGTATGTGCCGCCTCTACCGCTCCTGGAGCACGGCCAGGATGTTCCCGGCCGGGTCCTTGAACCAGGCGATGTACGGTCCGCCGGCCCGATTGATGCCCTTCTCGTCCTGGCCCATGCCCTCATACCGTTCCATCTGCACGCCGCGGCTGACCAGCTCGTCGACGGCCGCATCGATGTCATCCACCTGGAAGTTGAGGATGGTGAAGGTCGCGGGCTCGTGGTTCGGCTTGGGGTACACCAGCGTGTCGCGGCCGCCGGCCAGGTGCAGCGTCAGCAGCCCGTACTGCTCGGAGGTCCTCAGGCCCAGCGTCTCGCCGTAAAACCTCCTGGCCGCATCGAGGTCATCGACGGCGAACCCGCTGAACGCCCTGGTGTTCTCGAACATGACATGCTCCTCATAATCGGACCGATACACGCACAAGGGATAGACGCACCCGTGACCCCAAACCCATCGCCGCGGTCTCAGGCCGCCAAGCTGGGGCTCAAGCCCGGGCAGCGAGTCCACCTATACCATCACCCGCCGGGCTGGATGCTCGCCGATCCGCCGGACGGCCTGGTTGACGCCGATCCGGACGGCCCGGCCGACCTGATCATCGCGTTCTTCCGGGCCGCGGACGAGATCGCCGGGACGCTCGCAGACCTCGCGCGGCGGGTCTACCCGGCGGGGGCGCTGTGGGCCGCGTGGCCGCGCCGGGCGGGCGGGCACCGCAGCGACGTCACCGATACCGTCATCCGCCAGCAGGCGCTGCTGATCGGGCTGGTCGATGTCAAGGTCGCCGCGATCGACGACGACTGGTCCGGCCTGCGCCTGGTCTGGCGGGTCGAGAACCGCCGCTGACCGGTCACGACCCGCCGGAAAGCGCGGGAGCGGGGGCGCGACGGACGGCCGTTATCGGCCGCGACAGGCAGCGGGGCGGAGTCGCGGTCCGTGGAGGGCGCACCACGGACCGTTCGGGAAAAGGGAATTTTAAGACGGACGCGGGGCGGCGGGAATAGCTGGCCAGGACCCGCGTTGGCCTAGTGTGAGATTTTGCTCTCGACGAGAGCCATATTTTGTATCCCGCCGCCCACTCTCCCACGGTTTGCAGCTCATGAAAGGTTTCCCGGTCCGTCCCGTCCCCGGCGAGAGCGTCAGCGAGGCGGCCAAGGCGGTCGCCAAGCGCCAGGCCGAGCAGCTCACACTGGTGCGGCGCCGCGCGCAGCCGACCGCGGTCTACATCGCCCGGATGACCCTCACGGCGGTTTTCGCGTACCTGCTCGCCCTGCAGCTACCCGGGGCGTCGTCTCGCGACGTGGTCGCCCCGCTGACCGCGCTGCTGGTGGTGCAGGCGACGCTGTTCCACACGATCCGCAGCGCCATCCAGCGGGTCGTCGGAGTCACCGCGGGCGTGCTCGCCGCCGTCGCGGTGGCCGCGTATGTCCCGTTCAGCTGGTGGGTGCTCGGACTGCTGATCGCGGGCACGCTCGCGCTCGGCCTGGTGCTCCGGCTCCGCGAAGACACCCTGGAGGTGCCGATCAGCGCGATGCTGATCTTCGCGGTCGACTCGCACGCCGCCGCCACCAGCCGCATCACCGAAACGCTCGTCGGGGCCGCCGCCGGGCTGGCCGCCGGGCTCATCTTCGCTCCGCTGCGGGTGCAGCCCGCCAAGGAGGCGGTCGGCGACCTGAGCCGCCAGATGGCCGACCTGCTCGGGCAGATGGCGGCCGGCCTGGCCGAGGCGCCAGAACCGCGGCGCGCGGCGGAATGGCTGGACCGCACCCGGGCGCTGCGCGGCGAGATCGAGCGGGTGGACGACGCGCTGGCCCAGGCCGAGGAGAGCGTCCGGCTGAACCCCAGGCGGCTCAGGTTCGGCAACCCGGCCGCCGGGCTGCGCGAGGGCGTGGACACACTGGAGCGCGCTGCGACCGACATACGGGTGCTGGCCCGTTCGGTGGCCGACAGCGCACGGATCGACAGCGAGCACAGCCCGGTCAGGGAGGCGGAGACCCGGACCCGGCTGGCCGCCGTCATCGCGGAGCTTTCCGCCGCGGTCCGGGCCTACGGCCAGCTCCTGGAGGCCGACCCGGTGGCCCCCGGGTACGCCGAGTTCGCGCCCGAGCCGATCGCCGAGAAGCTCGAGGACCACCTCGAGAAGGCCCAGCGGCAGCAGGACCAGCTCGCCGACCTGCTCTCCACCGACCCGGCCGAGCGGCCGGAAGGATGGCAGCTGCGCGGCGAGATCCTGGCCCACGTGGACCGGCTGCGGTCCGAGCTCGAGCCCGGCCGGCTGCCCGAGCCGGCCCAGGTCAGACCGCTGCTCGGGCTGCACGGCCGGCACCGCGAGGAGCGGCGCGGCGAACGGCCCGGCGGGCGCTACCGGAAGTCGCCGACCGGGCCGCGGCGGCGGCCGAACCAGACCGCGCTGCGGGTCCGGGCCAAGCGGACGGCGACGCGGGGCGGGGCCAGGCGCCACGGGCTACGACATTTCGGCCGGGCGTGGCGTGGCACACTACGCGGGTGACCGCATTGAAGCTGCCCGGCCTGCCGTTCGCACTCGAGCCCGCGGGCGGCCCGCCGCCCCGGTGCCTGGTGCGGCACGGGGTGCTGACGCTGACGGCCGCGGCG
>Ga0187780_10003092_pt1 | contig 12568 bp, 9 predicted proteins | sample 1015_Q2_SP10_20__FD_132429 | JGI IMG/M metagenome (GOLD analysis project Ga0187780, IMG submission 132429) | Tropical peat soil microbial communities from peatlands in Department of Meta, Colombia - 1015_Q2_SP10_20_MG | ecosystem: Environmental > Terrestrial > Soil > Wetlands > Peat | place...
ACGTGGGCTTCGTGTTCCAGCAGTACCACCTGATCGACGATCTCACGGTCGAGGAGAACCTCGACGTCCCGCTCTCGTACCGGAACGTCAGGAAGAGCGAGCGCCAGGCCATCGTCGCCGACGCGCTCGACCGGTTCCAGATCGTCGCCAAGAAGAAGCTGTTCCCGAGCCAGCTGTCGGGCGGGCAGCAGCAGCTCGTGGCGGTGGCGCGCGCCATCGTGGCGAGCCCGAAGCTGATCCTGGCCGACGAGCCGACCGGCAACCTGCACAGCTCGCAGGGCAGGGAGATCATGGAGCTGTTCAAGAAGCTCAACCGCGAGGGCACCACGATCGTGCAGGTGACGCACTCGGAGACGAATGCCGCGTACGGGAATCGGGTGGTGAATCTCCTGGATGGGTGGATCGTGAAGTGACGCGTTGGTGGGTGGTCGGTGGTGGGTTGTAGGCCCACCACCCACAACCCACCAACCACTAACCGTCTCTCGGGGCCTCGATGCATGGATAGCCTCTTTCAAGACGTGCGATACGCGCTTCGGACTCTTCGCAAGAGCCCCGGCCTCGCGCTCCTCGCCGTGCTGTGCATGGGGCTCGGGATCGGGGCGGTCACCAGCATGTACTCCACCGCGGTGGCGTTCACGTTCCGTCCCCTGCCGGAGGTTCGGGACGCGGGCCGGGTCATGCACGTCTGGGAGGGGCCCGCCGAGGCCCCCGGCGAGGACGACGGGATCAGTGTCGGCGCGCTCGAAGACGTGCGCGCCCTGCCGGTGTTCAGCGGCGTGGTCGCTGCGCGATGGGCGACCGACAACCTCACGGGCAACGGCGTGCCCGAGCAGGTCCGGACCGCGCGGGTGAGCGCGGGCACCCTGCACGCGCTCGGGCGCCGCCCGATGCTGGGGCGCGAGTTCACGGCCGCCGACGAAGCGCCCGGCGCCGACCGCGTCGTGATGCTCTCGTACGGGCTGTGGCAGCGCCGCTTCGGCGGCGACAGCGCCATCGTCGGCCGCACGGTGCAGGTCAACGGTGAGGACTACGTCGTGCGGGGCGTCATGGCGCCCGATTTCGTCTTTCCGCCCGGCGTATCGTTGTGGACGCCGCTGGCGGTGGACGCCGCTGCGCGGGCGGACCGGGCCGCGCGGGACCGATTCGCGCTGGCGCGCCTGGCGCCGGGCGTCACGGCCGCGCAGGCCGAGGCCGCGGTGGCGGTCCTCGGCGAGCGGCTGGCGGCGCGCTACCCGGCGGCGAGCGACGGCTGGGTCATGCGCGCCGAGCTGGCGGAGCGGTACTTCGGCGCGGGGCCGCGGCCCTTCATGGTGGTGCTCCTCGCCGCCAGCGCCTTCGTGCTGCTCATGGCCTGCGCGAACGTCGCGAATCTCCTGCTGACGCGCGCGACCGCGCGTCGGCGCGAGCTGGCCGTACGGGTGGCCCTCGGCGCCGGGCGGGGCCGGGTCGTGAGCGGCCTGCTGACGGAGAGCGTCCTGATCGCGCTGGCCGGCGCCGCGCTCGGCGTGGTGCTCGCCGCCTGGGGGCTGGCCGGCCTGACGAACGGCGTGCCCGTGGAGGTGCGTGCGCTGATTCCCGGCTTCGGCCGCATGCACCTGGACGGCGAGGCCCTCGCCGTCACGGCGGCCGTCGCGGTCGGCGCCGGGCTCCTGTTCGGCCTCGCGCCCGTCTACGCGGCCACGCGGCTCGACGTGCAGGCCTCGCTCAAGGACGGCGCGCGGGGCGACACCGGCGGCTTCCACGCGGGGCGGCTGCGGAGCAGCCTGGTGGCGACCGAGATCGCACTGGCGCTCATGCTCCTGTTCGGCGCCGCCGAGATGCTCGCGACCTTCCGCCGCATCGCGCTGGCGGATCCCGGCTTCCGCCGCGACGGCATCCTGACCGCGACGGTGACGCTGCCCGCCGCCGACTACCCGCGCGACAGCAGCGTCGCGGCGTTCGACCGGAACCTCGAGGACCGGATCGGCGCGCTGCCGGGAGTCGAGGCCGTCGGCATGACCACGATCCTGCCGTTCTCGCTGAGCGAAGATCGCGAGGGCGTCGAGGTCGAGGGCCAGCCGTTGCGGCGCCCCGACGACGCGCCCCAGCTCGGATTGCGGGCCGTGTCCGCGGGCTACCTGCGCGTGCTCGACATCCCGCTTCTGGCCGGACGCGCCCTGGCGCTCCAGGACGACGCGGACACGCCGCCGGTGGGCGTGGTGAGCGAGGCGGCTGCGCAGCGGCTGTGGCCGGGACAGAGCCCGCTCGGAAGGCGCGTGAAGGTGCCGCCCGGTCGCTGGGTCGAGGTCGTGGGCGTCGTCGGGAACGTGCGCGGCAGCCCGCTCCACGGCAGCGATCTGCGCCCGGTGATCTACCTGTCCGAGCGGCAGTGGCCGGCCCGGGGGATGAGCCTGGTCGTGCGCACGACCGGCGACCCCGTCGCGCTCACGCCGCTGATCCAGCGTGAGATCGGCGCCCTGGACCCGCGGCTCGCCGCGGGCGACGTGATGCCGATGCGGCGCGTGATCAGGATCTCCGTGTCGCCGTGGAGCGCCACCGCGCAAACGCTCGACGCGGCGGCCGTGGTTGCGCTACTCCTGGCCTGCGTGGGCATCTACGGCGTGGTGGCGCACTCCGTCTCGCAGCGCACTCAGGAAATCGGCGTGCGCGTCGCGCTCGGCGCGACGCCGGGCGGCGTGGTCCGGATGGTCCTGGGCGGGATGCTCCGCCTCGCGGGCGTCGGCGTCGTGCTGGGCCTCCTGGGGGCCCTGGCCCTGAGCCGCGGGCTCGCTGCCGTCCTCGTGGATGTCAGCGCGACGGATCCCGCGGCCCTCGCGCTCGTCGCCACGGTGCTGGCCGGCGTAGCGCTGGCGGCGAGCTGGGTGCCGGCGCGCCGCGCGGCGCGCGTGGACCCGATGGAGGCGCTGCGAAGCGAATGACCGTCCGTTTCCGGGAAGGGCGTTCCCGCAGCCGGACAGTCGCGGGCATGCCCCGTCGCCCAAGTGCTTGGGCGGCGGTGCGATGGTGGTGGCACGGGGAGTGAATAGTCAGGGTGTGGTGAAGCCGGCCCAGCGGGTGAAGGGTGTCTTCCACTCCGGCGGGCCTCGCGCGCGGCGGTGGCGTCGGGGGATCCCGATCTCCCGCTCGCCGGCGCGAACACGATGGAGACGCTCATCGCGCAGCGCACCGGTCCGCGCCGGTTCTCGGTGCTGCTGGTGAGCGGCTTCGCCGCGCTCGCGCTGGTGCTGGCCTCGATCGGCCTGTACGGCGTGATGAGCTACACGGTCACGCTGCGCTCGCGGGAGCTGGGCGTCCGCGTCGCCCTCGGCGCGGCCGCCGGCGACGTGCTGGGGATGGTGCTCGAGCAGGGGGTCCGGCTCGCGGTCGCCGGCGTGGGCATCGGTCTCGTGGCGGCGCTCCTCCTCACCCGGGTGATGCGCTCGATGCTCTTCGGCGTCGGGGTCGTGGATCCCGAGACCTTCGTGCTCGTGCCGCTCGTGCTGCTCGCGGTCGCCGCGCTCGCCAGCTATGTCCCCGCGCGGCGCGCGACGCGGGTGGATCCGATCGAGGCGCTGAGAAGCGAGTGACGCGTTGGCGGGTGGTGGGTTGTAGGTTGTCGTCCCCGCCACCCACAACCCACAACCTGCAACCCACAGACCGTCTCTCATGGCCGGCTACGCCGGAACGCCGCTCGTCAAGAAGCTCGGCCTCAAGCCCGGCATGTCGATCCTCATCGCCGGCGCGCCGAAGGGCTACGCGCGGGCGCTGGGGCCGCTCCCCGACGGCGTGGCCGTCGCGAAGGCCCCGAGGCCGGACCTCGACTTCATCCACTTCTTCACTGCCAGGCGCGCGGACCTCGAGCGCCGGTTCGGCGCCCTGAAGCAGGCGCTCGCGCCCGCCGGCATGCTGTGGGTCTCGTGGCCGAAGAAAGCTTCGGGCGTCGCGACCGACGTCACCGAGGACGTGGTGCGGGAGGTGGCACTCGTCGGCGGCCTGGTGGACGTGAAGGTCTGCGCGGTGGACGACACCTGGTCCGGCCTCAAGCTGGTGCGGCGGCTGAAAGACAGGGTGTAGGGTCTAGGGTGTGGAAAGGCCGGCCCTGCCCGTCACGCCTCGCCCGCTACACCCTACCCCCTACACCCTACACCCCATATCTCTAACCCCGTGACCACTCCTCGCATCCTCGTAGCCGACGACCAGCGCGACGTCCTCGAGGCGCTCCGCCTGCTGCTCAAGGGCGAGGGCTTCGAGGTCGTGACGGCCACGTCGCCCGCGACGATCCTTGCCGCGCTCGACGCCGGGGAGTTCGACGCCGCGCTGATGGACCTCAACTACACGCGCGACACCACGTCGGGCCGCGAGGGCTTCGACCTGCTGACGCGCATCCAGGCGCTGGACGCCACGCTGCCCGTGATCGTGATGACGGCGTGGGGGAGCGTCGAGGGCGCGGTGGAGGCGATGCGCCGCGGCGCCCGCGACTACGTCGAGAAGCCGTGGGACAACGCGCGGCTGCTGGCGCAGCTCCGGACGCAGCTCGAGCTGGCGCGCGCCCTGCGCCGCAGCGCCCGGCTCGAGGAGCAGAACCGGCTGCTCGGCCGGGACGGGTTCCCCGACCTGATCGCGGAGTCGCCGGCGATGCAGCCGGTGCTCCGGCTGATGGAGCGCGTGGGGCCCAGCGACGCCGCCGTGCTCGTGACCGGCGAGCACGGGACCGGCAAGGAGCTGGTGGCGCAGTGGCTGCACGCCTCATCGCCCCGCGCGGCTCGGGCGCTGGTGACGGTGAACGTGGGCGGTCTCTCCGAGGGCGTGTTCGAATCGGAGCTGTTCGGCCACGTGAGGGGCGCGTTCACGGACGCGCGCGCCGACCGCACCGGCCGTTTCGAGCTGGCCGACGGCGGCACGCTGTTCCTCGACGAGATCGCCAATGTCCCGCTCGCGCAGCAGGCCAAGCTGCTGCGCGTGCTCCAGACCGGCGAAGTGGAGCGCGTCGGGTCCTCGCGCACCCGGCGCGTCGACGTGCGGGTCATCGCCGCGACCAACGCCGACCTCCGCTCGGAGGTCGCGGCCGGCCGGTTCCGGGAGGACCTGCTGTTCCGCCTCAACACCATCGAGATCCGCCTCCCGCCGCTCCGCGAGCGGCGCGAGGACATCCTGCCCATCGCGCTCCACTGCCTCCGCCGCTCGGCCGCGCGCTACCGGAAGCAGCTCGCCGGCTTCGACCGCGGGGCCATCGAGGCGCTCCACGCGCACGGCTGGCCGGGAAACGTGCGCGAGCTGGACCACGCGGTCGAGCGCGCGGTGCTGCTCGCGACGGGCGAGGTGGTGCGTGCCGGGGACCTCGCGCTCCAGGCTCCCTCTGGTCCCGCGCCCGGCCTCGAGAGCATGACCCTCGAGGATGTCGAGCGCGTCCTGATCCAGAAGGCGCTGGCCCGCTTCGGCGGCAACGTGAGCCAGGCCGCCAAGCAGCTCGGCGTGTCGCGCAGCGCGCTGTACCGCCGGCTCAAGTCGCACGGCCTCTGAGGCCATTCCGCTGAACCACGAGCGCCGCGTCTTCCTGCTGGCCCTCCTGTCCGGGCTGCCGGCGCTGGTCGCGGCGCTGCTGCTGCTGTGGACCGGCGATCACACGGCCCGGGTCGCGTGGACCGTCACCCTCCTCGTCGTGGCGGTGTGGCTCGGCGTTGCGGCGGCCCTGCGCGAGCGGGTCGTCCGCCCGCTGCAGACCCTGTCCAACATGCTGGCGGCGCTGAAGGAGGAGGACTTCTCGATGCGGGCCCGCGGCGCCCGCACCGACGACGCGCTCGGCCTGGCGCTGTTCGAGGTCAATACCCTCGGGCAAACGCTGCGCGAGCAGCGGCTCGGCGCGCAGGAGGCGAGCGCGCTGCTGGCGCGCGTGATGGCGGAGATCGACGTCGCAGTTTTCGCCTTCGACGACCAGCGCAGCCTCCGGCTCGTCAACCGCGCCGGCGAGTGGCTCCTCGCCGAGCCGGCGGAACGGGTGGTGGGTCGCGACGCCGCGTCGCTGGGCCTCGCCGAGTGCCTGGTCGGCGAGGTGCCGCGGGTGCTCGACGCCGGCTTTCCGGGCGGCGGCGGACGGTGGGAGGTCCGCCGCAGCACCTTCCGGCTCGGCGGGCGCCCGCACCAGCTGCTCGTGCTCTCGGACCTGTCGCGCGCGCTGCGCGAGGAGGAGCGCGAGGCCACCCGGCGGCTGGTGCGCGTCCTCGGCCACGAGATCAACAACTCCCTCGCGCCCATCAAGTCGGTGGCGGAGAGCCTGCGGCGCCTGGTGGCGCGCTCGCGCTCCGCGGCCGGCGTTCCGGGCGAGGCACGCGAGGCCGGGGCCGCACCGGGCCCTGCGGAGGCGGACGACATCGCGAGCGGCCTGTCGCTGATCGCGGGCCGCGCCGAATCGCTCAGCCGCTTCATGGCCTCCTACGCGCGGCTCGCGCGCCTGCCTCCCCCCAAGCTGCGGCCGCTCGACGTCGCGACCTGGGTGCGCCGCGTCGCCGCGCTCGAGCGGCGCATCGAGGTGACCGTGGACGCGGGCCCCGACGTCGTCATCGCGGCCGACGGCGACCAGCTCGACCAGCTGCTCATCAACCTGGTGGACAACGCGGCCGACGCCGCGCTCGAGACCGGGGGCGGCGTCTTGGTGGGCTGGCGGCGGGACCGGAGATTCGTGGAGGTGTGGGTCCGCGACCAGGGGCCGGGCCTCTCCGACACGGCGAACCTGTTCGTGCCGTTCTTCACCACCAAGCCGGAGGGCTCGGGGATCGGGCTGGTGCTGAGCCGCCAGATCGCCGAGGCCCACGGTGGCCGGCTGACGCTCGCGAATCGCGAGGAGGAGAAGGGCGCCGAGGCGCGGCTGCTGTTGCCGGCGATGGGCGGCCCGGCGGGCTAGAGCCTCGCGACGTGCGGCGCGCCGACCGACGCGCCGGCCCAGCGGGCCGCGGCGCTCCGCCGCGTCAGCCGGATGCCCGCCCGGTCACGGCCTCCGGTCGACGGTCACGTACACCAGCCGGAACGGGCCCGCCCCGTCGACGACGGGAGAGCGGGCGAACCCGAAGGAGCGCGCATCCTGGCCCGTGGCCGCGGCGCCCGGCACCACGGTCTTGTAGTTCCGGCTGCCGATCGACTCGGGGAAGCTCTCGAGCACGCCGCTCGAGATGTACGCGCCGGTGGAATCCTGAACGAGCCACACACCGGCATCCTGGGGCCGCGCCAGCGCATTGATCGCCGCGGCGTGCCGTCGAACCGCCTCGCGAGTAGCCGATGTGTTCAGCACTCTCATGGCCGCCGGGCCGGCGAAGCCGCAGTTCCCCCGCGGCAGGTGCCGCAGGGCGGTCTGAATCGCCGTGCCGTAGATCGAGCCCACGGTGGCGGCCCCGGCCTCCGTCGGGAGCGTTCCCTCGTTGGACGAGTACATGCCGCCTGCAATGCCCGCGCGCGTGACGGTGGTGCGAGCCTCGGCGTATCCAGGCTTGAGCGTGAGCGCAATCTCAAGCCGCACCGGCGCGTGCGCCGCTGCGGGGCCGAGCGCGGGCGCGTAGCCAAGCTCCGCGGCCAGGATGCGCGGCACGGAGGCCAGGTCTTCGTCGGTCACGGTCACGGCACCCGCCTCGCGCGTCACGGTGAGTTGGATGCCCATCGTGTCGGTGCACGGCCCCTGCAGGCGCGTCGCGAGCCCGCCCGGCCGCGGGGAGGCCCGGAGCACGGGCGCCGGGCGCGGCACCATGCCGGCCAGCGCGACGGCGAGCAGGGCGACGGCCGCTGCGAGGGCGGCGCGCACGGCCGGATGTCTCGGTCTCGGAGCGATCATGGCCTCGATCCTCCTCCTCAGCAGCGATGGCGTTCGGCGAACGACGATGTGGCGAGCAGTGGCCGCCAGACGCGGCGCGCGCCCACGCTCAGCAGCAGCGTGCCGTAGGCGTGCGCGTCGGCGCCCGCCCGCATCACGCGGCGGTCGCAATCGGTCTCCACGGCGAGCTGCAGGCGCCGGACCTGCCACCACAGCGCCGGGTTCCAGGGCATCAGCACCAGCGCCAGCGTCGCGCCGAGCAGCAGGTCGGGATCGCGCGCGGCGCAGTGCTCGCGCTCGTGCCGCAGCATCAGGGAGCGGGCGTCCGGCTCCGCCTCCAGCGCCCACGCGGGAAGGACCACCTGAAGGCCGCGCAGCCGGACGACCGCGGGTCCCACGTCCGGCGCCACCAGCACGGGCGAGCCCTCGAGAGCGGTCGCCGACCAGCCGCGGGCCCGGCGGCGGAGCGCGACGGCCGCCCGGATCACACCCAGGCCGAGCAGCAGCGACGCGGCGCCCCACAACAGGAGCAGCGGCGCGTCGAGCGCAGCGAGGCCGGTGGTCATCCGTCCGACCAGCGCGGCGGCGGGCTCCGTCGCCGGAGCGGCAGGCGCCGGGCGGGCGGCGGGCCCGATGGTCGTGGCCTGTGGGGTGACCGGTGCGCGCAGTGGCGCCGGGGCGCGGCGCGCCACCACGGCGGTCGACGGCACGAGCAGGGAAGCGGCCACGGTCGCGGCCCACAGGAACCGGGCGGGCTTGCCGGCCATCCGGCCTGCGAGCTCGAGTGCGACGGCCACCAGGCCGAGCAGCACGCCGAGCGCGACGGAGTAGGCCATCCACGAGGCGATCACGGCCGGCCTCCCTTCGCCCGGGCGTCGAGCACCTGCCGCAGGCGGCGCAGCTCCTTCACCGTGAGGTTGCGGTCACCGACCAGCTCGGTGAGCAGCAGCTCGGGCGAGCCGCTGAAGAACCGCTCCAGCAGCTGGCGCACCGCGCCGCGGCGGGCCGCGCGCTCCTGGATGCGGGCATAGTAGCGGTGGGCACGGCCCTCGCCCTCGTGGCGCACGTGCCCCTTGGCCTCGAGGATCCGCAGCACCGTCAGCACGGTGGTGTAGGCGAGCTCGTCCCGCAGCGCGGCCTTCACCTCGGCCACGGTCCCGGAGCCGCGCTCCCAAAGCACGGCCATCACGTCGAGCTCGCGATCGGTCAGGGACGCCGCCATGGATCCTCCGTCTACTAATGGGCTAGTAGACGGTACGGGCCGGCGCCCGGCTTGTCAACTATTCAATTAGTAGTAGCGCGCTCGGCTTGGGGGTGGCCGCCCGACTACCGGCCGTCGTACGCACGCCGCAGGGCGGCGACGTCGAGCTTGTCCATCTGGAGCATCGCCTGCATCGCGCGCTTCGCCCCCTCGGCATCCTGGCCGCCGAGCACCTCGCGCAGCACGGACGGCACGATCTGCCACGACACGCCGAACCGGTCGGTGAGCCAGCCGCAGCGTCCCGGCTTGCCGCCGCCCGCCGTCAGCTTCTCCCACAGCCGGTCCACCTCGGCCTGCGTCTCGCAGTTCACGAACAGCGAGATGCCGTCGGCGAACCTGAACGTCGGCCCGCCGTTGAGGGCCATGAACGGCTGGCCGTCCAGCTCGAAGCTCATCGTCATCACCGCGCCCTTGGGCCCCGGGCCCGCGTCGCCATAGCGCTGCGTGCCCGTGATCCTCGAGTTCTTGAAGACCGAGGTGTAGAGCTTGACCGCGTCCTCCGCCTGGTCCTTGAAGGTCAGGAACGTCGTGATCTTCTGCATGCGGATCCCCTCGGGGTGACTCTGGTGTGCGCCTGGCGTCGGGGCCGGGATGTCCGTCTCCATCCTTGCGACGAAGGCGCGGCTGGGGATGGACAGGAATCTGTCGGCCGCCGGGCTCCGAGGCCAGCATTCGGGAGGCGGACGGTGCAAGTGAGTGCCGGCTGGACGGTCCGCGGCGCTCCATTCGGGAGCGACCGGGCTGCGGGTCCGCGGAGCGGTCGACTGCGATGCGCGGCTGGCGGGCGACCGCTCCCGAACTAGACGGCCCTCAGGATCTCGACCGGGTTCGCGCGCACGGCCTTGATCGCGGGCGCGAGCGTGGCGGCGAGGCCCACGACCAGCAGCACAGCTTCCGCGGCGACGAGGCTGGGCGCGTCGGTCGGATAGACGCCCACCGACAAGGTACGGAGCAGCGGCGCCGCGGCGAGCGCGAGGAATGCCCCGAGGCCCGTGCCGGCGAGCAGCATCACCAGCCCGTCGTGCATCACCAGCCGGAACAGCACGCCCGGCTCGGCGCCGAGCGCGACGCGCAGGCCGAACTCCCGCAGCCGGCGCGTCACCGCATACGACAGCACGCCGTAGACGCCCAGAGCCGCCAGGCCCAGGCCGATGGCGCCCAGTGCCACGAACACGCCGGCGAAGAAGGTGAACATGGAGGCGAACGCGTCGCGCCAGTAGGTGAACGGCTGCACCGAGAGCCGCCCGACGCCAGGCGACGCCTTGATCGCGCGACGCAGGGCGACGCGGATCGTCGGGTCGCGCGACGCGGCACGGGCGAGGATCGTGGCGGAACGCCACTTGCCGACCGGCTGGACGACCCAGAAGGGCAAGGTGTCGGCGAGGCCGGCGACGGCCCCCGGGGTGTTCGGCGAGAACGGCGTGCGCGCCACGCCCACGATGGACACCCACGGCGCCGGCGACGCCGGGCCGCCAAGCTTGAGCATCCGGCCCACCGCGTTGCCGGCGGGGTAGAGCCGCGCGGCCGCGGCCGAGCTGAGGATCGCGACCCCGCTGCCGGCCGCATCGCCGGGCTCGAAGTCACGGCCGCGGAGGATCGGCAGACCGTGCACGCGGAGGTAGTCGGGCGTCACGACGGCGACGAGCTGGGTCGTGATCATCCGCGTGGGGCCGCCGCCGATCTCCGCGGTGACCGCGGCCCCCAACGCCCGCGCCTCGCCCTGCAGCGCGGCGCCCAGAATCCCCGGCGCGGCGCGCGCCGCCGCCAGGACCTGCGACCAGTCGAGCGACAGCGTCGTGTCCCTCCCGCCGGCACCAGGGATGACCATGCCCGGCTGGACGCTCGCTTGCAGCAGCGTTTCCGCCTCGAAGCCCGTGAGGGACGTACGCAGCCGGTGCACCGCGCGCAGCAGCAGGGTCGCGCCCATCAGCAGGGCGAGCGCCAGGGCGACCTCGGCGATCGCCAGCGGGCTGTAGCGGCGCGGCCGGCCCGTGGTCGTGCCGGCCTCGTCCTTGAGCGGCTCCGTGATCTGCACCTTGAACGCGACGCGCAGGGCCGGCAGCAGGCCGAACAGCACGGCCGAGACGACGGCGGAAACCGCGGCGAGTGCGAACACGCGCCAGCTGAGGCGCGCCTGGATGTAGCCGAGCGAGCTCAGCTCGTAGGGCAGAACGCTCTCGAGCACCCGCGATCCCCACGCCGCGAACAGCGCTCCGAGCGCGACGCCGGCCGCCGCGATCACTGAGCTCTCGGCGAGAATCACCCGCACGGCGCCCGCGCGGCTGACGCCGAGCGCCATGCGCACGGCCAGCTCACGCCGCTTGGCGAGCCCCCGCGCCAGCATCAGGTGGGCCAGGTTCACGCAGGCGATCAGGAGGATCGCGACCGCCGAGCCCACCATCATCAGGTGCATGCCGTCCATCTCGTCCAGGTTCTGCGCGTCCAGCCAACGCAGCAGATTGAGGGCCCACGGTGACTGCGGCGTCGCATAGGTCGCCGTGAGAAGCGCGGCCAGCGCAGCGAGGTCGCGCTTCGCCTGGGCGACGGTCGCGCCGGGTCGCAGCCGCACGATGGTCATGCCGAACGGTCGCAGCGACGACTCGTCCGCCGGCAACAGAGGCAGGAGGGCTCCGGCGCCGCGCGCGATGCGCGGCATGACGCCCACCACGCCGTACGTGCGGTCGCCGATCGTGACACGGGCGCCTGCGAGATCACGCCTCCCGTCCAGGACGCGCGTCCAGACCTCCCAGCCCACGACGGCCACACCGTCGCCGTCCGCCGGCGTGAACACGCGCCCGAGGGCGAGCCGCACGCCCATCGTCTCGAACCAGCGGGGCGGCACGACCAGCTCCATCTGGTCCCGGTCTTCCGGGCCGAACGCGATCGGCTCGCTGCGTACGCCCGATGGGACCACGGCGTCGAGCGACGGCACCCGGTCTCGCACCAGCCGCAGCAGCTCGCCCGGCGGGAGCATCTTGCCGGCGCGGATGCTCATGCGCGGGTTGAGGAGAAAGATCCGGGACGCGTTGGCGTACGGCTGCTCGGGGTGCATCGCGGCGTCGATGACCGCGAACATCGTCGTCGAGAGCCCCATGCCCAGGCCGAGCGCCAGCACGGCCACCACCAGGAAGGCCGGCGAGCGGCGCAGGCTGCGCAGCGCGAGCACCAGGTCGCGGCGCAGGCCGTCCAGCCACTGGAGGCCCCACGTCTCGCGCGTGACTTCCTTCACCAGCGTCGCGTTGCCGAACTCCCGGCGCGCCGCGTACGCGGCCTCGTCCGGCACCTCGCCGCGCGCCGCGCGCTCGCGCGCGGCCATCGCGAGGTGGCCGGCGATCTCCTCGTCCAGCTCGGCCTCCCGCCGCGCGCGCCGCCAGAACGGGGTCATCGGACCGCCCCGATTGTGGCGGCCGGCGCCCACGTCGCGAGCGGCCAACCCGACCGCCACGCCCTCACGGCTCCGCCTCGGGCAGCGGCTTCATCAGGCCCGCGATCGCCTCCGCAATGCGTTCCCACTGGGTCCGCTCGGCCTCGAG
>Ga0187780_10003093_pt1 | contig 12568 bp, 12 predicted proteins | sample 1015_Q2_SP10_20__FD_132429 | JGI IMG/M metagenome (GOLD analysis project Ga0187780, IMG submission 132429) | Tropical peat soil microbial communities from peatlands in Department of Meta, Colombia - 1015_Q2_SP10_20_MG | ecosystem: Environmental > Terrestrial > Soil > Wetlands > Peat | place...
CTGGTGATCTTGCTGCAGGCCCACACCTGCTACGACCCGGCCCAGATCGCGTGCGGCGCCCGCCTGCTCCTCGATACCCGCGGCGTCATCCCGCCGACCTCCGCGACGCCGCACGTCGAGGCCCTCTGACCCGGGCGCGCTGGAGACCTCGATGCGAGTGCTGGTGTGCACGATCGTCCACCATCCCGCCGACGCGCGCATCTACCACCGGCAGATCCGGGCCTTGCTCGACGCCGGGCACGAGGTGACGTACCTCGCTCCGGTAGGTGCTCAGAATTTTCCCGAACGGCTGTCGCCGATGTTCCACGTCGTGCCGGTCCCGCGGGCGTCCGGGCGGGATAGGCTCGGCGCGTTGCTCACGGCCCGCAAACAGATCGCCCGGCTCGCGGCCGTCGCCCACCTGCTGCTGATCCATGATCCCGAGTTGCTGCTCGCCCTGCCCGCGCGGAGCAGGCGGCCGCCGGTGGTCTGGGACGTGCACGAGGACACCGCCGCCGCGCTCGGCACCAAACCTTGGCTGCCGCGCGTCCTGCGACCGCCCGCCGCCACGGCGGTGCGCACCGCGGAACGGATGGCTGAACGGTACGTGCACCTGATCCTGGCCGAGCACGGGTACGTCTCCCGGTTCACCCGGCCGTACCCGGTAGTGCCGAACACGACGTACGTGCCGGACACGCCAGCCCCGGCGGACGATGACCTGCGGGTCGTCTACCTCGGTCACCTGTCGCCGGACCGCGGCGTCGGCGAGATGATCGAGCTGGCCATGCTGCTGCGCCCGCATGGCATCACGGTGGAGCTGATCGGCCCGGCCGACCGGCGCGCCCAGGCGCGGATCGAGCCCGCGCAGGCCCAGGGCCTGCTCCGCTGGCACGGCTTCGTCCCGAACGACCGGGCCATGCCGATGGTGGACGGAGCGCTGGCCGGGCTTTCGCTGCTCCAGGACGAACCGAACTTCCGGCACTCGCTGCCCACCAAGGTGGTGGAGTACATGGCGCGGGGGGTGCCCGTGGTGACCACGCCACTGCCGGCCGCAGCACAGCTCGCCACCCGCCACGAGTGCGGGTTCGTGGTGCCGTTCGGCGACCCCGGCGCGGCGGCAGACGCGGTGCTCAAGCTGGCCGCGGATTCCTCGTTGCGGGCGAAAATGGGACACCGCGGACATGAGGCGGCATATATGCATCTCGGCTGGCCCGCCGATGCCGGGATATTTGTCGCGCAGCTGGAAGCATGGGCAAAGGCGCAATAACTGGGACGCGGAGTGCATACTATCCTTGCGTGTCACATTCCCGCGACGCTAAGTCATGGTAAAGGTAATCTTCCGTTCACCTTGAGGTGGTCTTTCGATAATTAATAATTCGCTACCCGCTCGGTCTTGCAGCGCGGGGAAAGGATCGGCGTGATCGCAGGCATTTCACGCGCTCCGCTATCGCGGCTGCGTGAGCTTGTCGCGCGTAATCCCCTATTCGCCGCGGCACTGGCGGCGGGCGCGGCCCTGCGGTTGGCGGCGATGCTGGGCTACCCGGGCGCGCTCTGGTTCGCCGGGGACTCCTACGTATACCTGGGCGCCGCGCTGCGGCTGCGGCCGGACCTGTCCAAGACCACGGGCTACTCGCTGTTCCTGCGGGCCCTTGAGCCGTTCCACAGCCTGACCCTCGTCACCGGTATGCAGCACCTGATGGGGCTGGGCATCGCGGTCATGATCTACGCGCTGGCCCGGCGCAGCGGGGTTCCGGAGCTGTGGGCCACCGTGGCCACGCTGCCAGTACTGCTCGACGGGTTCGAGATCCAAGACGAGCACATGGTGATGGCCGAGCCGTTGTTCACGTTCCTCGTCATGCTGGCCATGCTGCTGATCCTGTGGCGCAGCCGGGTATCGTGGCCCGTCGCGCTGCTAGCGGGCCTGCTGGCCGGGTCGGCGGTCGACGTGCGCAGCGAGGGCCTGCCCGTGCTGATCCTGTTCCCCGGCTTCATGCTGCTGCGCAGTGCTGGCCCGGGGGGACGACCCCCCGGAACCCCCCGCGCACGAGCGGGCTCCCGGCCCCCCCGCACCGCCCGGGGGCGCGGCTGGCTGGCGGCAGCCATGATGACCGTGGGCTGCGTGACGCCGGTGCTGGCCTACGCGGCCTGGTTTCACTCCTGGACCGGCAGCTACACGCTGACCAGGTCCGATGGCTTCTACCTGTGGGGGCGGGTGTCATCGTTCGCCGAATGCTCCGTCATCAAGCCCCCGGCCGATGAACTGAAGATCTGCCCGTCCGGCCCGCCATCGAGCCGGACGCCGCCGGGTGACTACATCTGGCACGCGCCCCAGGTGCACGACATGGTCGGCGGTCCAGTGAGCGCCGCGAACGACAGGCTGCTGCGCGACTTCGCCATCCGCGCGATCGAGGCGCAGCCGCTCGGCTACCTGGACTCAGTGCTCAGAGGCGTCGCGATCGCGGTGGAATGGCCACGGCAGAGCTACCCCGACGCGGGCACCGTGTCCTACTACTACTTCCGCCTGAAGCCGCAAGTGGTCCCGGCCAGCCACTCGTGGATCCCCGGCGGTACCGCCTACCAGGACGCGGTGCGGTACGGCCACGCCACCCCGAGCCGGGTCGTCGAGCCGTTCGCGTTCCTGATCGCGGGTTACGAGCGGGTCTTCTACACCTACGGGCCGCTGTTCGGCCTGATCCTGCTCACCGGCCTCGGCGGGGTAATGCGGATCCAGCGGTCCCCGGGGTCCAAGGAGTCCAGGCGGGGGCTGCCCCGCCTGGTCTGGTCCCCCCGCCAGGGCAGCATGCTGCCCTGGGTTACCGCAGTCGTGCTGCTCGTGTTCCCGATCGCGGTCGCGGACTTCGATTACAGGTACCTGCTCCCGGTGCTGCCCTTCGCCTGCCTCGCCGCGGGCCTCGCGTTCGCCCCGGCCAGGGTCTCGTCGGCGTCAGAGCCGGCCATCGAGCAGCCGGACGACCTGACCACTCAGGTGCGTGGCCCGGTCAGCTGAGCCGAAAAGTTGGCCGATTCGTTGCCTTGAACCCTCATCAAGCCTGCCTCGATGGCGCAGGTTTCTGCCAAAGTGAGGGTCAGCGAGCAAAGCTGATCGCCGGTGGTCGAAGCTGAGGAGGCCTGGTATGCATACGCATCGGCGAGCCTGGCGGATGCCGGTCCTGGCCGTGGTGTTCGTGAGCGCGATACTGGCGCTGGGGCTGGTCTCGGCGACTACCGAGGCCGCGCAGGCGGCGAATGCGGGCGTCCCCCCGAACTCAGTCGGTGAGCTGGACTGTAATGGCCTCAGCCCCGTCCAGCATCCGGTGAAGCCCGCGGTCATGTGCGCCGACCCCGCGGGATCATGGGACGGGCGGTTCTACGAGAACGGACATTACATCGGGCACGACGAGCCGTCGGTCCGCTTCATCTCCCCGCAGCCGGGCTCGGGTGACAACACCACGTTCACCGAACGCCTGCCGGTCGAGCCTGCGGCACTCCCCACCGTGCGCCATCCCGGGCGCGACGTGGTCCACACGTTCGAGCTGACGATCGCGCCCTGGTTCTCGACCACGGTCTGCGACCCGCAGTCCGCGCCGCAGCTGCCCTGCACGCCGGAGTCTGACGCCAATGCGCCGAACGGCAGCTACCCAGGCGCGGGCGCGGCCTTCGTGGAGCTGCAGTTCTACCCGCCCGGCTTCGCCCCCTTCTCCGACAACATCAGCTGTGACAACACGCACTGGTGTTCCGCCCTCAACATCGACAGCCTGGAGTGCTACGGCAGCGGGTTCGGGACCACAGATTGCAACCCGAACTGCACCGAGCCCGTCAACTTCGCCTTCATCCAGACCAACGGAGTGCCCACCGGCCCGCCCAGCCCGCAGCTGAGCGACCTCGCCTCGTTCACGCCGAACTCGCGCACCCTGCTGATGAACCCGGGAGACGTGATCACCGTTCACCTGTTCGACGCCCGGATCCGCGGGGGGCAGGCGCTCGAGGCCAGGGAGACCGATCTCAGCACGGGCCGGAGCGGCTACATGATCGCCTCGGCCGCGAACGGCTTCATGAACACCAGCGTCGCCAACTGCAGCGGCACTCCGTTCAACTTCCAGCCGGAGTACTCCTCCGCCCGTGCGCAGAACATCATTCCGTGGGGCTTCGGGCCTTACATGATCAACAGCGAGTTCGAGGTGGGGCACTTCGAACCGTGCAAGTCGGTCAGCGGCGCGGTGACCCCCCCGGGCGGCGACACCTACTACACGAACTGCTCAGGCCCGTACGAGACGAGCGCGGACAATCCGGCCCTCGAACCGGATGACTCGCCGTGCTACAAGTTCGGCGACACCCACGGCGGCACCGCGGCGCCGAACCTGGTGACCGGCTGCGACGTCTTCACCGACGCGATCGGCGACCTCGACTACGACGGCACGCCGTACTATCCGGACTGGCCGAACTCGATCGTGCCGGACCGCTACCCGTCAACGTTCCTGCAGCTGCAGCCCACCACGGGGTACGGCCAGCGCTACCCCGAGATCCAGTTCGTCACAGACAACAGCGCGACTCAGTTCGTCACGGGCTGCGACCCCACTACGGGTGCCAACTGCGTGCTCCCGCCTCCGGGCCCGGGGAAGTTCTACCCGTACTGGACCCAGGCCAGAGTCGGAGGACTCTGCGTGTGGGAGTTCGGCAACATGCGCAACGGCAACACCTTCGGCGGCGACGCGCAGTACGGCTCGGTCGGCCCGGACACGATAGGCGCGTTCGCCGGACCCGTCCGCCGTAACCCGAACTGCTGACCTTCCGCGGCCGCGCAGGGTCTGATATCAACGAGGTAGCCGACCTTCGCGATCACGGAACTGGCAGCCCCGCACGGACCGGCGGCGGGGCGTGCTCGTCGTCGAGGGGATTTTCGCCGAGGACGGGGCGCCTCCGGATCCCGCGCTGAGGACGGCCATCGAATCGCTCGCGTCCTTCGTCGGCGCCGGCTCGGTTACCTACTCCGGACGGGTGGCCCTCGGCGTATCCTGAGCGTGGGTGAGTCGGCCGGGCGGCCGCGCCGGGCGCAGGCCCGGTGAGGAAGGTCCGGGCTCCACAGGGCAGGGTGATCGGTAACGCCGACCCGGGGCGACCCGCGGGACAGTGCCACAGAAAGCAGACCGCCCCCGCGTCTGACGTCGGGGGTAAGGGTGAAACGGTGGTGTAAGAGACCACCAGCGCCGCAGGTGACTGCGGCGGCTCGGTAAACCCCACCCGGAGCAAGGTCAAGAGGGGAACCGGCGGTTCCCTGCGCGAGCGATCGAGGGCGGCCCGCCCGATGCTCGCGGGTAGACCGCACGAGGCTGTCGGCAACGACAGTCCCAGATGGATGGCCGCCGCCCCGCGCGAGCGGGGGCACAGAACCCGGCCTACAGGCCGGCTCACCCTCATATATGCTTGCGACCTGCGGCCAAGCAATCTCATGAGCTAGCGGGGGGACTTTGGGGCACATGCGCGCCAGGCCGCCGGACACTGGCCATCCCCTGCTGGGACGGGCGGCCACCGGGGGGGTCCGCGGCGTCCAGGCCGACCCGTGCGCAGCCTCCAGCTTCCTGAGCACATCCTGATGAGCCAGGCCCCGCGCCCATGACCCGTAGTCGAGGACCTGGGCGACCACCTCGCCGGGAGTCTTCTCTTTCTTGAGCTCAAGCACATGCAAGACGCCGTCAGCGTCGGCGGCAAGCAGGTCGATGACCTTCCCGAAGCTCGTCGTGACCTGACGGCCGACGATAGGCAGCGGTTCCCGACGATCGGGCGGTCGGCCTCGATTAGCTCTTCAAGCCGGGCCTCGGTCGGCATGCCGCCCGGGAGAAGCCGGACTGGCTTGTCGTCGACGCGCCACAAGCAAGATCGCCACTGGCTGCGTGACCAGCAGCTCGCCGCATATCGAGACTTGGTCGGCCATTACGCACAATTCTCCATGGAGATCAGCAGAGCACACCCATGTACAGCGGTTGAGTGACTAACTGAGCGACAATCACCATGAACACCCGCGGACTTCCACGCACCCTGCCGCACTTATATCGGCAGGTCTCCCGAAACGGTCACTGGTTATCGGTCATCGGTACTACGCCCACCAGCGAGTGGTCCACCTGGTTGAAGGATCACCAGGTCCGGAGTTCTGGTGTCGCTCAAGCGTCAATAACGGCTCGGTCAAGACGCAGTCTAGGGTAGCGTTTTACCTGTATGGGTCGTTCGTGCCCGTGGTGCCGCTGGCGAGGGGATGACATGAGGTCATCGGAACAAGCGGGAGCGCCCGCTGGGCAGGTTGTCTGGGTGCTTGTGGTGGACCACGAAAGTGAAGACGTGATCCCACCTGTGGTATGCGCGACCGACGACCTCGCTAAGCGGCAGGCTCGTGATGTCGCGGAGTCTTACGACCTCACGTTCGGCCACTGGATGCAAAGTGGCGGCGGTGCACACCTCACCGCCGAGGGACCTGACGCGGTATTCAGGATCTACCGCTGTCCCGTGCGCGAATCGTGAGGCCATTGCCTATGAAGGTGACCACGGCGGAGCGCTATCCGAGCAAGGCCCCGCAGTGATCCGCGGCGCACGTGGTAATCCGGCTGGAGGCCCAGGCGGCAACCCTCGAAGACCTGCGTCCCCTTGGGGCCTGCCCTGTCCTGCGCCGCGGTAGCCAGGATCAGCCAGGACAAGCAAGCGGACAGGAACGCGCGCAATACCGGGAAGACCGGTTCCAGGGCTGCGGCCAGGTCGTGCACGTTGCCGGGCAGCACGTCGCTGACCCATAGCGGGATGCCGCGCGGATCGAAGATCGCCTGGATGTTCCCGCCGAAGTCATGCGTCTTGCCGGAATACCACAGGTCGATGGCCTCGCCTTTGCGGCTGGTCGTCTTCAGCAGGCACCGGTCGGCAGCGACGACCCTCCCGTCCAAGATCAGGTAGGCCAGGCCGTCCTGCACTGCCTGCTCCAGCGCCTCCCTCAGGTCCGGGGGCCCGGGCCGCCAGGACGTCGATCCCCTCGTTCAGCACCGGTACGCCGTGGACTGCCGCAGCCCGAACCCGGCGTCCAGCCGCCGGATATCTCCCTTGTCCGGGACCAGGCCAGCACGAACAGCGCCTGCTCACAGCAGCCCAGCTTGCGGGCGCCTTTCGGGGTGCCGATCTCGCGGCGGTGCGCAGCCAGCAACCGCGACACGTAGGCCACCAGTTCCCCGGGCACGTCGAGCATGACACGACGGGAGACCACGCGGAGCCCTTGACCGTCCGGCAAACCTGCAGTCGAGCCCTGAACGATCTGCCTTGCTTCAGCTGTTCAGTGCGGATAATGCGCCTCGAGCGCGCGCAGACGCTGGGCGAGGCTGGTCGCCATCTTGCGAAGAATGCTGGGGCTCACTCCGAGCAGTGACCTGAATTCGGAAACTGATAGAGCGTAGACATTCATTGGTGACTCGGCGGTTACGGTTGCCGTTCGCCGACCCCCGTCTAGAAGCGCCATCTCCCCGACGCATTCGCCAGGGCCAACCTCGCCGACCTTTCTGCCACCGATCGTCACGCGAGCCTTGCCGTCGGCGATCACGAAACACTCTCGGCCCGAAGTGCCCTCGGTGGTGAGCACCGACCCCTCCTCCACGGAGAGCAGCGTGCACAGTCGTGCCACACTTTGCAGCTCCTTTTTGCTGCAGCCGGAAAATAGTCCAACGGTGCTGAGTGCTTTTATCTTGTCATCCATCCTGGACCTGGCCATCTACGCTCCCTCCTTTGATTACAGTCCGATCGCCCCTGGTGACGGTCGAGTCACCCGGGTATCCATGCTATGCGGCGATTAAGACCACAGCACTTGGACCCCCTCGCCTGGCACCACAATTCACCAGTTCGCCGTGCGGATCGACGGACAAGGTGGCTTTACGGTCGTAGAAAGCGACAACCCAGCCGATCTCGCCGCGGCCACCTGCGAAGGCCACCGTGCGGCCGTTGTGACCGTGACTGTGACCAAGACACGGGACGGAATGGTCAGCACGTTCCTGGTTCCGTTCCTGTTCCGTCAGAGCAGGCCGGGGGGTCACGCTCCTGGTCGGCTGCGAATGATACGACACCGGGAACCGCCAGGCGGCGGAGACCACCCGGCAGGCGGGGCCGGGGATCAGGCAGGCGGCGTCATTACCTGCGCAGCCGCGCGGTGATCCCACGGTCGTTGGGGCGGCTTCGCCGGTTGCTCGGCCGCCGGGCGTCATGAAGATTCAATAAGCCGGGCCCGCGGCTGATACCGGACCGGCAGGTGGTCGGCTGTGGCGTGTAGCGGGTGACTTCCGGCGGCGCGGCCGGGACCTTGGACCTTGGCTGGCCAGGGGCCCGGATCGGCTTCACTGATGGGATGTTCGTGAGCGGGGAAGCAGATCTGCAGATCGCTGCTGCGGATGCCCGGGTCAGGCTCGGGGACCTCGTGCGCGCTGGCTGGCTGCTAAGTGCCTCGCAAGACGCCTACGGCGCAGGGGCCAGCCTGGCCTGGTCCAGCGCGCCGGGTTCGGCATGGTGCATGTGCGGGCTGGTGACCGTACACACGCGGGACCAGGCGGCACGCCATGACCTGGCTCATCTGGCGCTCAGATGGGAGGTCATCACCCCGGGCGGGGAGCGGTTCCCGGCGCTGGATGCTGATATCACGCTCATCCCGGCCGGGGGCCGCACCACGACACTGGCCCTGACCGGGGTGTACCGGCCGCCGCCCGGAGACCAGGGCCTCGTGGAGGACCGGGCGACCGTAGAGCGGGTGGCCGCGGCCACGATCCGGGTGTTCCTCGACCGCATCGCCACGGCTATCGGCCGCCCGGCTCCGGCAGGCCAGTCCCCGCGTCCGGCTGCACCGTAGGACGTTCGGGCGAGGTGCCGGGGACCAAGGGCACTACGGACAGGCGCGGGTACTCACAGATGCTGGGAGGGTCGCTTGGCCCGACGGCTTAGGGATGGCCAATGACAGACGGGCGCGCTGAACGGACGCTGGCTGCGATTCGGCTTCTGGACGCCGAGACTGCCGCGCTATCCCGGCTCGGTGCCGAGCAGCCGGACTGGCTGCCCCAAGCCGTGGCGGCGAACGGCCATGACGCGCGTCCGCTCGGGGCCGAAGGCGGGCGTGCATCGGTCTACCGGCGTCCCAGCCCTGGTCACGCCGCAGACTCCCTGGCGTGCCGCGGTCACTGCCATGTCTGAGGACTCATGCCTGGTGCAGTGGACCGGCCTCCAGGTAGTGGTCACGTTTCCCGAGCACATCGGCATGTCGAACGCAGCCCGGGTCCGCGAGCAGTTGTTGTGGGTGCTCAACCGTGGCGCAGCGGTGCTGATCGCGGATATGACCTGGACTGTGTCCTGCGATTACTCCGGCGCGGATGCCTTGGCACGTGCCCACCACCGTGCCGTAGCAAACGGGAGCCAGCTGCGGATCGTGGTCATCGCCGATGTTGTCCGCCGTGTGCTCAGACTCAGCGGGCTCGACCGGCTGATCTCGATCTATCCCACCCTGGAGGCAGCGGTCGCCGCCGGAGCCGAGCACCCGCAACTGCCGGGGGAGCCGGGAACCGCGGCGATCACCCCGGCCGCGCCCGGGTCCGCCGACCCAGACCGGGCAGCTGCCGCAGATCCCGCGGATCGCGCCGAGCTCCTGGAGTGGGTCGTCCACAGCGTCTTCAATGTCGGCCTGACCTTGCAAGCCGCGATCGACCTGCCCCCCGACATCACCAGTCGGCGCATTATCGAAGCTCTGTGCCACCTGGATGATCTGGTCCGGGAAATCCGGCGTCACGTGTTCGCCGAGCACGGCCAGGAGAGCCAGCCCGCCCTGCCCCCCAGGCGCCCGCAGGACGCGCAGGAGCGTTCGGCACTGGCCCTGGACCGTACGGCGCTGCTGCGACAGCGCGTGATGCAAACGGCGGACGCATTGCATTCCGCCGCCGCCGATACCGCCACGCTGCTGGAGCAGCGCGCCGACCTCCTCGGCGAGCCCAGACGCACCGACTATCCGTCCGAGATCAAGCGATGGCGGGTTCTTGCTGATCAGGCACAGCAAATGGCCGAATACTGGGCGCAGCGACCCTGATCTAGTCTGTCTGGAGGCGGCATTGGACCACAGGACCTTCGGCCCTGCCGGACCGCCCCGGTGCGAGTGCACCCTGATGGGATGAGCCAGGCTGGTGGTGCGGCAGCGCATGGCGAGTTCACCCGCCTGGGCCGCGCCGAGTCGATGCGCCTGCTGACCAGCGCGCAGGTCGGGCGGCTGATCTTTACCGTCAACACGTTGCCCGCGGTGCGGCCGATGAACTTCGCCCTGGTCGACGGGCTAATTGTACTGCGCACCGCTGCGGACACCACGGTGGCCCGCAAGGTCAATAACGCGATAGTGGCCTTTGAAGTCGACGACCTGGACGCGGCGACTTCCTCGGGCTGGTCGGTGGTCGTGACCGGCCGTGGCGCTCTGGTCACGGATCCTGAGCTGATTGTCCGCTACCAGCAAGTGCCCCTGGAGCCGTGGGCACCTGGAGAGCGCGACCAGTTCGTGACGATCACGACCGAGGTAGTGGAGGGCCGTCGGGTCAGCCGGGCGAGAGCGTCCACCGGTCCGGGTCGGCGAGCGGGCGGCCTTCCCCGGCAGGCGCGGAACGGCGGAAGGTAATCGTCCAGATGTCGTCGAGCAGGGCTGAGATGGCCGCCTGCAGAGCCGGACCGAACACCGGGCAGCAGCCCGAGCACGTCGTTGGTGCCAGCCTGGCGGTGGCTCACCTCTGACTGACCTGACCTGGAGCGCAACACCATGAGTGCATCAGCCAGGGCACATTACGTTCCCGGGGAACCGGGCGGGGTGCCCTGGACGGGGGGAGATCCAGGGCGCCCCTGGCGCGGCTGTTTCGCAGGTTGCTCTGCCATTCTGGCAGCCGCACGCCTCCAGGCTAGCCGCCGCGCCACCCGCCCAGCCGTTGCTGTAGCGCCGCCATGCCCCGGTGGGCGTGGTTGTCCACCGCACCCTCGCTGATGCCCATCGCGGCAGCGGTCTCCGTCTGGGACAGGTCCGCGTAATACCGCAGAATGACCGCCTCGCGCTGCCGGCTGGACAGCGTGCCTAGCGCCGCGCCGACCGCAGACGTCTCCAGGCGCGCCATCGCCCCGTGCTCGGCGCCGGGCATGTCGGGCAGCGGCTTCGGCGGGTTCCTGTCCTCCACCGTGCAGTGACGCAGCGCCGACCTTGACCCGTTGACCACGGCGCGGCGCAGGTAGACGAGTGCCTGGTCCGGGTCCTGCAGTCGCCGTGCGTACATCGTCACGAAGGCGTCCTGCACCACTTCCTGGGCGGCGGTCAGGTCCTGCAACAGCACCGCGGTCAGGCGCACCAGCGCAACGTAATGCTGCGAGAACAGGCCTGCGAGGACTTCCTCCGAAGACACCGCGCGGCGCGTCCTGGTGGCAGGGCCATGCAGCGATCTGGAGGGGCGCGAATCTGGCCACGCGATCACGTCCGGCTCCATGCCCGATCCTCTCGCAAAACTCAACCCCCGGCTGGGCGGTGACTGGGGCGCAGTGCCCTAGGGCAACCGTGCCGGACGGCTCCCGGCCGCACGAGAGGCACGTCACGGCACATCGGATGCGGTCTGCTGCGGGATCAGATGCACCCGCTCCGCGAAGAATACTTCTCCGGCTGCACCAGCGGACCGCATTCCAGGCAGATGGCAGTGAAGACATCAGGGTTGCACCGGCTGGGACAGCCCTGAATTTCCGGCGAAGCTCGGGTCAATGGGGGAGGGGCTGGTTGCTGGCACGACGTAACGTGGGTAGTTGCCGGGATCACGACCGGGGCTGGTGCGGCAGCAGGCCGATCGCATCCAGGGCCCCTTTTGACGAGGCTGTTGCGATGACTCATCCGCCGGACGATATCGCCAAGGACGCGGAACGGTGGTGGCAGGCTTACCAGCTAGCCGAAAACGACCAGGCCGGGGAACTCCGCGAGCGAGCCGAGGCCGGAGATGATCATGCCAGGAGGCAGCTGGCCAGCTGGCTGTCGGACCGGGCCAGGACCGAGGAAGCCATCGAGGTGATCCGGCCGCTGGCCGACGCCGGGGATGAGGTAGCCGATCTGTGGCTGGCCCGGTGGCTAGTGCCGTAGCAGATTAGGTTCGCCCCGGTCGGGCTTTCCCACGGGTGCCGGTCGCCGAGACCGGGCCGATGACAGAGCGGACCGGGTGATAGCGCTCACCACGAGCGCGATGGCGGGCAATCCGGCCCGACCCTGGGAACGGCGCCGGATCTGTCTCGGGCAGCGGTCAGCGTGGGATGCGGGCAGGAGCAGGGACGGCATGCACCTGGCGCCCCACGCACGGCCCGGGATGACCGCAGATCCAGGCCGAATGTATTCGCGGAACCGCTGAACCACCCGGCCACCCGCTACGTATCCCGTAGCGGATAGGTATCTCCGCTGGCCCCCCCGGCGGGCGCTCTGACCGCATCCGGCCAGCCCACCGGGCGTGGGGCCGAAGGGGCCCGCCAGGGCGGTCAAGCGCGTAAGGGAGGACGGCATGTGGCGACATCGGAAGGCTCTGACGCTGCTGGGAGCGGCACTCAC
>Ga0187780_10003094_pt1 | contig 12567 bp, 13 predicted proteins | sample 1015_Q2_SP10_20__FD_132429 | JGI IMG/M metagenome (GOLD analysis project Ga0187780, IMG submission 132429) | Tropical peat soil microbial communities from peatlands in Department of Meta, Colombia - 1015_Q2_SP10_20_MG | ecosystem: Environmental > Terrestrial > Soil > Wetlands > Peat | place...
AAGGGCGGTCGGCGCTTCGGCTTCGCGGCAATCGTAGTCGTCGGCGACGGCAAGGGCCGGGCCGGCTTCGGCTCGGGCAAGGCGCGGGAAGTGCCTGAAGCGATCCGCAAGGCGACCGAGCAGGCCCGTCGCGCGATGATCCGCGTACCGTTGCGTGAGGGGCGCACCTTGCATCACGATATCATCGGCCATTACGGCGCGGGCGAGGTGGTGGTGCGTGCGGCGCCGCAGGGCACTGGCATCATCGCCGGAGGTCCGATGCGGGCCATCTTCGAGGCGCTCGGTGTGCAGGACGTGGTCGCGAAGTCGGTCGGAACCTCCAATCCGCATAACATGATCAAGGCGACCTTCCAGGCGCTTGATCGGTCGGTGAGCCCGCGCGCCGTGGCCACCCGCCGCGGCAAGAAGGTCAGTGACATCCTGCCGCGGCGCGACGGGCAGGAAGCACGGGAGTAAGCGATGGCCGACGACAAGGACGCGAAAAAACCTGCCAAAGCCGCCAAGCCTGCGGCCGACAAGATGCCGCCGAAAAAAGAGGCGGCGGCTACGCCGAAGAAGGATGCGGCGCCAAAGCCCATGTCTACGCCGAAAAAGGAGGCTGCAACCAAGAAAGAGGCCGAGCCGGAAGCCAAGGCAAAGGTCAAGGAGCCGAAGAAGAAGAAGCCGAAGCTGCCGCGGCCGCCGTTGGCGCCGGCTTCGGTGCGGATGGCCGCGATGGTCAAGGCCGCCGCAAAGCCCGCAGCTGCCGTGGCCAAGAACGGCAAAACGGTCCGGTTGACGCAGCTCGGCAGCCCGATCGGGCGCCGGGACTATCAGCTCGCGACCCTGAGAGGGTTGGGGCTCAACCGCCGGCACCGTTCGCGGGTGCTCGAAGATACGCCTGCCGTGCGCGGAATGATCGCGCGCGTGCACCATCTCGTGCGGGTGGAACCCGCGCCTTAATGGGCTTAAGCTCGCCCGGCAGATCATCATGAAGCTCAACGAAATCAGGGATAACGACGGCGCGCATTACCGCGCGAAGCGGCGCGGCCGGGGCATCGGCTCGGGCAAGGGCAAGACCAGCGCGCGCGGCGGCAAGGGCCAGACGGCGCGCACCGGCGTCGCCCTCAACGGTTTCGAGGGCGGACAAACCCCGCTGCATCGCCGCCTGCCGAAGCGCGGCTTCAACAACACCGATTTCCAGCGCCGCTTTGTTGTCGTCAATCTGGGGCGGCTGCAAGTGGCGCTCGATGCGGGCCGGCTCAAGGCCGATGCAACGGTGAACGGGCAGGTCCTGGTCGATGCAGGGCTGTTGCGGCGCGTGCATGACGGCGTGCGGCTCCTGGCCAAGGGCCAATTGAAGGCACCGCTGACCATCGAGGTCGCAGGCGCTTCGAAAGCGGCGGTGGAAGCCGTCGAAAAACTCGGGGGCAAAGTGATTGTGGCGGGGGCGAAACCCGCCGCGCCGGCCGCATGAGGAGATGCTAAATGGCGTCAGCCGCCGAGCAACTCGCCTCCAGCATCAATTTCTCCGCCTTCGCCAAGGCCACCGACCTCAAGAACCGCATCTGGTTCACGCTCGGCGCGCTGGTGATCTACCGGCTGGGCACCTACATCCCGCTACCCGGCATCGATCCGGCCGTGTTGCAGGAGGTGTTCTCCCGCAACTCCGGCGGCATTCTCGGCATGGTCGATATGTTCTCGGGCGGCGCGCTCGGGCGCATGACGATCTTCGCGCTCAACATCATGCCCTACATCTCGTCCTCGATCATCGTGCAGCTCCTGACCGCGGTGTCGCCCCAGCTCGAGGCGCTGAAGAAAGAGGGCGAGGCCGGGCGCAAGAAGCTCAACCAGTACACGCGCTATGGCACGGTGATCCTCGCCGCGGTTCAGGCCTACGGGATCGCTGTCGGCATCGAAGGGCTGCGCGGTCCTTCGGGCCTCGCCGTGACCGATCCGGGGCTGTTCTTCCGTCTGACCTCGGTCATCACGTTGACCGGCGGCACCGTCTTCCTCATGTGGCTCGGTGAGCAAATCACGGCGCGGGGCGTCGGCAACGGCATCTCGCTGATCATCTTCTCGGGCATCGTGGCGCGCATGCCACCGGCTCTCGCCGGACTCCTCGAACTGAGCCGCACCGGTGCGCTGTCGCCCGTATTCCTGGTCTCGTTCCTGATCGGAGCGGTCGCCGTCATCACCTTCATCGTCTTCATGGAGCGCGCCCAGCGCCGCATCCTCGTGCAGTACCCCAAGCGCCAGGTCGGCAACAAGATGTTCGGCGGTGAGGCCTCGCACCTGCCTCTGAAGCTCAACACCTCGGGCGTGATCCCGCCGATCTTCGCCTCCTCGCTGCTGCTGTTGCCGGCGACGCTAGCGAGTTTCAGCCAGAACCAGACCGGCGTCCTGGCCGAGATCGGCGCCTGGCTCGGTCACGGCCACCCGCTCTACATTCTGCTCTATGTCGGGCTGATCGTGTTCTTCTGCTTCTTCTACACCGCGATCGTATTCAACCCGGCGGAGACGGCGGACAATCTCAGGAAGTATGGCGGCTTCGTGCCGGGCATCCGGCCGGGCAAGAACACCGCCGATTATCTCGATTACGTCCTGACGCGCCTGACCGTCGTGGGCTCGCTTTATCTCGCCGCGGTATGCGTGCTGCCGGAAATCCTGGTTTCGGAATACTCGCTGCCGTTCTACTTCGGCGGCACGAGCCTACTGATCGTCGTCAGCGTGACCATGGACACGGTCGCGCAGATCCATTCCCATCTGCTCGCGCATCAATACGAAGGCCTCATCAAGAAGTCGAAGTTGAGGGGGAGACGCGGTTGAACATCCTTCTGCTCGGCCCCCCTGGGGCCGGGAAGGGGACCCAAGCCAAGCGCCTCGAAGAGCGCTACAGCATGGTTCAACTTTCCACGGGCGACATGCTGCGCGCGGAGCGCGTCTCGGGCAGCGCCTTGGGCAAGCGCGTCCAAGCGATAATGGACGCGGGCGAGCTCGTCTCCGACGATATCATGATCGCGCTGATCGCGAGCCGCATCGCGGGGCTCAAGGGCAAGGGTTTCATCCTCGATGGCTTCCCGCGCACCGTGCCGCAGGCGAAGGCGCTGGACAGGATGCTCGACGAGAACGGGCTGGCGCTCGACCAGGTCATCGAGCTCACAGTGGACGAGAATGCCCTCATCGACCGCATTTCCGGCCGTTTCAGCTGCAAGAAATGCGGCGCGTCCTACCACGACCGCTACCACCAGCCGAAGCAGGAAGGGCTGTGCGACGTCTGTGGCAGCCACGACTTCATTCGCCGCCCGGACGACAACGCCGCGACGGTCAAGGCGCGTCTTGCGGCCTATCGCGAACAGACTGCGCCGATCCTGCCCTATTACCGGCGCAAGGGCGTCCTGCGCTCGGTCGATGGCATGGCGCCGATCGACCATGTCGCCGCTGAGATTGAAACTATTCTAAATAACGCCAAAGGTTGACTTTTGCTTGACAATTCCGATATAAGGCCCCTTCGGCCAACCGGGGCGTCGGGTCACCGTCCGAAACCGAAAAATTGAACTGAGGAGAAGCGCAGGTGGCGCGCATTGCCGGCGTCAATATACCCAATCAAAAGCGAGTTCCGATCGGCCTCACCTATATCCACGGGATCGGCCGCACTTCCGCCGAGAAGATTTGCGAGAAGCTGGGCATACCCGAGTCGCGCCGCGTGCATGAGCTCACCGACGACGAAGTCCTGCGCATCCGCGAAGTCATCGACCGGGAATACCAGGTTGAAGGCGATCTGCGCCGCACCGTGGCAATGAACATCAAGCGGCTGATGGATTTGGGCTGCTATCGTGGCTTGCGCCATCGCAAGGGGCTGCCGGTTCGCGGCCAGCGCACCCACACCAATGCTCGCACGCGCAAAGGCCCAGCGCGGCCGATCGCCGGCAAGAAGATCGCTCCGACCAAGTAGCATCGTGGCGCAATAAGTTCTTCAGGACGAGGTCAGACAATGGCGACGACGACGACCACGACGAAGCCCGCCGCTGCCGCGCGCGTCCGCCGCCGCGAGCGCAAGAACATCACCTCGGGCGTGGCGCACGTGAACGCCACCTTCAACAATACGATGATCACCATCACCGACGCGCAGGGCAATACGATCGCCTGGTCATCATCCGGTACCATGGGATTCAAGGGTTCGCGCAAATCGACGCCATATGCAGCGCAGGTCGCGGCCGAGGATGCGGGCCGCAAGGCGATCGAGCACGGTATGCGCACGATCGAGGTCGAGGTGAAAGGCCCCGGCTCGGGCCGTGAATCGGCGCTTCGCGCGCTGCAAACGGTCGGATTCCAGGTCACGTCGATCCGTGACGTGACCACGATCCCACATAACGGTTGTCGTCCGCCGAAAAGACGGCGCGTCTAGTCGCAACAGTCTTATTTCCGGCGCGCGCGGGGTCTCGGCGATCCGGCGCGCGATAGGTCGAAAGGCACGAGGATCCACTCTTGACGCAAATCCAGAAAAATTGGCAGGAACTCAAGAAGCCGAGCCAGCTCGTCGTCCAGCCCGGCGACGATCCGGCGCGCAACGCGACGGTCGTCGCTGAACCGCTAGAGCGCGGTTTCGGCCTGACGCTCGGCAACGGCTTGCGGCGGATTCTGCTCTCTTCGCTGCAGGGCGCCGCGATCACCTCGGTGCAGATCGAGGGTGTGTTGCACGAATTCTCGTCGCTCCCGGGCGTGCTCGAGGACATCACCGACATCGTCCTCAACATCAAGGGCATCGCGCTCCGCCTCCACGGCGAGGGACCGAAGCGGATGCGGCTACGCGCCAACGGCCCGGGCGAGGTTCGCGCGAGCATGATTGAGCTGCCGCATGACATCGAGATCATGAATCCCGATCACCTGATCTGTACCCTCGACAAGGGCGCGAAGGTGGCGATGGAATTCTCGGTCGAAACCGGAAAGGGCTATCGCCCGGCCACGGACAACCGGCCCGAAGACGCGCCAATCGGGCTCATCCCCGTCGACGCGCTGTTCAGCCCGGTGCGCAAGGTCAGCTACAAGGTCGACAACACCCGCGTCGGACAGCGCACCGACTACGATAAGCTCTCGATGAGCATCGAAACCAACGGCGCGGTGAGCCCCGAAGACGCGGTCGCTCTCGCGGCCCGCATCCTGCAGGACCAGCTGCAGCTCTTCATCAACTTCGAGGAGCCGCGCGCCGTGTCCGAAGAGGAGCGGCCTTCAGAGCTCCCCTTCAACAAGAACCTGCTGCGCAAAGTCGACGAACTCGAGCTCTCGGTGCGGTCGGCGAATTGCCTCAAGAACGACAACATCGTCTATATCGGCGATCTGGTGCAGAAGACCGAGTCCGAAATGCTGCGGACACCGAATTTCGGCCGCAAATCCTTGAATGAGATCAAAGAGGTCTTGGCGCAAATGGGGCTCTATCTGGGCATGGAGATCCCGAACTGGCCGCCCGAGAACATCGAGGAGCTGGTGAAGCGCCTCGAAGAGCCCTATTGAGATCGCGCCATGCGCCACCGTTTGAGCGGCCGCAGCTTTAGCCGAACCTCGGCTCATCGCAAGGCGATGTTCGACAATCTCTGTCATGCGCTCCTGAAGCATGAGCAGATCACCACGACCTTGCCCAAGGCCAAGGATCTCCGACCGGTCGTCGAGCGCCTCATCACCTTGGGCAAGCGCGGCGGGCTTCATGCGCGCCGCCAGCTGATCGCGACGCTCCAGGACACAAAGATTGCCGACAAAGTGATGACCACGCTCGCCGAGCGCTATGCGAAGCGGCCGGGCGGCTATTGCCGGATCTACAAGGCAGGCTTCCGCCACGGCGACGCGGCGGCGATGGCGGTGATCGAGCTGATGGATCGCGATCCCGACGCCAAGGGGCAGGATTCAGGCCCGATCCAAGCGGCCGAGGACAGCGAGGCTGAAGCCGAGGCCGCGGCGGGCTAAGGCCGCCTCACCCCGCCGCGCAGCGGCCAGGTGACCGCCGCCACGGCGGCATTGCCGAGCGCCACTGCAAGGAAGATGTCGATGACCCCGGCGCCCAGCCGCAGCATCAGCGCGCTTCCAACGCCCGCCGCGACCATAAAAAGCGCGTTCCAGACATTGTTCGCGGCGATGACGCGTGCCCGATGCGTCGCTTCGCTGCGCGCCTGCATGATCGCGTAAAGCGGCACGACGAAGACGCCAGCGCCGAGCGCGATCACGAACAGATCGATCGCGGTGCGCCAGTGCTGCAGCGCGCCAAGAAAGGCGCCGATGCCAAGGAGTTCAGGCCCGCCCGGCGCACCGCCTAGGAGCCAGAGATCGAAGCCCACCAGCGCCATGGCGGCAGCCGACCAGGGCACGAGCCGGGCGGAGAGCGCACCGTGGAGGATGCGGCCGGCAAGCATGGAGCCTGCCCCGATACCGACCGAGTTGATCGTGAGGAACAGGGTCACTACCTCGTTGTTCGCGCCGAGCACGTCTCTGGCGTAATTCGGGAACTGCGAAACGATGGCGACGGCGACGAACCAAAACCATGAATTGCCGAGGATCGACCAGCGTACCTCGCGATTCTGGTTGGCGTAGCGCAGCACCCTCCAGGTTTCCGCCGCGATGTTGGGATTGACCCGGAGCGCGGGCGAGGCGGCGGGAAGGCGCGGAATAAGGCGGCTCGCGCCGTATCCTATGACGGCAAAGGCCAGCAGGCTCGTGGCAACGGTCGTCGCGCCGTGCGGCATCAGGATCATGAGCCCGCCCGCGATGGTGCCGATAAGAATGGCAAGGAACGTCCCGGCCTCGACGACCGCATTGCCGCTCACGAGCTCGTCGGACCCGAGGAGCTCGGGCAAGATGCCGTATTTCACCGGCCCGAAGAAGGCCGCCTGCACGCCGAGGAGGAAGAGCACGGCGAGGCCGATGCTCGTGCCGCCCAGCGCAAAACCCGCCGCGGCAAGCAGCATGATCGCGATCTCCCAGAGCTTGAGCGCGCGTACGAGCCGCGCCTTCTCGAGCTTGTCGGCAAGCTGTCCGGCGGTGGCGGAGAACAGGAAATAGGGCAGGATGAAAAGTGCCGTCGCAATGGTCACGATGATTTCAGTATCGGTCGAGGATCCCGAATCGCGATAGGCGACCTCGATTACGAGCGCGTTCTTGAGCAGATTATCATTGAGCGCGCCGAAGAACTGCGTCCAGAAAAGGCCGCGCAGCCTTGGGCTGCCGAGAAGGCGGAGTTGTGTCGCGGCCATGTGCTCAGATGCTCGGGCGCGCCTGAAAATCGGTCGAGCCGTCATCGTGGGCCGGCTGCTTCTCGAGATGCTGAACATGAGCGAGACCCGGGCCGCGCGCGCAGTCCGCGATGACGGCATTGACCGTGTCATCCTCGCCGATGAGCAGCGCCTCGACACTGCCGTCCCGGCGGTTGCGCACCCAGCCGCGCAGGCCCAACAGCCTCGCGCGGTCGATCACGAAGGCGCGAAACCCGACGCCCTGCACGCGACCTCGTATCGAGAGATGACAGGCGACCGTCATGCGAATTCGAGAATGACCTGGTCGGCCGCGAGCGTGTCGCCGGGTTTCGCGCAAAGCCTTTGGACCCTGCCGTCACGCTCCGCGCGCAAGAGATTTTCCATCTTCATAGCTTCGATCACGGCGAGCTCCTCGCCGGATTTCACCTCTTGTCCTTCGCGGACGGCGATCGAGACAAGCAGGCCGGGCATCGGCGAGAGCACGAAGCGCGAAAGATCCGGCTGGGGTTTCGCCGGCATTCGGGCGAGCGCAGCGGCGGCTGCGGGCGGCAGTACGCTGATGTCGATGACCGCGCCGCCGCGGCTCAGCCTCCAGCCCAGACCGCAGCGCTCGACCTGGAAGAGGACCTGCGCCGCGTTCACGTTGCCCCGAAAAAGCGCATCGCCCGGCTGCCACGAGGTCGTCACGTCCTGCCGCCCAGTGTCGCCGGCTACGGTGATGGTTCCGTTGCGGCGCGCGATGGAGGCGGGCTTGTGCGAGTCGCCGCATAGGATGTCCCAGTCTTCGAGGATGGGAGCATCGGCGATGCGCGAAGAAAGCTCGGCGAGGATGAACTCCGCTGCCGCCGCGACCGCGGACGCCTGTGCCAGTTCCACCGCGGATGGCGCCGCACCGCCGAAGCCCCGGGGAAATTCCTCCGCAATGAAGTGTGTCGAGAGGCGCCCGGCGCGAAAGCGGGGCGTGCTTACGAGTGCCGCGAGGAATCCCGCATTGTGCGATACGCCGCGGATGACGAAGGCGTCGAGCGCCTTTTCGAGGCGGTCGGCCGCGACCGCGCGCGTCGCACCCGACGCGACGACCTTTGCGATCATCGGGTCGTAATGGATCGCAATCTCGGCACCCTCATCGACGCCACTGTCGACGCGGATGCCGTCGCCTTCGGGCGCGATATAGCGCGTTACGCGTCCAACGGAAGGCAGGAAATTCCGCCGTGGATCTTCGGCATAAAGACGGGCTTCGATCGCTGAGCCCGAGAGCTTTACGTCCTGCTGCTTGACGCCAAGCCTCTCGCCCGCGGCTATGCGGATCATCAGCTCGACAAGATCGAGGCCGGTGACGAACTCGGTCACCGGATGTTCGACCTGGAGGCGCGTATTCATTTCGAGGAAATAGAACTTGCCGTCGCGATCCAGTACGAATTCGACGGTTCCGGCCGAGCGATAGCCCGCGGCCTTCGCGAGCGCCACCGCCTGCGCGCCCATCGCGGCCCGGGTCTTACCGTCGAGCGCCGGGCTCGGCGCTTCCTCGATGATCTTCTGATGGCGGCGCTGGATCGAGCATTCGCGCTCGCCCAAATGAATGACTTGGCCGTGTGTATCGGCCATGATCTGGATCTCGACGTGCCGCGGCTCTTCGATATACTTCTCGATGAAGATCCGCGCGTCACCGAAAGCCGATTTCGCTTCGCTCGCGGCGAGCCGCATGCCCTCGCGCAGCTCGGCGTCGTTGCCGGCGATGCGCATGCCTTTGCCTCCACCGCCGGCGGCGGCCTTGACGATGACCGGATAGCCCAAGCCGCGGGCGAGCTTGACGGCCTCGGCTGCGTCGGAGGCGGGCTTGAGGTCGCCGGGCACGGTCGAGACCCCGGCGGCCAACGCAAGCTTTTTGGCGGCGATCTTGTCGCCCATCGTTGCGATTGCCTGCGCCGACGGGCCAACAAAGACGAGGCCGGCGGCCTCGACGGCAGCCGCGAACTCTGCGTTTTCCGAGAGAAAACCGTAACCCGGATGCACCGCTTCGGCGCCGCTGGCCCTGCACGCTTCGAGGATGCGCTCGATGCTCAGGTAGCTGTCGACGGCCTGCGGCGGGCCGATCCGCAGTGCCTCGTCCGCCTGCCGCACATGGAGCGCTTCGGCATCGGCATCCGAATAAACGGTGATGGTGCGGATCCCCATGGCTTTCGCCGTGCGCATGATGCGGCAGGCGATCTCGCCGCGGTTGGCGATGAGAATCTTCGTGAACATGCGAAGGGATCAGTCTGCGCGGCGCGTCACAGTGGGATGTTGTCGTGCTTCTTCCAAGGATTCGCGAGCTCTTTGTCGCGCAGCATCGCAAGCGAACGGCACAGCCGCGCACGCGTGTCGCGCGGCGCGATCACGTCGTCGATGTAGCCACGGGAGCCCGCGACGAAGGGGTTGGCGAATTTCTCGCGATATTCCTCGGTCCGCGCCTCGATCTTGGCAGTGTCTCCGATATCGGCGCGGAAAATGATCTCGACCGCGCCTTTCGGTCCCATCACTGCGATTTCGGCCGACGGCCAGGCGTAGTTGACGTCGCCGCGCAGATGCTTCGAGCTCATGACGTCGTAAGCGCCGCCATAGGCCTTGCGCGTGATCACCGTGACCTTGGGCACGGTCGCCTCGGCGAAGGCGAAGAGCAGCTTCGCTCCGTGCTTGATGATGCCGCCATATTCCTGAGCCGTTCCCGGAAGAAAGCCGGGCACGTCGACGAAGGTCACGATCGGGATATTGAAGCAGTCGCAGAAGCGGACGAAACGCGCGCCCTTGCGCGCGCTGTCGATATCAAGGCAGCCCGCGAGAACCATCGGCTGGTTGGCGACGATGCCGACGGGATGGCCCTCGAGCCGCGCGAAGCCCACGAGGATGTTTTTGGCGTAGCTCGGCGCGAGCTCGAAGAAATCGCCTTCGTCCGCGACCGTGGCGATGAGCTCGCGCATGTCGTAGGGCTTGTTGGGATTGGCGGGAATGAGCGTGTCGAGGGCGGGGGCGGCGCGCGCTGCCGCATCGCTTGTCGGGCGCAGCGGCAGCTTGGCGCGATTCGAACTCGGCAGGAAATCCATGAAGCGGCGCAGCTGCAATAGCGCCTCGACGTCGTTCTCGAAGGCGAGATCGGCGACGCCCGAGCGCGTCGTGTGGGTGACGGCGCCGCCCAGCTCCTCCTGCGACACGCTTTCCTGCGTGACGGTTTTCACGACGTCGGGCCCGGTCACGAACATGTAGGAGCTGTCCTTCACCATGAAGATGAAATCGGTCATCGCCGGCGAATAGACCGCGCCGCCAGCGCAGGGGCCCATGACGAGCGAGACCTGCGGGACGACGCCGGAGGCGAGCACGTTGCGCTGGAACACGTCGGCGTAGCCCGCGAGCGAAGCGACGCCCTCCTGGATGCGCGCGCCGCCGGAATCGTTGAGGCCGACGATGGGGGCGCCGACCTTGAGCGCCTGGTCCATGATCTTGCAGATTTTCTCGGCATGCGCCTCCGAGAGAGAGCCGCCGAACACCGTGAAGTCCTGGCTGAAGGCGAAGACGGTCCGGCCGTTTACGCGTCCGTAGCCGGTGACGACGCCGTCGCCGGGGATCTTCTGCTCCGCCATGCCGAAATCGGTCGAGCGGTGCTCGACGAACATGTCCCACTCCTCGAAGGAGCCGGGATCGAAGAGGAGTTCGAGCCTCTCGCGCGCGGTGAGCTTGCCTTTCGCATGCTGCGCGCTGATGCGCCGCTCGCCGCCGCCCTTCCGCGCAGCTGTGCGCTTCTCTTCCAATTGGCGCAGAATGTCCCGCATCAAGGCTCTCCCCGCGGCCCCGCTAACCCGCTGGCCGCGATAATACCCTATTCGGCGAGAAGCAACGCCGCAAAGCGCGCGGCCAAGGCGATGTCGTCCTTGAGCGCGGCGCGGCGCGCGGTCTGCTCCGGGTCTTCGCCCCAGCGTTCGATTTGAAAGCTCTCATCGAGCTGAGCCGCGCCGAAAGCATCCTCGGGCGAAAGCTCTCGCTCGAGCAGTGCGAGTCCGAGGATCAGGGAGCCGCAGGCCGTGGTCGCGAGGTGGAGCGCTGCAAGCTTCATCGCGTCGTAGCCGTCGACCGCGCGTTCGAGCGCGGCGAGCGCCGCAGGCGTCTGCCGAATTGGCGAGATCCCGATCGTCACTTCAAGACGCGCGCCGTAACGCTCGGCGGCCCAATCGAGCGCGCTCTGCCAAGCCTCGCGCTGGCGGTTGGCGAGCTCCGCCGGCTCGGCGGCGCGATAGCAAAGCAAATCGGTCGCGGCGTATTTCACGATCTCGGCAGTGACTTCTGCCCGACGCGACTCGACGCGATCGATTGCTGTGTTGGCGAGCCGGGTGAGGGGCAGCCCCGTCGCGCTCAGCGTTTTCTCCTGGCCGCGCCATTCCGCAGCGATCGCTTCCGCAAGCTCGCGGGTGGGCACGCGGACCGGCTTCTTTGCCGGCGTGCGCAGCGGCTTGCCATCGAGGCTTACGCCGAAGGCTTCGCCCTCCACGGTCGCCGCCGCTTCGCTGTAGAAACGCTTCATCGTACGATCGTCACCTCGGATGGACGAGCTGCGGGAAGGCCTCGCCCTCTTGGCCTTCCTCGAAACCGAAAAAGCTCCAGGTCGCGCGCATATGGGGCGGCAGTTTCGCGCTTGCTGTCAGCGTGCCGCCGCGGGGATGCGGCAGCGCGATCGCCCGCGCATGAAGATGAAGCTGGCGCGGCGGCGGCAAGCCCGCGATGAAGGCGCCACCGCCATATTTGCGGTCGCCCAGGATGGGCGTGCCGAGTCCTGCACAATGGACGCGCAGCTGATGGGTGCGGCCTGTGACGGGCTCGAGCGCGAGCCAGGCGATACGTTCACCCGCATGCGCGACGGTGCGATAGAAAGTGAGCGCGGGCTCGCCGTCTTCCTCGTCCTCGGAGACGCGTTCGCCTTTGGGCCCCGCATGCTTCGCGAGACTCTGGTCGATCTTGCCGTTGCGTGGCTTGGGCGCGCCGACGACCGCCGCCCAGTAGAGCTTGCGCACCGTCTTGCTGCGGAAGGCCGCAGCAAGCTTGGCGGCCACTGCGCTGCTTCGCGCGAGCACGAGAACGCCGCTCGTGTCCTTGTCGAGGCGATGCACGAGCCGTGGCCGTTCTTCGGCATCAAAGCGGAGCGCATCGAGAAGTGCATCGAGATGTCGTGTGGTTCCGCTCCCGCCTTGCACGGCGAGCCCGGCGGGCTTGTCGATGACGATCACGTCCTCGTCGCGATGGATCACAAGACCACGGACGTAGCGCGCGTCCGAATCGGTGATCCGGGGAGAGCGGTCTTTGCGCGGCGGCGCGCCGTCTTCGGGCA
>Ga0187780_10003095_pt1 | contig 12562 bp, 11 predicted proteins | sample 1015_Q2_SP10_20__FD_132429 | JGI IMG/M metagenome (GOLD analysis project Ga0187780, IMG submission 132429) | Tropical peat soil microbial communities from peatlands in Department of Meta, Colombia - 1015_Q2_SP10_20_MG | ecosystem: Environmental > Terrestrial > Soil > Wetlands > Peat | place...
CCCGCTGATGAGCTCGACGATCGCGCCCTCGACGAACCCTTCGACCGTGATCTTCGGCACGAGGAGGGGTTCGACCTCCTTGAGCGTCGTCTCCCCCTCGACAAGGCCGCGGGCCTTGCGGATTCCCTTCAGCATCTCGCGAACGCCCTCGAAGCTCATCCCTTCCGCGAAGACGTAGCCCCGGAGGGCCGACGGGACGAGGAGTGAGAAGACGACGTCCGGCTTTTCCTCTGCGCGCGCGAGCAGGGTATCCGCGACCTCGCGCTCGTAGCCTCGCGAGGTCTTGATGGCGAGGACCGCCTGCCGCGCGACGCAGGCGAGCGTGAGCTTCACCGGGGCGCCGCCCTCGGGCGTGGTCACCGAGAGGCGGACCTCGACCTGGTCGCCGTAGCGAACGCCGACCGGCGCGGTGATCGTGTAGGAGAGCGGAACCCCGGTGTTCGGTGCGAGCGCGACCTGGTAGCTCTCCTTCCTCGGGAAGAGCTCGACCGGGGCCCTTTTCCCGGGCGGCATCCACGTGACCGGCCATTCCGCGCCTTCACCAGCATACGTCGAGGTGTACCCCACCTCGACCGTCAGATTGGCCGAGAGCGGCTCGACGGCCCGGCTCGTGAGGACGGCCGAGAGCGTCGTCACGGTACCGGCTGTGACGTCGCGGGAGATGTCGTCCGCTGCCTTGAGCGTGAGCACGCTCGCGGCGTCGTGCTTCGGCATCACCGCCGCCGCGGCCGGAGCGGGTGCGGTGGGCGCGGCTGCCCCAAGAGCCTCCGGTTTCTTCGGCGCGGGCTCAGTCGGACCCCCCGAAAGTAGTCCGATGCCTTCCTCGTTCTCTTCGTTGGCCATGGTCGCGTCTCCCGCAGGACTTACAGGCCGCCCAATAGGTTGTTCCAGATCCACGGGCCCGCTTGCGAGAAGAAGATGTAGATCGCGAAGCCGACCAGACCGATCAGGATCGCACCGAGCCACGTGACCTCAAGGACCTTGACGTACTCCTCCGAGGTCGGTCGTCGTGCCATCCGCAGGATGCGGCCGTACTTGCCGTGGCCGACGTTGCGCAGGCGGCTATCGAACTGGTCCTGCACCCGTCGTGCGCGGTCGAGGAACGCCATGGAGTACCGATTCCCTTCCTTAGTGGACGATGTCGAGGTCCGGCCCGGGCTTTCGCGCCGGCACCGCCCCCTTCGCCTCACCTGCGAAAATCTGGGGGGATTTAACTCCGGTCACTACCAGCATGACCCGGATCGTGCTCTGCATCGTCGGGTCGACGGCCGCCCCCCAGATGATCCGTGCCGTCGGACTGATCGTCTTCTGGACGACCTCCGCGGCCTTCTGCGCCTCGCTCACCGTCATGTCCGGCCCGCCGGTCACGTTGATGAGCGCTCCCGTGGCCCCCGCGATGTCCACGTGAAGAAGCGGGGAGTTGATCGCCTCGAGGACCGCGTCCTCGGCGCGGTTGTCGCTCTCCGACTCCCCGATGCCGATGAGCGCGACGCCCCCACCCTTCATGATCGTGCGGAGGTCGTTGAAGTCGAGGTTCACGAGCCCCGGGCGCGTGATGATCTCGGTGATCCCCCGGATCGCCCGAGCGAGGACCGAGTCGGCAACCTTGAAGGCGGTCTGGATCGGGAGCCTCGGTACGAGTTCGAGGAGACGGTCGTTCGGGATCGTGATCACGGTGTCGATGACCTCGCGCAGGCGCTCGAGGCCCCACATCGCGTTCTCCTGACGGACCAGCCCTTCGGAGGCGAACGGGAGCGTGCAGACCGCGATGGTGAGCGGGTTCCCTCCCCCAGCGTCCTTCGCGCACTTTGCGATCACGGGAGCCGAGCCGGTCCCCGTGCCGCCGCCGAGGCCGAGCGTGATGAAGACCATGTCCGAGTTCCCGAGCGCTTTCTTGAGCTCGTCCTCGGCCTCGTGCGCCGCCTGTTCGCCGACCTGGGGGAGCGCGCCGGCGCCCAGGCCCCGAGTCAAGCGACGTCCGAGGAGGATCTTGCGCGGGGCGTGGATTGCGAGGAGGTGCTGGGCATCCGTGTTGCAGGCGATCATCTCGGCACCCGAGAGACCCTCCTCGGCGAGCCGGTTGATCGTGTTGCAGCCGCCTCCGCCGCAGCCCACGACCTTGATGTTCGTCTTGAGCGAGGCGAGGACCGCCTCGAGCTCCGCGTCGTCGGACGACGGCGGGGGGGCCTCGGGGGCCCTCTTCGACTCTCCGGGAAGGTGCGACAGGATCTCCTGGGCCAGCGGACGCATCACGAGCGTGCCTCTCTCGGTGGGAGCATGGTCTTCATTATAAAGCGTTAGTGCGGAATCAGGAGGCGCCGGTGGAGTACATCGAGTGGGCTCCCCGCTTCGACCGGATCCGGGCCGAATTTGGCTTTCCGTTCGAGCGGGAGGAGGCAGCCGCGGAGCTCCTCGAGTCCCTGTTGCCGGCGAGCGCCCCGGTCGACCCCTTGGCGCGTCTCCGTCCTCTCATCGAAGGGCGGACGGTGGTGGTGGTCGGGCTCGCCCCACATGCAGGGCCGCCCCCCCTGTGGAGACTCCCGTCCTCGCCTCGCGCGCCCACGCTGATCGCGGCCGACGGGGCGACCGCGACCTGCCTGGACGCCGGATTGGTCCCCGCGATCGTCGTCACCGACCTCGACGGGCCGGTCCCTGCGGAGATCTCGGCCAATCGACGGGGAAGTGTCGTGGTCCTCCACGCCCACGGCGACAATCGTCCCGCCCTCGAAGAGTGGGTCGGCCAGTTCCCGGGGGAGGTGGTGGGTTCGTGGGCGGGCCCTCCGCGCCCCCGGCTCCTCAACGTGGGGGGGTTCACGGACGGTGACCGTTCCGCGTATCTCGCCGAACACCTGGGGGCGGAACGAATCCTCTTGTGGGGGTTCGACTTCGAACGGACCGCACCGACCGACCCGGCGGCTCACGAGGTCAAGCTCGTGAAGCTCAACTGGGCAGAGCGGCTCCTCGGGGAGCTCGCGAACGACGGAAAGTCCCCGATCTTCCGCTGGCGACCCGACGGGACGCTCGTCCCCTACCCGCCCGTCAAATATGAGGAGTCGACGAGATACACCACGTACTGACCGTTCTCGTAGAGCACGATGAACGGTAGCTGGGAGAACCACGCGAGCGCGTTCGCGCTGAGCGGCGCCGCCTCCTTGGACGGGTCGAGGGCGACCCCCGTGTACATCACCGTATCCACCGCGACAAGGTCGATCGGGCGGTCGGTGTAGGGCGTTCCCGAACTCCGAAGCTCGGAAGCGGCCCGGGACCAGTTGCTCCCCGTAAAGAGTTCGGGCGTGGTGAACCACGTGGCGGGATTTCCGTCGACCCCGAAGATCATCGAGCTCAGCCGATGGTCGGTGGCAACCGTCCACGTGGAGGGCACGGCGACCCCCACCCACATCCAGAGGGCGGCGTCTCCGCGGGTGAGGCCCTCTTCGAACCCGCCGAAGTCGTTCTGAGGCGGGTAGACGATCGCCGCATTCGCCGCGAGGACCACGACCACTCCGACACACACGGCGACGAACGCGCGGCGACCGGCCCGGTCCCCGATGCGACTGACGAGTCGTGCGATGCCAACGGCTGCGAGGAGCCCGATCCCGAGAAAGAGGTACTCGACGTGACGGTACGGCGACAGGGTCGACGAGATCCCGGCAGCCGGGCTATTCGGGAACGCCGGAGCGACCAGAGAAAGGATGATCATCGCGGCGGCGGAGAAGCCGAGCGCCCCGACCCACGTGAGCGCGAACGGTCCGAGTCGCGCGGGGGTGAGCATGCGACGGCTCCCCGCGCAGGCGATCCCGAGCACGAGCACGGGGGAGAACCACAGGATCGCGGTCGGTGTGGTGGACTGGGACGTCCCGGGGACCGGGACGGACACCACCACCGAGATCGCCCCGAAGACGAGGACCGTGATCGCAATGGCGTCCCGAGCCAAACTACGGTCCGTCGGTAACCGGACCCAGCTCCGGGTCGACTTCGGGAGCACTCGTCGCCAGCGAATCAGGAGGCCGGAGAGGACCACCGCGACGAGCCCGAACGCTTCGAAGATGGCGAAGCCGGCGTGCGCCCCGAGCGCGAAGTTAAGGACCTTGGTCGGGAAGGTCGATGTCCCGTAGAACCAGAACGCGAACGTGGCGGTCACGAACGCGGCGACGAACCCAAGCTCGCGCGTCGGGAATCGTCGGCTCCACAGACCGGGCCGCCAGAGCTCGAGCAACAGGAGGCCGCCGAGAGCGCTCACGACGAAGAAGTACGACGAAAGATGGTGCGTGAGGATCAGAGCCCCGGCGGTCAACGAGAGCGGGAGGAACCAGCGGACGTCCCTCCGGCTCTCGACGAACATCCAGAGCGCCCCGACACACAGAAAGTCCCCGATGGCGAGAGGCGCCGGGTGGGCGATCGAGAACATCCGGGGCATCACGATCGAGCTGATGGCGGCCGCGAGGAGCGCGACCGTGTCGTGCGGGTAGATCCGGCGATAGAGGAGAAAGAGCGGGAAGACCGACAGGACCGCGACGACCGGGACGAGGACTGTGAGGGCGGTCATTGGGTCGAGGCCGAGCGCTCCCGCGCCCCCCCCTACCAGGAGGAACATCCCCGGAAAGTCCGGGTACGCCGACCCCCAGCCGGCGTAGGCGGAACCGTGCGGGATCGTGCCCGAAGAGACGAGGTCGGCCGTGAGTCGATAGTACTCCCCCGTGTCGGAGCCGAAGACGGCGTACGAGAGGAATGGCTCCAGTGCGAGGAAGACCAGGAGGAGGGCGAGCCCGGCGAGGAGGAGCAACGTCTCGGCGCGGATCGGGGGACGCTGGTCGCTCGCCTCCCCCGCCCCCGGTGCGTCCGAGGTTACCATTCGGGCGACCGTAGATGGAGGTCTCGCTATAGAGGTGCCTCCGGACTCGACCCGCGCCGAAATCGCGGAGTTTCGCCAGCATACCCATAAATAGGAGGGGTTGGTGCGGCCCGCTCGAAGGCCCCCGCGATGCCAAGCTCCGGTCGCGCAAGATCGAAGGCGAAACGGCCGGCTCTGCGTCACAAACCCGTGAAGAAACCGGCCCGCCCTACGGTCAAGAAGCAGGCCCAGAAGGCGGCTCCCAAGAAGCCCGTGCCGGTGATGCGGAAGGGAGCGACCGCAGCGCCGAAGGCACCTCCGAAGCCGAAGGAGCCCGAACCCGAACTGAACGTCCCTCTTCCCGATGGGCGGCGGCACGTCCTCTCGCTCTCGTTCGTGCGCGACGGAGACGAGTTCCTCGCCCGACTCGAGTCGGACGCCGGCCACATCACCGAGTTCAAGAACCGGTCCCTCGACCAGCTTTTGACGCTGGTCGCCGGCGAGCTCGAGGACCTGGTCGAATAGCCCCGAACCTACCGGCCGGGGCCTATTCCGGTCGGCGGCACGCCATGGAACAGGTCCGCTTCGACGAGATAGCTACGGACGGGAATGCCCTCTCCCCATAGCTCGACGAGTTCGACCGGTACGGGGGAAAGCCAGCCTTCGGGGTACTTTCGAACGACTCGAAGGCTCAGCTTCTCGAGAGATGGGAGCCGACGCCGTCGGCCCCATCGGCCGATGATGGTCGTCTGGTCCTCGGAAACCTCCACGGAACGAGGAGCGGGCGTGAGGGAGAAGACGAGGCCGAACACCGCGAATAGGAGGAAGATGACGGTGAACGTGAGGAGTCCGTTCGACTCGGGAGAAGTCGTACCTCCGGGGGTCGTTCGGTCGTAGAGGACGAACCCTCCAAAGATCGCGACGAGGGCCACGAGGTAGACTGCGGTCACTCGGAAGGCGCGTTGGGTGCCGCCTCGGTTCGCCCTTCGCGCGACGCCCGGCATCTCGACTCGCACGGCCGGTCGGACTGCATGGGCCGCCCCGCCCGTCTCCTCCCCGGCAGTCACCGGGGTCGTCCGTGGCCGGGCGATTCTCACAGGGCGGGAGGTGGCCAAGGGTCTGCCTCGGCCCAAATCAGGGTCGTTCGACCAGCTTAAAGCTACGGACAGGGAATCCGCGGCCGATGCCGAGCCGGACCGAATACCTCGTCATGAACACGGAGCGACCAAGAGAGTTCGTGAACATCACGGAGCGGGTCCGCAAGGTGGTTCGGGCGAGCGGGGTCACCGACGGCCTCGTCCTCGTCTCCTCGATGCACATCACCGCCGCGGTCTACGTGAACGACAACGAGTCCGGTCTCATCCGCGACATCGCGGCGTGGGCGGACCGACTCGCTCCGCCGGGAGACTACGAGCACCATCGGACCGGCGAGACGAACGGCGACGCGCATCTCAAGAATCTCCTTCTCGGTCACCAGGTCGTCCTCCCGGTGACGAAGGGTGACCTCGACCTCGGTCCATGGGAGCAAGTATTCTATGCCGAGTTCGACGGTCAGCGACCGAAGCGCGTGATCGTGAAGGTCGTCGGCGACCGGTGAAGTGTTCTGTGTGCTCACCGGCGCGACCGAATGGGCTCGCGCAGGTCCCAGAACGAGTCGAGGTCCTATCCTTCTAAGGAGGGGTCTCCCGCCGGCCCGCCGCCCTTGGGTCGAGGGAGCGGAGCGCGCGGGTCCACGAGCGGGACCTTCCGCGCGATCTCCCGCGCCATCGCGGAACAGGAGGACGGGGCGACGGGCCTCAAGGTGTAGCCGGGGAGAGCGAGGTCGTACGTGACGACCTTCTTCTCGGCGATCGTCTCCCACACGGCCCGGAAGACCCGGTCGGCCGCTTCGTTCTCGCCGATGTGCCGAAGAAGAAGCTCGAGACAGAGGATCTCGGCAACGGGGTCTGCCTTGTCCTGGCCCGCGTACTTTGGCGCAGAGCCGTGGACCGGCTCGAAGACCGCGAGCTCGTCTCCGTAGAGAGCGCCCGGGGCGACCCCGAGTCCGCCGGCAAGCCCCGCACAGAGGTCGGAAAGGATGTCCCCGAAGAGGTTCGTCGTGACGATCACGTCGTACTCCTCGGGCTTCTTCGCGAGCTGCATGCACATGTTGTCGATGAGGCGTTCGTCGCCCTCGATATCCGGGTACTGCGGTGCGATCTCGCGGAAGACCGACTGGAACAGCCCGCCGGTCGTCTTCATGATGTTCGCCTTGTGGACGGCTGTCACCCGGTGGCGACGCTGCCGACGCGCGAGCTCGAAGGCGAAGCGGATGATCCGCTCGGACGCTTTTCGGGTGACGATCGCGACCGTCTCCGCGGCGGAATGCTCCCGGTCGACCCAGTGTTCGACTCCTGAGTAGAGCCCCTCGGTCGCTTCTCGGACCACGACGAGGTCGGTCTCGGGGTACCGGGTCCCCTCCCCGGCGATCGAACGAGCGGGGCGCACGGATGCGAACAGGTCGAGCTGCTGACGGAGGGCGACGTTGACGGAGCGGAAGCCGCTCCCAATCGGAGTCGTGATCGGCCCTTTGAGCGCGAGGCGGTTCTTCCGGATCGACTTCAGCACGTCGTCGGGAAGCGGAGAGCCGGTCGAGGCGATTGCTTTCTCCCCGGCGTCGACCACGTCCCAGTCGAGCGAGACCCCGGTCGCATCCGCGACGACTCGAGCCGCGTTTGTGACCTCCGGACCGATCCCATCTCCCGGGATCAGCGTGACCCGACGACCCATCGGTGAGCTCCCGGCCTGCGCCAGCTCCAGAGGGATTTAAGCAGCCGGCCGCCGACGAGCCTCACGCAGGCGTCCCGGTGCCCGGAAGGCGCTCGAGGACCGCGCGAAGGACGCTGTCGCGGACCTTTCCCTCATCGGTCGCGGTCGTCCAGAGAACGATGACGCCATCCCAGGTCTTTTCCGAAATATCGGCGACCTCGAGCCGAGCCGGCGAAGCGGTCGGAGAGACGCCCGGAAGCCCGCTTGCCACCTCGCGAAGGGCTTGCTCCACACGCGACACGGGGATCGATTGAGGGAACGTCATCCGCACGCGGAGGGCACGGGGTTTCCCCGGGACTTGGTGCAAGCTGAGCGCGTTCAGGACGATTCCGTTCGGGAACTTCGCGAGCCCGCCGGAGTCGAGTTCGATGACAGTGTAGATGAGCCCGACGTCCCGGACGACTCCGGAGTAGCCCGGATACATCATCTCGTGCGGATAGCTCGGGGCGAGGGCACCATAGCTCGACGTGACGAAGGAGACCCGGTCCCCAGGGCGGTATGGGTCGGCGAGGACGATGAGGAGGCCCGCGAACACGTTCGCGAGGACTGTCTGAGCGGCGAGGCCGATGACGATCCCGGCGAAGGCGCTCCCCAGGAACAGAGATTCTGCGGAGACCCCGGCGAGACTGAAGAGGACAAGCACTGCGACGACGGCGACCACCAGGTTCAGGAACAACCGGACCGCGTGGCTCCGGGTGGAGATTCCCCGCCGCTCGAGGAGCGCGTCCGACGCCCGGGTCATCGACCGAGCGACAAGCCAGGCAACGAGGAGGACGGCTCCGGCCTCGAGGGCGAGGAACTCGGGGTAGCTGAATCCCCTCGACTGGAAGTAGCGGTCGTTGAACTCGAGGAAGAGGGCGTAAAGGACGGCCGCGAGGAGCGTCGAGAGAAAGAGGTCCCGCAAGAGGATGCTGATCGGGCGGGGGGATGGGGAGTACGCCATCGACCTCGCCAACCGTTGGGGTCCATAGCACTTTTCACACGCGTTCGGAGCAGGTTAATAGAATTCTTATAATCCATAGATAATGCATGTGCGATGATGACCGCCGTGCACTCGGAAGTCCTGGCCCACGATTGGCTCCCCCCAGTGGCCCTCGGGCGTACCCGCGACGTGGGCGAAGTCGTCCGCCGACTCGACCCCCCTCGACCGCATGCTCCCCCTCCGTGGTTGGTCGCAGTCGCGGGGCCGTCGGGAAGCGGGACTACCACGGTCGCGCGGCGGGCGGCTCGGGAAGTCGTGGAGAGGGTTCGCTCGGAGCTCGGAGAGCCGTTCCCTCGGCTCCTGACCGTACGGACGAGTCTCCTTCGCGGGACGCACGGTGTTGTGACCGCGCTCCTTCAACGGATCGACGATGGCTTCGATGGACGCGGGTTCCCGGTTCCCGAGATCCTCGCCGGTCTATTGCGACGTCTCCGAAGGGACGCGCGCCCTTCGGTCCTCGTCCTCGACGACATCAGCCTCGGCGGGCCGGACCTTGCCCCCATCGTCCGCGCGATCGCGGCGCCCGACCGATTCCTGCCCGAGGGTGAGTTCGGGATCCCGCCCCTCTGGGCGGTCCTTGCCGGAACCAGCGATGCGCTCCGCGGACTCGAGCGCTCTCTCGCTCCGAAGGGTACGTTGGGTCCTTTTGTCGAAGTGACGCCCTACGGACCCGACGCCCTTCGATCGATCGTGACGGACCGTGCCGAACGCGCCCTCGGGCAGATGCCTCCCGGGCCACTCGTCGAACGCGTCGTCCGCCGAGCGGTCGAGGACGGCGGAGGCGCTCGCCGTGCCGTCGACCTTCTTCGTCGGGAACTCTTGGGCGTCAGCTTCCGCGAGATCCGAGACGGAGTGGTCTCGGCTCGGCTGCGGGGGATCGATATCGAACCATGGGTCGTTCGCGCAATCGGGGCCGCCTCGAAGGGACGGACCGCACGTCTCGGGGAGATCCGGCGGCTCGAAACGGAGCTCGCGATCGCGAGCGGCGCGCGCCCTCTTCCCACGACAACCCTCTGGCGACGGATCGTCCGGCTCGAGCAAGCGGGCTACGTGCGACGAGAGATCCGTCCCGGCGGCATGGGAGGGACTCTCTCGGTCCTACGGGTGCTCACACCAATCGACGAATGGGTCACGACGTCCCGTCGGCTGGGAAGTCATCCAGCCTGCGGACCGTGGAGCGGCTCCTCCTCTCTGCCGGGGGCGGAGGCTCCCCTCGAGCTCCTTCGCTCGGCGAGCGGTCCGACCCCGGTCGGATCCTGAGCTGGCTCGCAACCATCTCCGCGAGCCGGCGCGAGCGAAGCGCTTGCTCGATTCGGTCGAGAGGCGCGTTTCGAAGAGCCTCTCGGTCGGGGTACCCGGCGCGGTAGAGCATCCGGGCACGGACCCGTCCGATTCCACGAAGTCGGACCAGGTCAAGCAACTCCTCTCTCACTCCGTAGCGGACGCGGAACGAGAGGTCGTCCACGGATCGCCCGACCCGCCGCTGGAACACTCGGGCGAGGCGACCGGCCGCGAAGAGAAGCCAGTCGGCATCCTCGACCTTCGAGTGGAGGTCCCCGGCCCCGATCCCGAACCTCTGGGTGATCTCCACGATCGGCTCTTCGCTCACCCACGCCTCGAGAACGGATGCGGTTTTGAGGGTCGCAAGGTAGACGTCCAGGTCGAGATGGAGAGGAGCCTCCTCCGGCTTCACGAGCAGCTCCTCGGCCTCGTCGGTGTACCGCGCCAAAAGGTCCGCTTCTTCCCCGCGCCTCAGGAACAGGGGCGGAAGGTCCGGGGTCGCCGCAACGGCGGCAAGTAGGGGGAACGCCCCCACCCCGATCGGCGCGCGGGAGAGCACGTCCCGGAGCACGATCGCGCTCACGGGGTCGAGGTAGAGCTCGCTCGTGAGCTCGCCGAATCGAGTGGCATGCAGCTCCGACCCGGGCACGAGGAGGTCGTTTCGCTCGAGGAATCGACGCACCGTGGCGACCTTCTCGTGAAGCTCCGAGAGTGGAAGCGTTTGTCCGTAGAAGGTGGCGGCGAAGAACGATTGGAGGTCGCGGTCGTCCCGCACCGCCTTGCTCGCGACGAGCGCGAGCAGATGCATCCGGAGCGCCGGCTCGGCAGCGAGACGGCTTTGGATCGGTTCCGGCGGCGCGGACAGGTACCGGTCCAAGAGCCGGTCCTCGTCCTCGGGCGCGCGCGCGATCAGGAGCGCCTCCCCGACGGTGTCGAACCTCGGGCGGCCGGCCCGTCCGAGCATCTGGTGGACCTCCATCGCGGGGATCGGTGCTTGGAGGCCGAGCCGGTCATCGTATCGGTTCGTGTCGCGAACGATCACCCTCCGAGCCGGCAGATTGATCCCGGCGGCCAGCGTGGGCGTCGCGACCAGGGCCTTCAGCGCGCGGTCACGGAACGCCCGTTCGACCACCCTTCGTTCCGGATTGGTGAGCGATGCGTTGTGGAACGCGACGCCGTTCGGGAGGAGGCCGCTCAGCCGACGGATCCCCTCGGTCTCCTCGTCCGAAACGGACGAAAGCTCCAGGGCGGCGGCCTTCGCCCTCGCGCGTTCGTCCGGGGAGAGCAGGTTGCGAACCGTCGGGATCAACGTCTCGGCCAGCTGTTCGCTCGCCTTTCGAGAATTGACGAAAACGAGAGCCTGGCCCCCTTCCTGGACGACGGTGCGAACGAGACGGGGCACGGCCTCTTCTCGGCCCGCGAGGTCGCGTACCGTGAGGTCGGTGAACGTGATCCGACCGTCGTAGTACACGCCGAGTTTGAGCGGCACCGGCCGAAACTCGGACGTGACGTGGTGCGCCTCCAGCCACGCCGCGACCTCCTCCGAGTTGCTGACCGTGGCAGAGAGCGCGACGATCTGGAGGTCGGGGTAGTTCCGACGAAGCCGGGTGAGGCTGATCTCGAGCGTCGGCCCCCGGTCGGGGTCCCGTAGCAAGTGGACCTCGTCCGCGACGACGACCCCGAGCCGGTCGAGCCACGGACTCCCTCGACGGAGGAGACCGTCGGCTTTCTCGCTCGTCGCGACCAGGACGTCCAGCTTCTCGAGCTTCTCCGCCGGAAGGTCGAAGTCACCGATCGAGATCCCGACCTTCAGACCGAGTTCCTCGAACTTTTCGAGCTCCTCGACCTTCTCGTGGGCGAGAGCGCGCAGGGGCACGAGGTAGAGCCCGGTGCGTCCTTCGCGTGCTGCCCGGAGGAGCGCGAGGTAAGCGACCAGCGACTTTCCGCTCGCGGTGGGGCATGCCAGGAGCAGACTCCTCCCGGCAAGGACCGGCTTGAGGGACTCGGCTTGGGGTGGGTAGAGCGACGTGATGCCGTCCGCGACAAGGATCCGCTGCAACGCGGGGTCGATGCTCGTCTCCGCGAGCGGGACGTTCTCGGACGGTGCCTTCCGGCCCGCAGGGGACGGGGACGGTGGGCGCGAACGCGACGGCACGGGCCCTCGGAGTCGGGGTCGCTACAAAGGGTTTCGGCCGCCCCCCGAGGAGAGGAGGCCTCGGGCGAGGATCAGCTCCTGGATTTCCGTCGTACCCTCGACGATCGGGAAGACCCTCGCGTCTCGGAGAAGTCGCTCCGCCACTGCTCCCGACCGGACCGCTGCCGGGCCGGCAACGTCAATTCCGGCAGACGCGATCTCGACGGCGGCGCGCGATGCGACGAGCTTGGCTACTGAGGCGTCGTGGAGGTACGGCAACCCCGCGTCCTTTCGTTCGGCGGCCAGCGTTACGAGCGCGCGCGCCGATGCAAGGTCGGCATACGCGCGTGCGAGCAACGTTCGCTTCCAATCGGCGTCCTCGCTCGCGACCGACTTGGCCATCTCCGCGAACGCCGCCTCGGCTACGCCGAGCGCGCAGCTCGCGATGCCGACGCGGCCTCCCTGAAGCGCACCCAGCGCCACGTGGAGGCCTTCGCCTTCCGTGCCGAGGAGCGACTCCGGAGGA
>Ga0187780_10003097_pt1 | contig 12562 bp, 11 predicted proteins | sample 1015_Q2_SP10_20__FD_132429 | JGI IMG/M metagenome (GOLD analysis project Ga0187780, IMG submission 132429) | Tropical peat soil microbial communities from peatlands in Department of Meta, Colombia - 1015_Q2_SP10_20_MG | ecosystem: Environmental > Terrestrial > Soil > Wetlands > Peat | place...
AATATACTTTGTATTACATAGTATATTAGGATGGTGGGGAATTGTCGAATAATACTCAAATATTAAAAGGTATTTTAGAAGGATGCGTATTAAGCATCATTTCTAAAGAAATAACCTATGGCTATGAGTTATTAATAAAGTTAAAGAATTATGGATTTAATGACATGGTTGAGGGAACATTATATCCACTTTTATTAAGACTAGAAAAAAATAACTTAATAACATCAGAAAAACGTAAATCAGAGAACGGCATGACAAGAAAATATTTTTATTTAACAGAAGTAGGAAGAAAAGAACTTCAAGATTTCGAAACATATTGGGATAAGTTATGTATAGATGTAAATAAAATATTGAAGGAGTGAAAAGTGTGAGTGAGTCTATTGATCATAATAAATTGACTGGTGATTATAAAACGGCATATATTGACATAGTTTGTTACTTGCAAACTTGTGATATAAGTAGTGAATTTTCTCAAGAAGTTAAAAATGATTTGAAGGATATGCTATTTTCATCTCAAAAGGATCAAGTGAGTGTTAAGAGTATAATTGGAAAAGATATTAAACATTTTTGCGAGAATATAATAGAACCTTATAGTACTAAGAAATTAAAAATAGTAACATTCCTAAATAGTCTGAATTTCACCTTAGCAGTGATAGGGATAATCTCATTAATGTCATTAACATTCGGAACTTTTAAAGGCTTCATGAATTTGAGTGTTATTTCAGTATTTTTATTAAACTGGTTTATTTTTAAACATTTACTGAACTTTTTTTATAAGAAATTAAGTTTCAAATATAAAGGATTAAATAAAATAAAGTGTATTCTTTTCGTATCGTTTTTATTATTATTTGTTATTTTCCCAATGGATTTTGTTATTATTATGTATGGCACCTACCCAATTAATGAATTATATATATCAATAATATGTTTATTTAGTTTTATAGTAATTCATAAAATATGCTTGTATTTGAGTGGGAATATTAGGTGGTATAGCTATTTTAAGATAGTATGAAATTGAATGTTGAAAATTATATTTTTAGAAACTAGACTATAGGTGAATATTACAAAATTTAGGTGAAACATATAAGAAAGATAATGAATATAGTTTTTATGAGATTTGTAATGGTATGTTGAAAAGAAATAAGGATTTACTAGTATAAGTATATCTACAAGCGTATCAATAAAATAGGCGAGATCTCTTCAGAATTAAAAAAGAGATTATCGCCTTTTTCTAGTTTCCTTAGCAAGTTTTACCAGAAAAAATAGACTTAAATAAAAAAACGGTATACAATAATTGAAGGTTGAATTATTAGAATATTCTAAGTGTTTTGTTTGTCTGGTTTATATGTATTTTCTTTATATCAAAATATTTATAAGGAGAGTCAGAATGAATATAACAGAAAATGTATCACATCTAAAGCAAGAAATCAGCAACGTTATAATCGGAAAAGAAGAAATTGTTGAATTACTTTTCATTGCCCTGCTAAATGATGGCCATGTGTTATTTGAAAGCGTTCCTGGAACAGGAAAAACACAGTTAGCAAAAAGTTTTGCGAAAACGATAAATGGCTCGTTTAAACGAATTCAGTTTACACCGGACTTATTGCCAAGTGATGTAACAGGTATTCAATTTTTCCATCCAAAAGAGCAAGAGTTTAAGCTTCGTATAGGTCCTGTAATGACCAATATCTTATTAGCAGATGAAATTAACCGAGCAACTCCAAGGACGCAGGCAAGTCTATTAGAAGTAATGGAGGAGAGACAGGTTACGATTGATGGTGAAACGATTCCACTTCCAAATCCATTTATAGTTATAGCTACACAAAATCCAATTGAGTCACAACAAGGAACGTTTGCCCTGCCAGAGGCCCAAATGGACCGTTTTTTCATGCAAATACATTTAGATTATCCGACTTTTGCTGAAGAAAAGAAAATCATGCAAACTTATCGAACAAACTCGCCTTTCAACAAATTAAATACCGTCCTAAATTTAGAAGAGATTGACCAAATGAAAAGTGAAGTTAAGCAAGTCACTTTATCAGAAGATGTAGAAGACTATATTCTAAGAATAGTCCATTTAACTCGGAACCATGAAGATATTGAAATGGGAGTTAGTCCAAGAGCAACACTTGCTTTAATGAGGGCAGCACAAGGGAAAGCTTACATTAACAATCGACTATACATTACGCCACAAGATGTTAAAGATGTGGCAATAAATATTTTAGCACACCGATTAGTTTTAACGATTGATGCATCAATCAAGAAAACTAATAGAGAAGTACTAGAGTCTATTTTGGAAAGCGTAGAAGTGCCTGTTGAAGTGGGGCGAAATCGTTAAATGATCTGGAAAAAGGAAATTAGTGGAGGTCTTGAACTTGAAAGGGCATCAATTATTGCATTTATCCTATTAATTATTAGCTTTTTCAAAAGTTCATATTTGTTTATGTTTATAAGTTCAATGATATTTGTTCTTTGTAGACTAAGCGTATATTACTTAAATCATGTTGCTGATGCTCTTGTTCTCGAGAATGAAAAAGAGACGATTCGTCTATCTGTAGGTGATGAAACAAATTTAGTATTAAAAATTTCACAGCTAAACAGAATTCCGGTTTATAATGCAATCTTAAGAATTAAGTTAGAACCAATTGTCGAAGGGGTTGGAATTCCTACTAGTATTATTAACGAAAACTTGTTTATTCAAATTCCAATTAGCATAAAAGGAAAGGGAAGAATACAAATTCCGTTTAAACTAAAGGGTGTTACTCGAGGGGTAACAAAAATTAAATCCATCGAGTTAACAATTCAAAATTTCTTTGGATTAGGTTCCGTTTATCTAACATATCATCATTTTTTTCAAAAAGAACTCGTCATTTTTCCAATTCCAATCCAAGTTCCTCATACTGAAAAGCTAATTGCTACAAAATCTCATGGTTACTATACGACTCCTTCAAGCATTTATGAACAAGTCTTATCACCAATAGGAACAAGAGATTATGTAAATACAGATCCGTTTCAGCGGATTCACTGGAAAGCTACTGCAAAAACGCAGTCTTTAAAGACTAAAATTTTTGAACGAACAGCTGACTACTCATGGACATTTATTATCAATTTACGTATGCCAAATACGCCAAACTTTCAAATAGGGGTAGTTGAAAATATTGAGGAGACTGCAAGTAACGTGGCATATTTAGCGGAGATTGCCTCAAAAAAAGGAATTGATTACGAATTATTTATAAATTTGCACACAGTAACGGGACCTTCGATTTTTCATTTACCAAAAGGGGGAGGGACTCATCAATTAGCTAGAGTACTTGATATCCTTGCACGAGTTAACAGGAATAGCTATACCCAACCTATAAATAAGTTACTTTATTATGTTGATAAACAACAAGCTAAGTCACCGATTGTCATTTATTGTGGTCCAATTGGAGATGAAGGGAAACGATCTTTTTTACAAATGCAGAAAAATGGTCAAAAAGTATATTTTCTCCATGCTGACGATAAGTTTCCAGCTATAGTACCTTATTGATCATTTAAAGTTGTTGGAGATTGGGGATAAAATAATGATTCGACGTATACTACCAGCATATTTTTTTTCACTGGAAGGTATTTATGTATTTTTTATTATGTTTTTATTCTATATAAAAAAGGGACTTCTTCCACCTATTGTTCCGTATATAGTAGTTTTAGTAATTGGGAATATGATTTTAGGATTAGCCCTTAAACAACAACAAGTTGCAAATGTGCTACTTCTATTAGGTGGAATAATTGGGGGGGTGATTGGATATTTTCTTGGTCTCTCTCAAATGACAGCTTTAGTTAGTTCAATATTTATTTTTTTTCGAATTCCGGCATTTTTAAAGAATTCTTTCTCATGGAAAAGTGAACGAGCAGATTTGGTTATTTTATTCTATGGTAGTAGTTTTATCGTGTTCATTTACGGTTGGTTTAAACAATATCCTCATATTAATTGGCTTTATGGTGTACTTATTGGTTTTACAATTCTATATAGCATTGGAAGATTTTTCCAACAAATTGAAGAGAGTCATGCGATTAGAAATATTGATGGAATCTCCGGTTTGTTTGGAATTGTATTTCTATTATCCGGTGTTATAACATTATTATTACCCTTATCTAAGTTGCTATTGTTAAAATTATTTGAAGGATTAATTTTTCTTATATATCCACTAATAAACTTTCTAATAACTCTATTACAAAGAGGAATGCATAATTCACCTAAAAGTAATAGAAGTATGATTAACATGAATACTGCAAAAAAAATAGCTATTGGTCATGATGGTACTACTACAGATCATACACAATTTTGGATATGGATAGTAATTCTAGTTTTCATTCTAGTTATAACATGGATTCTTATAAAAAAGAAAAGTAAAACAAAAACCGATACGATTGAATTGTCAGAGGATGTAATAGAACACGTTCCATCTTTATTAAAAAAGAAAAGAAAGTCACGATTTTTCAGAGGACCTGCTCCGCATGAATATGTACGTAAATTGATTTACCATCTTCAAATTTACGCAGATAAAAATGAGATGGGTAGGTATGAGCATGAGACCGTAAGAGAATGGTTTGAGAGGGTAGAATTTCCTGTTAATGAGGAGTTTTTACTAGCATATGAGAATGTAAGATATGGAAATGGTGTCTTAGTAAAAAGTGAAGCTTCACATTTTGAAGGTATCATTGCAGATCTTAAAAAAGAAATAAAAGAGCGCTCAAAATTAAAGAAAGAAAGTGAAGAAAAATAAGTTACATCTTTTCTTAATTGTTCTATAGAATTTAAGTAGTTCTGTATTAATCTAATAATAATTATGAAAGTCGAATTTTATAAGTAGTTTTTCATCATTATTCTACAAATTATTTTCATTAGATATGGTAAATTAATGTTGAAATTGAAAAATTTGGGAGAATATTTATGAGAAAAATAGCTTTAGTTTTTATTTTATTATTTAGTCTTTTTCCATTTACTAGTCTAGCTCAGGGAGTAAGCCATGATCAGTTAATTATCATTAATAAAGAGATTAATAGACTAGCTTTTTATGAAGATGGAAAATTAGTTCAGACATTCAAAGTAGCTACTGGTAGAGAAAGATCTTTAACCCCAGAAGGCAAGTTTCAAATTGTAACTAAGATTGTAAATAGGCCATATTACAAAGAACATATTCCTGGTGGGGATCCTCGAAATCCTTTGGGTGACCGTTGGATGGGATTAAATGCTTTAGGTACTTATGGGACAACTTATGGAATACATGGAAATAATAGGCCGAGTTCAATTGGGAAATACGCAAGCTCGGGGTGTGTTCGTATGTACGATAATGAGGTTCGTAGTCTTTATAGTAAAGTACAATTACATACACCTGTTATTATTACATACACTAAAGATAACTTCGATACAATTGCTAGTAAAAATGGTTACTTTGTAGAGAGCAAGATTAATAGGATTGAATTTGTGAAGCCTAGTCCAAGTAATCAAAATAAATCTCTAACAATAACAGCAAAGATTGTAAATGGTTATGCAACAATGTATAAGTTTTATATACTTGATCGAACAAAATGGGTAACGTTAAGAGATTTTTCATCTAGTCCGACAGTTAGCTGGAAACCTGACAAGGAAGGTTCTTATCAAGTAAAGGTTCAAGTGAAAAGCAAAAATTCTAAGAAAGTTTTTGATGATGAAAAAGTGATTAGTTATCAATACTTTGAATCAGCGTCATTGAAAACTATCAATTTGGATAAAGTCAGTCCACAACTAAATAATACGAATATTACGATTTCTGCTCAATCAAATAAGAATCAAAATAATTTATTCCAATTTTCGTTATTTGATGGTAATAAATGGACAGTGCTTAAAAAATATTCGACAACTTCTACGTTTAACTGGAAACCTATTACAGCTGGAAACTATAAAATTAAGGTTCAAGTTAAACATAAACTTTCAAAAACTTTAGAGGATGACTCGAAAGTTATTAATTATTTAATTTATCAGCCGGCTAAACTAAACACAATTGTGCCTGACGTTGGTCCTTTCACAATAGATACACCTGTTGAAATAACAGCTAACGCTATAGGTGGCAATGAAATACAATATCGATTTGATATTTTACAAGATACTCAGTGGATTACCTTACAAAATTATTCAAATTCAAACAAATATAATTGGACTACACCATCAGAACCAGGTATATACAAAATAAGAGTATTTGTAAAAAATAAAAATTCGATAAAAGAATATGATGATATGAAAGAACTAACCTATACTGTTCAGTAAAAAATTAGAAAAAGACAGCTTTTGCTGTCTTTTTTATAGAAAATTTAAGTGAAATTAAATTTAAAAGGAGTAATGAAAATGGAAAAAAGTACAATCCAAAATAGTAAGTTACCAAATCATTTGAAACAATATGTATCTGAACAACACTATGATCAGTACACACCGATTGATCATGCTGTATGGCGTTATGTAATGAGACAAAATCGTCATTTTTTAAAGGGTAAAGCTCATCCTGCCTATGTAGAAGGACTTTTAAAATCAGGAATCGAAACTGAAAAAATTCCTCGCGTTTCAGAAATGAATGAATGCCTTGGAAAGATTGGATGGGGAGCAGTTATTGTTAATGGTTTAATTCCTGGAGCTGCCTTTTTTGAACTTCAAGCGAATCGAGTCTTACCAATTGCAACCGAAATTCGAAAAATAACAAACATTGAATATACACCTGCACCTGATATTATTCATGAAGCTGCTGGCCATGCACCAATTTTATTTGATCCTTTTTTCGCATCTTATGTTCAGAAAATTGGGTCAATTGGAGCGAAGGCATTTGCAACAAAAGAGAAACAAGAGCTTTTTGAAGCGGTTAGAAATTTAACTATTGTTATGGAAGATCCAAAATCAACGCCTGAAGAAAAAGAGGCTGCTCAAAAATTAGTAGAAGAAAAACAAAATGCTATTGTTGGCTTATCTGAGGCTGAGCAAATTTCCCGATTATTTTGGAGAACTGTTGAGTATGGTTTAATTGGTGAGTTAGATGATCCGAAAATTTATGGTGCTGGCTTATTATCTTCTGTTGGTGAAAGCATTCACTGCTTTACTGATGCAGTTGAAAAATCACCATATTCCATTGAGGGGTGCATCGAAAAACCAAAAAATGTAACTGAAATGCAAGCACAATTATTTGTTTGTAAAAACTTTGAGGAATTAATGGAAGGAGTCGAATCCTTAGCTGAAACGATGGCATTCCGTAGAGGAGGTACTGAAGGATTAGAAAAAGCACTACGCTCGAAAAGTGTAGCAACATTTGAAATGAATTCAGGATTATGTGTAACTGGTCTAGTACATTCGATCACTAAAGATGATAATGGAGAAGCAATCTATTTGAAAACAATAGGTGAAACAGCTCTTTCAGTTGAAAATCAACAACTAGAAGGTCATGGGAAAGATTATCATTCAAAAGGATTTGGTACTCCTATTGGACAGTTAAAAGGAAATATTTCAATAGAAGAATGTAATTCGGTAGAGTTAGCAAAGTTAGGTGTTGTGAAAGGGAATTTTGTTGATTTAGTATTTATAAGTGAGGTAAGCGTTTCCGGTAAGGTGGTAAATATAACTAAGCATAAAAATAAGACGGTGCTAATCTCATTCGAAGATTGCACTGTAACATATAATGGAACTGAATTATTTAAAAAAGAATGGGGCACTTTTGATATGGCAGTGGGTTCACATGTTGTCTCGGCTTATCCTGGAGCTGCGGATCCATCTTCCTATTTTGATGACATTGTTTTTGAGGAAGAAAAAGCAGAAGAGGTACTAGTAAATTTAACAGATTTAGGCCATCTTTACAAACAAGTTCGAGATATAAGAGAGAATAATCGAATTGATGATAATGATATAAATCAATTGAACCAAATTAAGAAAGAGCTAGATTTTGAACATCCAAATGACTGGCTTTTAAGATTAGAACTGTTAGAAATGGCTGTTACTAACGAAAAGTTGGAATCACTAATAGATCCTTTAAAAGTTAAGTTAAATGAATTGAAAAATGATTCTTCTTTAACTAATCTAATTAAGAATGGATTGGCTTTAATTTGAAGGTTTAAAATTAAAGGCTGTTTTCGTAAACATTGTTGCTATTTTAGATTGTACTGCTATATAAGAGAAACCCTTGTCAATTCTTTCGTGACAAGGGTTTCTCTTTTAAAGATTAAAACTATAAAAATGTCATCTTACCAAAGAGTCGGTTTTCCAACCATAAACCAAAGCATCAAAAGTAATAGAAGTAAGTAAATCCATATAGCTCTTCTTAGTTTAGCAACCAGAAGATCTCTATCTCCATTTCCTTCACGTAGCTGCTTAAGAGATGGTGAAAAAGCACGAGCAAGAAATAACAAAGAGCAAAACAGTGTGAAAAGTGTCATGAGAATCCATGGTGTGTTCCATGTCCATGGACCAGAAACAACAAGAAGTATTCCAGAACCAACCAGCACATGACCTGCATGCTTAGCTAGAAAAACAACAAACTGGAATGTATCTAAATAAACACTCATATTTTCTTCTTTAGCTTTTTGAAGTTTTTTTACGATTGGAAATAGGATGAAAAATGGGCCAATTGATACAATGACACTGAGAATATGAATGTATACTAAAAAACGATACAATAAATACATTATTTTTTCCTATTACTCATTAATTGGGCTAAACTCATGTACCCAAACTCTCATTTGTGGAAGCCAAGGCATTCCTGGATGGTAAGATAAAATCGATTCTTTATAATCTTCTACACTTTCAAATCCTTCTTGTCGAGCATGTTCGTCAGTTAATTCACCTAGAGCCTGAGAATAAACATTATCAACTCTAAATTTTTGATCCTGTAATACCATAACTTCGCCTACATCAGCATATCGTCCATTTCGGCGAGTTGCTGTTTTTTTACATTCGATGACTTTTTTAATATCCTCTGGTACAGTTATAAGTCGATCAATTGTACATGTTTTTGGTGGTAATGAATTGTTTACTTCATGATTTGTCACTTTAAAAAAACTCCCTTCAATTAGTGTCTTTTCCAATTTATCATACTTTGAAAAAGACTAGAACCCAATATAAGTAAAAATATGGAATGATTAACTAAAAGATTACAGTCTTTAGATATTCTAGGTCGCTAATCATAGTTACTTTAGCTTTAAGTATACCAATTTCTTCTATTATATTAAAATTGTTTTCTAACTTTTTCATTTAATTTTAATTTACTTTCTGAAAACTCCCAAAAATCTAACTTTTTGTTTGTTTTATTGAGCAATTATGGTATTGTAATATAAACGAAGTATTTCCTTCGCCAAATTTAAAAAATGAAGTATAAAATTCTTTTTTCGAAAGGATAATTTATGGAAGTTGCATCTTTTAAAAATTTAGTAAGAGAAAAATTCCCTCAATTATCAGCAGGACAGAAAAAAGTGGCGAATTATTTATTTGAAAATTTAGATAACTCGGTTTTTAAAACCGCGTTTCAAATTGGAAAAGAAGCTCAAGTAAGTGAAACAACTGTCATCCGGCTCTCATATGCTTTAGGGTTTGAAGGGTTTAGTAAGATGCAGGCAAAAATTCAAAAGGATTTACTCAGGCAAAATCATACAGATTTAGTTTATCGTGATGAATCACATGGACTTGATGTAGACAATGATCCTTTTACAAAACAAATCGAGCATGGAGTTCACATTTTAAGGAACTTATTAAATCACGAGAATGTACAGGAAATATGGAAAACAGTAGATAAATTGATTCAAGCTGATCAGATCATAATAGCAGGTCATCGTATTTCCTTTTCAGCGGCTTATTGGTTTTCCTACTCATTGAGTTGTTTAAGGGAAAATGTAATTTTATGTACGACAGCTGGAGAGTTTTTCGAGAAATTTTGTAATCTCACAAAAAAGTCTGTAGTAGTTGTATTTTCTTTTCCAAGATATGCAAATGAAACAATAAAAATTGCAAATTGTGCAAAGGAACAAGGAATCTATTTAATTTCTGTCACTGATCGTCTACTTTCTCCTGTTGGAAGTATTTCTGATATTACGTTAACAACGGAAGAGAATGTAGAAACTGGAATTAATTCAACAGCTTCCGTTATTAGTTTATTAGACTTGATTATTACTGGGATATTCGAAAAGGATAAAAAAAGAATTCAAGTTCATCAACAAAAATTAGAAAATCTTTACTCAAGGTACGAAGTGTTTAATGAATAAGGAATAGTTTTAAAAAAAGTTTCTAAGGAAGGTGTGATTTCATTGAATCCAATTGATTATATCGATCAACATCGAGATGAAATAATTAAGACCTATCATGAACTTCATGCAATTGCTGAGCCAAGTTGGCGAGAAGAAAAAACGTCAAAATATATATTACATTGTTTAAAAAAAGCAGGTATAAAAGCAAAAATATTTCAAGGACATTATGGAATTGTTGCTGAGATTCCTGGTAAAACAAATGAAGTAGTTGCATTAAGAGCAGATATGGATGCACTTCTTCAAGAAGTAGATGGAGTAGTGAAAGCGAATCACTCTTGTGGACATGATGCACATAGTACTATGGGATTATTTACTGCACTCGCTATTGCTTCTAGTGGTATTAAGCCAAAGAATACAATACGATTTATCTTTCAACCGGCAGAAGAAAAAGGAGAAGGCGCATTACAAATGATGAAGGAGGATGTGCTTAAAAATGTAAGTTATTTATTCGGAGTGCACGTCCGTCCAAAAGTAGAAGTTCCGTTTAATCATGCATCTACAGTCATTGTACATGGATCTGCTGCAACAATTAAGGGGAAAATTCAAGGAGTTCAAGCACATGCTTCTCACCCAGAAGCCGGAATTAATGCAATTGAAGTTGCTGCATCACTAGTCGATAAATTTAAGAAAATAAAAATTCAAACCGAAGTTCCATATTCAATAAAAATGACACAATTACACACTGAAAATGAGTCAACAAACATTATTCCTGAAACCGCTTTCTTCTCATTGGATGCGAGAGCCCAAACAAACGATATAATGGATCAATTGCTACTTCTTACTCAAGAAATAGTTGATCAAACAATAAAAGAAACAAGAGCAAAAATTTCATGGACCGTAGAAGAACATGTACCTGCAGCAATATTAAATAAGGATGCTATGGAAATTACGGGGTTAGCTATTGAAACGATTCTTGGTAAAGAAAATGTTATTCCAGTGTGTATTTCTCAAGGTGGTGAAGATTTTCATTTTTATACTGCCAATACACCAGGTCTCCCTGCAACAATGGTTGGATTAGGTTGTGACTTAGCACCAGGATTACATCATCCACAAATGAAGTTTAATTTAGAAGCATTAATATATGGAACGAAAATATTGACCGAAACGATAATTATAGCTTCAGATAAATAGAAGATTTTGTTCAATTAATCTAATGAAGAGGTGTTTTTATGCAAAATGCAAAAGTTGAAACAGAGCACGAAGTACAAGCACATTCTACTGAAAATCACTTGGAGCGGAAATTAAAAACAAGGCACCTTTCAATGATTGCGATTGGTGGTACAATCGGAACAGGACTTTTTATGGCAAGTGGATCAACTATTCATATGGCAGGTCCAGGTGGAGCAATTGCTGCGTACTTAATTGCCGGTATAATGGTTTATTTTTTAATGGCAAGTTTAGGTGAAATGGCAGCATTCATTCCGATATCAGGTTCATTTAGTACCTATACTTCAAGATTCGTAGACCCTGCTTTAGGATTTGCAGTTGGTTGGAACTATTGGTATAACAATGCAATTGTCGTTGCACTAGAATTAGCTGCATCCGCCTTAATTATGAAGTATTGGTTCCCATCTGTACCAGGTATTGTTTGGAGTAGCATATTCCTTGCGATTATTTTTGGTTTAAATATTTTAACAGTAAAAGGATACGGAGAATCAGAATTCTGGTTTTCATTAATTAAAGTAATTACAATTGTTATTTTCATTGGAATAGGTTTACTGATGATCTTTGGTATTATGAAGGGGAATCCAGCGGGTTTTTCTAATTTAACGAAAGGCGATGCTCCATTTAAAGGAGGATTCTTTTCCATTATTAGTGTATTTATGATCGTTGGTTTTTCTTTCCAAGGAACTGAGTTAGTTGGAGTAGCTGCTGGTGAAAGTGAAAATCCTAAAAAGGATATGCCAAAAGCAATTAAACAAATATTTTGGCGAATTTTATTGTTTTATATCCTTTCTATTATGATTATTGGTGTTTTAATAAATTATAATGATCCTAGATTATTAAATTCGGATGTCACAGATATTGCAGTCAGTCCATTTACGCTTGTATTCCAAAATGCTGGGCTAGCTTTTTCTGCATCAGTAATGAATGCCGTCATTTTAACGTCAGTTTTATCAGCGGGTAATTCATCTATGTATGCGGCATCACGTGTTCTTTGGGTGCTTGCAAAAGAAGGAAAGGCACCTGCATTTCTTAAAAAAGTTAATTCCAAGGGTATTCCAGCTAATGCAATGTACTTAACTACTATTATTGCGATGTCAGCATTTTTAAC
>Ga0187780_10003098_pt1 | contig 12560 bp, 12 predicted proteins | sample 1015_Q2_SP10_20__FD_132429 | JGI IMG/M metagenome (GOLD analysis project Ga0187780, IMG submission 132429) | Tropical peat soil microbial communities from peatlands in Department of Meta, Colombia - 1015_Q2_SP10_20_MG | ecosystem: Environmental > Terrestrial > Soil > Wetlands > Peat | place...
AACGTATGAAGCGAAGTCCGGTTGAGCCGTCCAATGTAACAACGTGTGTCGCGCATCACGCGCCTACAGAGACTGCAGGTAAGCGGCAAGCGCAACCACATCAGCGTCGCTTAAGTCCTGCACGATACCGTGCATGTATCGGGACTCTCGGAACTTGAAGCGAATGACCTGCATCTGGCGGATGAGGTATGGAGCAAGCTGGCCCGCGAGCCTGGGAGTTGCGTTTGAGCCGACAGCGTTTTCGCCGTGGCAATGGGCGCAGGCGGGGGCAGCGTTTCCTCGGCCGCTGCGATGGAACAATTCCCGGCCAGCCTGAATTTGAACGGGATCACCGGCGACGCCGGGACGGGGAGTCTGAGCCGAGAGGTAGGCTGCGAGCGCCTCGACCAGCCCGTCGCTCAACGCCGAGGAAAGGCCCCACATGCAGTCCGATGCTTCGGGTTCGAGTCGGCTCGCGCGCCGAAAAGCGTTGAGCTGCGCTTCGATATATGCCCGCTGCTGACCGGCAATGCGCGGCGCGCGCTCGTCGCCGCGGGGGAGGTCATGGCACAGGCCGCACAACTCGTTTGCATAGCTCGAGATATGGCGCTTCAATACCTCCTCCGAAACCTGCCCACGGGCTGGCCCGGGAACAAGACACAGCGCGGTGAGGCACATGCTTGTGACGAAGGCGGCCACTTTGGCTGATGCCTGTTGATCATGTACCGACATGGCTGAGGCAGTCTCGTGCTTGGCGCGCTATGCTGCGGGAGCAGAACGGACGCGGCAATTTTGGTCAGCGTAGCTTTCAGTCCACTTACTCTGAGTGGCGAGACCGGCGCGAGGCGTTTGAAGATCGAACAAACGGGTGGGCGAGCTGATCGAAGCTCATGGATACCGGAGTATTGCTTGATGCATTGGGTCGAGTGGACGCTTGCTCTCCTGCTGGTGGCGGCGTCCTGCGTTGAGGCCGAAGAGTCGGCCGTCGTTGCTGCTCCCAGCGCCGCCGGACAAACGGTTTTTGGGCAACAAGAACTCGACCAGCTGCTCGCGCCGATTGCCCTCTATCCGGACGCCCTTCTCGCACAGATCTTCATGGCGTCTACGTATCCGTTGGAAGTGGTGGAGGCAGCGCGTTGGGTTGGAGCGCATCCGGATTTGAAAGGCGATCAACTCCAAGCGGCGCTGCAGGATCAAAGCTGGGACCCCAGCGTCAAAGGCTTAGTCATGGTGCCGCAGGTCTTGACCATGATGGATGAGAAATTGGACTGGACCGAAAAGCTAGGCGACGCCTTTCTCGGGCAGCATCAAGCCGTGATGGACACGATCCAGAGTCTGCGCGCGCGGGCGCAAGCCGCTGGCAATCTTGCGTCCACGCCACAGCAGACGGTCGTAAACGATGGCAACACGGTTGTGATCGAGCCCGCCAACCCGGAGGTCATTTACGTTCCGGTGTACAACCCGGCGTTCGTCTACGGACCATGGTGGTGGCCGGCGCCGCCCTATTTTTGGTATCCCCCGGGGTATGTCGTAGGTGGACCTTTTATCTATTTCGGTTTCGGGGTGTTCGTGGGTCCGGCGATCTGGGGAGTTTGCGACTGGCAGCATCGCACGGTGATCATCAACGTTCGACGCTACAACGCCTTTAACCACGCCCGGATCGTGAGCCCGCAATGGATTCACGACGTGGATCACCGCCGCGGTGTGCCCTACAGCGACGACACCACCCGCAGCCGGTTCGGTCGCGCGCTCCCCGGTGCCGAAGCGCGACGGGATTTCCGCGGTTATGAGCAAGCTCGCCAACCGGGACAGGCGCCGCGGCCCAGCGCTGAGGAGGTCCGACGAGAGCTGGCGCAAAGGGGTGCGCCAGCAGAAGGGGAGCAGCGCGCCGAGCGTCCCGTATCGCCAAGAGCTGCGCCGGGTGCGCTGCCGCCTCCGGGTGCTCGGGCTGGTCCTGCTGCGCCGCCACCGCCCGCAGGGCAACACGCCGCGCCGGCATTCGAGAGCTTTGGGCGGGGCGATGCGGCGAGCGCCTATTCGAACCGGGGCGCCGCAAGCCGCGGCGCGCCCCCGCGAGCGGCGGGCGGGGCAGGCGGGCGTTCCGGACGATGATTCACCACGATGCGATGTTGATCCTGCAGTCGAGCGCACATGAACCAGCAGTCGCGTCCTTTGGCAGACGGGCCTGGTACTTGATCTTCGCGGCAGCCATGTGGCTCGCCGCCGCGAACGGACTCAGAGTTGCCGTTGCGGGCAGCGACCAACAGGCCGTCTTCGGCGCTCCCGAAGAGGCGGCCGAGGCGCTCGTGAATGCGCTCCACGAGGGCGATACACAGCGCGCCGAGAACATCCTGGGCGTCGAAGGCGAAAAGCTGCTCCACTCCGGCGATCCGATCGCCGATCGGAAAGCTCTGCAGAGATTTGTGGCTGCCTATGGCGCCCGCCACAGGTTCACGTACGAGAACGCTAACAAGGCAGTGCTGCACGTCGGCCAAGAGGATTGGCCCTTGCCGATTCCCATCGTGCGCGAGAATAGTGCGTGGCGCTTCGATAGCGCCGCGGGCGCGGAGGAGATCCTCAATCGGCGGATCGGGAAGAACGAGCTCAACGCGATGCAGGTGTGTCTGGCGATCGTCGATGCCCAGCGTGAATACGCAGCGGTCGACCACGACGGCAGCGGTGTGCGCGCCTTCGCTCGCAGGTTTGTGAGTACGACAGGAACAAGAGACGGACTTTATTGGGCCACCGAGGACGCGGAAGAGCCCAGTCCGCTCGGTCCGCTCGTCGCGCATGCGGTGGAAGAAGGCTACCCGGCGTCCCCGACCGCCGGCAAGCCCACGCCCTATCACGGCTATTTCTACAGGATTCTGACGGCGCAGGGAGGGCATGCGAAGGGCGGCGCGTACGATTACCTCGTGGACGGAAGGATGGTGGGAGGCTTCGGCTTGGTGGCCTATCCGGCGCGGTATGGCGTTTCCGGCATCATGACCCTCATCGTCAATCACGACGGAGTCATCTACGAGAAGGACCTGGGCGAGGATACCTTGCGGCTCGCGCGAGGCATGACAAAATTTGATCCCGATGCGAGTTGGAGGAAGGTGGAGAACGCAGTCAAGCCGGGTTCTTGACGACTATTTCACGCCGGAGCGCAACGCGGAACCACAGCGGCTATCTGCCCACGATTGGATCGGCGTTCCACCAACCCCCGCCCAATGCTACGAAGAGCGCCGTCGTGTCCTGAAGCCTCTGGGTCCGGGCCTCGAGGTAGCCGACGCTCGCCTGGTGGAACTGCACGTCGGCCACGAGTACCTGAAGATAGCTCGCAAGTCCGGACTGGTAGTTGGTCTGCACCAGCTTCAATGCGCCCGCTGTCGCGGCGACGGCTCGGGACTGCGCGTCAACCGTTTCTGCATCGTGCTCCAGGCCGCGCAGCGTGTCGGCGACTTGCGCGAACGCGCTCAGCACGGACTGCCGGTAGCTTCCGAGCGCGGCCTGGTAAGCTTCGATCGCGGCCTTTCGTTGATACTGGAGGGTGCCGCCCTCGAACACCGGCGCGGTCATGTTGGCGCCGAGACTCCAGACATTGCTGCTGCTCTGCAAGAGCGTCGTTCCGGTGTTGCTCGCCCGGCCGAAGCCGGCGTTGAGTGTGAACCGTGGGAATAGCGCAGCGGTGGCCACGCCGACGTTTGCGCTTGCCACGTGTAGCTGTGCCTCGGCTGCGAGGATGTCGGGGCGCTGCCGCACTAGCTCCGATGGCAGGCTGACGGGCAGGTCGGTTGGCAGAGTCAGGCTGGTCAGGTCGATGTCGGCCAGCGTGCGATCGGAAGGCAAGTGCCCGGCGAGGGTTGCCAGCAGGTGCTCGGTCTGATCCAGTTTCTGCTGCAGCGGAGGCAGGGTTGCTTCTGTGCCTGCGACGAGGCCTTGCAGGCTGAGCAGACTGGCGTAAGTCGTCGTCCCTGCCGCCACCTGGGCCTCGGTGATGCGCACCTGTTCCTTTTGCAGTGCGATGAGCTCTTCGGTGGCGCGGATCTCGGCCAGATATCCGGCGCGTGCAATCACAGTGTTTACGATGTTGCCGGAAAGGGTGAGGTAGGTGCCGACGGTCACATAGCGCTGATAATCTGACTGTGCCGATAGCGCCTCGACGGCGCGTCTCTCGCCGCCAAACACATCCAGCGCATAACTTACGCTTGCGCTGAGGGTGAAAAGGTTGAAGATGCTGGTCGCTCCGCTCTGTCCGAAGCTCGCTCCTGAGAACTTCTCGCGACTGGCTCCCGCGCCTACGTTGACTTGCGGGTAGAAGACTCCATACCCGGCGCGCAGATTGTCTTGGCTTTCGCGCAGACTCGCCTGCGCGGCCTGCAGGCTCGGATTGCCGGTGATTGCTTCCTTGACCAACGTGTCGATCTTCGCGGAGTTGAACAGGCGCCACCAGTCGGCCGCGATCTTCGCGCCGGGCTCGAAGCGTTGCGATTGCCCGTCGGCCGTCAGGGTCGATTGCGCGGACGGCTGAGGTGTGTAGCGCTCCGCGCTGGGTGGTTTGGGGCGCACGAAGTCCGGGCCAACTGCGCAGCTTGCAACGAACAGCCCCGCCACCACGGCCCCGGTGCAGGCCGTCACGAACGGTCCGGGTTCTCGGTGGATGTGACTGCGGATCATCGATGCTTGTCTGTCGTATCTGGCAAAGCGCTGATCGAAAGCTCCCAGACGCTTCCTATTTCTGAGGCTCTGCGATGTACACGTCAACGAGCTGACCGGGATAGACCTGCATGTCCTTCGGCGGGGCGAACCGGAAGATGACTGGCAGGACCCTGACGTCAACCCGCTCTGCGCGTTGATCGGACAGTTCGACCTTGGGCGACACGTACGGCTGGATGCGCACGTATTCCAGCGGCAGGCGGATATCGGTGCCCCGAATGAACATTTCGGCTTTCATGTGTCCGTCGGAAGGCAGACGCTGCAGCAGGATCTCGTCGATGTAACATCTCACTCCGAGAAATTCTCCCGTGCTCCCCATCGCAATGACCGGAATCATTCCTTGCGTGTAGGTGTCGTATGCTCCCTGAGGCGACACGTAGCTGCCGACGGCCGCGTTAACCGACAACACCACGCCATCGATCGGCGCGTTGAGCGTGTACTTGGCGAGCAAGTTGCTCGCGGCCGCGTACGCTTTCGTAGCAGCGTTGTACTGCTTTTCCTGATTGCGAATGTCGTAGCTCCAGGCGCCAGCTTTGTTGAGCTCGTATTGCTTTTGCGCAACTTCAAGGTTGGCCTTCGCGACCTTGACCGCGTTCTCGGCCGTGTCCAACGTGTCCTTGCTCACCGATTTGGGGTCGAGCTCGTAGGAGCGCCGCTGCTTGTCGAGCTGATCCTGGGCCGTCTTGAGGTTCGCGGCGGCGAGATTTACCTGCGCCTTCACGACTTCGAGGCTCTCGCGGCGCGGCTGCGCCTTCAGCTCCTGCAGAAGGGCGAGCGCGGCCTCCGCCTGCGATTTCTGCTGCTCGACGCTCGCTCGCTGTACGGAGTCGTCCAGCGCCAGCAGCGGGGTGCCGCGCTGAACGCGCTGTCCCTCGGAGACCAGAATGATGACCACGGTACCGGCGACCTCGGGGTAGATATTGATATTCTCACCGTGAGTCTGATAGCTCTCGACGATGCCGTTGGCGTAGATTCCCTGGGCGTAGGGGTTGGGCGCTGGACTGAACACCGGTGGCTTGGGTTTGCGCTCCACGCCGTACAGATAGGCGCTGAGCAAGCCTGCCACGATGCCAAAGACCGCGAGCACGAGGAGGATCTTGTTTCTCACTCAGTGCGCTCTCTGGGTGATTCCCGTGATCTTCCCGTCTTCCATGCGGATGATCCGATCGGCGTAGGGAAGGATGCGGCTATCGTGCGTCACCACGAGGATGCAGCGTTTGTCGGTGAGGATCTCGCCTTTGACGAACTCCACGATCCGCTTGCCCGTGTCGCCGTCTAGGGATGCGGTGGGCTCGTCGAAGATCAGGATGTCGGGGGCGCTGACGATCGCCCTCGCAATGGCCACGCGCTGCTGCTCGCCTCCGCTCAACTTGACCGGCGGAAGGCTCGCCCGCGCGCCCAGCCCGACAATCTCCAGATAGCGTTGCGCAAGCTTCAGCGAAGCGCCCCACTCCTGCTTCTTGAGAATGAGCGGGATGGCCACATTCTCCGCGGTCGTGAGACGCGGGAACAGATGGTAATCCTGGAAGACGAATCCGATCGTGTTCAGCCGGAAGGCGGCAAGCTGATCGGTAGGCATATTCCAGATGTCGCGCTGATGAACGGTAACGGTGCCGGAATTGGGGCGCAAGATTCCCGAGATCATGCTGAGAAGTGTCGTCTTGCCGCTTCCCGATGGGCCTTCGATGTAGAGCATTTCGCCGAAGTTCGCTTCGAAGCTCACCCCCCGGATCGCGATGGTTTTTGCCTCGCCTTCGCCGAACCATTTGACCAGCTCGTTTGCTCGGACGGCGACGCTGCTCACCCTCAGCCCCTGAAGATGTCGAAGGGTTCGATGCGCAGCACTCTTCTGATCCCGATGTAGCTGGAGATGCCGGCGATGATGAGAACCATCACGAAGGCGAGACCGAGATTCCCGTAGGTGGTCATCGCCGCGTAGCTGGGAAGCCGCATCTGGGCCATCCGCGTCAGCAGCGTACTCAGGCCAATGCCCAACCCATAGCCCGTGAAGGCCGCGAACATGGCTTGGAACAGGATCATCTGTATCAACTGGGTGCCCGTTGCCCCGATCGCCTTCAAGGCGCCGAAGCGTTCGAGGTTTTCGAGAATGAAGGTGTAGAACGTCTGGCCGGAGATGGACAGCCCGACGATGAAGCTGATCACCGCCATCAGCAAGACGTTGGTACCGAGCCCCGTCTGGTACATGTAGAAACGGCTGATGCGCTGGATGAACTGCTGCTTGGTGAGCGCGTCGTATCCGAGCCGTTTGACTTCGGCTTGGATGTGCTCTATCGCAGACGCGCTCTTGGGTTCGATCAAGACGTAGGACGTGGTGAACCGGCTATTGGGGATGTAGCGGATGGCCCGGTTATAGGTCGTGTACAGGGTGGGAAGCCCGAACAGGCCGCTGGTAGACACCTTGGCGATCCCGACGACAACGCCGCGGTGGTCGTTGATCTCGAACTCGCTGCCGATGATTGGATTGCGCAGCTTGCGAAACTCGGCGTCGCGCACGACGATGAAGCCGTTCTCAGCGTAGATATCCTCGATGCGCCCCTGCTCGAGCTCGGGACGGCCGAACAGGCTGGTGTCATCGAGGCCGATCACGCTGACCGGCTCATAGGTGCCGTCGCGCAGCTTGACGAGCGCGCCACCCGAATATAACGGCACCGCGTATCTGACTCCCTCGATGCTGCGCACCGCATCCAGAATGTAATCGGGCAGGGGTATGGTGCTGAGTACGTTGTTTACGCCTGGGTCCATCACCCAGATCGTCGCTCCGACATTGGTGACGGTCGCCGCGGAGCGGCGCAGGATCCCCGAGAACATCGAGGTCATCATGATCATCAGGAAGACGGCAAAGGTAATCCCGACGATCAATGCCGCGAATTTGCCCCTGTCGTTGACCAGCAGCTTGTAGCCGATCCTCAGAAGACCCAGCATGACATGCGTCTGGCGCGTGTGGATGCTCGAGAAGCGCTCAATGCAGGGTCTTGAGGTAGGCGATGAGGTCCTCGATCTGTTGCGCATCCAAAACAGGAGCGGGCATCGTCGTTGTGCCTTCGATCGGCCCACTGAGGAACCAGCGCAGTGACGCTTCGTCCCATCTGATGTTCGATTCGGTCAGGGCGCGCGAGTGCACGCCGGTTTCTCCGGTCCCGGCTTTGCGTCCGATGACGCCGACCAAGTTAGGTCCGAGCGTGGCCTCTGCAGCGCTCGTCCCATGGCAGCCGACACAGCGGGCTTCATAGAGCTGCTTTCCCGAGGACGCGTTGCCCGCTGCCACCGCCGGCGCCGGCGCCGTTCCGAAGGCCGCGATCAGCGCTGTGGAAATGGCAGAGAGGCGATACCATCCCCTTGGCCATGGGAAGGGGCGCCGCGGCTGATCATGTTTCATCGAGCCCATCGTGTCTTTCTCCATTCATCGTTACACTGCGTTACAGACGCGCCCCCAGCAGCGCCCACCTGGAATGATGCTAAGTTCCCAGGCTCTGATGGACCTTGATCGAGATCAACGGGCGGTGACAACGCGTGACAGGTTAAACTGGACGTTGCCCGCATGAGATCGTCCGTCGTCGGTGCAAGTCGGAACAGAACGCACAATCGATTTCGTCCTCCTCAAGCCGCGCATTCGAGCCTGGGGCGCCGAGCTGGGCTTCGCGCAGATCGGCGTCTCGGATGTCGAGCTGGGCGACGCGGAGGCGCGCTTGCTCGACTGGCTGTCGAGCGGCTACCACGGCGACATGGACTGGCTCGAGCGGCACGGCACGCTCCGCAGCCGTCCGGGCGAGCTCGTGCCGGGCACGCTGCGGGTGATCTCGGTGCGCCTCGACTATCGGCCCGCCGAGGCAGCGGAGAGCGACGCCATCCTGGCCGACGGGAGCAGAGCGTACGTGTCGCGCTATGCGCTCGGACGCGACTATCACAAGGTGCTGCGCGGCCGACTGCAGAAGCTGGCCGAGCGCATCGAACAGGAGATCGGTCCGTTCCGCTACCGTGTGTTCAGCGACAGCGCGCCGGTGATGGAAGTCGAGCTGGCGGTGAAAGCGGGACTCGGATGGCGCGGCAAGCATACGCTGCTGCTCAATCGCGAGGGCGGCTCGTGGTTCTTCCTGGGCGAGATCTATACCGATCTGCCGCTGCCGCCAGATGACGCGCAGGACGAGCACTGCGGTACGTGTCAGCGCTGCATCGACGTCTGTCCGACGCAGGCGATCATTGCGCCTTATCTCCTCGACGCGCGCCGCTGCATCTCGTACCTCACCATCGAGCACGCGGGCAGCATTGCAGAGGAGCTGCGGCCGTTCATCGGCAATCGCGTGTACGGCTGCGACGATTGCCAGCTCGTGTGCCCGTGGAACCGCTACGCGCAGGCGAGCGGACTGGACGATTTTCGCACGCGCCACGGGTTGGATCGGGCCAGGTTGCTCGAGCTGTTTGCGTGGGACGCGCACCAGTTCGAGCGCAATCTGGAAGGCAGCGCCATCCGGCGCATCGGCTACGAACGCTGGCTCCGCAACCTCGCGATCGGCCTTGGCAACGCGCCGGCCGATGCGGCAGTACTCGGGGCGCTGCTGGCCAGGAGCAACTATCCGTCCGAGCTGGTCCAAGAGCATGTGGCATGGGCCATCGCGCAGCAACAGCGCAAACTGCAGGAGGCAGACGATGTCGAATGAAGGAGCAGGTTTCGGGCTCGTGCGCCGGGCTGCTTGCGCAGCCATGTTGGCTTCAGTGTTCGGCTGCGGTACCGCAACCGCGGAGGACAACATGAAGCTCACCTCTGCCGCATTCGGCGAGGGTCAATCGATCCCGAGGGTCTACACGTGCGAAGGCAAGAACATGTCGCCGCCGCTCGCCTGGAGCGGCGTGCCGGCGAATGCGAAGAGTCTGGTACTCATCGTGGACGATCCCGACGCGCCCGATCCCGCGGCTCCGCGTATAACCTGGGTCCATTGGGTCTTGTATGACATCCCGGCGACCGCCACGGGCCTGGCCGAAGGCTTAGCTTCCAGCGCGTTGCCGAAGGGCACGCGCGAGGGATCTAACGGCTGGCAGCGGACCGGTTACGGAGGGCCTTGTCCGCCGATCGGCCGTCACCGGTATTTCCACAAGCTCTATGCGCTGGATGCGGTTCTGCCGGACCTCGACAAACCGAGCGCAGCAGCGCTGGAGCAGGCAATGAAGGGTCACATCATCGCGCAGACGCAGCTCGTCGGCACGTATCAGAAGGGGAAGAACTGATCCAGAGATACCCCTCACCCTAACCCTCTCCCGCAAGGGGAGAGGGGATCTAAGCTGCCTCTTTCTCGACGGGAGAGGGAATCCAAACCCCCTCTCGCTCGACGGGAGAGAGTCTGCCCCGGACTTGATCCGGGGGTGGGGGTGAGGGTGCCAATCTCCCTCTCCCTCGACGGCAGAGGGTCAGGGAGAGGGTAGGGTGAGGGTGAGCGGGGGAGGGGCCAGGGTGGGGGGAATCAGCCCTTGCTCGTAGTTTTGCGAATTTCCTTCTCGTCCGTCCACTCCAGCAGCCCGTTGCGGATGTTCCAGAGCTGCAGGTTGAACTTGTAGAACACGTCCTTCGTATCCTTCGCCTGCTTTACGATCGACGTGATGTTGCCTTCCATGCGGTATTGTGCGCCCACCATCTTGCCCTTCTCCACGGCCTGCTCTTTCTCATAGAGCTCGCTCTGCTGGCGCTGCAGCTCCTCGACCTGCTGCTGCATGGCGGCGGCGTCGACCGCGAAGCGCACTTTCCCGCTCTTCTGCAGCTCGACGCGGATGCTGTCGGTGATGGAGCGCGTGTCGATGTATTCACTGGTCTTGTTTTTGACTTCTTGCACCGTAACGATCGGCAGGTTGCCGGCGGTGATCAGCGGCGTCTGCAGCATCGAGCGCGTCATGGATTCCGCAATCATCTGCAGGTCGGTGGAGCCGAACTGGTTGGTGACGGTTTCGGTGGCCCTCGCGTCTCCGTACTGCGTTTTCTCATGCGCGCATGCCGCGACGAGCGCAACGGCAACAAGCAGAGGCATCGGCGCCAGGCGGCGCAGGCAATTCGTAGCGATCATTGAGTGCTCTCCTTTGCGATAGCTGGGTCCGACGGCGGGCCTGTTCATCGATTATTTCTGGCCTATTATTCCTGGCTCAGCAGTACCAGGCGATAGTCCACGGCCTTGTTCGTCGGCGCGATGCCGGTGACGGGGACGTTGCTGTTCTCGTTCATGAGCAGCGGCTTCCACACCTCTTCTTCCCAGGCGCGCATGCCTTCGCGGTCGATCCAGCGCCATTTATAGCTGATGCGTTTGACATGCGAGCTGTCGTTGTTGAGGATGGCGTCGATCTTGATCAGATCGCCGCTCATCGTGCAGCGCATTTCGGTAACCGCAATGGTCGTGCGCTTGCCTTCGTACGCAACCTTGGCCTTGACTAGATCGTCCATCGAGCTGATCTTTTGGTCGCCGGTCGGGCAGCCGTAAGCGAACCCCGGCTTCTCGAAGCCCTTCTTGGTGCCGCATCCAGCGGCGAGCACTGCCGCGAACAACGCAATGATCGTCCAGGTCCATTTCATGTCCGAGTCTCCCTAGTTGTGGGGCTGCTGCTCCAACGCAGGCGGCCCGTCACCCGTTGACGGTTGCGCCCCCGCCCCGGTCTCGGCGGATTCTGCTCTCGGCAAACCCCCTTCGGGCGCCTGCAGGAAGAGCTGGCCGCGCACCATGCGTAAGCCTACCACGGTGTAGCGACCGGATAGGTTCACCTGGATCTTGCGCATGCCCTGGGGGGTCTGCAGAGCGATGGTGTGGTTGCCGGGCGGCAACCGCACTCGAGCGATCCCGATTTCCGACGGCAGCGTGCGCCAGGTGCGCTCGTCGGCCGACTCGGTCGCCACCCCGGCGGCCATCACGGCCAGCCCGGCCAGGGCCAGTAAACCGCTGTTCTTCTGCTGCGATTGGTGCATCAACGCGTACTGGGTCGCTGCCTTGGTTGCGGAACGGATCGCGCCGCGCAGCATGATCCCCGGCATGTCGTCCTTAAGTGCCCGGCGGGCCATAAGATCGATGTTGGTGATCGGTGCGACCGGGATCGCCTCTCCCTCGTCGACCGTGAGCTGTTTTGGCAGGAACGGCGTCGATGTCGATTTCATGACCGGAAACGAGACCGGAACGAGGATCAGCGTGCGGTTTACCGGCACCGGCAGGGGAAACGACTTCGACTGCAGGGCGGGCGCCGTGCCCGATCCGATCACGAAGAGCACGTCTGTCAGCCCGTCGTCAGGTGCGCTCACGCGCTGATCGAGGCCGCGCAGCGCTTCGTCGAGCAGCGGCTGGTTGGGCTGCAGCTCGATCGCCAGGCGGTAACCGGGTGCGGCCAGGCTCGGCTCGTCGAGCGACTCGTAGACGAAGCCGGCGAGATAGTGCGACAGCGCGCTCTGGTAGCTGTTCTTGAGCGCATTCACGGCGGGGTTGTCGATGGTCTGGACGGGGTAGCCGTTGAGCTCCCTGAAATTGGTGCGCGCGCCTTCCTTGCTCGCCTCCTGCTGCACCCTCTGGGTTTCCTTGCTGCGCAGATCCGAGATCACGGCCTCCAGCTCGTGTGTCTGCTTGATCGCCACGCGCGCGTTGTCGTACTGCCCCATCGCCAAGTAGTTGAGCGCGATGTAGGTGAGCAGCATGACCTTTTCATAGTCGTGCCCCTCGTAGGGCCGCACCTTGTCGTTGACGATGTAGCTCGCGGCGCCCGGCAACAGCTTGGAGGGATCCGTCTGCGCCAAGCGTGCCCACTCCTGGACGGTTTGGTCCGCCGACTTCCAGGCTGTCTGGCTGTCCGGGAAGCGCGCCACGAACCGCTCCAGCATGCCGAGCTCGAGGTAATAGAGCAGGTCCTTG
>Ga0187780_10003100_pt1 | contig 12558 bp, 12 predicted proteins | sample 1015_Q2_SP10_20__FD_132429 | JGI IMG/M metagenome (GOLD analysis project Ga0187780, IMG submission 132429) | Tropical peat soil microbial communities from peatlands in Department of Meta, Colombia - 1015_Q2_SP10_20_MG | ecosystem: Environmental > Terrestrial > Soil > Wetlands > Peat | place...
CAGGGTAAGGGCTATCGCTCGCCGCTGTTGAAGCTGCTGCAGCTTCGCGCGGTGCAGATCGGAGCGGAAAGCTGGCTCAGCAACAAGGCGATCAACTACGACCCCCAGCATAAGGGACTCGCCGTCGAGATCCACCACATCTTCCCAAAGGCATGGCTCAAGCGCCACGCTCTGCAGAGCCACCCCGAACGAGACGCGGTCGCGAACTTCGCGTTCCTATCGAAGTGGGACAACATCCGCATCGGGGCAGAGGATCCCGCTACCTACCTGGCCAAGGCGGACCCCGATGTGCTCCGAGCCCAGTGGATCCCGACCGACGCGAGCTTGTGGAAGATTGACCGATTCGACGAGTTCTGCGCGGCGCGACGGGAGCTCTTGGCGGGTGCCCTGAACGAGATGCTCGGCCTCGGCCTCGACACGCAAGAGGAGCAGCCGCTGGACGCCGATGAGCTGCCAGAACCCGAGCTCGGGTCGTGGTCTGATGAGTTTGCGCTACTGGTCTGAGCGACCTGCAAAACTCTGCCCAGCCTTCGGGTCGTGCGATGCGCCGTAGCTGCCACCTGGCCGGCGCTAGTTCTTGCCCCCGCTGCGCAGCGTGAACAGCACGCCGTCGATCAACGCCAAGTACTCCGCCGCGGCCTCCCGCGACACATCATCCGGCCTATGCGCGGCGAGGTTACGCATCACCGCGACACCTTCGACGGCTTCCAACGACTGCGGCGTGATAAGCCCGCCAGCCTTGGCGCGTTGCGCAAGCCCGACGACACCCCATGGTTGATCCGCGCGTGAGAAGCCGGCGGCTTCAAGTCGCGCTTGAATATCCTGCTGGACCCTCTCAAACGCCTCCAATACGGCCGACGACGGCGAAACATCGGCTACGGGCGAGAGTTCCTCGACAACGGTGACACCTGCCACGCGCTCGGTTGCTGCGATCTCCTCCAGGGGTACGTCGAGCTTTGTCTCGACCTCCGCCGTTCGCCGCTCGAACTCGGCCTCGACGGAGCCCATCTTCAGTCGCTTGAGCGGCCCCGTCGTGAGTAGTTGGCCGATCTGCCGCCGGAACGTGATCGCGGTCCCGACCACAGCAACCGGCCACGCGAGCGAGCTGACGAGTGAGGAGATGAACTGCTCGGTGTCCACGACGCCTAATCATGTCGGGGCCGTCCGACAGCTCACGCGAGGGACGCCCGACGACCGCGAGACGACCGCTGGGGAAAGATGCAGGGAAAGATGGCCCCGCCGTCTTCGCCTCGTGATAGCCTGTCTTTCGGTCCGTTTGCAGGCGTTTCTGCATGGGCCCGGCAGGACTCGAACCTGCGACCTACCGATTATGAGGCGTCGGCGGCGGCGGGGTCGGAGGGGCGGAAGGTCGCATGGATGCTGGGGTTCTGGGGCGCTGGGGCAGTCGGCGAGTGGGCACGGGATGGCCGCAATTTGCGGGCGATCGGCGGGAGTTTGGGCAGATGCGCCTTTTGGTCGGACGCCGGCATCGCCCTATATCGCCAAGGCAGTCCCGATCAGCTATATTCTGTACTCAAGGGTACGACTTTATGACACCAGCACTGATCAGCCGATCCGAGGCGGCCGCGCTTAGCGGAGCAAGCCAGACGACAGTCAAGAAGGCTGTCGACCAGAAGGTCATCCCTACGCGAACGATAAGCTCCCGCTCGTACATTGAGGCCGAGGATGTCGCAATGCTTGCCATGCTCTCCGAGCTAGGTGGCGTACAGCTCGGTCTTGGAAACAAGCGCCAGCTCCGGAACTGGCTGCGCTCACGGGCGGGATCGACCGAGCTCAAGCTGAGCCCCGCACTAGTCGTGCGACGAACAAACAGGGTCGAGGAGGCTCGTCATCGCGCAGCGCGCTATGCCCGCCTGCGCGAGAAGTGGATCGTACGGGATCCCGAGATCAAGGGCGGCGAACCGGTCATCAGGGGCTCGCGAGTCACCGTCTATACGCTCGCCGGCCGCATCTCATGCGGCGACAGCCCGTCGATCCTAGAAACTGACTATCCACACATTCCCGCCGAGGCTCGCGAGGTCGCCGTAATGTACGCCAAGGCGAACCCTCGCCGGGGACGTCCGCGGCGCCCGCCTGCCACGTGAGGCTCTGGTTCGACGAGGATCTCTCTCCATCGTTGGTGCAGGTCGCCAATGAACTGGGCTTGGAGGCCACCTGCAACCGTGACCGCTCCATGCTCGCCTGCCAAGACTCCGAGCTTCGCCGCGTCGTCCAGGAGGAGGGCTACGTGTTCGTCACGAACAACGCATCGGACTTCAGATCGATGTACAGCCGGGACGATATCCATCCCGGCCTCGTCTTGATGCCAGGAGACCAGGGCCTTGATACCCAGAAGCACCACGTGCGCGAGGTCTTGCGGTACATCACCACTGCTGCCAATAAAGCGGAAGAGCCTTCGTGTGACTTCATGATCAACAAGGTCGCCGAGATCACTAGCAACGGGGAGTGCGATGTACGGAATCTCCATTCCCGCTAGCCTCAACCGCTCGGAGTCTCCCCCAAACGCTCAACTGCCCTAAGCGCCTGCCCCGTAGCGGCACGATTTCGACGTACTGCACCAGTAACTCGCCCTATTGCCTCGAACGTCCTCTTGGCGTCGCAGTAGCCTCGCTCCTGCAGTTCCAACACGCGGCTTCGACGAAAATCGAGGAGGCCCTCAAAGTAACCCAAACGTCGTCCCTCGCACTCCTCCAAGTCGCGCTGCGGTCTGATCTCAATCACTTCTAGCACCCGATCATTCCAATCGTGCCTGTTCCAAAGAGAGCCAGATGCTGCGTGAGCAACAACGACTCTTCCACAACTGCTCGCGAGCGGCTTTATCGGCGTGTTGTCTGCCGGACGCGTGCCACCATCGATGTACGCGACTCCCCTAACACGACGCGTGGGCAACAGCGCAGGAAACGCCGCGCTCGCCAAAATCACGTCATACGCTTGTCCACACTCAATGAATTCCTGCACACAGAACCACTGAGCACCGCGATTGAGCCACGTATCTGCTACGTCGAGGATCCACCCTACTCCAGCTGGCTTGACGGGCAGAGGAAATGCCGGAACCCACAGCTTCGTGCCCCGCTGCAGGCAATCCAAATCAACCGACCCATAAACCAGGCGCTCGAGCACCGTTGTATCTAGCAACGGCTCCGTCAAGCTTTCGACGAAATGACGTACGACTCCACCGAAGTTCCCGGACCCCAGGAGCGAGTCAAGATGTCTACCGAGCTCAACGTATCCGTCGGCCTCGCCGAGACCAGCCCATACCCTAGAGAGCGCCGCGACGCCCAATCCAAGATCGTCATGTGCTGCGAGAACGGACCCGTTTAGCGCGCCGATACTGGTTCCGGCGATCACACTCGGCCTACATCCTGCTTTCGCAAGGTATTCAACGACACCTAGTTGATACGCGCCCCGAGCGCCACCACCGCACAGCGCTAGACCAGTCGACTGCCGACTCGCATCCAATCCAGGTTGACCCATCACAGGCGTTCCTTAACTAACCGGTCTGCGAGTCGCGAAGTTGACCTTGCCCGTACCAATGTGTCCGCGCCGCGCTAGAGTCGTAAGCTCAGAGACCATCTCCTCAACTATGAACTTCGGCGTAAATGTCGAGTCGATTGCTCCGCCTTGACGTCGCGTAAGTAGGATCGCAGTCTCTCCAAGCGTGCGTGGCTGAAGGTGCTCGGGAAGCGACGCAAGCTGTAGTGCGGTTCCAACCGTATTTAGGTATGGATTCTGCGATGCGTCGATCCGCTCCCCGTACGGCGCCAGCGTTAGCTCCGATGCAAGCTCAAGGTCAAAACGTGACATGGTCTGTGTGCTGCCATCCAGCAACACATCCAACCGATGGTCGTCTGCCATCCAATCTTCCAGCTTGCTACTTAGTTCTCGACGTAGCCTTGAACTATGCTCGCTACGCGACGTGATTTCCTCATATTTGGGAATAGCACCCGCGAGTGCCTGTCGTGCAACCAAGACGCAACGGACCAGTGGTGCCATCCCTCCATACCGGTCACGATCCTGCACATATGACAACGCAATGTCCAGCTCATCTGCCGCAGCAAGTCGCAGCTCGACCCGAGCAAAGCGCTCCTCCCATTTACACTCTAGAGTTTCGAGCGCAGCCGCGATCTCGTGGATCGCGCGAGCGTGAAGCCTCAAGAGTCCGTCATGCTGCCCCACTTCGGCTCTCAAGCGCCCAAGATGCTCCGCCGTTACCATCAAACCGTAAGCAGTGGCCTCTTGTGTACCGGCCAGCTCAACAACAAGATCAATAATTGCGGATTGGCCTACGACAAGGTTTTCTGACACTCGCAATTGCCGACGCCGGGTGGCACCGGTGAGCACGTCGCGCAGACCGGCAAACACACTTCCACGACATTCACTCCGCAGGATATCTTTGCTCACTTCCAGCCCATTTACAAGCTCTAGGAGAAGATGATCTGACACGCCTGGTACCCGAACACACAAGGCACGTATATCATCCTCGCTCATTGATCGAGCGACCTCGTCTGGTTCAAGCTTGCTGCAACCCAATCCGCTCACATTCCTTCGGCAGTCGGCGCGACGTCATGAAGCGATACCATCAAGCGCTTAGCCCGCTCCCCCTGTTTCGCTACTTTTTCAATCAGATCGGCCAGCGCGACCTTGCGCTGTAGCAGACCGTCCGCTTCGGCGGCCTGCGCATCGATAGCTTCGGTAAGCGTCTGTTCAAACGTACGCAAATAATCTTCAAGTGCCCCAAAGTAGCTATCAAACGAGTTACGGAAATCCTTGTCGAACCAGTCCAGGACGCTTTTTCGTATACGCTCAAGCTCAGATATGACCGCGTCACACAACTGTTCAGATAGCTCCGGCAACGATACTATGTAAACGTCGCGTTCGATATCGCGTTGAACCTCCTGCGGCACCCAGGACTTGGCGATCCACAGGGTTTTCCAGGTGCGTCTCCGAACCATAATCGTTTCTGTTACCGTGGAGGTACGCGTGACCGTCGTAAACGAGTCCTGGCTTGCTTCGTCCGGCACCCTCCAGTTGAAGGACGGTGGCTCAAGCGACAGCGTCACGTCAAATGCGGTTGATAGCCGTGTGCGCGCAGCCTCGACTATTGGTGTAGCGCGCTGTTCAATCTCGGCCGTTATGCGATCACATTCACTTGCGATATCACCTGATACATCGACACGAGCCTGATCTAGAATCGCGTTCAATTCGTTGCGAGCCCCAGATAGCACCCGCTCGGTGAACTCGATCGCTTCGAGTTCATCTTCGAACTCTTCCTTTCCCCCGATCTCGTCGAGATCATCGCCTGTAACCCTTGCCCAAAGTTGGCGAAGTGGTTTCGTTGCCGTGCCAAGTAGAGAATCATCTTGCGGCTCGTCGTCTGCGCGCAAGGCCTCGCGGGCCACCTTTTCGGTCTTTTTGATGTGGCGGGTTATCCTTTCGCGCAACTTTGCGCGGATATCCTCGGTAGCGCGGACACGCTCACTGGTCGCGTTCAGGCTGCGGACGTCATCACGCAAAGAGTCGCGTTCCTTGGTGACCATCTTGACATCAGTATCAAGGGCTTTTGCCGCAACGCTGAGCTCGTCGTGCAGTCCCGCAAGTACTTGCTTAGTGCGGTTCAACGCGCCCCTCAAACACAGCGGCCCTGCATTGAGCCGCAAGGCGTCAATTACTGTGCTGAGTATAGCTTCTAGACCTGACTCGGCCCACAACTCTCGCGCATCCTCGGTTAGTGTTTCCTTTGTTGAACTTGCTAGCTGTCGACGCCACCTGCTTTCGGGTGAGTACATATTCTGAAGTAGGACCGATGCCGATACCAAGTCCTTTGGGTCGACGTCAGGCGACTGCTCCATCTCCTCAAGCACGCGTCCTGCCGCGAATGCCCACCTCGCCGTAGTCTCGAAGATGTGAGCGTCGCTCATTGCTGCAAAGTCGAGATCCTCTTTGACATATGCGCGGACCTTTTCTTCGTCCATTGCATCCCCTTGCCGCTGGTCGACCTTGTTGACCACGGCATAGAGGCGATCATGCCCGATGAGTTTAACAACCGGCCGCACTGATTGCTTGATGTCGGCCGCTGCGGAGTTATTGAGTCCTGTAAAATCGAGAACTACGAGGATGGCGCCAGACCTATTAAGCTGTTGCTGAATCACTGGCGCATAGCTGCTCTCTTGGCCAGACTCGTTGGGACCTGGCGTATCAGTGATAACTAGGCGACCGATAGATCCCTTGTCGAGAGACGCGTTCAGCAAACGCCCAGGTTTCACCGTTATCCTTGGAACATCTTCTAGTTGTTCGAGTAGATCGCTTCGTTTGCTCACAAGATGTGCTAGGCGTACGATGTCGTTGATTGTCTCGAGTTGGGTCCGTACGGCTTCGTGGCCCCGAGTCTCTTCAGAGAGAATCACGTTTCCTGCGAGGACGTCCGCTATCAGAGTGGCCAACGGAGCGTGCGTTGCCTGTATACGTTTCATCACCGCAGGCTTACGACGAAGGTCGTCCCGAATGCGTCTTGTTGCGCTCATCAGTACTTTGATCGTGCCAGGATCGGTGTCGAGCCTGATCCCAGTCTCCGTGTCGTCTAGGACTACTTCGGTAGGCACCGCCGTCATGGCCGTCTCGCGACTCGGAAGCAAATCCTTGCCCACAATTGCGTTAATTAGTGTTGACTTGCCGGCCTTCATTGGTGCCACCACCGACATACGCAACTCCAGGCGGCGCACTTGCGACTCAGTGGCCTTGAGATCGTCTCGTGTCGCTCGGTATTTCGCGCGGAGGTCCTCCCGCGTTGCGAGCGACTCGGCTTGCGTTAGCAAATCGTTAACATCTGTTAGATGCCTGGCGACGTCGCCTTGAATTTGCCGGATATTGTCGGCCAACTTCGAAAGTACGATATCGTTCATCTTGTGCACCCTACAGGGTCGCGGGCGCCGGTGGCCTCACGTGAACGGTGTGCTTGACCAGGTCAGGGCTCCCGACCGCGCTCTTGATCATGCCGGCTACGGCCCAGGGCTTTCGCCGGTATTCTGAACGGGTTGAGCACGTCGAGCCGCAGCGGATCGCGGCTCGGGGCCCATCCCGACTGGAGGTCATCCGTCAGCGCGCGGTAGTCGAGTGATGGTATTTGTCGTCGGCTGCTGCGCATGAGGTCGGCGAAGCGTCGGATGCGGGCGGGGTCTTGGCCGTCTTGGCCGAGCTGGTCGCTGGCGATGTGCCAGTGGGTGCCGTGGCGGGCGCGGGTTGCCTCGACGTAGGCGGTCTCCTTGCTGGTTTGCCAGCCGCCGGTGAGGACTCGGCTAGGTATCCGTCGAGCGCGGATGTTTCCTCAGAGGAAGCCACGGCCAGAGCTTGCCAGAGGGCACGGTCGTACCCGCGCGTCGCGGTTTGCGACAGATCCGGGCCACGATGGGTTGGGTCGTCGAGTTGCGGTCAGGCTGTAGCGCATCAATGGGATCGCGGGGAGAGTTACGTCTGCCGTGATTGCCCCTCACCGCGGCCGTGTTTCGCCATGAAATCTTGATAAGGCTTGTCCTCAGCAAGCAGTCGATCGACATCTTCCTGCTGCTCGCGCCGAAATCGACGTCGCTTGATCGGCCTGAACCATGACGGCATGTGAACCAGGATCGTAAGAAATGACAAGCCCCTGTTCATCGCAAGGAACGTACTTGCAAGAGACAATCCCTCTTTGTCCGTCAGTGGGTCGCCGTCCACGTGTTCGGCCGCCGCTCCCGCGGCGTTGGCGAGCCCCTCGAACGCCGCTGAAAGACTGATGAAGCCATCAACGCTCAGCACATGGGCAAGTGTCGATCGTTGTTCTTCCCACGCACGACGGCTAGCGAAGTTCCGTGCCCTGCGGATCGTCCCCCAGGTCTGGTCGTCTTTCAGCATCAGCATCGCTGGCATCGAGATCATGATGGCTTCGGTCACAAGCATCGCCGCGACCCGCGCGCTCCGTTTGTCGTCGCGCCGCCGAAGAAGGATCGTGATGCCTGCGTTGAGCGTGCCCCCCAACACGACACCAATCAGTGCGAACCAGCCGTTAGCCATGTTCGAGACGGTAGAGGGACGATCGGAGGCGTCGCGTTGCTGGAAAGCGAGGAGACAAGGCGTAGAGCCGATTGCGAGCGTTCGGCTGAAGCCCGACCGGCGGTCACGGCCATCGGGGCTTGCGAGTCTGCACGTTTAGGCAAACGAATGGGCGAATGACCGACGAGATGAACCTCCAGCCTGCCTCGAATCTTGGTCCCTCACCCAAGGGATCTGGCTCCCCAAAGCCAAATCCCGCTATGGGCCCGGCAGGACTCGAACCTGCGACCTACCGATTATGAGTCGGCAGCTCTAACCAACTGAGCTACGGGCCCGCCGCGCGCCGTGTTGTTACCCGGCATGCGCCCGCCAGACGCTACCAGCGCCCCCGCGCCGCGAACAGCCCCGGATATGGGATGCTCCCGCGCGCCGCCCGCAACGGGGCCGGCCGGCGGGGACAGACCACGAACGCGTCAGATCAACGGAGAGGACGGCAGATGTCAGCAGAGCGTGCAGCGATCGTCACGGGAGCTTCGAGCGGGATCGGCCTTGCGATCGCGCGCGTGCTCGGCCAGGAAGGCTTCGCGATCACCGCGGCCGCGCGGCGGCCCGACAAGCTCGAGGGGGCCGTCGAGGAACTGGCGGACGAAGGCTTCGACGTGCAGGCGGTCGCGGGCAACGTGGCCGAGGAGGCGGACATCAAGAAGATCGTGGACGCGCACCGCGAGCGCTACGGGCGCCTGGACGTGCTCGTGAACAACGCGGGCGTAGGCGTGGGCGCGCCGGTGGGCGAGATCGAGACCAAGCGCCTTGACATGCAGCTGGACATCAACCTGCGCTCGATCGTGCTCTTCTACCGCGAATGCGCGGACCTGCTGAAAGCCGCGGGCGCCGAGCACAAACGCGCGATCGTCGTGAACACGGCGTCGATCGCGGGCAAGCGCGGCGAGGCGTGGCTGTCGGTTTACTCCGCGACCAAGCACGCGGTCGTCGGCTGGACGGACTCGATGAACCGCGAGCTCGCGACCTCGGGCATCCGCTCGACCGCGCTGTGCCCCGCGTTCGTGGACACGCCGATGACGGACTTCGTCAAGGGCACGGTGCCCGCGGAGGAGATGATCCGCCCGGAGGACATCGCGGAGTCGGTGCGCTATCTGCTGAAGGTCTCGCCCGCGTGCCTGGTGCCGGAGATCATGTTCATCCGGCCGGGCGACGCGCTCTAGCGTTCAGACCGACGCGCCCGCCAGCCGGCGCGTCGGCGGCCTGCGACGGGCGGGGCCGCGCAGGCGCCGCGCGATGATCTCGCCCGTGGGGTCGGCCGCGTGCGCGAGCTTGCGCCGCGCGCGGCGTGCGCGAGCGAGCAGCTCGCGGTGCTCGGCGATCGCGACGTCGAGCTCGAGGCCGCCGGTGCTCTGCAGGCTGTCCTGCAGCTGGCAGATGAGGATGCGCAGCTCGCGCTCGGTCGCCGTGCGCGGCTTGCCGCCGGAGCGCGCGAAGCGGTCCCACGAGCGCGCGAACGACAGGAAGTCTGTGCGCGCGCCCGCGCGGTGCGCGGCGAGCATCGGACACACGCCGCCGCGGCCGTCGACGTACGCGCCGACGATGATGCGCTCGCTCGCGAGCACGCCCTGCAGCATCGCTTCGCGCGTGGCGACCGGCATGCAGTCGATCGCGGTGCGCAGACGCTCGACTGGGCTGCTCTTCTGGCGGCGGCGGTTTCGCATAGGCTGTGCGCCGCGTTACTGGCCGCACGGCCAACGGACGCGATGCGCGACCAAGCCTAAGTCACGCGTTCGAGCGCCGCAACGAATTCCCTCCAGCTGAAAGGAAACTTGCACATGAAGCTAGGCGTCCACATCGGCTACTGGGGTCTGGGCCTCAGCTCGCAGGACCAGCTGCAGATCGTGCAGGAGGCGGAGCGGCTGGGCTATGACTCGGTGTGGGCCGCGGAGGCGTACGGCTCGGATACGGCGACGGTGCTCGGCTGGCTGGCGGGGCAGACGAGCAAGATCCGCCTCGGCTCGGGCATCTTCCAGATGCCGGCGCGCTCGGCGGCGATGACCGCTATGACCGCGGCGACGATCGACCAGCTCTCGAACGGGCGCATGATCTGCGGCATCGGCTCCTCCGGGCCGCAGGTAGCGGAGGGCTGGCACGGACAGCGCTTCGCCAAACAGCTGCAGCGCACGCGCGAGTACGTGGCGGTCGTGCGCATGGCGCTCGCGCGCGAACGCGTGGAGTTCCACGGCGAGACGCTGCAGCTGCCGTTGCCCGACGGGCCGGGCAAGGCGCTGAAGCTGACGATCTCCCCGGTGCAGGAGCGCATCCCGATCTACCTCGCGGCGATCGGCCCGAAGAACACGGCGCTCGCGGGCGAGATCGCCGACGGCTGGATCCCCACGCTGTTCAGCCCCGAGCACGTGTCCGAGCTGCGCCCGCTGCTGCAGGAAGGAGCGCAGCGCTCGGGCAAATCGCTCGACGACTTCGACATCGCGCCGACGGTGAACGTGTTCATCACCGACGACCTGCAGCGCGCGCGCGACGCGCAGCGGCCGTTCATCGCGCTGTACGTCGGCGGCATGGGCTCGCGCAAACAGAACTTCTACAACCAGCTCGTGTGCCGCTACGGCTTCGAGAGCGACGCCAAGGCGATCCAAGATCTTTATTTGGAAGGGAAGCGAGACGAGGCGATGGCGGCCATCCCGGACGCCCTAATCGACACCGTCTCCTTGTGCGGCCCGAAGGACGTCGTGCGCGAGCGCCTGGCCGTCTACCGCGAGGCTGGCGTCGGCACGCTCGGCGTCACCCCCACCGCGTTCACCGTGGACGAGCGCCTGCAGCAGCTGCGGCTGCTCGCCGAGCTCGCCGCGTGAAGCGGATTCTGCTCGGCGCGTTCGGCGACCCGGGCCACGCGTTCCCGATGATCGCGCTCGGGCGCGCGCTGGCGGCGCGCGGGCACGAGGTCACGCTGCAGACGTGGCGGCGCTGGCAGCGCGGCGTGGAGGCGGAGGGCCTGCGCTTCGCGACGGCGCCCGAGTACCAGGTGTTCCCCAACGGGCCGCCCGGATCACCGCCGCTGGACTTCTACGAGGCGGTGGTGCACGCCACGCGCGACACGCTGCCGCTCGTTCGCGAGCTGCGCCCGCACGCCGTCGTGGCGGACATCCTCACGCTCGCGCCCGCGCTGGCCGCGGAGGCGCAGGGCGTACCACATGCCACGCTCATCCCCCACGTCCATCCCCACACCCCGCCCGACTCGCCGATCTACTCGCTGGGCGCGCGCCTGCCGCGCACCGCGGCGGGGCGCGCGTTCTGGCGCCGGGCGCACGGCGCGGTGCTGCGCGGCCTGGAGCGCGGGCGCCTGGAGCTCAACGAAACTCGCGCGCGCCTCGGCCTGCAGCCGCTCGACTACTTGCACGGCGGCATCAGCCGCCAGCTCGCGCTCGTGGCCACCTTCCCGCAGCTCGAATACCCGCTCCCCCGCGACGGGCTGACCAGGTCGGAGAACGGCTGGCGCACCAACGCGCACGTGATCGGGCCGCTCATGTGGGAGCCGCCCGCCGAGAACGTCGCGCTGCCCAGCGGCGGCGGTGCCGTCAGACCCGACGCGCCGCTCGTGCTCGTCGCGCCCTCGACCGCGCAGGACGCAGAGCACCGGCTGCTGCGCGCCGCGCTGCGCGGCCTCGCGCACGCCCCGGTTCGAGTGCTCGCCACGTACAACCGGCGCCTGCCGCCGCACGCGCTCACGGTGCCGCCCAACGCGCGTGTCGTGGACTGGGTCTCCTATTCGCGCACGATGCCGCGCTGCGACGTGGTCGTCTGCCACGCGGGCCACGGCACGCTCGTGCGCGCGCTCTCGTGCGGCTGCGCAGTGGTCGCGTGCCCGGCGGTTGGCGACATGAGCGAGAACGCCGCGCGCCTGGAGTGGGCGGGCGCGGGTGTGCGCGTGCCGCGCCGCCTGATCACGCCGCGCGCGGTGCGCCTCGCGGTCGAGCGCGCGCTCACCGAGCCGCGTATCGGAGCGCGGGCGCGCGAGCTGGCGCGGTGGGCCTCGCAGCACGACGCGGGCGACGCGGCAGCGCAGCTGGTCGAGCGATTGGCGATGAGCGATCCGGAGCGTCTCAGATAGGCGCGCCGAACCCCCTATGCGCGGCTCGCGCCGCGCAGGTGTGGAGGGTCGTCGAGCCCGTCAGCACCCTGCCGGTCGACGTCCTCGCGTAGAACGCGACGGAGTACGCCCCCTTGGGCAGGCCGGCGAGGCTCACGTGGGCGATCGGATCGGGGCCGTACAGCCTCATGACGAGGCGACCGGCCAGCAGCACATCCGCGCGCACGATCCGCTCGGCGCCTGCGAGGGCGACGTGGTCGGCGAGGTGAATCGTGAGCGTGCGGGCGCTGACGCACAGCCTGGGCTGCGCCGCCGGAGACGTCGAGGCCGGCGGGCCGGACGTCTGGACGGCGGGAGCGGCGACGGTGTAGTCGATCGTGGTGGTCGCCGTCAGCCCGTCCCTGCTC
>Ga0187780_10003101_pt1 | contig 12558 bp, 8 predicted proteins | sample 1015_Q2_SP10_20__FD_132429 | JGI IMG/M metagenome (GOLD analysis project Ga0187780, IMG submission 132429) | Tropical peat soil microbial communities from peatlands in Department of Meta, Colombia - 1015_Q2_SP10_20_MG | ecosystem: Environmental > Terrestrial > Soil > Wetlands > Peat | place...
ACTGACGAGTCTATTTCAAATGCCCGTGGACATGTTTCCTCCGATCAATCTTCCGGTGGTGGAGGTGGCGACGTTTTATAGCGGCATGCCGCCGGAACAGATCGAAGCGGACATCACCGACACATTCGAGCGTTTTTTCACGCTGGGCAGCGGAATTGACCACATGGAGTCGCGTTCGATGTCGGGCGTGAGCCTTATCAAGGTCTACTTCCAGCCGGGAACGGACGCGAACGCCGATGTGACTCAGGTCTCCAATCTCGCCATGGCCGATCTGAGGCGGCTTCCCCAGGGGACGCTTCCCCCGGTCGTCATGGGCATGGACCCGTCCGGCTTGCCCGTCTGTCTGCTGACCGCCGAGGGCGAGGGCCTGACCGAAACTCAACTCCATGACTACCTCCAATATCAAATTCGAAACCAGATCGCGGGCGTTCCGGGAGCCACCGTTCCGCCGCCCTACGGCGGCCGCACGCGCCAGATTATGGTCTATGTGGACCCGCTGAAGCTGCAGGCGCATGAGTTGAGTCCCATGGACGTCGTGCGGGCCACCAACGCGTCCAACCTGATCTTGCCGGCTGGAGATGTTCGCATCGGTCCCATTGACTACAACCTTTACACAAACGCGCAGGTGCCCAACGCTAAGACGCTCAACGACATGCCGCTCAAAACGGAGGGGCAGCGCTCGGTCTTCGTCTCCGACGTCGGACACGCCGTAGATGGCTCTGCTCTGCAATACAACATCGTGCGGGTAAACGGCGACAGGTCCGCGTATGTCCCTATCCTGAAGCAGGGAGGAAACACCAACACGATTGCGGTCGTCAATGGGATCCGAAAGGCGATTCGGACGCTGCGCGATATTCCGGCGCAAATGAAGACTCACGTCGTCTTCGACCAATCGCTATTCGTGAAGCAGGCGATCTCCACCGTGCTGCGGGAAGGCGGAATCGGCCTGCTGCTCACCGCCGTGATGGTTCTGGTTTTCCTGGGTAGTCCTCGTGCGACCGCGGCCGTGTTTCTTTCGATTCCCCTCTCTGTGATGGCGACGCTGTTTTTCCTTCACATCGGGAACCAGACGATCAACAGCATGATTTTGAGCGGCCTGGCGCTGGCGTTTTCGCGCCTGATTGACAATTCCGTGGTCGTTCTGGAGAACATTTTCCGCCACATCGAGCTGGGCGAGGCTCCGGCGGTCGCTTCCGAAAAGGGCGCCAACGAAGTGGGGCTAGCCGTGCTGGCAATCACCATCGTGACGGTGGTGGTGTTTTTCCCGGTCACCCTGTTGTTCGGGGTCAGCAAGTTCTTGTTTACGGCCCTGGCGCTCAGCGTGGTGCTGTCACTTTTCGCTTCGTATTTCGTGGCCATTTCGGTTGTGCCGCTTTATTGCGCGAACCTGCTCCGTGGAATCGGACACCACGAGGGCGGCGAGCCGGAGCAAGAGACCCGGCCGCGGTCCTGGGCCGCACGATTTCACGCCCGGTTCAATGCCGATTTCGAGCGGATGCTAAAGCTGTACGACTACTGGGTGCGGAAGACGCTGGATCGCCCCAGACAAGTGTTGTGGGCTTTTGGAGGATTGTTCGCGATCAGTTTTGCGTTGTATCCGCTGGTCGGTTTCTCGTTTTTCCCGCGCACCGACGCCGGACAGTTCGTCATCAACGTCAAGGCTCCGAGTGGGACCCGGATCGAGCTGACCGAGGCCTACGTTAAGAAAGTCGAAGAGATCGTTCGGCAGGTCGTCCGGCCGGGCGACCTCAACTCCATCGTGTCCAACATCGGTGTGACGCCGGACCTCTCGGCTCTGACGACGCCGAACTCGGCCATGCATACCGGCTTCATACAGGTAGGTCTCAAGGAAGAGCATGAGGAAAGCAGCTTTGTTTACATGGATCAGGTGCGAAGGCGGATTGCTTCGGAGCTTCCCGAACTGCGAACCTACTTCCAGTCGGGTGGCTTGGTGGATTCGGTTCTGAACCAAGGCATGCCGGCGCCGATTGACGTGCAGGTCAGCGGCAGTGACTTGGACGCGGCCGATCGAATCGCTCTGGATTTGCAGGACCGATTCAAGACGCTTCCGGGAGTGTCCGATGTCTATATCCCCCAGGATATGGACTATCCCGCGCTGCAAGTGAATGTGAACCGCGTGCGCACCAGCGAGCTCGGGCTGAACCCGCAAGAGGTGATTGACAACCTCATCACCTCGCTCACCTCGAACGCGATGATCGCGCCAAGCTACTGGGTCGATCCCAAAAGCGGCAACAACTACATGGTGACCGTGCAGTATCCGGAGAATCAGGTCACCTCGCTCCAAGATTTGAAGGCCATGCCACTGCGGGCTCCGAACCTGAAACTCCCGACGTATCTCGACCAGGTAGCGGATGTCACTTCGATCGCCACTCCGACCGAAGTGGATCACTATCAGCTGCAGCGAACCATTGATGTCTACGTCGCTCCATCGGGCGAAGATTTGAAGAAACCGGCCAGCGCCGTGCAGAAAATCGTCGCGGAGACGCATCTGCCAGCGAATTTGCGGATTGATGTACGAGGTCTCGTGACCACGATGAACTCATCGTTTCGCAGCTTTGGCGTGGGATTGCTACTCTCTATTTTGCTCGTGTATCTCGTACTTGTGGCCCAGTTCTCCTCTTTTGTTGATCCGCTTCTCATCGTTCTCGCCATTCCCACGGGCCTGATTGGAGTGTTTTGTACGCTGGCATTCACGGGCACCACGCTGAATATCCAGTCGCTGATGGGAATCATCATGCTGACCGGCACGGTCGTCTCCAACAGCATTTTGATCGTGGACTTCGCTAACCGGCTTCGCCAGGAAGGGTACGACATTCGTGAAGCGGTGGCACATTCGTGCCGCATTCGCCTGCGGCCCATCCTGATGACTTCGCTGGCCACGATTGTCGGTCTGCTGCCGATGGCGCTGAAGTTCGAAACCGGCAGCGAGGCCTATGCGCCACTTGCACGGGTCATTATCGGCGGCCTCATTGCGGCCGTGCTTTTGACAATCTTTGTCGTGCCGGCTGCATACCTGACCCTTTATCAGCGCCAGGCCGAGCTGCAGACCAGCCCGGAGGCGGAGGAGTCCTAATGGCAGGGGCCACTCGTCTGGCAGCGCTCATCGCGGTCGCGGCATTCGCTTGCCTAGCGACTCGTGCGCAAAATCCGCCGCAGCTCACGCTCCATGACGCGGAGCAGATTGCGATACAAAACCATCCGCAGATCCAGGCGGCGATCGGCGAGGCTTCGGCGGCCAAGGCGCGGGTGACTGAGCAGCGTTCGGCTTACTATCCAACGGCCTACGGCAGCCTCACTGCGGTAGACGCCGAAAACAACAGCCGGATCACAGCGGGAGCGCTCAACAATCCGATCATCTACGAACGCTATGCCAATGGTCTAACCGTGGGTCAGCTCCTCACCGACTTCGGGCGCACGCAGCAACTGGTCAAGAGTTCCAACCTGCACGCCCAGGCGGAGCAGGAAAACGTCGCCAACACCCGGGCCGATGTGCTGCTTGGTGTCGACCGCGCGTATTTTGGCGTCTTGAAGGCACAGGCCGTGCTGGCCGTGGCGCAAGAAACTGTGCGGGAACGCCAGCTCGTCTCCGATCAGGTCACCGAGCTCGAGAAAAATAAGATCAAATCGGGGCTCGACGTAAGCTTTGCGAACGTCAATCTCGCGCAAGCGCAACTCCTGCTCGTCCAGGCCCAGAATGACCTCGACACCTCCTACGCGCAGTTGTCTGCGGCTCTCGGGTACGGAGACCAGAGAACATTTCAACTGGCAGAGGAGCCGATGCCCTCGGCACCGCCAGTAGATTTTTCCGACATGCTGCAACAGGCGCTGCGAAACAGGCCCGATCTAAGGAGCCTGCGCTTGGACGCGGCCTCGGCGCATAGCTACGCGACCGCCGAGCGTGACTTGTGGTTTCCGACAATTTCCGCGGCGGGAAGCGCGGGACTGACACCGGTCGGCACAACTCAGCTGGCGCCGCGCTATGCGGCAGCGGGGGTCAACGTCAATATCCCGATCTTCAATGGTCGCCTGTTCAACGCGCTGCACACGGAAGCGAGTTCGCGGGCGCGTGCGGAGGACCAATACGTCCGCGACTTGCAAGACCGGATCGTGCGCGATGTCCGCACCGCCTGGCTGGACGCAAATTCAGCCTATCAGCGCCTGGCGGTTACGGCCCAACTGCTTGCGCAAGCCAACCTGGCGCTGGACCTCGCCAGCTCACGCTACCAGCTCGGTTTGAGTTCCATCGTCGAATTGAGCCAGGCGCAGTTAAACCAGACGCAGGCCCAAATCGAGCAAGCTACCGCCAAATACGATTACCAGGCCCAGTTAGCGGTGTTGAATTATCAGATCGGATCACAGCGTTAGGCCGCCGATCTACAGTCAGGCGTGTTGATGGGTCTCGAAGACTCTGAGCACGCCAGCCTTAAAAAACGCGAATAGTATTCGTGTTCCTGGATTTACTGTGGTGACTTTCTATTCCGGTTCCTGAGTGACGATATGAACATCCACGGCCGGCGCGCCGCGCAGGAAGCGATTAATGGCATTCATGTAAAGAAAGCCCCGCCAGCCGTCGGTAGCCGACCGCCCGAAGATCGCCTGCGTGATGTGCTTCTCGCGGACAAAGTGTGCGGTCGCTTCGGGGACGCTGGCACCCTGCAAGCGCACCGGCTTCGCGCCTAGGTTTTCGGCAAATTGCAGATTGGCCGCCAGCGCCTTTTCATCCCGTTCCGCGGCTTCGTCCGGCAGGTCCACGTGCACTGCGTACAATTCGGCATCCATCCTCCGGGCCATACGCGCCGCCCGGGCCAGCAGGTATTGCGCCCGGGGATTCGAGCTGATGCAGACGGCGATCCGCTCGCGAACCGGCCACGCTTCCTCGATCTCCTTCTCGTCCATGTAGGACGAGAGGCTGCGGTCCACCTGCTCGGCGACCTGCCGCAGGGCGAGCTCCCGCAGGGCAATCAGGTTGCCGCGGCGGAAGAAGTTTTTCAGGGCTTGGTCTACTTTCTCTCTGCCGTATACGTCGCCGCGCTTCATGCGGTTCTGGAGCGCTTCCGGGGTCAAGTCCACCATCACCGTTTCGTCGGCTGTTTCCAGCACCCAGTCGGGAACGGTTTCGCGCACCACGACACCGGTAATGGCCTGGACCGTCGGAGCGATGCTCTCAATGTGCTGGATGTTCACGGTCGAGAGCACGTCAATCTTGGCCTCGAGAATCTCGAAGACGTCTTCGTACCGCTTGCGATGCTTGCTGCCGGGGATGTTGGTGTGTGCAAGTTCATCCAGGAGCACCACGTGGGGGTGGCGGGCGATTATCGCGTCCAGATCCATTTCCTCGAACACCGTCCCCTTGTACTCGATTTTCCGCCGTGGGACGGCTTCCAGTTGCGGCAGCAGTTCGGCGATGCCTTTCCGCCCGTGGGTTTCCACGACCCCCACCACAATGTCTTCGCCTCGGCTGTGCCTGCGGATCGCTTCACTCAACATGCCGTAGGTTTTGCCCACGCCGGGCGCATAGCCTAAGAAAAGTTTCAATGTGCCTTTCGTCTTTTCCGGCGGGGTCGCAACAGCCAGCCAGTCTTCAGGGGTTTTCGCCATATACGTATTCTCGTCACCAGGCCGCGAGAAAGCTACGGTAGAATGAAATGGTGCGCGCGCGCATCGGAAACCGCATCCTGCAGTTCGCGGCCGCCTTCGGCATTGTAGTAGGGATCACCGCTCTTTACCGCAAGGCGCTGCCGGTCAACCCCACGACCGTCGCGCTCACTTACCTCCTTTCTATTTTAGCCGTTTCCACGCTGTGGGGCATGGCCGTATCCGTGGCCATGTCCGTCGCAGCGATGCTCGCGTTTAACTATTTCTTTCTGCCTCCGGTCGGTACTTTCACCATTGCCGACCCGCAGAATTGGGTGGCCCTGTTTGCGTTCCTGGTGGTCGCCGTACTGGCGAGCCACCTGGCGACGCGGGCGCGCCAGCGCGCCGCGGATGCTTTTGCCCGCCAGCGCGATATCGAGAGGCTGTACCGGTTTAGCCAGGGGTTGCTCGAGTCCGCCAACGTGATGGAACTGCTGAACCGTATTCCTGTCCAGATCGTGGACACATTTGAAGTCGGAGCGGCAGCGCTCTTCCTGGCAGACAAGCAGAAGGTATACCGCTCTGGCCGGATGATTCCGCAGCTCGATACCGAGACCCTGAGGGCTATCATGGTGCGCGAAGGGCCCGTGACCGACATTCCCGGCAGTTTGTGTTTCATTCCCGTGCGCCTGGGAGTGCGCCCGATCGGAAGCCTGGGAATCTCCGGCACGATACTTTCGCCGCAGACGCTCGAAGCCATCGCCTCGCTCGTGGCCATCGCCATGGAGCATGCGCGGGCCATCGAACAAGTGGGACAAACGGAGGCCGCGCGCCAGGGCGAGCAGCTCCGGACGGCGCTTCTGGACGCGGTTACACACGCCCTGCGTACGCCGCTGACCTCCATCAAGGCCTCGGTGACCAACCTGCTCTCCAATCCAAGCCTCGTGGAAAGCCAAAAACGCGAGCTCCTCACGATCATCAACGAGGAGAGCGACCGTCTGAACCGGCTCGTGGGCGAAGCGGGGGAAATGGCCCGGCTCGACGCCGGCGAAGTGGAACTGAAGGTCGCGCCGCATCCCATTGACGACGTGATCCACGCCGCTCTGGAGCACTGCCAGAGTTCGCTCGGCGATCGCATGGTTCACGTGCAGATTGCTCCGGCGTTGCCACCGGTTCGCGTGGACGTGGAGCGCGCCAAGGAAGTGCTAATCCACTTAATCGAGAACGCGCACCAGTATTCGCCTCTCGATCAACCTATCACCGTCAGCGCCGAGGCCAACGACAGTTTTGTGGTCACCAGCGTAGCCGACCGCGGCCCGGGAATTGACGACCCCGAGCAAACTCTTATTTTTGAAAAGTTTTACCGCGGCAAGGATCAACGCTTCATCAGAGTCGAGGGAACCGGCATGGGCTTGCCCATCGCCAAGGCGATCGTCGAAGCCCACGGCGGGTCTATCAATGTCACCAGCCAGATGGGGCACGGCTCCGTCTTTTCCTTTACCTTGCCCGTCGAACGCAGTAAGCCCGTGCGATCATGAGCTCCGCCAAAATTTTGATCGTAGACGACGAACCGCAAATCCGGCGCGTGTTGCGCACCACCCTGGCGTCGCAGGGCTACACCGTGGTGGAAGCCAGAAATGGCGACGAAGCCGTCGAACAACTCCGCAGTGAGGGGCCCGATCTGATCCTGCTGGATGTCAACATGCCGGGCCGGTCGGGGCTCGAGACTTGCCGCGAAATCCGCGAAACCAGCGATGTTTGCATCATCATGCTCACCGTGCGCAACACCGAACGCGACAAAGTGCAGGCGCTCGATGCCGGCGCGGATGACTACGTCGTCAAGCCGTTCGGCACCGAGGAGCTGCTGGCTCGTATCCGAGCTGCGTTGCGTCGTGCCGCTCCGGCGGAATCGTTACCGCCGTTCGTTTCGGCGGACCTGAAGATCGATTTCGAAAAGCGCTTGGTCTTGGTCAAAGGACAGCCTGTCCGCCTCACACCGAAAGAATTTGAATTGCTCCGGCACCTCGTCGCCGATCAGGGCAAGGTGATCGGCCACCGCCGCCTGCTGCAGGCCGTCTGGGGGCCGGACTACGGGGAAGAAACGGAATACCTGCGCGTGTTTATCAACCAGTTGCGAAAGAAGATCGAGCCCGACCCGCGTCGCCCGCACTATATCCACACGGAACCCTGGGTCGGCTACCGTTTCGAACGGCCGCCCGAACGTTCTCGCGCGGGCCGCTCGGAAAGCTGACCACCGCGATTGTCTTCCGGTATGGCTATGGTATCCCGCAGCCGGCGGATTAATGGAGCGGGTGCATCGCGTCGAGGTCGAGATTCAATTCCAGGACGTTGACCCGAGGCTCGCCCAGGAAACCCCACTGGCGACCCAGGGTGTGCTTGGCAACGAGCGCGCGAACCTCTTGCTCGTTCATGCCGCGCTCGCGCGCCACTCGCGCAACCTGGAACTCAGCGGCGGCCGGAGAAATATCCGGGTCCAGGCCCGAACCCGAGGTCGTCACCAGATCAATGGGAATCGGCGTGTTTGGATTCGTGGGCTGGAACTGCTGGACGCTGGCGTTGACGCGATCGATCAGCGCTTTATTAGTGGGCGCGTAGTTCGAGCCGCCCGAGGCCGTTGGATCGTATCCCGCCGTGCCGGCGGCGGAAGGCCGCGACCAGAAATAGCCCGGCGCCGTGAAGGGTTGTCCGAGCAGGCGCGAACCGACCAGCGTTCCATTCTTTCGAATCAACCCGCCATTCGCCTGCTTGGGAAATAGCACCTGCGCAAGCCCCGTCACGACCAGCGGGTAGATGACACCGAGCAGCACTGTGGTCGCGAGCGTAAACCAGATCGAGATCAGAAGGTTCTTTTTCATAAATGCCTCATGCCCACCCGATGCGTGTGATGATCAGATCAATGAGCTTGATGCCGATAAACGGCGCGATGATGCCGCCCACCCCGTAAATGAGCAGGTTCCAGCGCAGCAGGGCCGAAGCACCCAGAGGGCGGTAGCGCACTCCCCGCAGCGCGAGCGGCACAAGCGCGATGATGATCAGGGCGTTGAAAATCACGGCGGAGAGGATTGCTGATTCCGGCGTCTTCAGCCCCATGATATTCAGGATGTTCAAAACCGGGAAGGCGCCCCCAAACATCGCCGGGATGATGGCGAAATACTTGGCCACGTCGTTGGCGACCGAAAAGGTGGTCAGCGCGCCGCGCGTGATTAGGAGCTGCTTGCCGATTTCGACTACTTCGATCAACTTGGTCGGATTGGAATCGAGGTCCACCATGTTGCCGGCTTCTTTGGCGGCCTGCGTTCCGGCGTTCATGGCCAGACCGACGTCGGCTTGCGCGAGCGCCGGCGCATCGTTGGTGCCGTCGCCGGTCATAGCTACGAGCTTGCCTTTGGCCTGCTCTTGGCGGATCAGCGCGAGCTTATCTTCGGGCTTGGCTTGCGCGAGAAAATCGTCCAGGCCCGCTTCCCGCGCAATGGCAGCAGCGGTCAGGGGATTGTCCCCGGTAATCATCACGGTACGGATGCCCATAGCGCGCAACTGGTCAAATCGGTCGCGCATCCCGCCCTTGATGATGTCTTTCAGGTGGATGGTTCCCAGCACGCGGCGATCTTCGGCCACAAGCAGCGGCGTCCCGCCGGAATTGGAGATTCTCTTGACCGCCTCTTCGACTTCCGCCGGTACGTGGTTCCCCTTTTCCGAGCAATAGCCGGTAATGGCGTCGAACGCGCCCTTGCGAATCTGGCGGCCGTCGAGATCCACACCGGACATCCGCGTCACCGCCGAAAACGGGATAAAACTGGCGGCGTAAGCGGAAAGCTCCCGGCCGCGCAACCCGTATTTCTCCTTGGCTAGAACCACAATCGAACGGCCCTCCGGCGTTTCATCCGACAGGGAGGCAAGCTGCGCCGCGTCGGCGAGTTCGGCTTCGGTAATGTTTGGCGCGGGGATAAACTCCGTGGCGCGGCGGTTGCCGAGCGTAATCGTGCCGGTCTTGTCGAGCAGCAGCGTATCCACATCGCCTGCCGCCTCGACGGCCCGGCCAGACATGGCCAGAACGTTCCGCTGCACCACGCGGTCCATCCCGGCAATGCCGATGGCCGAGAGCAATCCCCCAATCGTCGTAGGAATCAGGCACACCAGCAACGAGATCAGGACGAAAACGGATTGCGGCGAGCCGGAGTAGATGGCCATGGGTTGCAGCGTGACCACGGCCAGCAGGAAGATGATCGTCAGGCCGGCCAGAAGAATATTCAGCGCAATTTCGTTCGGCGTCTTCTGCCGCTCCGCCCCCTCGACCAGTTTGATCATGCGGTCGAGAAACGTTTCGCCGGGATTCGACGTGATTTTGATGATGATCACATCGGAGAGCACCCGCGTCCCGCCGGTGACGGCCGAGCGGTCGCCGCCGGACTCGCGGATCACGGGAGCGGACTCGCCGGTGATGGCGGACTCATCCACCGACGCCACGCCTTCCACCACCTCGCCGTCTCCGGGGATGAATTCGCCCGCGGAAACCTTCACCCGGTCGTCCGCGCGCAGCTTCGAACCAGGCACGTCCTCGATCGTCCCGCCGTTCTTGATGCGGTGGGCCATGGTTTCGGCGCGCGCCTTCCGCAGCGTGTCGGCTTGCGCCTTCCCGCGCCCCTCGGCCATCGCTTCGGCAAAATTAGCGAAAAGGACCGTGAACCACAGCCACAGCGTGATCTGAAGCTCGAATCCGAAGCCGGGCCGATGCAGCACATGATCGCGAACCAAATCGTAGCTCGTAATCACGGCCCCGATTTCGACTACGAACATCACGGGGTTCTTCATCAGCGTGCGCGGGTTGAGCTTCAGAAATGAATCCTTCACCGCCGTGCCGACGATCTTCCAGGTCCAAAGCGATTTTCTTGTTGCTCGTTTGCTCATGATGGCCTCAGAACATCTTTCCGGCGCCCATTAGCAGGTGCTCGAGAATCGGCCCCAGGCTGAGGGCCGGGAAAAAAGTAAGCGCGCCCACAATCAAAACGACGGACACCAGCAGGAAAGCAAAAAGCGGAGTGGTAACCGGGAACGTGCCCGCTGACTCCGGCACGATCTTTTTCCGCGCCAGGTTGCCGGCGATAGCCATGATCGGGATCACCATCAGAAATCGGCCCTTCAACATGTTGAAGGCCAGAGTGACGTTGTACCAGAGGGTGTTCCCATTCAGCCCGGCGAACGCGGAGCCGTTATTGCCAGCCGTCGAAACGTAGGCGTACAAGATCTGCGAAAGGCCGTGCGGACCGGCATTGGAAATCGAAGAGGTTCCAAAACTCGCTACAACGGAGATGGCCGTGAAGGTGAGGATAATCGTAGAAAAAATGAGAACCGTCAGCATCGCCATTTTTACGTCGTAGGCTTCGATTTTCTTGCCCAAATATTCAGGCGTCCGGCCCACCATCAGGCCCGCTATGAATACCGCCAATATCACGTTGACGACCATGCCATAGAGTCCCGAACCTACGCCGCCAAACACGACCTCGCTCAACATGATATTAGTGAGCGGGACCATCCCTCCAATCGGCGTGAACGAGTCGTGCATGCCGTTGACCGCGCCGCAACTGGCGTCGGTCGTGATCGTCGCAAACAACGCCGAACTCGCAATCCCAAAGCGGACTTCCTTGCCCTCCATGTTGCCGCCCGACTGCATGGCGCTGACCCGCTGGTCCACGTTGTGCAGCAGCGGGTTGCCACGAGACTCCGCCCAATACGCGACCGTCACGCCGATGAGAAAAAGCATGGCCATCGCGGCCCACACCGCCCAGCCGTGCCTCTGCGATCCGGTCATTCTCCCAAGCGTGTACGTCAGCCCTGACGGAATCAGGAAAATGGTGATCATCTGAATCCAATTCGCAAAAGGCGTGGGATTCTCGAAGGGATGGGCGCTATTGGCGTTGAAGAACCCGCCGCCATTGGTGCCCAGTTCCTTGATCGCTTCTTGTGAAGCCAACGGGCCCTGCGCGATCACCTGATCCGTCACTGTTTGTGTGGTCGTCTTGCCATCGGCGCCTGTTGTCTGCACCGTTTGCGGGTTCAGGAGCTTCGCTGTGTCGTAGGGCCGGAGATTCTGGATCACGCCTTGCGAAACATAGAGGAGCGCGATCAGCAAGGAAGCCGGGAGCAAGACCCAGAGGAAACATCGCGTGATGTCCACCCAGAAGTTGCCGATCGTCTTGGCCTCGCGGCGGGCAATCCCCCGAATGAGCGCGATGGCCAGCACGATGCCCACGCCCGCCGAGCCGAAATTGTGGTACGCAAGCCCGGCCATCTGCGTCAAATAACTCATCGTGGATTCGCCGGAGTAGTTCTGCCAGTTCGTATTGGTCGTGAACGAAGCAGCGGTATTGAACGCGAGAGCCGGCGTCACCGCCGCCATGTGCTGCGGGTTCCAGGGCATCCATTTCAGGCCTTGGATGCGCTCGATCAGGTAGAGGAGCGCCATGCTCACCGCGCTGTAAAGCAACATGGCGATGGTGTATTCCTTCCAGTCCATCTCCCGCGTTTCGTCAATTCCCGTGCAGCGGTAAAGCAGCCGTTCGATGGGACGCAGCACAGGATCGAGGAAGGTCCTCTCCCCGGCGAACACTCGTGTCATGAAGATCCCCGCTGGTTTCGCGACCGCGAGGATAATCAGCAGGTAGAGTCCGATTTGAAACCAGCCGTATGCAGTCATGACCTAAAACCTCTCCGGCCAAAGCAGGGCCACGAGCAGATATATGCAGGTCAGAATACTGATGCCCACTAGAACGACGTCGCCAAGCATGTCGTTTCGCTCCTTAGCGCAGGCGGTCGCACGCCCATACATAGGCGATCGCCACGATGAAGAAACCGATCGTGCAAGCTACGTATATGATGTCGAGCATTCGAATCACTCCTAGGCTACATCACGTCGAATCGGTCGTCTGCTTCTGGGAGCAAACATCA
>Ga0187780_10003102_pt1 | contig 12557 bp, 12 predicted proteins | sample 1015_Q2_SP10_20__FD_132429 | JGI IMG/M metagenome (GOLD analysis project Ga0187780, IMG submission 132429) | Tropical peat soil microbial communities from peatlands in Department of Meta, Colombia - 1015_Q2_SP10_20_MG | ecosystem: Environmental > Terrestrial > Soil > Wetlands > Peat | place...
CCGACGACCCAGAACCGACGACCCAGAACCGACGACCCAGAACCGACGACCCAGAACCGACGAGAAGGAGACAGCCGGTGAGCGACGAGGCCACCTTCGACAAGTTCCGCACCTGCGCGGTGGAGGTGCTGCAGGTCCCCGCCGACAAGGTGGTGCCCGACGCGCGCTTCGGTGACGACCTCGACGCCGACAGCCTCGACCTCGTGGAGCTCGTCATGGCCCTGGAGGAGGCGTTCGACATCACCGTCGACGAGTCCGAGCTCGACGGCATCGAGACCGTGGGCCAGGCCTACGAGCTGATCTCAGCCAAGCTCTGATGCTCCTCGGCGTCGGGGCCGACGGCCCGGTGCGGGGGCGACGGGTGGCGATCACCGGGTTGGGCGTCGTCGCCTGTTGCGGCATCGGTCTCGACGCGTTCTGGGAGGGACTGCTCGGTCCCGCCCCCGAGGGGCTGCGACGGGTCCCCGACTTCGACCCCACGACGTGGTTCGGGCCCAAGGAGGTCCGGCGCGTCGACCGGTTCGCCCAGTTCTCGGTGGCGAGCGCGGCCATGGCCGTGGAGGACGCCGGCGAGATCGAGGTGGACCCCGACGCTGCCGGGGTCGTGTTCGCCACCGGGGTGGGCGGGCTCGAGACGCTCGAGGCGCAGGTGGGCGTGGCCCGGGACAAGGGGGCGGAGCGGATCTCGCCCTTCCTGATCCCGATGATGATGCCCAACGCCGGCGCGGCCGGGATCTCGATGCGCTTGGGCTGGCGCGGCCCGTGCGAGACGGTGACCACGGCCTGCGCGGCGGGCACCCACGCCATCGCCAACGCGGCGCGCCTGGTGGCCGCCGGCCGCTGCGACGTCGCCATCGGCGGCGGCTCGGAGGCCGCGCTCACCGAGGTCGGCGTGGGCGCCTTCACCAACATGACGGCCCTGTCGCGCGAAGGCGTGTCGCGGCCCTTCGACCTCCGACGCGACGGCTTCGTCGCCGCCGAAGGGTCGGGCGCGTTGGTCCTCGAGGAGCTCGAGCACGCCCGCCGGCGCGGCGCGCGCGTCTACGGCGAGGTCCTCGGCGCGGCCTCCACCGCCGATGCCCACCACATCACCGCCCCCGCCCCGGGTGGCGCCGGCGCGGCGACGTGCATGGAGCTGGCCCTGGCCGACGCAGGCGTCTCGCCCGGCGCCGTCGGCCACATCAACGCGCACGGCACCTCCACCCCGCTCAACGACCTGGCCGAGGCACAGGCGATCGGCAAGGTCTTCGGCACCCCGGGGCCCCCAGTCACCTCGGTGAAGGGCATCACCGGGCACGCCCTCGGCGGTGCGGGGGCCATCGAGGCCGTGGCCACCGTCCTCTCCGTGGCGCGCGCGCTCATCCCGCCGACGGCCGGCTACGAGGTGCCCGACCCCGAGATCGGGCTCGATGTCGTCCACGGTGCGCCGCGGCCGTGGACGCCGGGTCCCGTGCTGTCCAACTCCTTCGGGTTCGGCGGCCACAACGGCTGCCTCGTGATCGCCCCGGTCGACCGCTGACACCCTCTCGGCCCCGGCGCACCGGCCCGGTGGCGGTGCCCGCCGGCTCGAAGGTCCCCGCCGACTTCGAGGTGGGCGCCTTCTCCTCCACGCCACCCTGGGTCGTCGACCCGAGCCGACTGTCGTGGTCCGTCGGCATCGACGCGCTGCGGTCGCGGACCCAGGCGGAGGTGCCCTCCCTGACCCGCCGGCGCGTCCTCCCACCCGGCTCGCGCGTCCTGCGGGTGGGTGCGCAGCTCCTGGGTGCCCTGCTCGCCTGGCAGGTGGTCGAGCGCGGCCGTGGCGCGTCGACGTCGCGCGCCGGCCTGTCGCGCCGGTTGCGCAAGGCCTTCGAGCGCCTGGGCCCCACCTACATCAAGCTGGGCCAGATCCTCTCCTCCGGTGAGGGCGTCTTCCCCGAGGAGCTCGTGACGGAGTTCCGGCTCTGTCGCGACCAGGTGCCCCCCGAGTCCTTCGACGTCGTCCGCCGTATCGTCGAGGAGGACCTCGGCGCGCCCGTGGGCGAGCTCTTCTCCTCCTTCGACCCCGTCCCCCTGGCCGCGGCATCGATCGCCCAGGTGCACGCGGCCCGGCTGGCCAGCGGCGAGCACGTCGTGGTGAAGGTGCAGCGCCCCGACGTGGCCCGCCTGGTCCATCGCGATCTGGCCATCATGAGCTGGATCGCGCCGTTGCTGGTGGGCAGGATCCCGGTCACGGCGCTGGCCAACCCGCCCGCGCTGGTGGAGGTGTTCGCCGAGACGATCGTCGAGGAGCTCGACTTCCGCCTCGAGGCGCAGAACATGCTCGACGTGGCCCACGTGCTCGCCGACACGGGCCAGCGCGCCTTGTTGGTCCCCCGCCCCCACCCCCGCCTGGTGACACGACGCGTGCTCGTGATGGAGCGCCTGGAGGGCTACGCGTGGGGCGACGCCGATGCCATGCGCGAGGCGGGGATCGACACCGAGGAGGTGCTGCGCGCCGGTCTCATCGCCTTTTTGGAGGGCGCGCTCCTCTACGGCGTCTTCCACGGCGACCTCCACGGCGGCAACCTCTTCGTGCGCCACGACGGCAGCGTCGCCCTCCTCGACTTCGGCATCACCGGGCGACTCGGCGAGGTGCAGCGCGTGGCCCTCCTGCGCCTCATCATCGGGGCCGCGGCCAACGACGTGCGGGGTCAGATCGCCGCGCTGCGCGACCTGGGGGCGCTGCCGACCGACGTCGACGTCGCCGGGGTGATCCGGGACCTCGGGTTGGACCGGCCGCCCGTCGACCCGACGACGCTCACGGCCGAGCAGCTCACGGCCGAGCTGCGCGACATCACCAAGTCCCTTTTGGGCTACGGGGCCCGCATGCCCAAGGAGCTCATGCTCTACGTCAAGGACATGCTCTTCCTCGACGGCTCGCTTGCCACCATGGCCCCGGACATCGACCTCCTGGGGGAGATCGTGCGCATCGTGACGTACTTCTACGAGCACCACGGCGAACGCCTGGCCCGCGAGCTGGGTCTGGACCCGGCCGCCGACCCGGCCATCGACCTCGACGGCATCCGGGCCTCCTTCGGACTGGTGGAACCGGTCGAGACCCTCACCCACCGCGAGCTGCGCCAACGGCGCGAGGTCATCCGGCGCCGCTTCGAGGAGCAGCGACGCGGGCCCGCCGGCGGCCGCAGGCGCTGACACCGCCCGTCCGGACCCGACGGTCACCTGTTGTGGTCGAGGTTATTAGGTTGACCGCTCTCCGTGCCGATATAGGGCATGCGGCCGGTGCCCCGACCGGGCGGAAGGAGAAGGAAGGCGCGGTGGAAGGAAGGACCACGATGCTCGGAACCAAAGGGGTTGCGGTAGTGACCGCTCGCTGCCCTGTCCCGCACTGCGCACGCCCGATCCGCTCGTGGCGCCTGTGGAGGCGGGAGCCGGCCGAGCGCGCCGCCGAGCTCGACGCGTACTTCCCCGTCCTGGCCCGCTTCGCCGCCTTCCCGCCGGCCGCGGGCTGGGACGCCACCGACCTGGCCGCGTTCGCCGCCTGGGGACAGTGGGCGCGCACGCTCCTGCACGACTGGGCGCACGGCAGGCGCGAGGCCCGCTCCACGCTCGTCACCGAGGCCGCGCTCGGCGCGTGGTGCACCAAGGCACACCGGGTGTGGGAGGCGCTCGCCGAGGTCGATCCCGTGTGGTGCCGGGCGTACGCGCGCGAGGCGGGGCACGTCCCGTTGGCGCTGCCGGTCACCCTGTCGGGCGCGACGCAGCACGACGCCTACCCCCTCGCCGTCTGACACACGGGGCCGTGGGGCACAGGGCCTCTAGGGTGAGCCTCCCCCGGACGCGGACTCAGCCGTCGATGCCGCGGCGCAAGGCCGTCACGAACTCGGCGGCACCGGCGGGACCGGCGCCGTCGAGCAGGCGCCGCACCAGCGCGGAGCCCACCACCACGCCGTCGGACACTTCGCACACGGCAGCCGCCTGCCCCGGGTCCGACACCCCGATGCCGATGCACACCGGCTTGTCGGTGATGGTGCGGAGCCGTGCGCCGACCGCCCGCGCGCTGGACGCCAGCGCGGCACGCTCGCCGGTGACCCCCATCACTCCCACGCCGTAGACGAAGCCCCGCGACGCGGCACAGATCGCGGCGGCCCGGTCGTCGGGCGTGGACGGTGCCACCAGCAGCACGGTCTCGACACCGGCGTCCTCGGCCTCGGCCCGCCACGGCGACGACTCCTCCAGCGGGAGGTCGGGGACGATGGCGCCGGCCACCCCGGCATCGGCCAGGGCGCGGGCGAAGCGGCGGTGCCCGGCGCGGAACACGATGTTGTAATAGGTCATGACCGCCAGCGGCACCCCGACGTCGTGCCGGGCAAGCTCGCCGAGGATGGCACGCGGTGTGGTCCCCGCGGCCAGGGCGCGCACCGACGCCTGCTGGATGGTGGGCCCGTCGATCATCGGGTCGGAGAACGGAATCCCGATCTCGATGGCGTCCGCCCCGGCATCGGCCAGCGCGTGGACGACGTCGACCCAGTCGGGGGCCATGCCGCCGGTGACGTAGGGGACGAGGAGCTTGCGGCCCGCGGCGCGCCGGGCCCGCAGGTGGGCCTCCAGCGCCCCCGGCTCGGACGCCGAAGCGGCGCCGCTCACCGCAGCAGCTCGCGCACCTGGGCGACGTCCTTGTCGCCGCGCCCCGACAGCGTGAGCAGCACGGTGGCCCCGGCGGGGATCTCGGACCCCGCGGCGCGTGCCAGCCAGGCCAGCGCGTGGGCCGGTTCGAGGGCCGGGATGATCCCCTCGGTCTCCGAAAGGAGCCGGAAGGCGACGAGCACCTCCTCGTCGTCGGCCTGCACGTAGCGGGCGCGGCCGATGGCGCCGAGGTGCGCGTGCTCGGGGCCGATGCCCGGGTAGTCGAGCCCGGCGGAGATCGAGTGGGCCTCCAGCACCTGCCCGTCCTCGTCCTGGAGCAGATACGAGTGCATGCCGTGGACCACGCCGGGCACACCCCGGCCCATGGCCGAGCCGCCCGCCGCCTCCACCCCCACCAGCACGGCGTCGCTGTCGGCGAAGCCGGCGAAGGTCCCCGCCGCGTTCGACCCCCCGCCCACACACGCGACCACCCAGTCGGGGTCCTCGCCCAGCACGGCACGGCACTGGGCGCGCGCCTCGTCGCCCACCACCCGCTGGAGCTCGCGCACCATCCACGGGTAGGGATGGGGGCCCATCACCGACCCGAGGCAGTAATGGGTGTCCTCCACGGTGGCCACCCACTCGCGCATCGCCTCGTTCACCGCGTCCTTGAGGGTCCGGCTGCCGCTGTGCACCGGCCGGACGGTGGCCCCCAGCAGCTCCATGCGGAACACGTTCAGCGCCTGGCGCTCGGTGTCGAGCGCCCCCATGAACACGGTGCACTCCATGCCGAAGAGCGCGGCCGCTGTGGCCGTCGCCACCCCGTGCTGGCCCGCACCCGTCTCGGCGATGAGCCGCTGCTTGCCCATGCGCCGGGCCAGCAGCGCCTGGCCGATCACGTTGTTGAGCTTGTGCGAGCCCGTGTGCGCCAGGTCCTCACGCTTGAGCAGAACGCGCACACCCAGGCGCTCGGAGAGCCGGTGGCACTCGGTGACCGGGGTGGGCCGGCCGCCGTAGTCGCGCAGCGTCTCGGTCAGCTCGGTACGGAAGGCGGGATCGGCCCACGCCTCGGTGAAGGCCGCGTCGAGCTCCATGCACGCCGGCACGAGCGACTCGGGGACGAAGCGTCCGCCGAAGTCGCCGAAGCGCCCCGAGGCGTCGGGCTCCCCCATCACCGAGGCGCTCACCCGTCCTCCTGCCAGTCGTACGCCCCGTTGCCGGCCTCCGACAGGTCTGCATCGTCGACGGCGCCGTCGACGTCGACAGCACCGTCGCGCCCCGCGCCGAGGCCCGCGGCCTCGGCCGCCTGGCGCGCCGCGACGACGAAGGCGCGCAGCTTGCGCGGGTCCTTGCGTCCCGGTGAGGACTCGACCCCCGAGGACACGTCCACCCCGTAGGGGCGGAGGAAGGCGATGGCGTCGCCCACGTTGTCGGCGTCGAGCCCGCCGGAGACCACGAGACGATTGGGGTCGACTACGCCCTCGGCCAGGCGCCAGTCGAAGACCTGGCCCGAACCCGGCGACGGCGCGTCCACCAGGACCAGCCCGGCGCCGTAGTCGTTCACCCGCCGGATGCGCGGATCGCCGGCGGGGAACGCCTTGATGACCAACGGCACCCGCTCGGCGACCCAGCGGGCGTCCTCCGCCGTCTCGTCGCCGTGCAGCTGGGCGGCGCGCAGCCCGATGCCGTTGACGATCTCGGCCACGCGCGTGCGCGCCTCGTTGCGGAACACCCCGACGGTGAGCACGCCGTTGGGCCCCTGGGGCAGGCGCTCGAGGATCCGCTCCACGGCATGGGGCGAGACCTGGCGCGTCGAGGGCGCGAAGACGAACCCGAGCGCGTCGGCACCGAGGGCGACGGCCAGCAGCGCGTCGGCCTCGCTGGTGATCCCGCAGATCTTGACGAGCACGCTCAGCCTCCGCGCCGGGTGACCCGGTGGCCCACCAGCGCGTGCAGCGCCGCGGCACGCGCGGGCGCGGTGACGAGGGTCTCGCCCACCAAGATGGCGTCGAAGCCGGCCGCGGCCAGGCGGGCGGCGTCCTCGCCGCCGCGGATGCCGGACTCGGCCACCGCCACCACACCCGGGGGGATGGCCGCCCCCACCCGCTCGGCCCGGCCCGGGTCGACCTCGAAGGTGGTGAGGTCCCGCTGGTTCACCCCGACCAGGGTGGCCCCGACGGCGAGGGCGCGGGCCAGCTCGTTCTCGTCGTGCACCTCCACCAGCGCGTCGAGCGCCAGGCGCTCCGCCAGCGCCGCGAACCGGGCCAGCTCGTCGTCGTCGAGCGCGGCCACGATGAGGAGCACGGCATCCGCGCCCATGCAGCGCGCCTCGCACACGTCGAGCTCCGACACGGTGAAGTCCTTGCGCAGCACCGGCAGCGGGCACGCGGCCCGGGCCAGGGCCAGGTCGTCGGGGCGCGCCCCGAAGTACTCCTCGTCGGTGAGCACCGACAGGGCGCTGGCGCCGCCGGCGGCGTACTCCTGTGCCAGCCCGGCAGGGTCGAGCTCCGCGTCCAGTGCCCCTTTGGACGGCGAGCGGCGCTTGACCTCCGCGATCAGCGCCAGCGTCCCCCTCGCGCTGGCCGCGCCGAGGGCGGCGCGAAAGCCGCGCGGCGGGGGTGATGCCTCCGCCCGCGCCAGACGTTCACCCAGGTCAGCGGGGTCGTTGGCCCGCCGGGCCCGGTGCGCGGCGACGATGTCGTCGAGGTAGGTCGCCGGGGACACCCGCACGAGCCTACCGCCGCGCCCTTCCGCCGCCGCGTTCCCCGCGGCGCCGGGGCCGCGTGCCGGCCATGCCGCTGGGCCGCGTGCCGGCCATGCCGCTGGGCCGCGTGCCGGCCATGCCGCTGGGCCGCGTGCCGGCCATGGCAGGCTGGTGCGCGTGCCCGGAGACGGCGACACGATCGTCGTGATCGAGGACGACCACAACATCTCCGACCTGGTGGCCATGTACCTCCGGCGCGAGGGGTTCCGGGTCCTGCAGGCGGACGACGGCGAGCGGGGGCTGGCCTACCTGGACCGGGAGCCGGCGGTGCTGGCCATCGTCGACATCGGTCTGCCCGGCGAGCTCGACGGCTTCGACGTGTGCCGGCGGGTGCTCGGCCGGGGCGGGGTCCCCGTCATCATGCTCACCGCCCGCGACGACGAGCTCGACCGCGTCCTGGGGCTGGAGCTGGGGGCGGACGACTACGTGACCAAGCCCTTCTCGCCGCGCGAGCTGGTGGCGCGGGTGCGCGCCGTCCTGCGCCGGGTCCGGGGGTCGGCCAAGGCGGAGGCCGCGGTGGTCGAGCTGGGCGCCATCGTGGTCGACTCGAACCGGCGCGAGGTGCGCACCGGGGACCAGGTGGTACCCCTCACCACCCGGGAGTTCGACCTGCTGGCCTACCTTGCCGCCAACCGGGGGATCGTCCTCTCCCGCCGGCGCCTGCTCGACGGGGTGTGGGGCGAGGGTTGGTACGGCGACGAGCGGACGGTCGACGTCCACGTGCGCCAGCTGCGCAAGAAGCTCGGCGACGCCCTGACACTGGCGACGGTGTGGGGCGTCGGGTACCGGCTCGACTGAGCGGTCGCCGTGCGCCGCCGCCTGACCATCGCCATCCTGGCGGTCGTGGTGGGCTCCCTGCTCGTGGCCAGCGCGGGGAGCCTCTTCCTCGTGCGACGCGCCGCGGTGTCGACCGCCGAGTCCGAGATCACGGCCCAGGCCCAGACCATCGGGGCCGCCGTGTCGAACCACGACATCGGCCTGCAGCGCACGCTCAACGTCCTGCGGCGAGTGGGCGACTACGAGACCCTCGACGTGGTCGGCCTCAACGCGGACGGCACGTTCGCCACGCTCCCCTCCCCCGTCACGCCCGGTCTGGCCAACCCCGGCGCCCTCCAGAACGGCAACGCCGTGGTCGGCAACGTGCGCAACACCGTGTTCGCCCTAGTCCCGGTGGCCCTCGACGCCAGCCAGCGCACCCAGTTCGGCGTCGGTGCCCAGCAGGTGCCCGTCCTGGTGGTCACACGCCACATCACCAGCCCCGTCAACGGCCTCCCCTACTTCCTCCTCGTGGCCGCCGGGGCCGTGGCGGTGGCCGCCGCGGTGGCGGCGTTCCTGGCCCGGCGCATCAGCGCGCCGCTGGTGCGGGCGGTGGCCACCACCCGTCACATCGCCGAAGGTGACCTCCACGCGCGGGTGGACGTCCGGCACGAGGACTACCCCGAGCTGGTGGAGCTGGCACACGCCATCAACGCCATGGCCGAGAGCCTCGAGCGTGCCCGGGGGCTCGAACGGCAGTTCCTGCTCTCCGTGTCCCACGAGCTGCGCACCCCGCTGACCTCCATCCGCGGCTACGCCGATGCCCTCCACGAGGGCATGACCGACGACGTGGCCGGGGCGGTGGCGGTGATCGGCGCCGAGGCACGCCGGCTCGAGCGCATCGTCCAGGACCTCTTGGACCTGGCCCGGCTCGACGCCCGCCGCTTCTCGCTGCACCCCGAGCGGGTCGACTGCGCCGAGGTCGTGGCCGGGGTGGTCGAGGGCTTCCGGCCCGAGGCTGCGGGGCTGGGCATCGAGCTGGCGTCGGCCGTCGACACCGGTGCGGGCGCGGGCCTGTGGGTCGACGCCGATCCCGATCGCCTGGCCCAGATCGTCGCCAACCTGGTCGAGAACGCGCTCAAGTTCGCCGCCACCCGCATCGAGGTGGGCGCCATCCTCGTCGGCGCCACCCCGCCCGTGGTCACGCTGTGGGTGGCCGACGACGGGCCCGGCATCGCGCCCGGCGACCTGCCCCACATCTTCGAACGCCACTTCACCTCGGACCGGGTGTCGGCACGCAAGGTCGGTACCGGGCTCGGGCTCGCCATCGTGGCCGAGCTGGCGGCGGCCATGGGTGCGGGGGTGCGGGCCGACTCGCCGGTGGCGGGCGGGCGCGGCACGCGGATCGTGCTGTCGATTCGCGCCGCACCCGCACCCGCACCGGCACCGGCCGGCGGCGCGGTCCGCGACGCGGACCCCACCCCACGCCGGTGATCGTCGCCGGCGTCGTCGCCTTCGCCGTCGCCCTGGTGGCCACGCCCGTCGCCATGCATGTGGCCCGGCGCACCGGGATCGTCGACCGTCCCGGCCCCCTCAAGCCCCAGGCCGCACCGGTCCCCTACCTGGGCGGGGCAGCCGTTCTGGTCGCCGTCGCCGCGGCCGTGGGGGCGGCAGTGGCGCTGGGCATGTTCCCCCGCCGCAGTGGCCTGCTCCTCGCCTTCGTCGCCGCGACGGCCCTGGGGACGGCCGACGACCGCCTGCCGCTGCCCCCGTGGCTGCGGCTCGTCGGGCAGCTGGCGATCGGCGGCGGCATCGCCGCCGTCGTCCACCCGCGGCTCGCCGGGCCGGCGGCGCCGGCCGCGGTGGTCCTGGCCACGGTGGTGCTGGTCAACGGCGTGAACCTCATCGACGGGCTCGACGGCCTGGCCGCCGGCACGGTCGGCGTCGCCGCGGTGGGCTTCGCCATCCTGCTGGCCGGGCCGGGCCGGGCGTTGGGCGTCGTGGTCGCCCTGGCCGTGGCCGGGTTCCTCCCGTACAACCGGCCCCCTGCCCGCGTCTACCTGGGCGACGGCGGTTCGTACCTGCTCGGCACGAGCCTGGCCGCCATGCTCGCCCTGGCGTGGTCGCCCGGCACCGCGCGTGCGACCTCCGCCGCCGCGCTCTGCGTCGTCGTCGTGCCCGCCCTGGAGGTCGCGCTGGCCGTCGTCCGACGGCTGCGCTCCCGCGCGCCGCTGTCGGCGGGCGACCGTCGCCATCCCTACGACCTGCTCGTCGCGCGCGGCTGGCCGGCGGGCCGGGCCAGTGCCGGGTACGTCGTCGCCGAAGCCTCGACCGTGGCCGTGGCCGTGGTCGCGGCCCACGCGACGGCGGCGGTCGCCACCGTCGCCGTGGTCGTCGTGGCCGCGGTGCTGGTGGTCGTCGCCGTACGGCTCGGTGCGCTCGGACCGCCTGCTGCGACACCCGGCTGAGCCGATCCACGGCGCGGTGTGCGGTCGCGCTGCAACCTTTGCTCACTGCATCCTGTCATCCACGCGCAACCAAAGGGACATCCCGACGTAACACGAGGCACCAACCGCGTTAGCGTGACGGTCCGTTCCGTCGTGACACCGTGGGCCTGGGGGGTTCCGCGACGGTGCCGGGCAACGGGGCCCGATGCGCGGGGGTGCAGACGCTGTGGGGCATGCGGGGGGCATGACGAGGAATTCCAAGCACCGACGCGCGGCCGGCGCGCGGCGCGACGACAGTTGGCGGGTCATGGCATTCGCCCATGTCGACTACGACCATCCGGCGCGGCGTGCTCCAGCCGGCGGGGAGGATCCGGCGGAGTCGGCGACCCGGTGCATCGCCGAGTGCCTGCGCCCCGGTGACTGGATCTGCCCGGTCGGTGCGGGCCGCGTCGCCGTCTGCTTCGCCGAAGGAGCGACGCGCACGTCCACGCTCGCGCTCGGGGCGCGCCTCGCCACCGCCCTCGACGACCTCGCTGCCCGGTCGGAGAGGATCGGTCGCCACGTCACCGTCGGCATCGGCGACGCCCACCCGTACGCGTCGTCGGCGTGGCTGGCGCGCGCGGTGCTCTGGTCGACCCGTGGTGACGGCGTCGCGCGCCGCGACCGGCGCCGGCCCGAAGGAAACGCACCGTGCGTCGTCGTCTCCCACCTCCCCGAGGGGACCGACACGACCCGCCGGGCCGGGCGCGTCACCATCCGGCAGGTCGTCCGCATCCCCGAGCAGACGCGCTCGGGCGCCGACGTCGCCGTGGGGCGCGCAGAGGCGGACCCGCCCGCGTCCGACGGACACCGGCTCTCGGTGCTCGTCATCGGGCCGGAAGCGCCTGTGGCCGGAGGCCACAGCGAGGCCGTGGAGGGTGTGCTCGTGGTGACCGAGCGGCTGGGGATCGAGCCGGGTCTCGTCGCAACATCGGACCCGGCGGAAGCGGTCGCCCGGTACCACCGGGCCGGCGCCGACGTCGTGATCCTCCCCCTGCGAACGCCACGGCCCGTCCCGTGCGCACCCGCGGTGGCGGCGCCATGGGAGGACTGGGCACAGATGGTTCGCGCGCTGGTGGACGCCGGCGCCGACGTGGTCGCCGTGGGCGCCGGCGCGAGCGTCGCAGCCATCGCCTCGTGCGTCAGCGAGGGCGCGGTGGGCCTCGTCGACCTCTGGGAGCTCGCCGAACATCTCCAGTGGCTGCACGCGGCGGCCTCCTCGGGGGTTCCGGTTCGGTCGCGACGCGACCTCGCCGCCCCGATCCGGGCCAGGCGGGCGCGAGTCCCCGCCCGTCCGATCGACGCGTTGGCGTCCTTGACACAATGTGAGCAACGCGTCCTGTACCAGATGATGACGGGCGCATCCGCGTCGGGGATCGCAGCGACGCAGGTCGTCTCGGTGGCCACCGTGCGCTCCCACATCCGCGCCATCCTGCGCAAGCTCGGCGTCAGCTCCCAACTCGCGGCGGTTGCGCTGGCTAACGGGACACAAGCCGACACCCCCGAGGCCGCCACCTCGTAGGGTTCGGTCATGGACCGCTGGTGGCGAGCGTCGATGTCGACGCCGGTCCCGACCGCACTGCGACGCCTTGCCTACGCCGGCGCCTGCGCGCTCTTCGTCGCCATCCTCCTCGCCCACGGCGGTCCGAACCCGGCGGAGGTCGACGCCAAGGCGGTCACGGAGCCCACCACGGCACTCACCCATGTCGACCTGCGGGCCGCCGAGCGGGCGACCACGGTCCCCAACCCGCCGGGCTACCCCCTCCTCACGGCGCCCCTCGTCGCACTGGCGCGCCCCTGGGTCGGTTCGCCGACATGGTGCAGCGACAAGCCGCTGCCGGCCGTGCTGCAGAAGGCTCCGGGCGCTGCCTTCTTCGAAGCGATCATCGGCCCGTGCTCGGGCCCCGGCTCCACTGCGACCAGCCGGGCACGGCCCCACTGGTACC
>Ga0187780_10003103_pt1 | contig 12557 bp, 10 predicted proteins | sample 1015_Q2_SP10_20__FD_132429 | JGI IMG/M metagenome (GOLD analysis project Ga0187780, IMG submission 132429) | Tropical peat soil microbial communities from peatlands in Department of Meta, Colombia - 1015_Q2_SP10_20_MG | ecosystem: Environmental > Terrestrial > Soil > Wetlands > Peat | place...
CTTCAGCTGATCAAGTTCGGCGCGCGTAGCCGCCACCTCGCGCGCGTGACGCTCGTCGTCGACCGCGGTCTTGGTCGTGCGGTAAACGACTCCACCCAGGGCCTCCATTCGCGTGTCCACCGGGGTGACCCAGTCCTCGGCTATATCCGCGATCACAGCGCACTTGCCCGGCGTCAGAGCTTTCGACACATCGGATAGGAAGTCGGCATCTACGCCGGATACGTACACGTCGCCGATCAGGCCGGCTAATGTACCCGCAGTGGCCCCGACGCCTAAGCCAACCGGTCCTCCCAGGAGCCCAATCAAGCTCCCGACGGCCGTGCCCGTGAAAGTTCGGATCGGAAACTCGCCGTCCACGCGTTTGGTCGACACCGTGCCGTCCGCGCTCTTGGTGATCACCGCCGTCGCATAGATTCCGATGCTGTTCTCGCCATCCAGCGCAGTGAGGGCCCGAGCACCTTCGTAGGCCGTCTTCTCATCGTTAAACACAACCGCCAGCAGCTTGTCCATGTCATTGCTCCTTCCGACGCAGTGATAGTGCGGGTTCGCTCATGCTCGAGCCAGAGTGTGGGCACTCGGGACGTGACGCACCGCAGCGCCGAGCGCGATGAACCACGAGCCGTCGAAGATCAAGTCGATTCCGATGGCGAGGCCGATGAACCAGAGGCTTGCCTGTGGCAACTGGGTAATCAGCATCACGCCCAGGGCTACAGAGACGATTACGGAGAACACTGCCCAGCCCCACTGTGGGAACTGCAGCATGCCGGCGCCGACTGCACGGAAAATGCCGGTGACCACGAAGAATGAAGCAAGCAGCAGGGTCAGCCCGTATTCCCCCGCAATCGGGTAGCGAATCAACAGGTACCCGGTAAATCCCCGCAGCAGTGCGCTCAGGAAGTAGATAAAAAATCCACTCCACGTGCGCACACGAAACGCCTGGATGAGCGCGATGACAGCGCCCAGGATGAGGAGCCACCCGAACGCCAGCACACTGGCCAGGGTCGCCGTCATGTTACCGAGGATGCAGACAGCGCCCAGAACCACGAGCGCGATGCCCAGTGCCACAAACCAGCCCCACGATCGATGGACCTCATCGAGCCCGGCCGCGATTGACGCAGCGATCGAATTACTTCCTGCCATGGTTGTTACCTCTTTAGTTGCTATCAGCCACGGAGCCCGGCCGCCGCGGCTTCCACACCCGTCCTAGCCTGCGCACGAATACCGTCGACCTGAGCTGCCACCATCCGCATTCGCGCACCCGCGCCGAGGATTTTGCTCTGAGATGTCATGACGGCGGATCCCCTAGCCCTCCGGGACGTCGGAATCACTTCTTAGCGGGCTGCGGGGCGTATTCAAACTTCGGCAGCGCCTTGAGCGCATCCTTGGTCGCACCGGCTAGGACGAACTTCCCGTCCTGCAGCTTGATCTGGGACACCGGAATGGCGACATCGTGATGAGCAACGCCTAAGAAGCCACCGGCCCCGATGATCGCGTACGAGACTGCCTTGTCGGGGGCGATGATGATGTCGTCGACTGTCCCGATCTTTTCGCTCTTGTCGTTGAACACCGGCTTCCCAAGGACCTGTCGCTTGGCGCTCCAGCCGAACGTGACCTCGCGCAGCTCCGCCGCTGCGACGCCAATCAGCGTCGATCCAGCGACTTGCGCAGGTGCTGCGGGTGGCAGAAGCAGAAATGCTCCGATGAGCAGGGCGAGGCTGAAACGAGTCATTAGGCTCTCCTGAACTTCTTGTGGTTAGGCGGCGATCAAATAACAACGATGCAAGGACCGCGGTAGGGGCCGCCGTCTCCTCCCGCCTCCCGTGCCGCGAAAAAAACCGCGGTGGCACGATCATGAATGCACTCTCAGTTGATTGTTGACTTGGGTTACCCCTGGCGCCGACCAGGCAGTAGTCTCCGCAAGCTTGCGCTCGTGCCAGGAGTCGACATCACCAGCGAGAGTTACCGTCCCGCCGTCGGCCGTGACGGTGATGTGGTCCGCTTCTATCTGCGCATTCCGACTCAGCGCCGCTTTAATTTTCTCGTGAACCGCCGACGCCCCCACTGTCGGTTTGACCGTGATCTCGTTGGTGACGCCAATAACGCCGTGGAGCTTTCGGACGTCGAACTCAGCTTCATCTTTTTGGAATTTCCAACTCACCTCGCCTCGAAGAGTGATCCAGCCGTGCTCGACGAGGACTTTCACCGTACCTGGAACACTAATGTCCCACGTCAGCACCTGTGCAGCCCGTTTCGCGATGCTGGTGTCGTCGTACGGCTTGTCGGGCGGATAGTAGACCTTTAGCTGCTCGACGACCGCCTTGACGCCGGACACTCGGCTCGCCGCCTTTTCTGCGGCATCCTTCTCAGCGAAGGTGGCGACGGTCCCGGTGAGAGTTACAACGCCATCGCAGGCGGTAACGCGGATTTGGGAGTCGTTGACGCTCGGCTCCCAGTTGAGCTCGTCGGCAACAGCCTGCTGCAAATCCTTGTCTTTCATGGCTTTGATCCGGGGCCTTTCAAGACCACAGACTGCACTCTGAGCAGCCGTGCGTCCCCTTGGCGCGTGAAATTTTTGACCCGCTCATCAAGGCGCGTCCATTCGGTTTTCCACTTATTATGTCGGCAGAACGGCAACAAAATTCGCGGATTCTGCGGCGCAACAGTTGGCTCCAATAGCCTGCCGCCCGTTCACTGACCGCCCGATGCGCGACCAAAATAGAAGCCCTCGGGTCCACATCCCAAACTGAGCCTCGAGACAGCCTTTGCCGCGCATGTCCAATATTCGACGTTTGCTTACGCAGATCCGTCATTTTCTTGAACGCGCAACCAGTTGATTAACCGTCATTTAGCCGTAGCACTAGGTTAGTCCCGGACAGGCCGGACCTCGCGAAACACGCGTCGAGCCGGCCGCAGGGCCTGCAGGCGCCGTTCCGCCGCGCGCGTGGCGATCTCGCCGCTTTCCACTACGAACAGGGCCGCCGCGCGACCGCGAGATCGTCTAAATCTCCCCAGCAGATTCTGAATATTGCGCAATGCACTCAAATAGCGCCTGACCCCTTACGCGCATAGAGGCTGGCAAGGCAGTCTGAATCCTTATGCAGCCGCTTGGCAGCGATACCCTCGCTTCTTTAGCTAACGTGCCGGACGCGATTCCCGCCCGTTCGCACCTTGCGCGCACTGCGAAGTAGCCAAGTGCGACTGACTTCTGCGAGCTGCGCTTCGAGCACATTGTCCCAATCTGTCGATGAAGGTAAGGGACGAGAGGCGTGGGGCAGTTTCCGCAACTGGCCGGCTAAGGATAGTTCCGTATGGAATCGCGCGCGCGCGGGCGCCACGCTGGGCCGGTGTTCGGCGCCGCCAAACGCTATGAGCGCCTAACGTACATCTCCGTCTGGATGCGCCGCGCGAATTGAATCGGGGCGCCGTCTCTGAGCACGCGGAAACGGCAACCCGCGCTTGTGCGGGAGGTCAACGTCATCAACGCGAATACGTCGGTTGCTCAGGTCAGCCGCGGTCGTCCCGTTCTTTTGCCGTGTTAGACCTGGTCTTCCAAGGAATCTGCCATTGCCGACGTCCGTTCAATGTTTGCTCAACCGCATGCGCACTGCGATTGCTGTCGGAGGATTACCAGTTTCGATCCGTGAGCCTCCTGCGAGTCTTGATGCTTTTGTTTGAGTCGGAAAGAGTACACGTCTAGGAGTCTGGGTACTGGTGAGCGCATAGCCAGCGTCAGCCGGCCGTTCGGGTACCGCGTGCCGGTCGCTTACCGGCGTATTTGTAGAGGAGCATCTCATGAGCACGGACATCAACAAGGATCTCGACCGAGTTCGAGCATCTGCGCAAGCGCTGCATGCAACCATCAGTGATTCGGCGGCAAGGCGCGGTGGGGCGGTGAAGGCCGATGTCGAAGCCGTTCAGCAGAAGGCGAAGGCGGTGATGGAGTCTGCCAAGGCTTCGCTCGACGCACAGAACGAGGCTGCCAGAAAATATTTGAAAGCGGCGTTGACAAATCTCGAAGCGGTGCAGACGCACGCTGCTGAGGCCGCGAAGGCCTCCGGCCAGGCATTCCAAAAGTCGATCCGACAGACCCTCGCCGATGCGCGCGCGTCCGTTGAAAAGGTCACCGAAGCGGTTGCGGCCAAGCGCTCGGCTGAACATAGCAAGAGCCGCAAATAGGACATAGGAGAGTCTTATGATGCGCAATTACATGGCAGTGGTCTTTGACGACACCGGCGGGGCTTACAAGGGCCTGCACGCGCTGTGGCAACTTGACGCGGAGGGACTAGTGACAGTTCACGGAACTACGGTCGTGCATCGTGACGAGTGGGGGCAGTTTCAGGTCGATACCAAGGAGACGCACCCCGCTCTGGCTACCGCGGTGGGCGTCGGCGTAGGCGCGTTGCTGGGCGCCTTGGCGGGACCGGCGGGCGCGGCCGTTGGGGCGGCCGGCGGAGCTGCAATCGGTGCCGGCGCAGGTGGCGTTGTTGGCCTGACTACGGATCTGGTTCGTGCCGACACTCGCGATCAGGCGTCCGATGAAACAGCGTTCATTCTCCGCGCTGGCCAGTCCGCCGTCATTGCCGACGTTACCGAGGACTCAGCGCTGGCGATTGATTCGCGGATGCGAGAGCTCGGCGGAATTGTCCGGCGGCGCTCCTGGAGCACGCTGCAGGACGACGCGTGGTTCGACGACTATATTCCGAGCAGCTATCTGTACCCCTATGAGTACATCCCGCCGGAATATTCACTCTAGAATCAAGCGACATCGCCTCACGGCCCCTCGGTGTCGTGCTCGGCACCGAGGGAAGCGCCAACCGAGGCCGTGAATTGTTTGCGAGGATGTTGTGACCGTAGACAGTCTGTTGGCACGTGAACTGAAGTCGCTGCGTGAGGAACTGTCCGCTTCGCACCGGAAGCCACCCTCGCCGCCGGCAGATCGAAAATCTGCGCCCATGGCAACAACCGCGCGCGCCAGTCCGTTGCAAGAGGCCTGGACAGTAGTAGGTGTGATTGTGGCCGGGCTATTGATAGGCCGTCTGCTCGGAAGACGCTAGGAAATCGCTCATGATTAGCGAACTTGTTCGGGATCTTCACGTTCTTACCAGAGCCGACTCGTTAGTTGGCAGGGTCTGGCTCAGGTTCATTGTGCGCCAGTTCAGTCTCTTTATGCTTGCAGGCCTGATCGGATTATTCGGTCTCGCGATGACAAGCGTGGCGGTCTTCTACGCCTTGCAACCACATTTCGGACCCGTTGCGGCAGCCGCCATCATCGCAGTAGCCGATTTCGCTCTCGCCGGCATTGTAATTGTGGTAACCGAAAGATCCGAGCCCGGCGCCGCCATGGATCAGGCCTGCGCCGTTCGCAAGGAGGCAATTGAGTCCCTGCAGGCAGACGCGCACGATCTACAGCTCACCATCACCGCGCTCGCGCAGGACATTCGCGACGCCAAAGATTCGATCATAGAGTTCGTTCGAAATCCGCTGGACGCGGCCGTACACAAACTGCTCGTCCCGGCTGCGAAATCGATCATAGACGGCCTGCTATCGAAGAAAGATCCCGCCTGAGCTATATCCATAGCGCAGCTGCTTGGCCACATCGAGGAGGAGCGCCCAAGCACAAGACCAGCAGGCTGAGGAAGGCAGAATCGCAACGTTGCGCACTGACCCAAAACACGCTTCCCAACAGCTTGGGTCGGTAGGGAACATTCCGTACTGACGAACAATGGAAACGGCGATATGTTTTGCGAAAAGAGTATTGGGCGTAATCTGCATCGCGGGTGACATGATGGCAGCCAAGCTGAGCAGAAATTGGGGCGTGAGTTCGAAGAACTTGTGCCTAGTGCGATCGCGCTTTAACGTCACCGCGTGGTCGTTGCTGCTTTTTGCATGGGCAGCGATCACGGCCGCGCCCACCGCGCGCTCCGCGACGATCGCCGACTCGGAGTCGGAAAACCAGGCCACCGAGAAGGAACTCGGCGCGGCCGTTTATGAGAATGTTAAGTCTCAGCGCTCGGTCATCGAATCCTCTCCACTGTATGATGTTTTGATCCCGATCAGCACCGACATCGTGCGCGCAGCGCAGCCGCGTTATTACCTGCCGATCAAGGTGCTGCTGGTGCACAGCGCTCAGCCGAACGCCTTCGCGGCACCAGGCGGAAATATCTACGTCACCGACGAGTTGCTCTACTTCGTCAGGAACCGGGAGGAACTCGCGGGTACCTTATGCCACGAGGCGTCACACCTGATTCATCACGATTCTATGACGCTGATTGAGAAGCAGCTGCGCGTACTGCGGCGCGAAGTCGGCGCAGCGCTCTTGCTCGGTCCCACCGCGGCAAACGTGCTCGCGATTACATTGATCGGCAAGCTTCAGTCGCTTAGTTATTCACGGGAAGTGGAATCTCGCGCCGACCTGACGGGCGCTGATGTCTGTGCGGCTGCCGGGTACAACCCATGGGGACTCGTGTGGCTCTTCGGGGCTTTCGAGGACGCCAAGGAGGGACAGCGACCGGAGTTTCTCTCGGATCACCCTGATAACCAGACCCGCATTGATGCTCTCATGCAGCATTTCGAGTCTGATCGCGGGCGGTTCGGTCGGTTCAACTCCGAACAGAGCTCGGCCTCACCGATTTCGGTTCCCCAGAAGGCGCCGGAGGTTTTCCTCCGCTGAAAACCTTCGCCGATGGCAATCTACTGCGAGGGCTCGCTGTCCACGATGAGCACGACATTTGGTTTCTCGGGGCCTTAGGTTCCTGACCGTATCGAGATTCACTCTTCAAGTCTTGCGGATTCACTCCCAATCGCGCCTTAACTCGTCACTGGCCACGGCGCGGGCACTCATGCCCTCCTCACCAATGCCGATCTGTTGGGCGCCGTAAGCGTGATGGCACTGTGCCTTCTCTTGCTCTGCGGCGGCGCACCGGCCCCTCAGAATTAACCGGGTGTGGGGCTCGATCTCGCCTGAGCTACGAGAGCACAACCTCGCGTGGCCCCTAGTTCCTTGCGTCCGTGCTCGGGCATCTGCGGACCGAGAGCCGTGCGTAGTTCCCCCGATATAGAGGCCAAGGGAGTTGCAGTATCGTTTTTTTCGATAAGGAGGAGAGCCACCTGGCCAAAGGAGTGTCTAATGGCTACGAGCGAACCCAAACTACTTAATGTTCTCGTTGGAGTTTACGGCAACGTCGCCGACGCCAAATCTGACTACGCAGCGTTGCGCGATCTCTATCAGAAACTCGGCGCGTCAGATGACTTCGACGCTGCTGTGGTGAGTAAGAGCCCCGAAGGCAAGGTCAAGATCGAAAAGACCTATGAGGCAGGCACTGTGCATGATGCTCTCAAAGGTATGGGTTTTGGCCTGGCGGCCGGACTTATCGCCGCGATCTTCCCAAGCATTGGCATCGCCGTTGCCCTGCTTGCTGGTGGAGTCGGGGGTACAGCGATCGGTGCTATCGTCGGTCACGTCCAGACCGGGATGCGACGTGAGGACCTCAAGAAAGTCGGCGACGCGCTGGACGACGCGGAGTCTGGCCTGGTCGTCGTCTATGAGGCCAATCTCGCCGATCAGGTGAAAAAGAACATCAAAGCCCTTCGTCAGGTCGTCTCCAAGCTTGCGGATCTCACTGCCGACGATATCGAGAAGCAGATCCGCCAGTCGCGTGCAGCCGCATAGCTCTCGGCAGCCCAGTTGAAAACTCCCCCGGGCGCGTTACCTCGCGCTCGGGGCGGAGCGCGTAAAGCTCGCACTAGGAGAAACATCAGACTTTCCGCCGCGAGCAGCGGGACTGCTGCTGGTGGGACAAAACCGCGAAGTCATGCCCATGCTGACGGTCAAGGCCACGCGATCAAACTGCCTAAGCGAATCCTTCGGTGCAAGTCGCGCTGGGCACGCGAAGCCACCCAGGTTTCCCCCGCTAAGCAGAGTTGATTTCCCGAACGGCTCCGCACCTCGTGTCGATCCTACCGAGGAAGCGCCAGGCCCTCCTCTGCCCGATCCGGCCCGTGGCGTAAAGGCACGTACAATACCGAGGGCCTTCCCGTTCCCGCCTGCGGATAGAGGTCCATTATCTCGTACACGGTTTTCGGCATGTCGGTTGAGACCGGGATTCCGAGGTCGCGGGCGCCCTGGACGGTGATCGGGTAATCGTGAGTCCACCGCCCTTCGCTCAGTGTGTTCGCTAGCTCCTGCGCTTTGTCCTTGGAATAGTGCTTCGAAAGCAAGTCGCCCAGGTAGCTGCTCACCTGTGCCCGAGCTTTCTTGGCAATGTCGATGACGATCAGCGCTAGATCGGTCGCCTGCTCGGGCTTCTTATAGTCGAGAATCTTCACGATGGAGGCAGCCGGCAACTGGCCGAGCTGCGGATCGACCGGCCCGAGCACCGCATTGGGGTCCATGACAATCTCGTCCGCCGCCAGTGCGATGAGGGTGCCGCCGCTCATGGCATAGTGAGGCACGAACACTGTCACTTTCCCCTTATGCGCGGCGAGCGCCGTCGCAATCTGCTCTGCCGCTAACACCAACCCGCCGGGGGTATGCAGAATGACATCGATCGGCTGATCTGCCGGCGTCAAGCGGATCGCTCGCAGCACCGCTTCCGAGTCCTCGATGCTGATGTAGCTCGAGACCGGTATTCCGAGGAACCCCAGCGTATCCTGGCGGTGAATCAACCCGATGACCCGTGATTTTCGCTCATCCTGGAAGCGCTGCAGCAGATGCGTCCGCGCGGCGTTGGTCCGGTACAGTTGAATGACTGGAGATAGAAAGACCACGAGCAGGATCAGCCAGAACACGATTCGGGACGTATTGGAAACGCTCTCGAACCAATTGGTCTTGACCGTTGAATGGCCCGAGCCTGATGCCGCGGGTGACATATGAATTGCCCTTCTAGGTGTTGATGATTGTCTGCGTCGATAGTATTTGGACCGATTGGGTGCACTCAAACCAGCGCCCGGCCGCCTGCCTCTCTCATTGCTTCACATCATGCAGTGCCCGAAACGCCTGCACGATGCTGCGCAATTCGTGATACCCCCTGAACACGGCGGGCGGCGACCGCTCGATCCCGAGCAGCGAGTACACGGCCATCATCGCCGAGCGAACGGAATATTCGACCGTGAACACGACGTCATCCGGCAGTTCGCAGAACTGCCCGACCACGGCAAAGTTGGCATAACCGGCAGGACGGACAGCGGGCCGATCGCCGGGGGCCCGCGTCAGGAACTGGCTCGTAATGAAGGGCATCATGCACGGCAGGCAGATCGTTCGAGCGATGATCGCATCCCTTCGATCGGTCAGCCCAAGGTGCGCCAAGCACTCGACCATGATTTCGCGGCCTGTGCACTCGCCTATGGGCTTCTTCACAAAGTTGCCGGGTGTCTCCATCCCCAGGGCGTACCCCCAAAAGACCTGCACATCTTCGGGCTGACCGATGAAATGCGGTTGATGCGGCACCACGACCGACATTAGCCAGTTGGAGTCACAGAGGGTGACCAGGCCGCCTTCGCCCGGCACGTTGCCGGTAATATCGCGGAGGTGGTGCAAGAGCTCGGGCGTTCGCTGGGTCACGGTGAACGACAGCCATTTGGATTCGCCTACTCGCTCCGAGAAACGCCGCGGTCGGCCGAGCTCGGGCCGCCCCTCGGCAATCCTCTCCCACAGTGGCCACGTTCCGCCCGTCTGCTTCTCATTCAAGCGCGGCGAAGTATCCATCGAGCCGACTGCAGAGCCCTCCGTCATCGACCCGAGCGTCGCAATTACGAAATCGCCGGCACTGAGCCCGATGCGATCTGACTTGCCCTGCCGCGCGATGCGCAGCGCGGTCGCGTACTGCCGTCCGTCACGCTCGGCGAACTCGATATCATCGACGCTCGTGCGAAGGCTGAATTGAACGTTGCGCGCCTCGAGCCACGCGCGGAGCGGCCGCACGAGAGAATCGTACTGGTTGTAGACCGTCCGCATGATGCCCTTGAGCCGGTTGAAGCCTTGCACCATGTGGACGAAACGGATTAGATAGCGCCTGAGCTCCGCCGCACTGTGCCAAGTCTGGAACGCAAACGTCGTCGCCCACATGAACCAGAAATTCGTCCGGAAGAATGCCGCATCGAAGTGATCCGAGATCCGGCTGTCGCCGAGCGCGCTCTCTGGCGTCAGGATCAGCCGCTCGATCATCAGGGTCTGCTTCTCCGTCAAGCCGAACTCCGGTGCGACGACGCGCCGCCCGTTGCGAATGAGTCGCGCCTTCGAGCCCGTCTTGATGATCTCGTTCCACTCAAAGATCTCCTGGGTCACGGTCTGACGCATGTCGAGCGTCGGTATCGAGGAAAACAGGTCATAGGTGCAAAGATATTTCGCTTCGAACATCCGGCCCCCACGGACGAGATATCCGACCTCGGGGCCTCCGGAGCCGTCGAGTGCACCACCCAGCAGATCGAGCTGCTCGTAAATAGTGATGTTCTTGCCGAGCATGTCGCCGTCTCGGATCAGGACGGCGGCGGCGGCCAGCGAAGCAATTCCGCCCCCGACGAGGTGGGCATGCACCGAGGAACGATCGGGGTCTTCCATCAAAGCTCTCTACGGGTCGCCCTGGCGAGCAACCTCCCTAATACCTGACCCCGCGCGTCGCGGCCATGCGTAAATTCGCCTATAGCGTCAGAAATCTCCCTTGAGGCTGCGGCTCTTTCGGGCACGAGTAAACGGCCCTATAGGCATCTGTGGATGCGGTCGAGCTAGATCCTCCCACGAAGGCGCCGCCCAAGACGATCAGCTTCCCGGTTACGTGTCTGGTACTTGGGCGTCAACGGCTCACCGCCTCCAGCGAGGCACTCTCAACCTGTCGCAACAGCAGCTTCTTGGCCAACTGCACCAAGACCAGGTACACGAGCGTGGCCACCGCCACGAAAAGGTAGAAGGTCCCGCTCAACGGAACAAACCCGAGCGGCCTGGCGAGCCCAGTGAACGGCAGCAGCGCACCGACGGCGACGACGAGCAGCGTGGTGATCAGCAGCGGCCAGCTGGGTCTACTTTCAAACGGATTGCCCATCGTGCGGATGACATAGATCACCAGCGTTTGCGTCGCCAAAGACTCTACGAACCAGCCCGTATGGAAAAACCGTTCACCGGCATTGAAGAAGTGCAGCAGCACGTAGAACGTCAGGAAGTCGAAGACGGAGCTGATCGGACCGATATACAGCATGAACTTGCGGATCAGTCCGATATCCCACAGCCGGGGCTTTCTGACATAGCCCTCATCGACATTGTCGGTCGGAATCGTGATCTGCGAGACGTCATAGAGGAAATTGTTCAGCAGGATCTGCGTCGGCAGCATCGGCAGAAAGGGCAGGAATGTCGAGGCCCCAGCCATGCTGAACATGTTGCCGAAGTTCGAGCTGGTCCCCATGAGTAAGTACTTCATGACGTTGCCGAAGGCTTTGCGTCCCTCAAGGATGCCACTCGTCAGCACCGCGAGGCCCGGCTCGAGCAGGACGATGTCGGCCGCCTCGCGTGCCACATCGACAGCAGAGGCCACCGAAATGCCGACATCTGCGGCGTGGAGCGACGGCGCATCGTTGATCCCATCGCCCATGAAACCGACCACATGCCCACGGTGCTTGAGCGCCATCAATATGCGGTTTTTCTGCGCAGGAGAGGCGCGCGCAAACACCGTGGTCTCCTCCGCGACCGCCTGCAGCGCGGGATCGGTCATCTTCTCGATCTCCTCGCCAAGCACGATCTTGCCGGGATCCAGCCCTACCTGCGTGCATACCTGCATGGTGACGAGATCACTGTCGCCGGTAATGAGCTTCACGTGGACACCCGACTCGCGTAGTCCGGCGAGTGCGGTGGCGGCGTCCGGCAGCGGCTTGTCGGCAAACGTGACGAAGCCAGCGAGGATGAGGTCGCGTTCATCGGCGGCGGAGTAGTTGGCGCGGGGCTCGACCATCCGGTAGGCCACCGCCAGAACTCGCAGTCCCTTGCGGCTCAACTCCTCGAAGGTTGCCTGGCAGCGCGCGCGCAGACCATTATCAAGCGGGTCGACCTTCCCCGCCCGCTCAACCTCAACGGTATTTTCAAGCACCCCCTCGGGCGCTCCCTTCGTGATAAGCAGCCGGTGCGATTCGTGCTCGACCACCACGGAAAGGCGGCGACGTTCGAAGTCGTAGGGAATCTCATCGCACTTGCGGTAGCCGATTTCCTCGTCTGTCTGCGGTGTGCCGAGGATGGCATCGTCGAAGGGGCTGCGAATCCCGGTCTGGTTCTTGCTGTTGAGCCTCGCCAGAGTCGCCACCCGCGTGGAGGGCTCATCCCAGGCGTCAAGACATTGATCGAGGGTCATGCTGCCGGTGGTAAGGGTGCCGGTCTTATCGCTGCAGAGGACATCGATGCTGCCGAAGTTCTGGATCGCCGCGAGATGCTTCACGATCACTTTCTTGCGTGCCATAGCGCGCGCGCCGTTCGCGAGCGTGACCGAGACGATCATGGGCAGGAATTCTGGTGTCAGGCCCACCGCTAGAGCCACCGCAAAGAGCAGCGACTGGATAGGGTCCCGGTGCTTGAGCGCCGCGAC
>Ga0187780_10003105_pt1 | contig 12553 bp, 9 predicted proteins | sample 1015_Q2_SP10_20__FD_132429 | JGI IMG/M metagenome (GOLD analysis project Ga0187780, IMG submission 132429) | Tropical peat soil microbial communities from peatlands in Department of Meta, Colombia - 1015_Q2_SP10_20_MG | ecosystem: Environmental > Terrestrial > Soil > Wetlands > Peat | place...
ATAAAGTTGAACCGGCCGTGCATCGAGCCAGCGCGACAGGAAGAAGAGTGCGATGCCGCCCCCGCCGCAAAGAGCGGCAGCGCGAGCTGGATTCTGGGTCGCCCAGTCGCTGAACAGCAGCAAACCGACCGCAAGTCCGGCGAACGCGAGAGCCGTCCACGGAAAGATCGGGAAGAGCCACGGCTGCGGCGCATTGAAGGTATGCACGCCGTTGACGTAGGACTCGAGATACCAGGGCAACCAGCGTGGCCGCCACGTAGTCCAGAGCGGCGGTGTGGCCAGTGCGATACACAGAGCGACCGCCGCCGCCAGAACGGCGTTGGCCGCCCGAGCCTGCGCGGCGCGGCAGACAATGCCCATCAAAATGAGCGAAAGGCCGATGATGTTGAGGACGTCCACGCGAAGCAGGTCGGTCCACGGTGACCAAGGCCATCCCAGCGCGAATTCCTGAACGCGGAAAAGCAAGCCGAGCCCAAAGATCTGCGCACCGCGACGAATTACGGTCGCCGCGACTTGGCTGGGCACGGCGCCTTTGCGCCGCATCCGATCTGTGACCAGCGCACAGGAAACACCGGCGAGAAACAAGAACAGCGGCGCAGGCAGCGTGCCACCGAGCTGCGACCAGCGAATGAAGGATGTTTGGCGGGCCGCGCCGCCGAGCCAAGAATCGTAGCAGTGCGTTTGGAACATCAGCAGGCACGCCAGCCCGCGCATCCAGTCGATGTACGCCAGACGTTGTTTGCCGGATTCGGCCATGCGGTCGGTGGACCACAGAATCGCCGAGGCAAAACCTCAAATCAAGTTCTTATCGGCGCAGATGTGTTGTCCGCTAGAATCACATTCGATGCCAGCGGATTCCAGGGCGTGGAGGATGGGTCTCCCAGTCGCCGTCGCGCTGTGGGCTGCCCTCGTTCTGCTCGCGGGGTTTTTGGGAAGCTGGCTCGGATTCGGAGGACCGCGATTTGCCTTCGCGCTGGGAGTCGCGGCGTTGCTGTTGGCGTTCGAGCTTTTTTTCGCTGCGCCCGGCGTTCTGGAATTCGTTCAGAAGTCGCTCGGCGGACGCGGCGTGCTCCTTGCTCCGCTGGTGCCGCTGTCTGCAGTTCTCATCTATTCATTCGCTGTCACCGGCAACCAGAGATTGGCGGTCGCGGGCGCGGCATACGCCGTAGTTCCCTCTTTGCTTCTTGCCAGCAGCGCCGGCAAATCACCCGGCACCTGGGAAGACTATGCTGCAGCCGTGGTGCTGTGGATTCCCGTTCAGTTCCACTGGATGTACCGGCTCTTCCCTTTTCCCGCCCCACTGACGCATACGCTCTCGATTCTTATGGCACTCGGTACGGGAGTGGCGGCGTTCGTCGTGGTGCGGCGGCTCGAAGGGATCGGCTACGCGGTGGAATGGCGGCGCGGCTTCGCATGGAATTTCGGATTCCATTTCTTGGTGTATGCGGCGATCGCAAGCTTCCTGGGACTGAAGATCGGGTTCTTGACGTTCGCTCCATCACTCAAGCGCGGACCGTCGTTGCCCGTCACGGTGCTCGGCATCCTGTTCTTCACGGCTTGGCCCGAGGAATTTCTATTTCGCGGCATTTTGCAGAATCTGTTTTCGAGAACGTTCAGGAACGAATGGGCGGGACTCGCAGTTGCATCAGCGATCTTCGGACTCTCGCACATCCTCCACGCGCCGTATCCGAACTGGAAGTACGTGCTGATGGCTACGATTGCGGGATGTTTCTATGGCCGCGCGTGGATGAAGACGCGCTCGCTCGTACCGGGAGTGCTCGTGCACGCCGCCGTCGATATTTCCTGGCATATTCTGTTTCGATAGTGCGGAGGCAGAAGGAAACTGCTTGGTCTCAGAATCTTTGTGAATGTCTGATGCTGGTGGACAGACTTCGAGGATACTAAAACAATTCTAGTTCCGAGCAGATCGATGGCGCAAGCTCATTTCTTTCAGTGAAAAATGGGCCGAGGCAAAACAGGCTGTCAGCGAACGACACCCGAGAGCGGGCTTGAAGCCGTGGCGTAGAGTTTCTTTTCGATGCGGCCGGCGAGAAATGCTTTGCGTCCGGCTTCAACGGCAGCGTGCATCGCCTCCGCCATCAGCACCGCGTCCTGCGCACCCGCGATTGCTGTGTTCATCAGGACGCCGTCGGCCCCCAATTCCATCGCGATTGTCGCATCAGACGCCGTGCCGACGCCTGCATCCACAATCAGCGGCACTTCGGTGATGCGCTCGCGCAGAATGCGCAGATTTGCCAGATTCTGAATGCCCATGCCAGAGCCGATGGGCGCGCCGAGCGGCATCACGGCAGACGCACCCGCGTCGATCAGTTTGCGAGCGACGACGAGGTCGTCATTCGTGTAAGGCAGTACGATGAAGCCTTCCTTCACAAGCGTCTTGGTTGCGCGAATCAGCTCTTCTGTGTCGGGAAACAAAGTCTTTTCGTCACCGATGACCTCGAGCTTGACCCATTCCGAAAGCCCGACCTCGCGCGCCAACCGCGCCGTCCGGATGGCCTCGTCTGCCGTGTAGCATGCGGCCGTGTTCGGCAAAATAAAAATTTTCTGGCGGTCGATGTAATCGAGCAGTGATTCTTTCGTGCGGTCGATCAGATTCACACGGCGAATGGCCACCGTCACCATGTCTGCACCCGACGCCGCTTGCGCGCGGGCCATTTCCTGGAAGCTGCGGTATTTTCCCGTGCCGACGATCAGGCGCGAACGGAACGCGCGGCCTGCGATTACCAGTTGATCTGTCATCAAGCCCTCTCTACATCCATTGTAACGCGCGAGAAGCCTTTTGGAATTCGTGCCTGGTGGCTCAGGATTCCTACCCGATCCGCTGGGGGCGCGGTTCTTCGACGTCAGCGTACAGCTTGTCGATCACGTCCGCGTACCGCTGCTCGATCACGCGCCGTTTCATCTTGAGCGTATAGGTCAGCTCGCCGTTCTTGTAGGAAAACTCCTGCTCCAGCAACGCGAAACGCTTCGGCTTTTCGTATTGCGCGAGAGAGGTTGTCAGCCGCTCGATCTCGTGTGACAGCAAGTCTCGCACCCAAGGATGGGCGACCATTTGCGAAGGCGTCGGAAGTTCGCGCCCGGCCTTTCGGGCTGCCGCCTCGATCGTCGTGAAATTGGGAACGATCAGAACTGAGACAAACTTTCGCCTGTCGCCCACCACCATGGCGTTGGAGATGAATGGCGAGGTTTTCAACGAATTCTCAATCGGCGCAGGAGCGACGAATTTTCCGCCCGCCGTCTTCAGCAACTCTTTCTTGCGATCGGTGATGATGAGGTAGCCATCCTCGTCGAGACGGCCGATATCGCCGGTGCAGAACCATCCATCCGGCGTGAAGACCTCGCGCGTTTGATCGGGTTTGCGGTAGTAGCCCTGCATCACGCACGAGCCCTTGACGAGGATTTCGCCGTCGTCGGCGATCCGCACCTGCACGCCGGCAATTGGACGGCCCACCGTGCCGACTTTATTCGCCTTGGGAGAATTGAACGTGACGACAGGCGATGTCTCCGTCAGCCCATAGCCCTGGTAAACCGGCAAGCCAACCGACCAGAAAAATTCGGCGAGCTCTGGAGCGAGAGGTGCGCCGCCCGAGCTAAACGTGCGAATCCTTCCTCCCACTCCCGCGCGAATCTTCGAGTACACAATGCGGTCCACCAAACGCCATCGAAGCTTCAGGCCAAGCGCAACCTCTTTGCCGTACGCTCTCCACGGTACGGCCTCCTCGGCAATCCGAATCGCGGCGTCAAAGACCTTTCGCTTGAGGCCGGTCTCGCGGTGTCCCTTCTCGATGATGTTGGCGTAGATTTTTTCGTAGAAGCGCGGCACCGCGGCCATTGTTGTGGGCCTGACTTCCAGCAGCGCCTGCGCCACCGTCTCCATCTGCTCTACGTATGCGATGGGGACCCCGCGGAACAGGTAGCCATAGTCAATCGTGCGCTCGTAGACGTGAGCGAGCGGCAGAAGCGAGAGCGCCAAGTCCGACGGTATCATTTCAAAGTCGCCACTGAATCCGAACGCGTTCGACGTGAGATTCGCGTGATTCAGCATCACGCCCTTTGGCTCTCCAGTCGTGCCGGACGTATAGATGATCGTTGCAAGCTGCTCTGGCGTCACTTTCGCGGCTTGCTGACGATACGCGGTGATTTCGCCATCGCCGGCATTTGCGATCAGCGATTCGTAGCGGAGAACCTCTGCGCGCAAATCCTCTGGCGGAGCGGCGGAAATTAGGTGCTCCAGATTCGGGAGATCCTTGCGGCACTCGTGAACCTTGCGTGCCTGCTCCTCCCCTGCCGTAAATACGATACGCGCGCCGGAGTCGCTCAGGATGTAAGTAAGGCGATCTGCCGATTCGTGAAAATAGACCGGAACAACGACGCCTCCCAGACCCTGAATCGCAAGGTCGGCCACATGCCACTCCGGACAGTTCGGAGCGAACAAACCCACACGGTCATCGGGCCGAATGCCGAGTTCGCCAAGCGCCTTCGCCAGTCCTGCAATTCGCCGCAGCATCTCTTTGGCTGAAGTCGACTGCCATCCGGCAGCCGTGCGATAGATCTGCGCACGCGGATTCGCGTGACGGTCCACCGCGTCGAGAAAGCATTTCGGAACGGAAAGGCTATCGGTCGCCATTGACGCCACTCTAGCCCAACAGTTGCGCTGCGTCTATCAGAGCGTGTGAAACCATAGCAGCAATACGATAAGATGCAGCCAGAGGTACGCCCGTGGCCAAGCTCGTCGTCGACGAAGCGACCGGCTATCAACCCGTGCGGGCTCCGCGCGGCGCCGCGATCTCGTGCAAAAGCTGGCAGCAAGAAGGCGCGCTGCGGATGCTGATGAACAACCTCGATCCCGAGGTTGCCGAAAAGCCGGAAGAGCTGATCATCTACGGCGGGCGCGGCAAAGCGGCGCGCAACTGGAAGTGCTTTCACGCCATCGTAGCTTCGCTTCGCGCCCTCGAAAATGACGAGACGCTGCTTGTGCAATCGGGCAAGCCGGTGGGCATCTTTCGCACGCATTCCTACGCCCCGCGCGTGCTGATTGCGAACTCCAATCTCGTCGGCCACTGGAGCGACTGGACGCATTTCGACGAACTCGATCGCGCGGGCCTGATGATGTACGGGCAGATGACGGCGGGAAGCTGGATTTACATCGGGACGCAGGGAATCCTGCAAGGCACCTACGAAACCTTCGCCGCGGCAGGCCGCAAACATTTCGGCGGCGATCTCGCCGGCAAACTCATCGCCAGCGGCGGCATGGGCGGAATGGGCGGAGCGCAGCCGCTGGCCGCGACACTGAACGGCGCGGCGTTTCTCGGAATCGACGTCGATCCCGAGCGCATCAAGCGGCGCGTCAAGACCGGGTACTGCGATGTGATGGTCAACGATCTCGACGAGGCGCTGCGCATCTTGAAAAACGCTGTGCGCAAGCGAGAAGCGACTTCGGTTGGTCTCGTGGGCAATTGCGCCGATGTGGTTCCCGAGCTCGCGCGCCGCGGCGTTGTGCCCGATGTTCTTACCGATCAAACGAGCGCGCACGATCCGGTCGGCGGCTACATCCCGCAGGGCCTCGATGTGGCGCAAGCCGCAGAGCTTCGCAAGGCCGATCCCGTGACGTATCGCAAGCGCGCGCTGGAATCGATTGGCAAGCACGTCGAAGGAATGCTGGCGCTCCAGAAGCTCGGATCCGTAACGTTCGATTACGGCAACAACATTCGCACCTTCGCTTACGAACAAGGCGTGAAAAACGCCTACGACTTTCCAGGTTTCGTACCGGCCTTTATTCGACCGCTATTTTGCGAAGGCCGCGGGCCGTTCCGCTGGGCCGCGCTTTCGGGTGAAGCCTCGGACATCCACCGAACTGACAAACTTGTGTTGGAAATGTTCCCGCACAACGACATCCTCTGCCGGTGGATCGCGCTGGCGCAAAAGCGCGTGCGATTTCAGGGCCTGCCCGCGCGCATCTGCTGGCTCGGATATGGCGAGCGCGAAAAGTTCGGCTTGGCTCTCAATGACCTGGTGGCGCGCGGCGAGCTGAAAGCCCCTATCGTGATTGGCCGCGACCACCTCGACTGCGGCTCCGTGGCGTCTCCCTATCGAGAAACCGAAGGCATGCGCGACGGATCGGACGCCGTGGCGGATTGGCCGTTGCTCAATGCCCTGCTCAACACAGCGAGCGGCGCAAGCTGGGTATCCATTCACAACGGCGGCGGAGTCGGAATCGGCTACTCGTTGCATGCTGGGCAAGTTCTGGTGGCTGATGGAACCAAGGAGATGGCACCGCGCATCGAGCGCGTCCTCACCAACGATCCCGGCATCGGTGTTGCGCGCCATGTCGACGCCGGCTACCCCGAGGCCATCGATTTCGCCCGCAAAGCAGACGTGAAGATTCCAATGGCCTGAGGCGAGGGCCCGGCATAGCCATTTGGCTTTTCCCGCGTTAGTATCGACTTCCCTGCCGTGCCCGATTTACTGATTACTGGCTGCTCGCAGTTGCTAACACTGCGCGGCCCTGTGCCGCGCCGCGGACGTGCGCTGCGCGATCTCGGCATTATTCGCGACGGCGCTCTGCTGGTTCGCAACGACCGGATCGTCGCGGTGGGCTCGCGCCTCAGGGTGGAGCGCCTGCGAGAAGCGCGCCGCGCCGAGAAGTTGGACCTCGCGGGCCGCGTGGTCTCGCCCGGCTTCGTCGATTCTCATACGCACCTGGTTTTTCCGGCGAGTCGCGCCGACGATTACGAGCAACGCATCTCGGGGAAGACCTACGAGCAGATCGCGCGCGCTGGTGGGGGAATTCGAGCAACCGTTGCGGCGTTGCGCCAAGCATCGGCGAAAACCCTTTCCGAACGTGCTGCTGTCCACCTCGGAGAATTTGCGGCGCATGGCACGACAACGGTCGAGGCCAAAACCGGATACGGTCTCGACTGGAAGAGCGAGCTGAAGATTCTGACGGTTCTGCAGCAGCTGCACCAGGACCAGCCGCTCGATATCGTAACGACATTCCTGGGCGCGCACGTCGTCCCTTCCGAATTTCGCGAGCGTCCGGAAGCGTTTGTTGACCTCCTGGTGAAAGGCTGGATTCCAGCTGTCGCAACCGCTGGGCTCGCCGAGTTTTGCGACGTCTTCTGCGATCGCGACGCCTTCACCTTCGCGCAAGCACGCCGAATTCTTGCGGCGGGGCGTGCCTGCGGGCTTGTGCCGCGCATCCATGCCGAACAACTAAGCCAGACGGGCGCAGCGCGCCTCGCAATCGAGCTGCAGGCCGCCAGCGCCGACCACCTCGACAAGGTCGAGCGCAGCGACATTCCCGCGCTCTCCGCCTCGAATGTCGTTTGTACTCTGTTGCCGGGCTGCTCTTTTCATCTTGGCGCATCGCGCTACGCCCCCGCACGTGCATTGATCGACGCCGGTGCGATTGTCGCACTGGCCACCGATTTCAATCCGGGCACGAGCCCCACGGTCAGCATGCCTATGATCCTTTCTCTCGCCTGCGCGCAAATGCGCATGACTCCTGCCGAGGCCATCGCGGCCGCTACGATCAATCCGGCCTATTCGCTGCGCCAGCACGCGCGGGTCGGCTCGCTCGAAGTTGGCAAGTATGCGGACCTCGCGGCCTTCGACGTGGCCGACTATCGCGAAATCCCGTACTATTTTGGAGTGAACCTCTGCAGCATGACCATGAAGCGCGGCGCGGTCATCCAATCCCGCAAGCTCTAACCCATGCGACGCCTCGTCGAGTGCGTTCCGAATTTCTCCGATGGGCGCGATCCGGCAAAGCTCGACGCAATCCTGGCCGCGATCGGCACGGTTCCGGGCGCGTACGTGCTCGATCGCACGAGCGACGCGGACCATAACCGCAGCGTCATCACGATGGCAGGCGAACCGGACGCCGTGCGCGAAGCAGCCGTGCGCGCCGCCGGCAAGGCCGCCGAGTTGATCGACTTGACGCAGCAGACCGGAGCACATCCGCGCATCGGTGCGACCGACGTGGTGCCATTCGTCCCAGTCGAGGGCGTCACGATCGAGGATTGTGTGGCGCTTGCAAAGCAAGCTGCTCGCGAAATCTGGGAGCGGTTTCACATCCCGGTCTATCTCTACGAAGCCGCCGCACAACGGCCTGAGCGCATCAACCTCGAAAACATTCGCCGGGGCCAGTTTGAGGGCTTGCGCGAGGAAGTTCTTCACAATCCGGATCGTGCGCCAGACATTGGCGAGGCGCGACTGCACCCGACGGCGGGAGCGACCGTCGTGGGCGCTCGCAAGTTTCTGATCGCTTACAATATCAACCTGGATACTTCCGACGTCTCGATTGCGAAGGCGATCGCGAAAAAGATTCGCTTTTCAAGCGGCGGCTTGCCTTGCGTGAAAGCGATAGGCGTGGATCTCCGCGGCCGGAATCTCGCCCAAGTGTCGATGAATTTGACTGATTTCGAAACCACGCCGGTTCATCGCGTCTTCGAGGAAGTCAAACACGAGGCGCAGATCCTCGGCGCCGGAATCGCAGGCAGCGAGATTATCGGTCTGATTCCCAGACGCGCAATCGAAATGACCGCGGACTACTTTCTCAAGATCGAGAACTTTTCGCCCCGGCTGGTGTTAGAGAATCGTCTGGAGGAATCGCTTCGCGAAGCCGAACGAAAGCAACCGGAGACGCTCGCCGAAACTGTTCGGCCGTTTCTCGACGCGGTCGCACGGCCGAAACCGGCGCCGGGCGGCGGATCTGTTGCGGCTCTTGCGGGCGCACTCGCCGCGAGCCTTGGCCAGATGGTCGCCGGAATCTCGCGCGAGAAGAAGGCGCTCGCGGCACACGCCAACTCGTTGGCCGAAGCAACGGACAAATTTCAGACGGCATCGCGGGCGCTCGCCGACGCGATCGATAGCGATGCCGCCGCGTTTGAAGCTGTGATGGCTGCATACCACCTACCCAAGGGAACGCCGGACGAAGCGCAGCGGCGCGAACGCGCCGTGCAGCAGGCACTCGCTAGGGCTGTGGAAGTGCCGCTCGAGGTTGCGCGCAAAGCGGCAACGGTATTCGAAAGACTCAGGCAACTGGAATCGATGTCGAGCCCGTCTATGTTGTCAGATGTCCGTGTAGGGCGCTTGATGGCCGCTGCCGCCGCTCGTGGAGCGCTGGACAACGTGGCGATCAATCTCAAATCGATTACGGACGCAGCCTTCGTGAACCGGGTTCAAGAAGAGGCGGGCGCGTTAGCTTCACGAATCGTCGAAGGTTCCGCCCCACCCGGCCGATGACGTATTTGGTAGAGTAATTGTGCAGCTCTGAGGGAAGAAGAAATGAGAAAGACAACGCGTCCTTCCAGCATGATCGCGATCCTGGCGACCGGCCTCTTGCTCGCTGTCCTGGCGGCGCCGCAGCGTAGCGTCGCAGGCTCGCTGAGCACATCCGTCATCGGAATGTTTCCGAAACAAGTGGGAGAATTCGGCTACGCCGATCTGAAAGCCGCACGCCAGTTTTCTTGGTACCCGCAATTACGCGAACAGCTTCTGCCAAGCCGATTCCGGCAATTCGAACAGTTTCTGACGTCAGCAGGCGTGGACCCGAACGCGCAGGTTGATGAACTGGCCTGGGGCGCGATCAACTCCAAGAGCAGCGGTGAGGAAGTGGTCGGCGTGGCTCTGGGTTCTTTCGACCCAGACTCCAGCGAAGCCCGCTTCAAGCAACAGAAGCTGCCGATGGTTGATGTCCATGGCTACCACTTTTACGCTTTCGGCAGCGGGTCCGGGCCGGGCGACATCCTTTTCACCTTCGTCGACTCGAACACCGCCGCCTTCGGGCACCGCAAGGCGCTCGAGCAACTGATCGATGTCCGGACGGGCGCTGCCGAAAGCCTGCTTACAAACGATCTGATCTTCCCGTTGATCAACGAGGCGAATGGCACAGGGGTCGTTTGGGGCGTGTTCGACAAGGAATACTCGCACATGGCGATGCAGCAGCTGATTCCTCAGGCAAGTCAGTTCCCGCAGGCCGCAGCAATGATCAATCGCATCAAGGCGATGATGTTTAGCGCCAAGGCCGATGACGGCGTCGAGGCGGATTTCCAGGCTCAATGCGCTTCGCCTGACGATGCGAACCTGCTGTCGGCGGCCATTCAGGCCGGACTCATGTATCGCCGCTATCAGGAAGCGCAGTCGCAGCCGGATCTAGCTGGCGCACTCGACCGCGTCCAGGTCTCCTCGGCGGGAGATCGCCTGAAAGTGGACGCTCCGGTTAGTCAGGATCAACTGCTAGGGCTGATTCGTAGCCGCGCGCTGGCAGCTTCCATGTAAGCGAGTTTCGTCAGCTCACACGAGTAGGCATGAGACCGAATGTTTCAGACTTAGCTCGGTGGATGAACGGCTACCTAGGTGAGCGGCGGTCCTCAGACTCCGCGGTACGCATTTCACACGCTTCCCGGCAATCCGGGCAGTAATACAGTCCATCCACGCATAAGCGGACGTTCTCCTGCGACTGGCAGAAGCAGCAATACTTTTCGCAGTGGCACTGCCCTTCCGGTTTGTCGCACTGTGAGCAAAGCGTGGTCAACATGTCGGTTCCCTGAACCGCGCGTTCGATACATTGGTCCGGAATGGGCCGCGGCTGCCGCGCCGAGGCCCATCCAGAGTTACGAACGCTTGTCGTTCCGGGCCTTTTCGACCGGTAGTACGCGTTGGGCCGGCACGGGCGGCGCAACCTCTGCGGCCGCGGTCACCCGAGTCGGAAATGAAATCTCGCGACCGTCGGAACTAGCCGCAGCCGCCTCCGCCAGTGGTTCGGGCGTGGGCGAATCCATCGGCACGAGTGCCCCTTCCGCTTCCTTGAGAAACATCAAGCTCGATTCGCCGTCGCGATAATCGATCGAAATGATATCTCCGAGGGATACTTGGTTCGTCGCGAGCAAGCTCGCAAGCGGATACACCACATGCCGCTCGATGGCTCGCTTTAGGTGCCGCGCGCCGTACTTCAGGTCGGTTCCTTCGCGGAGCAAGAAGTCCTTCGCTGGCTGGGTTGCGCGGAACAGGAATCTGCCCTTCGCGGTCTCCAGCACTCGCTGCTGCACCATTCCCAGCTCGATTTCCAGAATCTGCTCGAGCTGCTGGGGCCGCAGCGGATGGAACACGACGACCTTGTCGATGCGGTTCATGAACTCGGGTGCGAACTTCCTCTTCGCCGCCTCCGATGCCGTCTTCTCCACCTTTTCATCCAGTCGCGGCTTTGACTCCGGTCGGACCGACGGCGCAAAGCCCATGCCGCCCGTCATCAGTTCCGTGATGTCGCCACCGCCGAGGTTCGACGTCATGAAGATCATCGTTTGCGAGAGATCGACGCGGCGATTGTCGCCGAGCGTGAGCGTCGCCTTGTCTAGAATCCCCAGCAGCAGCTGCCAGAGCGCGTCGCTCGCCTTTTCGATTTCGTCAAAGAGCAGGAAGCTGATTTTCAGCTTGTCTGTGTGGTACTGCGCGAGCGCCTCCTGCGTAATCAGCGGGTGCGTTTCGCGGTGGCCCAGATAGCCCGGAGGTGAGCCGATCAGCTTCGCGATCTCGTGCGAGTGCTGGAACTCGGCGCAGTCGACCTTGATCACGGCGCGCGGATCGCCGAAGAGCACTTCGGCAGTCGCCTCCACCACGCGGGTCTTGCCCGCGCCCGTCGGCCCGAGGAATAGCAAGTTGCCGACTGGCCGCCCCGGCGCGTTCAGGCCAGCGCGGAACACCTGATACAGGTCGACCACCGCCTGCACCGCTTGGTCCTGCCCCACGATCTTCCGGCGCAGTCCCCCTTCGAAGTCCCGCGACTCTAGGCTCCGTAATGTCGGATCGAGTTGTACGGCTTGCGCACCCATTGTCGTGCTCCCCTACCGGTATCCCCGCGCACCTTGCGACGCGTTCCCTCCCGAGCGCTCGAATTGGTCGAGCTTGACGTCGAGTATCGAACGCAGCAATCGCAGTTGCGTGACCAGTTCCCGGCTTGAATTGGCCCGATCTGTCAAGAGTAAAAGAGGTGGTGACAGATCGGCTAGGTCTGAGTTGAGATTGCGTAGCGAATGCATCAAGTTCTGCACGTACGGCGACCGGATGTCGAACAGCTCCACCCGGCTGCTTACCCGTTGGCGCAAATGCGACCAGTCCAGATCGAGAAACGGATGGTTCCGCGAAACTTTGCGGACCACGTCGTCGGTGATCTGCGGCCGCTCCCCCAGCTTTGCCAAATGCAACTGCCGCACTTTCCCGCGGCGGCGCACATTGTGCACTAGGAAGTAGGTGTTGCCTTTTCGTCGAACGAAAGCCACAACAGCCTTCCTTTCTGGCCGGGCCGTGCGTCGAACAGGGCGTAGTGTACGGACCATCCACTACACCGTCAATGGTACGATGCTGCGAGTGCCCAAAAGGTGCATCGAAATGGTTATTACTCGTGAAGAACGAAAGAAAGCGCAGCAAACGTGGGAAACAGGGGATTTGCAGTCCGCGAGTGCACGCTGCTCAAGCAATACTTGATCGTAACTATTACGATGCTGAATCGAGCCAGCGCGTGGCCTGGAGGATG
>Ga0187780_10003106_pt1 | contig 12552 bp, 17 predicted proteins | sample 1015_Q2_SP10_20__FD_132429 | JGI IMG/M metagenome (GOLD analysis project Ga0187780, IMG submission 132429) | Tropical peat soil microbial communities from peatlands in Department of Meta, Colombia - 1015_Q2_SP10_20_MG | ecosystem: Environmental > Terrestrial > Soil > Wetlands > Peat | place...
CTGATGCACCCATACGCGATTCGTCGGCACAGCCGTCGTGAATGCGAATGTCAGGGCAAGTAATACTGCTATCTTTTTCATTATCGTCATCTGATCGAGCGCTAACCGGCCACGATCATAGCTGCGATGCCACCGTCTAGCGCAAACTCAAGACAGGCGAGTAAGAGCACATAGCCCAGCGCGACAAACATCCATTTCTTTTTCATGGCCATCTCCCGGAACTCTGATCCGTGTTCTGGCCCTCGCTTTCACGTTCACCTTCCCATTGACGGCCTGGGATCTATAAATGGATCGAGAAATTCACTAGAGGCCTGCGTGTGACCGCCATCACACTTTGGAGCTTTTTTAGGGGGAACAGCGAGGGCAGGAGGCCATCACAAAGAGGCCACCAGACTGGGTGGCCTTAGTTATCTTGTGGGATGAAGAAAGTATACGTCCCCTGCAAAGGGACCGCAGTTACTCAACGACAGGACGGCAATCGGCGCATTGATTTACGTCAACGCTGCGCCGACCAGCATCGACCCCGCCAGGCAACGGCTTTTCGCCGACGCCGACACCTGAACAACCGCGCGGATCAAACTAAGCCACGTCACTTAAAATCGCCGTTTCCTCTAATCGTACTTGGTTCGGTGTCTTGCCAGTCCAACGTTTGAAGGCGTGAAAAAATGTGCTGACTTCGCCAAAACCTAAAAGCCACGCCACTTCTGAAAGTGGCAGATTTTGTTCTTGCAGATAGCGTTTGGCGAGATCAACCCGCAATGCATCAAGAATTTCACTATATGTGCATCCCTCCGATGCAAGCAGACGTGTAAGCGTCCGGACACTGACACCGAGCCTCTGGGCAATTTCTCCTATTTTCGCTTGTCCATGCGGCAATAGTGGAACAATGGCGTTCTCAACTTTCAGTCTCCATGCACCAGAGTGCATACGGCGAGTTGACAGTGCCTCTTCGCAATATCTCACCAAAAGCGCGTTGAGATAGGAATCTGCATTGACGGTGGATATGTTCTTGGCAAGGCCCGGATAGACAACTTCATCGACACTGCTTCCGAACGCTACGTTGCAGCCAAACATCTTCTTAATTCCGGGGGGCAATTCGGTACGCCGGTGCGCGAGTTTGACGCTTCTCGGAGAAAGAGAAAGATTCGTGAGTTGTCTGCAAATCCGTAACAAAGTTACGACGAAAAATTCGATCTGATGACGGTCGCTCAATCGCGCCACGCCTACATATTCAAATTGTACCCTTATGTCTTTCCACTCATGGCAGGTGATGCGAATTCCCTCATTATTGATGCTGCTATATCTCGCCAGCCTCCTCAAGGCATTGCCCAACGTCTCGGACGAAGCCACGACGTAATACAGCAATCCCATCTCGCGAAGGTCAATGCCCTCGGCAAGCTGAATTCCTAGGAATGGGTCGGGCAATTCATCCGCCACTAGATTGAGAAATTTAATCTGATTTGTAACAGGCAACCGAAAGTGGGAATTTTTAATTTGATGGGAAGTCAGGTTGGAGGATTTCAGTAGCGGCCCGACGTCTAGTCCCGCGTGCAACGCCCGGGCATAAGCTGCCCTTGCTATGCCGCCAGTGGCGGTCGGAATTGAGTTCAACCGCGGCTTATTGCGCATTCGTTCTACGAATCTGCAGGGGGCCAATAGTGTAACTCGGGCTGGGCGCAAAATGTTCCGCTTGCGGGCGCATAAGGCCTCCGGCGATTGGGGTGGGTGGGCCCAGGGCCCCGCGCTTGCCTTACGCGGCGACGACCCAATCGCTTTCTCTTTTTCTAATGCCGCTTAGGGCAATGCCATCTCCGCCGATAAATCTTGCAGGTGCTGGTGCAATATCGCCGGATCGATTGGCTCGGCGGGAGCTGCGAGCGCCGCGCGATGCTGTGCTACCTCCGGCTTGGTCTTGAACGCTAGGGTGATTGCTCCAGCCGCCACGAATACAGCAAGCATTCCGCCCAACAAGATAATTCTCGACATCAGTTCCCCCTTCAGGACTTGGCCCGGCGACCTAGCCTGTGGCATGGCGAATCAGCAGCGCGCTGTGACGGAAGTCACAATGTGCGGATCGCTGCTGACTCGGCTCTTGTAAAACGGCTGTTTTCACGCCTTGCGCAACAGGTCCGGCAGTTTGGCAAAATTCGCCGCGATCCGCGCGGCGCCTCATCGCGGGCAAGTAGCGCCGTATTCAGTGTGACAGGTGTCACGGCTTTGGTAGCCGACTCGGACCTATGGTGGGTCAGCTTGGGGGCTGGTCATGCCAACAGATTTGGACGCGGTATTCGCACGAAAGCGCAAGGCGCAAGCACAAAAGCAAACCGATATTACGATGGTGTCGGTCTGGTTTGTCATCTGCCTCGTGATGCTTGTGATGCTATTTACTGACCAAAGCTTTGCACAAGCAACGATTGACTGGATGTGCCTTTTTTAAAGCTACGGCGGCGCCAAGCGGCGACTATTTTGATCTAGATCAATGAGCCATCTGGCGAGGCCGAGATTTCATTTGTCCTCTAGCTTTTAGGAGGAGGACGCATGTTGTCAGCGCAATTCTGGCCGTTGCACTGTTAGTCTCGTATGCGTTCGCTCAATCGGGGCGAGACTGCGGCCCCGATTCTAGGCCATGCCAATTGCACAAAGAGCACGTCCGTAGCCGAAAGACTCCGCGTTTTCGCAAAGCGGTCGCGCTAGCTTTCGCAAAAGCTCCAGCGGTACGCCTCGTCGATTGTCTCCATCGCTTTGGGGGACTTGAGGCCCTTGATTCACGTCAATGCCAGACGTGCGTGTCTCTTGTCCAAATGTCCAGCGAGGGCTCTGGCTTTATTTCAGCAGCAGACGGCAGGAGATTTGGATGACCCGTTTTATTGTGGTTGGTTTGATAACGTTCGTCACAGGGGCTCTAACATTAGCGGCAGTGGCACAAGAGCAGCTCAAGCAACCTGCGTCCACAGGGCAGGCATCATACGTTCCGGAACTAGCGGACCTGATGTCTATCACTCAAGAGCGTTTTTCGAGGCTCGCCTATGCGCCTGAAAAGAATGATTGGGAGCTTGCCGCATACGAAGCGGCCCATCTCCGTAAGACCTTCGACACTGCCGTAAAGCTCTATCCAGTCTTCGGCGATGTCCAGCAGGAAAAGCTGGTGCACGAGGCGACCACGCCCGCATTAAATGCATAAGGCAATAAGCTCTAAGGACCTGCATCGCTTTGACAGCGCATTCAAGGACCTGAGAGATGCATGCAATAGTTGCCACGTGCAAGCAAGAGTGGGCTTCATTGAAATAGGATCGCCAATGAAGACGCGAACAGGCCCGTCGCCTCGGCCATAGTAGCGTCTGATCTCTTGTTAAGCGTCCAGCCTCGCCACGTTGGCCGCAATCCGGCGCGCCTCGTCGCGGCTGTATTCGCCACAGGGTGCAATTTTTTTGTCGATGACGTTCATCTGACTGGCGGGGCGCTAAGGACGACCCTCTACCAAAACCACCAAGGACGACCCTCTACCCACCACCACTGCCAACGGTTCGGCCCATACGGATAACTCCAAATGGGGCAACAGCAACAGGGCAGCCGAGGATCCCAATAATGGCGCGGAGAGAAGGTTAGGGTCTGGCCAGCGACTATGGAGCGGCCTCGGTGGTGGACCGGTTTTGCGACCGATCTCCGTTCGTGTGTGCGAGCGGCTGAAGACGGTTCATTCACAGGCGGCGTAACGCTAGGTCCCGGAGCGGTTGGTACCGGTGGCCCCGGGGTGTAGAGCGGCTGCTGCGCTTGTGCATCTGCGACCAGGACGCAGGCGCCAAACATGTATCCCCCCACCAAAAGCTGCGCCAGTGTGAAGGCGAATAATCTTGTTAGTGTGTGCATGACAAACTTTTCCCTCGAAGTCCGACAATCATAACACCGAGGAAGACTTCTCTTTTGTGTAGTTGAGAATCTCCGGCAACTTCGCCACGTTGGCCGCAATCCTCCTTACCTAATCTTTGCTGAGCATCTTCGCCGCAGAGCGCCGTCCCGCCTTACGCAGATGAGTCGCCCGGATTGCGTTAGATCAAAGTCTTAATTGCTGCTCTGTTTTAATCGGCAGTTGTGGCCGTCGCATTTATTTATCGTTGCCCGAATACGGGCCTAAAGGCGCAGGGTTGGATCGCAGAAGATCCAACCGAACGACCTGCTGAAAATTATGAAGCTGTGACGTGCACGGCTTGTGGTCGCATCCATCTAGTAAATCCAAAAAACGGAAGGGTATTGGAGACCAAAGGTTAGTTCGTCACAGGCGGCGCTGGGAGCAGGCAGCCTGCTCTTCTACAGACCAAGGCGGCGGTGACCGTTAGGCAGCAACTTTGTTTTTAATTGCGCCGATGATCGCCGTGAGTATGGCCCCGCCAGCGCCCCCGGCGATCAGCTGTGAGACAACGCCGCCAACGCTTAGATGGCCCGTCTCCGCTGCGGCCACGACAGACGGCAGCGCTAACGTAACGATCTGGCCAAGTACTCCGCCTCCAACCAAACCGGAAATAATGTTGCCAATCGTACCGAGATCGAAGTTAGGCGATGCCTTACCTGCGCCAACTCCACCAAGCGCTCCTGCAATGAGGTTGATCAAGATTTGTTCCATGTTGGTCTCCCTATGACCTGCTCATTTAATTATCGAGTAGACTAGCGACGCGGACGAATCATCGTATTTATTTTACTCTAGCCTCAGCTTGTTGCGGAAAGAAAAAGGCCACCGATTTGATGGCCTTAGTCATTGAGTAAAGGGTAGACGCGTCGTTGTCGAACGACACGTTGTGATCTCAACAGGGGAACGCAATCGGTGGCATTGATCTATCTCAAAACGGCACAGCGTCAGCGATCTGACCGCCCTCGATCCGAAGTGACTCTGCGGCGCGCGCGCCTGTCACAAAAATCGCCGCAAGCGCTGCAATCGCAGTGGCGAGAGAACACTTTGCTAATCGCATGAAGGTACGCATAGAATTCTCCCGACCGAAATAGTGGGCGACGAACGATGTTTTCGGCAAGCCCGGCAAGCCACTCCTCACGGCGGGCGTCTTTGCAAGCAGTATACGAGAGCCGACACGAATGCCTGGCGTTTGATCGGCTGAGCTTTATCGCCAGACACCGTATTCGCCGAATGAGACATTCGGCGCCCCCAGCATACCGTCCGGAAGTTTCTTCGCGGCGAAAACGAATATTTTTTGACCGGGCTTGAGATCGGCCACGCTTGCTTTCTTATAAGTGAGTATCTCCGTGTTCGGTGGCACGGTGATTTTCTTCTCGCCGTCCTTGTACGGTCACAGTTTTGCTGAGGATGACTGGCTCGCGACCGTCACGCGCTAAAACCCGCAAGTGTCAAGTAGAGACCCAGAATAAGCGTTCCGCCCATATAGACATAAAAGAGCTGCTCGTAGCGCAAGGCTTCAAAGAGCTTGGTTGTCGCGGCGGGCGACAGAGCGAGTAGTCCGGCACCGCGGATCGCCATAAGCCACCCGATGAGGGTGATGACGACTGGCAAAGCTCCCCCCGACCAAATGTTGTGGCCGATTATCATAGCGAGGCCACCGGCAAGGCCGAACACTTCGACGAACAGCAGGAGTGGCGGGTTCGCAATGAGCGCCTTCATGGTCGCGATGGTGCTTTCTCTGCGCGTCATCATCGCCAGCGCAACGATGATGCAGTACAGGCCAAGGAGCTTTGCTAGGAAAATCGTGAGCGGCGACATGGGCGCCTCCAGGTTTCCGGTAGCTTGAGTGATTTTGCGAATATTGCCGCCGTCAACAACCATTCACAAGATTCACTCGAACGTTAATTGGCATTTGGTTGATGCATAAGGACACAGAAAAGAGTAGGCTTGCATTGGCTGGGGGCTTTCCCAACTGGAGAGTTCCTACAATGTGCGACTACAGCCTTCACAACGTTAAATCGCGGCCCGCAAAAGTCGGCGACAAGCTGACCACGCGCGACTTTGGCACGGGTACCCGGGGATTCGCAGCGTCAGAAGATGCGAGCATGGCGATCTGTGTGCTGCCGGGAACGGAGCTGGCCTTCGCTGGCGATGTTGCGTGCCTGCCAGTCGGCCTGCTCGGGTGGAAGACGACAATCAACCACCAAACGGCGATCTTTCGACAGGTCAACAAGGACAAGTCGGCCGCGCATCACGATGCGCTCGAATTTCCGGATGGCAGCACCGTACTACTGACGCGGTTGTACGAAGGTCAGCAAGCAACGGTGCTTCAGCTGCCTGCACGGCCAACGACCGCGGCCGAGGCAGACGCCCAGAAGCGCGTCACCTACGTGGGCTGACAATTCAGGACGGACCTGTGTAGGCCGCCTTAGGAGCGGCCTATTTTTTCACAAAGCCCTAGGTGAGCTTGAACTATTTTTTGCCGTGCTCTTCAAGATGGGCCTTCACCGCCTCTTCAGCGTGTCCCCTGCCGTGAATTACGTGGCCCCTGGCCAGGTGAGCATGGTGTGCAGCCTTCTCGTGACTTCCAGCCTCGTGATGTTTGGCCGCTTCCCCGTGATGGCGTGCGGCATGTGTAAGATGTTCTGATGCTTTCTTGTGATGCTCTGCAGCTTTCTTTGACATATGATTCCTCCCGTTTGAGGTGCGTTGGTTTCAAAGGTATTCGCGAGCGTGATTGCGTACGGCCGGGCTCGGTAGCAAGGCGGTATCGCGCGAGACGGTATTTATATCTGGCGCTATGTGACCACAGTGTAACACGCTTGCGCCCTGCTGGTTTCGCCGTACTCTTGGCCAAATTTACGCGTGACCAATCCGACGATGACGTCTGCTTCCGTTGTGTTGCGGAATTACTACCAGAAGGGCTTGATCTCCGAACGCTGCATAGCCCTCCGTCGCGGCCGCATAGCGGCGTCGAGGCTTGCGTGCGCCCGCCCGGTTGCGCATAACCAAATGACTTAAATCAAGGATTTTGGGGTCTGTTTGTCGGAAAATTTCATAGAGCTATCGAGAGGTGAGGCGAGTGGCCACCAGGAGCGGGGGCCAATGATGACTGTCACTGAAATTTGCCTCCTTGCTTGGGCGATCCTTGGCATGACCGTGGTTGTGATCTTGCTACGTTTCTCGGGACGTAGGGATACGCACGGACTGCGTTCTAATTTGGATGAGTTTGTACGGCGAAGCGATACGCACTCGGAATGAGTATCGAGTGTTTGATCAGGGATCACACGATCCTCGGCAAGATCTCCAAACGCGGCAACAAATACCTGAGAACGTTATTCGTGCAAGCTGTCCACGTCATTCTGGCACCCCGGGCTCGCCCTTACTTAGATCATCAGCAACCGAGTCCTGCACGTTTAGACCGGTGTTGGGGCAGCGAAAGGCAGCATCCGGTAATAGTATCCCGTCATGACCTTGATCCAGCGACCGTTTCAGGTGAAGATCGTCGCAAATGCTTAAACGAACAAGGCCCAGTTACATTTGTGCATGTCTCCTAGTTGCCGCCACGACGGCTATCACGCCAGCAGTTGCCGCGGACGCTAGCAACGGGGAACGACTAGCCCACCGGTGGTGCGAGGCATGCCATCTCGTGTCACCGACACAGCGCGTAGCAAGCGATCAGGTGCCACCATTCGCGACCATTGCAAAAATACCTGGTTTCGACGCCGGTAAAATCGCGCTGTTCTTGCTCGACCCGCATCCTAAAATGCCGGACATGAGCCTGTCGCGGGCGGAAGCGGCGGACCTTGCCGCATATATCGCCTCGCTCAAATAGGGCGATCACCACTCGTCCATCGCCCTAAAGGGCTATCGGTGGTCAGATGCTGGCAACCTTCTGCTTCTGAATAATTTATCCTTCCGTCGCCTTACTTTCATTCGAGGACCGGATGTGAACCGACTCGCAGTTATCGGCCTTATTGGCGGCATGAGCTGGGAAAGCTCGGCCGAATATTACCGCATCATCAACCGCGAAGTGCAGAAGCGACTAGGAGGAGTTCATTCTGCACGCAGTCTGATGTGGTCAGTCGATTTTGGCGAGATTGAGAGTCTTCAGCATCTTGGCGACTGGGACAGACTAACGGAGCAGATGATAGACGCGGCAATTCGATTAGAGCGCGGTGGTGCCGACTTTGTCTTGATGTGTACTAACACTATGCATCGGATGGCAGGAGCCGTCTCCGAAGCTATCAACATTCCCTTGCTTCACATTGCCGATCCAACAGGAGAGAAGATTAGGTCGGCAGGATTTAGAAAAGTCGGCTTGCTCGGGACAGCATTTACGATGGAACAAGATTTCTACAAGGTACGCTTGAAGGACTTATTTGGCCTCGAAGTGATTGTGCCGCGAGCCGAAGATCGCCGTATCGTTCACGAGATCATCTATAAGGAATTGGTTGCAGGAAAAGTCTTTCCTAAATCGCGAAATTTGTATCGCGAGATAATCGCCCGTCTGGTCGGGGAAGGTGCGCAAGCGATCATCCTCGGCTGTACCGAGATCATGCTTCTCGTCTCGGCTGAAGACAGCGCCGTGCCGCTTTTTGATACTACTACGATTCACGCCATTGCAGCTGTCGATCTGGCGCTGCGGTCGATGGTTGCAGCGTAGGCTGGATGCCTAGGGCTGCTGATGTCCGCTATGGGTCAAAATACGAAATCGACAGCTTGCGAGGGTGGGTCCACTCTTCTCTCAAACTCGGACATCGGTGAAAGTCGCAGGACCTGGAACCGCGAACCTGAACGGCAAGAATCCGCCGCTCATCACTAGGTATGTCCAATGTAATCCATTCGTCCACCGTCCACCGTCAACATCTGTGCCGTGATCCAACCTGACTCCGGTGAGGCCAAGAAGACTACTGCATTGGCGATGTCCTCGGGCTCGCCGATGCGGCCCATCATTGCACTTTTAGCAAAGCGCTGCTCAGTCCCCTGCCAATCGGCTGCACCGCGGCCCTGCTTCGTCATGTCGGTTCGGACGAATCCAGGTGCGACTGCGTTCACAGTGATGTTGTGCGAGCCAAGCTCCATGGCGAAGCGCTTGGTCAGAATCGCAACTTCGGCCTTAGTCGCCGCATAGAACGCATTGCCAGGTAGCGCGGTGCCAATCGCGGCGATTGAGCTGACGTTGACTATCCTGCCGTAACGCCGTGCCCTCATGCCCCCGATGACCGCGCGCGTAGCGTGGATTACTCCCTCGACGTTGATCCGGCGCATGTACGCAACCTGTTCCGGATCGTAGGTGTCTAGCGTGCCCCGCCACGACACGCCGGCGTTGTTCACCAGGATTGTCACCGGACCGAGCTCCTTTTCAGTGCGGGCGACCATCGTCTCGACCGCGGCGGCATCCGCTACGTCTGCCGCCACCGTAATAGCTCGCCCGCCGGCGGCGATAATCTCGGCGACCAACCCCTCCGCCGCATCGGCATTTTCGGCATAGTTCACGGATACGGCTGCGCCGCGTTGAGCCACGAGCCGCGCCGTTGCTCGGCCGATACCCCGGGCGCCGCCTGTCACCAGCGCCACTTGATCGCGCCATGCAATCATACTCTTGTTCCTCGGTCGTATGTGCCACCGGCGATTTCGCACTCAATCGGCCGGGCTTCATCTTTCGTGAGGCTGCAAGCCTCGACGCGGATCATCTAATGGCTCTAGGGCGGCCTCCGGCCTGTTGACTTACCGTTTTATTCGGCAACGATCAGGCGAAGACTTTCCGAAAGCAGTAGGCATCACGGAGGCTGCAATGGCGACAAGAAAAAAAGTCAAAGGCAAAGCCAAGGTAAAGCGCAAAAAAACAGCCGTTGGCAAGACCACACGCAGAAAGGCCGCCAGAAAAGCCACAAAAATCCGAAAGAAAATAGTGAAGAAGGCACCGCTTCGACCTGCATCATCGAAGAAAGCCAGGCCGACCGCGAAGACCGCGGGCAAGCCGACGCCAATTAGGGAACGAGCCCCCAAAGCAGTTAGGCTGCCACCAAGCCGCCCCGCGCAACCTGTCTCGGCAGAGCAGCGTGTCGGCGTCGTGACCCATTATTACGGTCACCTCTCGGTCGTGGCTATGCAGCTCGAACCTGGTGCTACGCTGCGCGTTGGCGATGTAATCCACATCCATGGACATACCACCGATTTCACACAGAAGGTCGAGTCTCTTGAGGTTAATCATGCGCCGGTGACCGAGGTCGGCCCGAAAGACGATTTCGGACTAAAGGTGGTCGAGCACGCGCGCGAGCACGACGTCGTGTACAAAGTACCATCGTAGCTCGGCTGGCCGGACCAAACTGCCGAGGCAATGACGGAGGCGATCATGACGGCCGTTACGAAAATGCGCACAGACGAGGTCGCGCTTAGGAAAGCGCGCATGTTGATCGGTGGAAAGTGGGTTGATAGCGCTTCAGGTGAGGTGCTCGAGGTCGAGAATCCGGCGCGCCGGCAGCGCCGAGACTGTGGGATGCTGAAAAGGCCGCGAAGGCCGGACAGCACTCAGGCGTCCGAATTATGTTGAACGCGACTGCGAACAATCATCAACTTGCGACTGCGAGGACGAAAATTGAGTAAACCTCAATCGCTTGCCACGGCTGTTAGCCTTTAGGCCGCGGGCTGGTTTGGAAAAAACAGACGGCGCGTTTCAAATGCATGCCATACCAAAAGGCCGGGTACGCCCAGCAAGAAGTCCGGTATTCGCTTCACAAGCGATAATGACAACGAGAATTGAACGGGCAACCCCAGCATGTGACCTATCAACACATAACCAGCTTCCTGCACGCCCCAGCTCCCAGGAATGAGAAACGCTGCAATGCTAATGCTGGCACCTAAGCTCTCGAGAACTACGGCTTGTTCTAAGGTCACCGGCCATCCCATAAAATGGAGCGCAAACCAGACTTCCAATGTGCCGAACGTCCAGGCGAACGCGTGCACAAGAAGTGCCATCACGATGTAGGACTGCCGTCCGTTCCATATGACGTCCATTGCAAGCTGAAAACCAGGCTCGGCTGTCCCCTGAGCATTAGATGTCACACGGGACGACAACAATATGAGTGCCCGGTCGATAGCTCGGGCGCCCCCGTAGCGTTGAACGATGTAAAAGCCGCCAAGGGCAATCACTGCGGCTAGCGCGCCCAAGATCGCATCTGGTAAAACGCTGCGAGTGCCAATAAGGTGCATCAGGAGCAAAGCACCGAAAAGTGCAAACAATGCTTGCGCAACTATCTGAAGGAAAAGATCTACCGCCGCGCTGGCGACAGCAAGCGCACTCGACACCCGCCAAAAGGTCAGCATTCGGGCGCCGACTAATCCGCCACCCACGTAGGCTACCGGCAACAGCACATCGACGGCCTCCCGCACCCAACGCAAAAGCACGAATATGCGCTTTGGCACGTTGATGAGATGCGCGAGCAATACGGCCCATGCCACGCCGTTCGCTGCAATCATAACCGCGCGTACCGCCACGACAGCGAGCACGCCCCATCCAATCGTCGTAATGCTTTGTATTACGGCCGTTAGGCTGGCAGCAGAGACAAGCCAGGCCGTTAAAGCCAAACCCAACGACAGGCCGAGGAATGACGCGATTTTCCAAGCTCGCTTTTCGCCTATTTGATTCATTCGATATCCTCAAAGTTATCGGGCCATTGCGCTGGCAAGCGTTCATCCGTTACCCGGTCGCGATTGGCATCGGTGTCGCTGGCACCTTGGCTTGGCAGCCTTATCAACACTCGGCCGGAAGCGTGTAACAATATTTGATAAGGCAGCAGTCGTTACAAACCGGCACAGTGCTGTTGGACATGGCGGTAATCAGAATAAAGGATTTTGAATATGAAGCCGGAGCACAAAGCGCGCCGAAGAATTATCCGGGAATGGAAGTCGCTTCCGAAGGATCACCGACAGACCGAAGAGCAGGCCGGGGCGTTCGCTAGAAAGGTGATGGACCGAGTCTCCTTAAGCGGTCCCGGCTACCGCGGGGCGACCCCGCCTAGTCCTTACCCGATGATAATGCGGTGGCTGCTGCCCCGCACTGGTAAGCCGTGACAATAAATAATCCCGGCGGGCGGCGCGGTCTCTATTCGTCATCCGCTCCGAGCACCCTGCCGGTCTTTGGGTTGACCAGATGCACCCGCGTGCAGGCGGTGCAAGTAACGGACTCGTAGAACTCAGCCTCGCTCTGGGTTGGATCGTCGTACGACATTGACATAGCGCAAGTGCTGCTTTTTGCGAGCCCGGCAACCCTGCTATGTACCTGGCGCGGTGTTTGAATCGCGGCGTGGTCAGAGTATACAGCCAGAAGGCCTGGAATATCGGGCAGGTAGCTATGACTAAATCTCGCCTCAGAAGCCACGCTCGATAGAATCGTTGCTCGTTTCGACATCGACCGGTATCGCAAAAAGGTGGCCGAAGAGAGCGACAAGACAAAGCGGCAAATCCTCCTCGACTTGATCGCTGAGGAAACAGCCAAGATGTGTGAGCTGACACCTGCGAAGATACCGGGCTCGGCAGCGTCTCAGTAACACGACGCCGCATCAGTCAACTTTGTGCGAAAGCTCAGCAACTTTGCAAAGTTCGCCGCGCCTCGTCTTTCGTGAGCATCTTGGCTGCTGATCGCC
>Ga0187780_10003107_pt1 | contig 12551 bp, 9 predicted proteins | sample 1015_Q2_SP10_20__FD_132429 | JGI IMG/M metagenome (GOLD analysis project Ga0187780, IMG submission 132429) | Tropical peat soil microbial communities from peatlands in Department of Meta, Colombia - 1015_Q2_SP10_20_MG | ecosystem: Environmental > Terrestrial > Soil > Wetlands > Peat | place...
CGTGATCGGGACGGCCCGGCGGTTCTGGTCGACGAACAGCAAGGTCATGAGGCCGCAGTGGGGGTGGCAGGCGTGGTTGACGAGGGCGGCGCCGGCGAGGGCGCCGGCGTACCGGACGAGGGGCACGGCCGAGCTCAACGGAAACCAGTCCTCCCTCGGGTGTGTGAGGCCCGTCTGCAGGCTGAAATCCCGCGCCAGGTCCGAGAGGGTGAATCGCTGCTCCAGCCGGTCGCCTTCGATCACCCGGCCGGTAAACGTCATCGGCTGGAAGGCAATTCCGGAAAGCACGTCCAGGTGCTCGAAGGCGAGGCGGAGCAGATCCCCGATCTGGTGGTCGTTCACGCCCTTGACGATGGTGGGGACGAAGATGACCCGGAGCCCCGCCTTCCGGGCCGACTCGAGGACGGAGAGTTTCTCCGCCAGGAGCGTGCGACCGCGGAGCCTCAGGAAGACGTCGTCCGACGTCCCGTCCATCTGGAGGTAGACATACTGCAGGCCCGCGTCCCGCGCCCGGCGCGCAAAATCCGGATCGGCAAACTTGAGCCCGTTGCTGGCCACCTGGATGTGAGAGAACCCCAGAGCCTTGGCCGAGGCGACGATGTCGAGAAAGCGTGGGTGCAACGTCGGCTCACCGCCGCTGAACTGCACCGCGAAGGCCGGTGCCGGGCATTGGGCGCGAAGCCGCTTCAGGCTCTCCTGGGCCTGATCGAAGGACAGGTCGTAGGGGTGCCGGTTGGCGTCGGCGAAGCAGATGTGACAGAACAGATTGCATCGGGACGTCAGGTCCACGTTTGCCAGCGAGGTGTGACTGGTGTGCCAGCCGCAGATGCCGCAGCGGTCCGGACACTCCCCCTCCGCTGCCCCATCCGGATTGGCGAATCCCTGACCGTCGCCGAAGTGCCACTCTTCCATCCGGAGGAACATCTCGGCGTCCGAGAAAATGATGTCCGTGAAGGTGCCATGCGCCGGGCAAGTTTTCTGCATCATCACCCGCCCGTTCTCGACGAATTCCTCGGCGGGGATGGTCTGAAGGCACTCCGGACAGAGGGAACGGACCGTCCTGGGGAGCGACCGGGCCATGGGCGAGATCCGCTGTCCCGCCAGCGTTGTCATCTGCATGCCGACATCCTTCCTCCCGCGGCCCGTGCGCTACAGGGGAACGAAATTATACCACTGGTCCGGGTAGCGCCGGATAAGACGCTCAAGCGCCTGGCTGGTTCGAGTTGCGTACGGTCTGAGATCCTCCTGCTCCACGGTGAAGGGCGGCTCCACGATCCCCCGGTAGGAGGCGCCATCGCGCACCACGAACGCCGGAAGAATCGGCGCGCCGGTCATCCGGCTGAGCACGAACGGCCCGCGGGGGAGGTAATGCATTCCCCCGAGGAAGGGGGAGGCCACGCCGTCGGCCTTCCTCCATCGATCCACGAGCATGGCAACCGTCTCGCCCCGCTTCAAGGCGGCCACCATCTCCAGCGACGCAAAGGGAGACCCGTCGAGAACAATGGTGTTGATCGAGTACTGCCCCCGGTACATCTTCCGGATGGCGTCGATCTGTTGGCTGCCATCCGGCAACGTGACGACGTTGACCTTCAAGCCCCGATGACCGAAGAACAGCCCTCCCAGTTCCCAGTTGCCGATGTGGCCCGTGACCAGGATCATGCCCCGACCGGGATCGAAGGCGTCCTTCAGGTTCTCCCCTCCTTCGAGGACCGGAATCACCGTCTCGAATCCTTCCTGTGGCGCCCATCGAAAGCGGCCGTAGTCCACGAGATACCTGGCGAAGTTCCGAAAGATCTTTCTCGCGAGGTGAGAGATCTCCTCCTCTGACGCGTGCGGGAACACCCGCCAGAGGTTGGCGCGAACCGTCCCGACCAAGGCGCCGCAGGTCAGGTACGTCGCCATCCCCAGGATGTCCGCCACGCCGTACAGCGCCGACAATGGGATCCGCCGCGCCGCCGCGAAGCCCAGATTGTAGAACCAGGACGCGGCCAGCAGATGTCGGAACGGCTTCCGTTGCGCCAGCGTATCGCCCACCGTGTTCACTCTCACTCCCCGATCGCAATGCCCTGGAATAGAGTATTCACACATCCCCAACCCACCCTCTTCCGGGGAGCCGTTGCTCTTCCCAATGCAACGGGTGACGGCAGATGGTGAGGGTGAGGGGGGTGTTCCGATGCACGAAACGATTCCCCAAATTATCCGCTCTGAGACGCCGCCGCCGCGCGCGCCGGGATTCCGACGGGCGCTGCCATCGTCATCTCGTACTCCCTGAGATAGGCCTCGGCCTTCATCATCTTCTGGGTGCGCCACAGGACGCGTGTGAGATAGGGAACCTGCGTGGGCCGGATCTGCCGCAGCCAGCCCAGCCACTTCTTCTCCCCGGAGGTGTTCAGGATGGACCGGCGCCAGGTCTCGGCGTATAGCTCGAAGAAGCGCCTCGCCCCCAGGCGCGGCTCCCAGAGCAGGTGGTGCATGTCGTACTTGAACCAGGGTTGCCCCGCTAGGCGGGGTGCGAGCTGCTCGAAGAATTCGGTCCCCGGCAACGGCGTGAGGATCGTGAAGCCGGCCCGCTGGAAGCCGTGGCGCGCGACGAAGTCCCACAACTGCTCGAAGTCCTTCTCCGTCCACTCGGGATCCACCAGGAAGTTGCCGTTCACCCCGTAGCCCACCCATCGGGCGATCCGCGCCGCCTCGACGCTGGCCGAGACCTCCATGTCCTTGTCGACCTGGGCCAGGCCGGCGTCGGTCGCCGCCTCGAAGCCGAAGAAGATGTCGAAGTCCTTCGCCAGGGGCCGCCACACCTCCAGCAGCTCGAACTGACGGCAGATGATGTCGGTGCGGGTTTGCACCAGGAGCCAGCGCTTCCGGACCCCGCGCCGGCGGAGCGCCTCTGCCAATTCCCGGCTGCGCTCCGGATGGTTCCAGAACAGATCGTCAGCGACGAAGATGGCGTCACCGGCCGAGGCAAAGTCCTCCACGACCGCTCCCACCGTTCGCTCCCGGAACAACCGATCGTAGAGCTGCCAGACCGAGCAGAAGGTGCAGCGGAAGGGACAGCCCCGGGCCGTTTCGACCAACCAGACCGGCTTGAACAGGAGGCAGTGATAGCCGTGCCGGTGCCGCTCCACGAGATCGCGGGCCGGTGCCGGCACGCGGTCCAGGCTCGTCCGCTCCGCAAGAGGCTGTGTCGAGCACCAGCCATCCCGCATCCGCAGGCGCAGCCCCGGCACCGTGTCGAGGGGCATCCCCCGCTCGATCGCCTCGACCAGGGCGGGCATGACTTCCTCCCCATCGTCGAGGCAGATCGCATCGATCTCGTCGCTTTCAAGCGGCGTCGGAAATGCTGCCGCGGCGTGTCCACCGACTACCACGAACGCCTCGGGAGTCGCCCGCCGAACCTCACGGGCAGTCTCGCGCACCCGGTCGTACTCCAGCGAGTGCAAGCACGAGATCGCGACGACGCGGGGCCGCGTGCGATGGATCCAGGTGCCCACGCCTGGTCGGAAGCGAAGGTCCGCAATCGTCGGCTCGTGGTCGAGCGCGCGGAGCGCCGCGCCGATATACTCGAGACCCAGTGGCTCGACGCGGAAGAATGGCCCCAGACCGAATCGCTCGTTGTCTGGATTTGGCCTGAGCAAGAGCACTTTCATTGCGTTACCCGATCACCTATGGTGTCCCTGCAGCACACGCTGCCGCACCAACCATTCGCCCGTGAACAAGGCAGCCACCAGGACATAGGCAATGACACCATTGTAAATGAACCAGACCTGATCAGGCCACCGCAACGCCGTCCACAAAGCCATGAGCCCGTTGCCGACGAAGAAAACGCACCACACCTGTGTCACCCTGCGCGTGTACGCCACCGCTACCTGCGGTAGATCGGGCATGCGCAGGCGGGCGATGCGCTCAGCAATGGTGGGAGGGTACCGCAAGCTGGAGGCGAATATCCCCACCAACGACCCATTCACCAATACCGGGTATATCTTGAGGAGGGGGGCCCTGTCCAACTCAAACGCGAGAACGGCCAGTAGCAGTCCAGCAGCCACGCACCAAGGGCTGGTCCGAACGCCAAGGGCGCCCGTTCTACGCCCCAAGACCAGCAGGGCCAGCACCAACGCCAATACTTGCGGGGAGAAGTAGCGGCTCCCGAAGTACACCAATACCGGGTACAAGATACTCAGGAAAATGATGAACCGGCTCGGCCTATCTATCCCTTGCGGTCTCGTGGACGGAGTGGACGATATTTCGAATGGTGTGCACCGATTCGGCACGTCCAGCTTCATGCGCTCGCCGCTCAGCATCTAACTTCTAACCGCCACACCCTCTGTGTCAATGTTCTCAAGGTTGGAATCTGTTGGCTTAACCTCCGGGTGAAGATTACTCGAGTCCCACCCACACTCCTCGCAGGCCGTAAGGCACAAAGCCCACCCACCTCCGGACATTGGCAAAGTGTATCCACGCCCGCGGGGGTTGCGCAGAGAGCCTGACTCTGCCAGGCAGGTGTAGCCCCAATCGAAATCCGGAGCATGCTGCCATGCGAACTCCCAATCCAATCCATACGTTCTTTATCACATATCCATTAGGTCCGCAATGCACCGGGCGGCGTATGTTGCGAAAGAGATACAATTTGTCCGGCTGATTGGCTGCAAGCGCAGAGTGGGCCCGCGGCTCTGTCCTGACTCGGTGACCATCGAGGTCATCACGCTGGCGGCCTACGAGTACTTCGAGCCCTGGGCTGGCACCCGATGGAAACACCGCGGTGTCGAATACGAAGGCCTGCCAGCCCGCCTCGCCGAGCGCCTCCTCGAGCAACTCTAGATCCATGTGGCCCAGTTTCGGGAAGAGATGGCTTCTACGAGTTGTCAACTCCCCCTGCCCACCCGGCATTTCTCAGGCCATCCCCACGGCGAAACGTACGGCCTCAGCCACACTCCGGAGCGGTTCCAGATGCAGCTAAGGTCTCAACCCCCCCCTGTCCGAGGCCTCTACCTGACCGGACAGGATCTCGCTACGCTGGCCAGCGCGCCCACCCGGCCGCCTGCAAGGGTTGACACCCGCCCGACTTCTTTCTCATGCTGCGGCCCGTGCACGCTGTCATGCGGCGCCCTTCCAGCGCGCCAGCTTTTCCTGGATGCGCTGCTCGTGTTTCTCCCTGTCCACGATGAAGCGCTCGTTCGACCCCTCGCCCACCTTCTCCAGCTCGTCGTGGACTTCAGCCTGAAACACCAAGCGGCGGCGGTCGATTTCCGCCAGGGTGCAGCGTGCGGTCACCTGCATCCCCATGGGCGTGGCTGCCAGGTGATGCATCTCCACCCGGATCCCCACGGTGTTTTGGTTGGGCTGCAGGAACGGCAGCACACCCTCGAGGGCGCACTCCTCCATCAGCCGCACCATCTCAGGCGTTGAGAATACTCGGATCCCTTTGCCTGCCAGGTGCCTCGCGGTGTGGCTCTCAGTGACCGTGACGGTCTTCTCGAAGGTCTGCCCTACTCGCAACTGGTCGGCCATTCGATTCCCTCCTTCCAGACTCGTGGGAGACGGGGCCAAGACACATCGGAATGCATCTTACCATAGGAAAGCGTCGGGCGGGCCGTTGTGGTCCGCAAAGACTCCGTCCGGTCTGTCCCCCTGCTTTCTGTCCCCTTAATTAATTTGATTCCCACCCTCCAAACACCTCATGTCGAGAGGAGTGATCGAGTCCCGCTGATTGGCTTCCCGCAGCTTGCGCGACGGCGGGTAGAGTGGCCCTCCTCCTCATTCTCTGGTAGACTTACCTTGTGGGCAGCGTTGTGGCGTGGTTGGCGGCCTGATCCTTGCGCAGCCACCTCCAGAAGCAAGTTCCTCTCACTGAGAAAAAGGAGGGTCATGCTATGAGGAGCTTCCCGAAAGGGGCGAAGTGGTCACTGTGGTCCCTCGTGGCCTTGGTCGTCGTCGCCGGCCCGCCGCCGGCCCTCGGCGCCACGGCCGTGCCCTTCATGCTGGACTGGACGCCCAACCATTCCCAGGCCTACCTGTTCGTGGCCCAAGCCCAGGGGTTCTTCACCGAGCAGGGACTCCAGGTCACCCTGGACGTTCCGAAGCACCCGGCGGACCCCATCGACCTGGTCGCGGCCGGGAAATATCCGCTGGCCATCAGTTACTCCACCGATGTCGTGCTCGCCCGCGATCAAGGGCAGCCGGTGGTATGCATCGCCTCCGTGGTCCAGCACCCCTTGGACTCGGTGATGACCCTCAAAACCTCGGGGATCGACGCGCTGGAGAAGCTGGCCGGCAAGCGCGTGGGGCACAACGGAACGTCCAGCGCCCTGGCCTATCTCCGGACGATCTTCAAGCGCTACGACGTGGACCCCAACTCGGTGCAGCTGGTGAACGTCGGGTACGACCTCGTGGACTCCCTGGCGAAGGGTCGGGTAGACGCCCTCATCGGCGGCTACTGGGTCTACGAGAAGTTGATCCTGGAGCGCCAGGGCCACGCCGTGAACGCCTGGCACCTGGAGGATATCGGCATCCCGGATCACCCGGAGCTCGTCATCATCACCTCGGAGCAGGCCATCCGGGAGAACCCGGAATTGCTCAGGCGGTTCCTGGCCGCCGCAACCAAGGGAGCCGACTGGACTCTGAAGAATCCGGTCGGGGCCATCGACATCCTCGTGGGAGGGCATGCCACCCTGGACCGCGGCCTTCAGCTCGAGAGCCTGCGATTGGAGACCCCGCTCCTGACCGCCGGCGTTCCCCGCTTCGGCTTCAACCGGCCCGCGGCGTGGGAAGGCCTCACCCGGTGGATGTTCGAAGCCGGCCTCACCAAACGGCTCATCCCGGCGGCCGAGGTCTCCACCAACCGCTTCCTACCCGCGGCACCGTGAGGGGGACATCGGCCGCATTCGAGGCCTGAGGGGATGCGAACGATCTTGCCGTCCGTGAGTCGCTCGGAAGTCGATGGCCGGCAAGCGCGGGCACGGGCAAGCCGGGTGCTGGCTCGGTCAAACCCGGCCCGAGACGAGAGTGAGGGCGGCCGCATGGGCAAAACCCTCCCCTCTTCCAGTCGCTGGATCGGCTGCAATGCCGATTCACTCACAGCTTTGAGGGCGGGAGCTTACCACTGCTCAGCGAGGGTGGACGAGATTTTTGCGGAGGACAGGGGAAGTACCTCAAGGATGCGATGGCGTGAGGGACGAAGTTCTTGCGGATAACAACCGACCTGGATGCGATTTGGTCTCCACGAGGCTCACTCCGATCCGAATTTGGGCATCGGGCGGGATTCCTCGACCGCATAACGCACGAGTGCAGTGGCGCGGTAGATGGCGTGCACGAACTTGCCGTAAGGCATCGTGAGAAAGAGCCCCAGAACCATCCCGAGGTGCACCGCGAGCAGCACGCCCATGGCCTGCGTTTCGCGCAGGGCCAGAAGCAGCAAACCCGTGAGGCTCGTCAGGAACAGCAGCACCAGGAACCCGAAATCCATTCCCTTCTGATTCCGGTCGGACAACGCTGGATTACGCTTGCGCGTGAGCCAGAGCAGCCCCACGGGCCCGATGAGTAGCCCGAGGCCGCCGACGGTTCCCAAAAGGACGGGCACGCTCCAAAACCCATATGGGGCCGGCCAGCCCAACCCATAGTCGTAGAACGCGGCGACCGTGGTCGAGGCGAAGCACAGGAGGAAACCGTAAAACGTCAGGTGGTGGAAGCGTCGCCGGGCCAGAGTGGGCTGCTCGTCCGGATAGATGCAGCCCTCGCCGCCCCCGTCGAGATTCTTGAGCCGTAGCACGTCCATCGCCGCCCGTCCCAACGCCATCGGATTCAGGATTGCGCTGAAACTCTCTCCCATGTCACGCCAGAAGCGCCCGAATCCCACCACGAACGTTGCGAAGACGAACAGTGAAACGGCGCCGAAGGTCAGCGCCATGACGTCGTGGCCGAGCACGGCGTAGAAGCCGCCCTCGCGAACATCGTGGACCGAGAACAACACCGCCGGCCCGGCGATAAGGGCCATGGCAAGCAGGAGGGTCGCCAGGCTTACCCCCGTGATGAGGCTGACCGCCAGCCCGTTGCGATGGAACAGGCCGGCGAGGATTCCGGGCCAGGCGTATTTCTTGTAGGTTTCCCCGCGGATTTCCGCCAGGATCTTCGGGAAGTTCAGCGCGAACTCATGGGGTGGTGCGTATTGACACGCGTCGTAGCACGACCCGCAGTTGTGACAGAGGTTGGCGAGATAATTCAGATCGCCCTCCTGGAACGTGAGCCGCCGCTCCAGCGCCGGGAAGACTGGACAATACCCTTCGCAGTAGCGGCAGGCGTTGCAGATCCTCATGAACCACTCGCCCTGCTGGATCAGTTCGGGGGGGATCGATTTACCCGAGGACATATCGAACCGCCTCCTGTCCGGCGATCCGCCCGAAGACGGTGCCGATCGTCATCCCGATTCCGGCGAGGTACCCCTTGCCCAGGATATTGCCCGCCATGATCTCCCCTGCCGCAAAGATGTTCGCCGCGGGCTGGTCGTCGTGCAGCATCACCTGAGCCCGCTCATTCACGGTGACCGCCAGGTACGTGAACGTGATTCCGGGGCGCAGCGGATAGGCGAAATAGGGGGGCGCATCCAAGGGACGTGCCCAGTGCGTCTTCGGGGGCGTGAGATTCACCGTGGCGCAATCATCCAGGATAGCGTGGTCAAACGTGCCGGCTCTCACGGACCGGTTGAACGCGGTGACGGTCCTTTCGAGCGCGGTCGGGTCGAGGTTGAGGGCCTGGGCGAGTTCGCCAATCGTACGCGCCTGGATCGGCGGATAAACGGGGGGCACGAAGCTTCCCATCGCCTTCGCATCGATGATCGAGAACGCCATCTGATCCGGCTGCGCGGCAACGAGCCGGCCCCAGATGGCGTAGCGCTTGGGCCAGAAGTCCTCCCCCTCGTCGTAGAAGCGCTCGGCATTCTTGTTGACCACGATCCCGAGGGAGATCGCGTCCACCCGCGTGATGATGCCGCCATCGAATTTGGGCGCCCGCGCGTCGCACGCCACGGCATGACACTGGGTCGGGTCGCCCACGGGTTTTACTCCGTGGTCGATCAGCACCCGCAGCACCCGGCCCATGTTGTAGGGGGTACCACGGATCAGGAAGTTGTCGGCGACATCTCCCCACGCCTCCTTCAGCCAGGCGATGTTCGACTCGAACCCGCCCGCGGCCGCCACCACCGCCTTGGCCTGGACCTCATACGTGACCCCGTTCCGGGCGAAGATCGCCGACGTGAACCGGCCCTCCCGAATGTTGAGGTCAAGCACCTCCGCGTCATACGCGATCTCGACTCCCAGTTCCGCCGCGGCGCGGTAGTAGGCGTTCACCAGCGCCTTGCCGCCCCCGAGGAAGAAGGCGTTCGTTCGTGACAGGTGCAGCGTGCCGCGCAGCGAGGGCTGGAAGCGGACCCCGTGCTGAACCATCCATGCCCGACAGTCGGCGGACTGGCGGATCGTCAGCCGGGCCAGCGGTTCGTTCGTCTTCCCGCCCGTCACCCGGAGCAGGTCCTGCCAGTATTCCTCCTGCGGGTAGGTGTCCGTGAGCACGTCGACCGGACGCTCGTGCATGCAGCGGAGATTCCGCGTGTGCCGGCTGTTGCCGCCGCGAAAATCCTTGGGGGCACACTCGAGCACGAGCACCCTCAACCCGGCGCGGCGCGCCGTGAGGGCCGCCGTGAGGGCCGCATTGCCGCCGCCCAATATCAACACATCGTAGGAGCCTGACAGGTCCATCAACTCTCCCCTTCTCGTCATGTTGTCTCGCGCGGAGCTCGAGGCCGACGCTGGCTCATGGCTTCCAGATCGTGCCGTGGAATCCTTGACTGGAAACTCCAATGCTCATTGGCCGCCCGGACGCTATGGCAGAAGGCTCTCCCAGCGTGCCATTTCCTCGTGCAAGGACCGGGGGACCGGCGGCCATCAGGACGAGCCGAAGAGCCGACGGAGGAAAACCAGACCCTTGCGAGCCAGCTCATCCTGGCTGGAAGCGACAGGCCGCCAGAAGGAGGTCCGCTGGGCCAGAGCGGGCAGGTCCGGGTTGTAGGATTCGATGGTGCACACGCCGGCGTAGCCGATGTCCCGCAAGGCGTCGCGCACCTCGACCCAGTCCAGATGTCCGCTCCCGGGTGCCCCCCGGTCATTTTCGCACGTGTGGACATGATGCACGTATCCCGCGGCCGACCGGAAGGCGTCCCCGATCCGCTGTTCTTCGATGTTCATGTGAAAGGTGTCAAGCAGGAGGCCGAGCCGGGGATTCCCCACCGCGTGGCAGAGGCGGAGGCCATCCGCCGTCGTCGTGAGGAAATCGCTTTCGTACCGATTCAGGATTTCCACCGCCACATTTACCCCGACCTGCTCCGCCTCCCGCGCCACCGCCGCCAGCCCCTCCACGCAGCGTTTCCATCGCTCCTCGCGCACCGGCGGAGGGTCCGGGCGCTGCCGCCGAATCTCGGAGTGCATGGGACCGATGAAGGTCTTGGCCCCCACCTCCCCGCAGAGACGCGTTACCCCCCGCAGGAACTCGACGCCGGCCCGGCGCACCCCTGCGTCCCCGCTGGTGATATCCCGCTGGGCGTTGAGGAACACCCCCAGCGACCCCTGCAGATGGGTTTGGCTCAACCGAGATCGCAAATCAGCCACTGCAAAGGGGGGCGGAAGCTCCCCCACGTTGATATCGATCGCGTCAAAGCCCAGATCCCGGACCCGGCCAACTAGGTCGAGGGTATCCCCGGTGAACGGCGCGATCCAAATCTGCGCATGCGCCCCGATTCGCATGGTTGCCTCACCTTCAACGGCCCGTCCTCTCGCCGGCAGTGACTACGGTCGGATCCGTTCCTCTTGGCTTCACCCTGTGCGGACACCCTGGACCTTTCCGACGGCAGATTTCGTCTGCGACTCGACTCCCGCAGCGTGCCTCGCGGCGATATACCCGAAGGTCATGCCGAGTCCCAGTTGCGCCCCGGCCCCCGGGTACTCTCCACCCAGGACGGATTGCATGTCATTCCCGCAGGCGTACAGACCCGCGATCGGCTGTCCGGAACCATCGAGCACCTGGCCATGAACGTTCGTCCGCAAACCCAAACTTGTGCCAAGCGGCGTGGGCAGGACCGCGACCGCACAGTAGGGCGGCTTCTCGATCGGTCCGAGACAGGGGTTCGGCGAATGCTCCGGATCACCGTTTCCGCGGTCGTAGGCGTTGCTCCCCTTGCCGAACTCGGTGTCCACGCCGGTCCGGGCATACTCATTCTGGGCCCTGACCGTCTCGACCAATCCCGTGGCGTCAACGCCAATCGTGCACGCCAGGCCTTCCACCGAATCCGCGACGCGGAGGTAGCCGCGGTCGATGAATGGCTTCAAGAGAGGAGTCCGGGGCCTGATCATTCCGAGACCGTACTTCCAAATGAAACGGCGGTCACACACGAGCATGGCGGGGATGCTCGGCACGCTGCGGTGCGAGCGATACATCGCGCGCACGAATTCGTGGTACGACACCCCTTCGTTGACGAAGCGTCGTCCCGTCGAATTGACGGCGACGAGCCCGGGCTTGCCGCGGTCCAGCACGATGTGGGGGTACACCGCCGTGGACCCATCCTTGCGCGTCGCGATCGAACTCGGGAACCAGAATGCGTTGTCCTCTCCCGGCGGGCCGAGGCTGGCGCCGAGGCCCTGGGCCAGCCGCAGTGTCTCTCCCACGCACCCCTCGAATGCGGACGTATATTCCGCCACCGGCTTTGGCAAGTAGCGCTCGCGCAGCTCCCGACTGGCGGGGAAGCCTCCGCCCGCCAGCACGATTCCGCGCTGCGCGCCCACACAGACCTCCGAGCCGTCCCGCAGGACGACGAGGCCGCGGGCTCTTCCGTCCTCCGCGACGAGCCGCGTCGTCCCGCCGTTGAACCAGATCGCCACCCGGTGATCGAGCAGATTCTTGAACAGCCTCGCCGCCAGCGCGTTCCCCAGGACCAGCCGCGTCCCGCGCCGGTAGCGCAGGCGATCGCAGAGGTAGCGCGTCACCAACCGTGCGCCCAAAGCGAACGAATCCCACGACCTCGCGATCCGCAGGAGGCGCACTGCCTCTCCGCGGGTCACCATCATCCCACCGAAGAGCATGAGTTCCGGGATGGGCCGGCGCACCCGGTCGAATTCCTTGCCCAACGTGCGTCCGTCAAATGGCAGCGGCTCCAGCGGTCGCCCACCCAGTGCGGCGCCCGGCAGCTCTTGGCGATAATCCGGAGCCTGGCGATACATCTGGAAGGCAACATCCGTGTGCTTCTCCAGATACTCCAGCATCTCGGGTCCCGCGGCAATGAAGGCCTCGCGCAAGGCGCGATCCGCCCGGCCATCCACGAGCGCATCCAGGTACTCGCGCGCCGTCTCGGCATCCCCGGTGATGCCGTTCCGGCGCTGTTCGGGATTGTTGGGGATCCAGACGCTTCCGGAGGAAAAGGCGGTGGTCCCGCCCACCTGATCGCTTTTCTCGATCACGAGCGTCCGCATACCCTCGATCGCTGAGACGAGTGCGGCCGTCATGCCAGCCGCCCCCGC
>Ga0187780_10003110_pt1 | contig 12544 bp, 12 predicted proteins | sample 1015_Q2_SP10_20__FD_132429 | JGI IMG/M metagenome (GOLD analysis project Ga0187780, IMG submission 132429) | Tropical peat soil microbial communities from peatlands in Department of Meta, Colombia - 1015_Q2_SP10_20_MG | ecosystem: Environmental > Terrestrial > Soil > Wetlands > Peat | place...
GGCCTGGCTCGAGTCGCTCACGCTCACGCCGCGAAACTCTCCATACAGGAATTGGGCTTCCCAGGTCGCGATCGCGGTCGCCACGAGCGCCGGCATGGCGCCCCGCGGGTCCGCATAGAATCGAACCGGCAGCCGTGCGGCCGGCCAGTGAAAAATGAGGACGGTGTCCGGCGGGATGGTCTCGGCGAAGGCGTAGGTGCAGCCGCTGCAATCGCGCACGGGCGCGGTGGGCTCGCAAGCTCCAGCCACGAGCAGCGCCAGGAGCAGGGCGCGTCTCACAGCTTCGGCCCTCCGGCTCTGAGCGACAGCGTCAGTCGATGCACCGGTTGCGCCGACGTAAAGCCTTCCTGGCGGAGCGCGGGAGTCGTGAACCCATGAACGTCGTAGCGCAGCTCGAGCGCGAGGTGCGCGCGTTGCCCCACGGGAAGTGGGTGGGCAAGGGCGACGGACGCGATTCCGGCGATCGACCCGCTGCCGGAGCGAAAGACCCCTGTTGCTTCGCTCGGGAGATACTTGATCTCGCCCACCGCGACGGTAGCGAGGAACCCCGAGTGGAGTCGGTGCGTGAGCCCGACCGTGAATGCCAGGGTCGTGACGTTGCCAAGGTCGACCGTGGACCCGCCGGCGTCGTGCCGCTCGATCGTACCCCTGGAGTAGTCGAGCGCCGCCTGGGCCGCCCACGCGTGCTGCAGCGGCGCGACCGCGGCGAGCGTGACCGCCGGGGCGAGCGCGGGCCGCACGTCGAACGGCGTCACGATCGAGTCGTGCACCAGCGCGGACGCGTAGCGCACGCCGGCGGAGAGCTGCACCGCGATCTGAGCGGCGGCGGGGCGTGCCGTGAGGCATGACGCGACGAGGACGGCGGTGACGCCCCGCTCGAGCTGACGCGTCAGCGTATGCGGACGATGGTGAGTCGCGGGGCCATGGCGGCGGGGAGCGCGACGTTGCCGGGCCCGGAGAAGAGGAGATTCACGTCGGGGGCGCTCGGGCCCTCGAGGGCGCGGATGTACACCCCGCCTCCCGCCCGCAGCTTTCCGCCGACGTTGATCTGCGCCGCCGGAAGCACCGTCGGGACGAGCGGGAAGCTCGAGGGGAAGTTCCGCGGATCGAGCGAGTACTGCCAGGCGATCGCCTTGCGCAGCGAGAGGGACTTGTACTGCAGCGCCGTCGCCGGCGTGAACCCCGCGAGGTCCGACACCCAGATCGCAAGGGCCCACTGCGCGTCCGTAGCGGCGAACGCCTGCTGCGTCTGCACCCCGACGTTGTTCGGACCGGTCAACGAGGTCTGGACGAGCTTGCGCGCCACCGAGTCGCCGAACTGGTCGATCACGAAACGCATGAACAGCCAGCCCGCGCCGACGTCGGCCAGGTCCTGATCGGTCGGCGTGATGAGGAAGTGATTCGCGGTGGCGAGCAGGTACTGCGACGCGTCGTAGATGTCGCCTTTCACGTAGTAGCCGAAAGTGACGCTGTCGGGCAGGAACGTCCGGCCGCCCAGCTCTTCGGCGTACTTGGCGAGCGCCTCGTCGAGCCAGATCGCTTCCGCCGAGCCGCCGTGCTGGAGCACGTGCTGGTTGAAGTTGATCATGTGCTCGAGCTCGTGGAGCAGCGTGGAGGGAAGCGACTGCTTCACGCTCGAGACCGTATGTGCGCAGCTCAGCGCCCCGCCCGGATCCGGGACGAGCGTGTACATGACCTCGCCGTGGTTGAAGCTGGTCGAGAAGGTCGGGTCGATGTCCGGGGAATAAAAGAATCCGGCGATGTAGCCTGACGTGTTGCACTGCGTGATGGTGACGAGCTTGTTGACCGTCTCGGTCATGAGCGCGATCACGACCGAGTTGTTGTCGATGTCGGACTCACGTCCGAATGCCGTGGTGTCCACTTCGTAGATGTGCTGCTCGAAGACGCTCGCCAGCGTGTCGATGTCCGCCTGGGCGAGCGACGTGGAGTCGAGCACGTCGAGATATATCGCCACGTGTCCTTGGACAGCACGCGCAACGGCCGTCACGGAATCGAAACGACTGCAGACGAGCGTGGCGCACACCTTGAACTTTCGGACGTTGCCTACGACGGGGGGGGCCGCGGCGACCGGCGGCGGGGCGACCGCGGCGCGGCGGACGGCTCCCGCGGGCGTGGCGCGCGTGATGGCGACGTTCCGCAGGAATCGATCGAATTGCACGGCCGCGGGTCCGCGCACGTCGGCCGGCCGCTCGGTTTGCAGGGATGGAGCGGCTCGAGAAGCGACGGCGAGCTGCGGGACGACCTGGGCGCTCAGCGTGGAGGTCTGCAGCTGAAAGGCGGTGGTGTCGCCGGGATTGCCGCCGGTCGCCTGGGCAACGATGACGTACTCGGCTGAGTCGGTGGTCGATGTATTGGCCGCGATTGTCACGCAGCCGTTCGACGCAGCGGGGTCGAGCGACGCATAGCCGCCGGCCGCGAGGGCCACGCGTGAGGTGCTTCCGGCCTTGCACGAAGCGAGCGCGACCGAGGAGCTGCTCCCGCTGCATGAGGCCGCGACGAGCGCGCATACCATCACTGTTCCCGCTTTCGAAACCGTCATCGGGCCTTCTCCCCAAGCGCTAAGGTGACCCCGCCGCGCGCCCGGCCCCGGGCGTAGGCCCGCAGGCGTCGCAGCATGCGCCGATCGTGACGCACGGCATCATCGGCTTTCGGGGTCTCGATAATCTTAATCACGGCATCGAACCGGGAGTCCGTCATGATGCGGCGAAACGCCTCCGGTCCGATCGTGCCTTCAGCTATCCAGGCGTGACGGTCGAGGTGCGAGCCTTGCGCCGCCCTGGAATCGTTCAAATGGAGACACTTGAGCAAGCCGAGGCCGACTTCCGCGTCGAACCGACACCACACGCCCCCGACATCGCCGGCAACATCATACCCCGCCGCATGCAGATGAGCCGTGTCGAGGCAGAACGCGACGCGGGCCCGTAGCGGCTCCGGGATCGCGTCGCGCAGCGCCCGCAGCTCGGGGAAGCTCGACCCGAGCGCGGTGCCCGCGCCGGCCGTGCCCTCGATGAGGACGCCCACGTCTCCCGGTACGGCAGCGAGGCATGCCGCATATTCGCGCGCGTTCCGCGCGAGGCCGGCGGCGCGATCGTCGATGAAGTTGCCCGGGTGCGACACGACCCACGGGATGCCGAGGGCGCGGCACCGTGTGAGCTCCGTCACGAACGACCGCGCGCTGCGCGCGCGCAGGGCATCGTCGGGTGACGCGAGGTTGATGAGGTAACTGTCGTGCGAGACGACCGCCAGCCGAGCCCGCGTGACCGCGGCGCGGAAGGCCGCGACCTGCGCCGATGTCACCAGGGGCTCGCGCCACTGGTTCGGCGTTTTGGTGAACACCTGGATCGCGGTCGCGCCGATCGCGAGGGCACGCGCGGGCGCGCACTCGATTCCGCCGGCGGTGGAGACGTGGGCGCCCAGCAGATCGTTGCGCGCTTGCCGTGGCATGGGGCGAACTATACCTTGACTCCCGCACGCGCGGACGAGGGTTTGTGCCGGAGCCGTCTCATAATCGCATCCTGTTGATAGGCGATCCCGCCGCTCGACCCGAAGGGTTGGAGCGGCTTTTGGTACGCGGCGGGTTTCAGGTGACGGAGGCGCCGAGCCCGCCCGCCGGTCCCGAGCGTGGTGAGGCGCCGCCGGACCTTCTTCTCTATGCGGTGGCCACGCGTGAGCCGGGACTCGCGGACGTCGTTCGTGGTCTCGCGACGGGGCCCCGCTTCGGCGGCGCGCCGGTCTTCGTGCTGGTCGGGGACGGCGGCTCCGATGGGATCGCGGAGGCTCTCCTTGCCGGCGCCCGAGACGCCGTCGCGAACCCGGTGCACCTGGGCGAGCTCCGGGCGCGCATCGATGCCCACGTGCGCATGCGGGCCGACCTCACGGAGGCCCGTGACGCGCTCCGCGCCCGCGACCTGCTGTTCGACATCTTTCAGGAAGTCTCCGCCGCGCTGCGCGCCGACGAAATCTTTCAGACGCTGGTGCGGCGCGTGGGCCAGGCGTTCGGGCTCACGCACTGCTCCTTCGTGCTCACCGCTCCCGGGGAGGACAACGGCCGGGTCGTCGCGGTCTACGAGAATCCGGCCATCCGCGACCTGCGCGTCGAGCTCGACCGCTACCCGGAAATCCAGGAGGCGATCCGCACCGAGCGGCCGGTGATCGTGCACGACGTGCGCGAGCATCCGCTGTTCGAGGGGATCCGGCGCCGCTGGGTCCAGCAGCAGATCGAGGTGAACGTCCAGGCGGCGGTGGCGTTGCCGGTGTTCGTGCAAGGGCGGGCGGCGGGAGTGTTCTTCCTGCGCACGGTGAAGGGCGACCCCGAGCTGCGGCCGCAGGACGTCGCGTTCGCGAACACGATCGCCCAGGCGGCGGCGCGGGTGCTCGAGAACGAAGAGCGTCGCGCGGCGATCTACCGGCGGCAGATCAGCGCGGGCGTCACCGACGTGTTGACTGGGTGCGCGAGCCTCGATTCGCTCGACCGGCGGGTGCGCGACGAGTTCGAGCGCGCGCGCCGTTACACTCTGTGCTTCGCCCTCGTGCTCGTGGATATCGACCGGCTGCGGGACGTGAACGACAAGCTCGGCCAGGCGGCCGGGGACCGCGTGCTCGCGGAGGTCGGCTCGATCCTGCAGCGGGAGATTCGCGCGCCGGACTTCGTGGCCCGTTACGGCGGCGACGAGTTCGCGCTCATCCTCCCCGAAACCGACGGGCCCGGTGGCAAGCGCTTCGTCGAGCGGCTGCGTCAGGTCATGGGCCGCCATTCGTTCCCGGACCTGGGCGCAAGCGTCGTGCCCGGGATTTCGGCGGGCGTGGTCGCGTTCCCGCACACCGGCGTGCTGCGGCCGGAGGATCTGTTCGCGCTCGCCGAGGGAGCGCTGACGCGCGGCAAGAGCGGCGAGCCCGACCGGATCGGAGTCGCCACGACGGGCTAGCGGCGGCCCTCAGTCGAGCGTCTTGTGGAACCGCCGCACCGACACCGCGATCAGCAGCGTAGAGAACGCCGCGAGCACCGTGACCTGCTGCCACAGCGCGTCGAGCCCCACCCCCTTCAGCAGGATTCCCCGCAGCACTTTGAGAAAGTGCGTCAGCGGCAACAGCAGCCCCACCCACTGAAACACGAGCGGCATCGCCTGGCGGGGAAACATGAACCCCGACAGCAGGATGTTCGGGAGCACGAAGAAGAACGCCATCTGAATGGCCTGCTGCTGCGTGCGGACGAGGGTCGAGATCAGGAGCCCGAAGCCGAGGCTCGCCACGATGAACAACAGCGCGACGGCGTAGAGCAGCACGACGTTCCCGGTGAGGGGGACCGCAAACACGTAGCGCCCGATGAAGAGCACCGCGGTCATCTGCACGAGGCCAACGCCCACGTACGGCGCGATCTTGCCGAGCATCAGCTCGGTCTTGGTGATCGGGGTGACGATGAGCTGCTCCAGGGTACCGCGCTCTCGCTCGCGCACGAGCGCCATCGCCGTCACGAGCACCAGCGTGAGCGTCAGGATCACGCCCACGAGACCGGGCACGATGTAGTTCGGGCTGCGCAGGCCCGGGTTATAGCGCGGCCGCACGCGCGCCTCGAGCGGCACGCTCTCGCGCCGGGCCTCGCGCGAGAGGATCTCGAGGTTCCGGACCTGGGCCACGCCCGCGGCCGCCGAGAGCGCGGATTGCGACGAGAGCGGGTCCGCCGCGTCCACGATCACCTGAACCGTCGCCGTTTCGCCGCGCGCGAGGCGGCGCGGGTAGTCGTAGGGCACGATGATGCCGGCCTGCGCGTCGCCCCGCGCGATCGCGGCGTCGAGCTGGTCACGGCCGTCGAAGTGGGCGACGATGCGGAAGTTGCCGGTGTTCTCGAGGGAGGCGACCAGGTCCCGGCTTTCGGGCGTCCGGGACTCGTCGACGACGACGGTCGGGATGTTGCGCACGTCGGTCTGGATCGCGTAGCCGAAGAGGAGCAGCTGGACGACCGGGAGCCCGGTCATGATGACCAGGGTGAGCCGGTCGCGCCGCATCTGGATGAACTCCTTGCGGAACATCGGCCAGAAGCGCGGCATCATAACTCGTCACGCTCCTGAAGAATGATGAACGCATCCTCGAGCGTCTTGCCGCCGACCTGCGCCGCCACCTCCGCGGGCGTGCCCAGGGCGATCAGGCGGCCCCCGCTCATCATCGCCAGGCGGTTGCAGCGCTCCGCTTCGTCCATGTAGTGCGTGGTGACGAGCACCGTCGTCCCCTGGCGAGCGAGGTCGTAGATCGCGCGCCAGAAGTTGCGACGCGCGGCCGGGTCGACGCCCGCGGTGGGCTCGTCGAGAAAGAGCACCGGCGGCTGGTGGAGCAGGGCGCACGCGAGCGCGAGGCGCTGCTTCCACCCTCCCGACAGCTCGGCGACCATCTGGCGCAGCCGCCCACCCAGGCCGATGAACTCGATCACGGCCGAGAGGCGCGTCGTGCGCGCCGCACCGCGCAGCCCGTAGATCCCGCCGTAGAAGTCGAGGTTCTCGGTGACGGTCATGTCCTCATACAGGCCGAACCGCTGGGACATGTAGCCGATGCGCTGCTTGATCTGCTCCGGCGACGTCTCGACGTCGATCCCCGCCACCATGGCCGAGCCCTCGGACGGCTCGAGCAGCCCGCACAGCATGCGAATGGTCGTCGTCTTGCCCGAGCCGTTCGGCCCGAGCAGGCCGAACACCTCGCCCCGCTCGATCCGGAGATTGAGCTGCCGCACAGCGGTGAGGGTGTCGAAGCGCCGCGTGAGGTCGTGCGTCTCGATGGCGCTCGGCATCACGGCAAGAGGGGGAGCTCCAGCGTGACGGGCATCCCGGCCTTGAGGCGGCCGCCCTCGTCGCCGCCCGTCGGTTCGACCTTCACACCGAACACCAGGTCCGCCCGCTCGCGCTCGGTGAGAGCCGCCCGGGGAGTGAACTCGGCCTGAGGGGCGATCTCCGTTACGGTGGCTTGAAAGGGATGGTCGGGCTCGGCGTCGGCGCGCACCGTGGCCGTCTGGCCGACGCGGATTCGTCCAATGAAGCGGTCGCCCACGTAGGCGCGGATCCACGGACGCCGCACCAGGCCGAGGGTCACGACCGGCGCGCCGGCGGTGAGGACTTCCCCGGGCTCGGCGTCGCGCACCAGCACGACGCCGTCGTCGGGCGCAGTGATGGTCAGCTCGTCCCGGGTCGCGAGCGCCCCCGCCACGGCCGCGCTCGCGGCCGCCGACTCGCTCGGTGCCGCGCGCACGGCTTCGAGACGCGCCGCGCTGCCCGCCGCGGCGGCCTGGAAGGCGTCGTACTGCTGCTGGGAGATGATGTTCTGGCGGCGGAGCACGTCGGCGCGCGCGAGGTCGTTCGTCGCCCGCGCGCTGTCGGCTTGCGCCGCGGTGACCTCGGCGACCCGCTGCGCCGCGGCGCGCGCCTGCGCCCGCCGTTGCCCGATGAGGGCGTCGAGCCCTGGCTGCGTGAGGACGGCGACGGTGTCACCGCGATGCACCGTGTCGCCTTCGTCCTTGAGCAGCCGGTCGAGCCGGCCGGAGGTGAGCGCCGCCAGGCGCACGTCCCGGATCTCGACCGTACCCGCCACCCGGAGCGTCCCGCTGCTCCCGCGACACGCCGCTCCGAGCAGCGCGGCGCACAATGCGGTCCACCGCGTCGTGGCGCTCATCGCCGCGCGGTCAGCCAGTTGAGCGGATCGAGTGCGATCCCTCCCTGGCCGCGCAGCTCGAAATGCAGGTGCGGACCCTGGTCACTCGACTCTCCACCGACGTGGCCGATGATCTGGTCCTTCATCACGTGCTCCCCGCTCGCGACGGTCGCGTCCGCGAGGTAGCCGTAGAAGGTGTAGTAGCCACCTCCGTGATCGATGAGGACCGAGGTCAGGTAGGTGCCGAGGGGACCCGCGAGACTCACCGTTCCCCCCGCGACGGCGTGGACCGGGGTGCCGACGGGGGCGCCGATCCCGATGCCGTGCCAGGGGATGCGGGTGTTGTTCGGTCCGGCCGCGGTGCCGAACTGATACAGAATCTTGCCCTGCACGGGCCATGCGAGCCGGCCCAGGTCGGCAGTGGTGATGGTGGCGGCGCCGACGGCGGCGCCCCGCGCCTCGGCTTCGCGGCGCGCGCGCTCGAGGGCGGCGATCCGGTCGTTGAGCGCTCGCTCGTTCTTCTCGAGCTCCGACAACCGCTGCTCCGCCGCTCGGGAGCTTCGCTTGGTCGCGCGCAGGCTCTCCTGGCGCTCGCGCTCGAGCGCGAGGAAGCGTTGCAGCTCTTCAGTGCGCTCGGTCTTGCGGCGCCCGAGGGCATCACGGGCGTCGACCATGGCCTGGCGCTCGCGCGCGATACGATCCTTCAGCTTGAACATGTCGTTCGCGAGCAGGCGGTCCTGCCGGCTGACGAGATAGAGATACTTGTAGCGCGACAGCAGATCCCCGAAGGTCTCCGCCGCGAGCAGCACCTGATAGCCGTACAACGGGCCGCGCTTGTAGATGTCGACGATCCGCCGCTCCAGCACGGCGCGCTTCTCCTCGAGCGCGTCCTCGGCCAGAATGAGGTCCACCGTCATCTGATCGATCTGGACGGAGAGTCCCCCGATCTGGCGATCGAGCTCGTTGACGATCCGGTTCGTCGTCTCCTTCTGACGCTCGATGTTCGACAGCTCATCGGCGATGGAGTGCGCCTGCGTCCGGAGCTGCTCGAGCTCCTGCTCGACCTCGGAGCGCTCGCGCCGGATGTCCTCGAGGCGACGCTGGTTGTCCTGGAGCTGCTGCTCGAGGGGTTGCGGGCGCTGAGCGAGACAAGGGAAGGAGGAAGGGGGAAGGGTGATGAGTGCCACGACGACCGCACGTCGCAGTACCCTTCCCCCTTCCGCCGTCCCCCTTCCCCCGTTCATACCCGTCGCAGGTGCCTGCCCACGCTCGCAGCGCTCCCGAAGAACCCGATGAGGGTGCCGAACCCGATGATCGCGAGCGCCTGCTCGCGCGTGAAGAACGCGGCGTGAATCAGCCAGCGATTGATGACCACGTAGGCGCCGTATGACAGGGCGATGGCCACGACGCCGCCGAGCATGCCCTTGATCGCGCCCTGCAGGAGGAACGGGCGCCGGATGAAGCCGTCCGTCGCGCCGACCAGCCGCATGATCGCGATCTCACGGGTGCGCTGCAGGACGGCCATGCGGATGGTCGTGCCGATGATGATGATGGCGACGACCGCGAATGCGGCGCCGACCACGAGGCCCACGGCGGCGGCGATCTGGCGCAGGTGGTCGAGCTTCTCGACCCAGTCACGGCCGAAGCGCACGTCGTCCACGAAGCCGAAGCCGCGCATCCGGTCGGCCACATCGTTGACGTGATCGACGTCGCGAAACGCCGGCTTGAGCTTCACCTCGATCGACGCGGGGAGCGGATTCCGCTCGAGCTCCTGCAGCACGTCGCGAAACTCCGACAGCTCGGACCGAGCACGGGCGAGCGCCTGCTCTTCGGTCACGTACGTTGCGGACTGGACCTCGGGGAAGGCCTCGATGTCCTTGAGGGCGAGCGTGACCGTTTCGACGGGCGTCCCGGGGAGCAGGTAGGACACGATCTCGACCCGCTCGGCCACCGAGCGGAGTGCCTGCTGCAGGTTGACCGCGACGAGACCGAACAAGCCGACGACGAAGAGCGAGAAGGCGATCGTGGTGACGGAGAGCGCGGAGAGGAGCGGTGCGCGTCGGAAGGTGAGCAGCGCTTCCCGCAGCGTGAGGTTCACGGCGCCGCCGTCTGGCCGCGGGAGTCGTCCACAGCCGAATCGTAGACCAGGGCGCCCTCCTGCAGCTCGATCACGCGATACGGCGCCTGGCGGACGAGGTCGAGGTCGTGGGTCGCCATGACGACCGCGGTGCCGCTCGCGTTGATGTCCCGGAGCAGCTGGAAGACGCCGCGGGTGGCGCGCTCGTCGAGGTTGCCCGTCGGCTCGTCCGCGAGCAGGACCGTCGGCTCGTTGACGAGCGCGCGGGCGATCGCGACGCGCTGCTGCTCGCCGCCCGACAGCTCGCGCGGATAGGCCTTGGCTTTCGCCGCGAGACCGACCTGCGTCAGCACGCGCATGACGCGCGCGGCGATCCCGGCGCGGCGTGCCCCGGTCACTTCGAGGGCGAAGGCGACGTTCTCTTCCGCGGTGCGGTCTTCGAGCAGGCGGAAGTCCTGGAACACGATCCCCAACCGGCGCCTGAGCTTGGGGACCTCGCGCCGCGAGATCTCCGCCACGCTGAACCCGGACACACGCACCTCGCCGCTCGTCACCGGCTCTTCGGCGTAGATGAGGCGCAGCACCGTCGACTTCCCCGCGCCCGAGTGGCCGGTGAGGAACCCGAACTCGCCCTTCTGGATGTGGAAGGAGACGTCCTTGAGCGCCAGGCCGCCCTTGGGGAAGGCCTTAGAGACGTTGGTGAACTTGATCACTTACAGCTGCGCCAGGGCTTGGGCGAAGTCCGCGATGAGGTCGTCGGCATCCTCCAGTCCCAAGGAAAATCTCAACAAGCCGTCGGGAATGCCAGCCTGAGCGCGCTGCTCCGGGGTGAGCGACGCGTGTGAGGTGAGCCGCGGCTCGGAGACGAGGGTCTCGACCCCGCCCAAGCTCGGGGCGTGGGTGGCGATCGTCAGCGCTCGCAGGAAGCGCTCGGCGGCCCGCACGCCGCCGCGGAGCTCGACCCCCAGCATGCCGCCGAACCCGTTCAGGATGCGCTGCGCCGTCACGTGGTCCGGGTGCGTCGGGAGCCCCGGGTAGTGGACGGCCGCGAACGCGGTCTGCTTGCTGCACCATTCCGCGACCGCGCTCCCGGTGGCGTTGTGGCGTTGGACGCGGACCGCGAGCGTCTTCATTCCTCGCTCGACCAGCCAGGCCGCCATCGGGTCCAGCGCCTGACCCCAGACCTGCATGAGCTTCCGCACCTCGGCGATCACCGACTCCGTTCCCGCCACCGCGCCGGCGATCACGTCGGAGTGCCCGTTCAAGTACTTGGTCGCGCTGTGGATCACGATGTCCGCCCCGTGCTCCAGGGGGCGGAAGTTGATCGGCGTCGCGAAGGTGGAGTCGACGATCAGGGCCATCCCCTCCGCCTTGCACAGCGTCGCGAGCGGCTCCAGGTCCACGACGCGGAGCAGGGGGTTGGTCGGGGTCTCGACGAAAATCGCGCGCGTGTTTTTCCGCAGGGCGCGCTTCCAGGTGCGCGACTCGAGCGGGTTCACGAACGTTACTTCGATGCCGAGCCGCCCGAACTCCTGCTGGAACAGCCGGTGCACGCCGCCGTAGATCCACTCGCTCGACAGCAGGTGGTCGCCCGGGCGGAGCACGGAGAGATGCGCGAGCGCTGCCGCGCCCATGCCGCTCCCCACGAAGATGGCCGCTTCGGCGCCCTCGAGCACGGCGAGGCGCTTGGCGATCGATATCTGATTGGGGTTGTTGCCGTATCGGGTGTAGAGGACTTCGGTGGCCGCCCCGATCGGGTTCGTGAAGGTGCTGCTCTGGTAGACGGGCGTCGAGACGGGCGTCCACTCCGGAGGCACGGCCGGCTCTCCATGCACGGCCCGCGTGGACATGCCGAGGCGGCGCTTCACACGCCGCTCACGAGGTGATCAGCGCGAACGTGCCTCCGGGCAGGCGGCTGGCCAGCCGCTGCGCCACGAGCCGCTCGAACAGCTGGCTGGCCATCGTCGGCGCGCCGATCGCGTCGAGGCGCCCGTCGGCGCACTCGAGCAGCACGGCCAGTCCGTGCCCGACAAGGACCGGCTCGATCGCCTCGCGATGCGCGTCGCTCACGCCGCGCAACATCAGCACCGCGGGCCACGCCACGAGCAGCTTCGCCACGATCTCGTCGGCGCAGGAGTAGTCCATGCACCCGACGCCCGTGAAGTCCATGCGGGCGATGGCGGTCTGCCCGGCCGCGGCCATGACGCGCTCGATCCCTTCGCGCACGACGCGCCCGGTAGGCCGCGTCACGAGATCCGTGTACGCTCGCACGGAGGACTCCTGCATCACCGCGTGGACGTCGATATCCTGGATCACGGCTTCGAGGACCCCTGCTCTGGAATGATGATGAGGACCTGGGCGCCCGGGAACGCCGGCAGGTGCTCCTTGAGCGGCACGTCGTCGTCCCAGTTGGGCACGATGGCGATGCGGGCCGTGCCGCTGCGGATGGCGACCTTTCCGTCCCACCGCGCCAGGTAGCGCCGGATTCCCGCCAGCCCCTGGCCCCGTCCCGGATCGCGAAAGCGGCTGACGCCTTGAATGAGCGCGGCCTCGAGCGCCGCCGCGTCTCCCCACCGCTCGCCGAACCGCTTTGCCTGCGTCGGCTCGAGTGAGTGCCGGAACCCGATGCCGGCATCCGCCACTGCGATCACCACGACGCGCCGGGCGAGCTTGCGGCGCCAGTTGTAGCTCTGGACCGCGACCCAGCCACCGGTGCCGGCGTGCTCTACAATATTCTGACACGCCTCCGAAAGCGCCATAGCGAAGCCCATCGTCGCCTTGGGATCGAGCTGCAATTCGGACGCGAGGATCGCGGAC
>Ga0187780_10003111_pt1 | contig 12544 bp, 10 predicted proteins | sample 1015_Q2_SP10_20__FD_132429 | JGI IMG/M metagenome (GOLD analysis project Ga0187780, IMG submission 132429) | Tropical peat soil microbial communities from peatlands in Department of Meta, Colombia - 1015_Q2_SP10_20_MG | ecosystem: Environmental > Terrestrial > Soil > Wetlands > Peat | place...
CGGTCTCGCTGAAGTTCACTGCGGCTCCTCCTCGGGCTTGACCACGGCGAGCACGCTGCCCACCTCAACCTGCTGGCCGACCGCGACCGGCAGCTCAGCGACGATGCCCGCGGCTGGCGCCGCGATCAGGTGCTCCATCTTCATGGCCTCCAGCCACAGCAGCGGCTGGCCGGCCGTGACCTCGTCGCCCACCGCGGCGGCGAGCCGGACCACGGTGCCGGGCATGGGCGCGAGCAGCGATCCGGCCGCGACGCGGCCCGCCGGATCGGCGAACCGCGGCTGCGGGACCAGCGTCACCGGGCCGAGCGCGGAGTCCACGCAGACCAGGCCGCCGTAGTCGGCGACCTCGAAGGCCCGGCGTACCCCGGCGACCTCCAGCTCCACCCGGTCCGGGCGCAGCGACACCAGCCGGACGTCCTCGCGGCCCTCGACGACCAGCCCGCCGCGGTCGATCCGGTAACCGACATCGTGCCCGGCGTACCGGGTGCGGTGCAGCTGGGACGGCACGTTCCTCCAACCCGGTGGCAGCGCGCCGAGCACCGGGGCGTCCCGCTGCCGCGCCGCGGCGCCGGCCAGCGCCGCGGCCAGGGCCGACAGTTCCGTTGCCGCGCGGTCCGCCAGCGGCGCCGCGAGCGCGTCCAGGCCGTGCGTGTCGAAGAAGGCCGTGTCGGTCTGCCCGGCCCGGAATGCCGGGTGCCGGAGCACCCGGACGAGCAGGTCCCGGTTGGTGGTCAGGCCGTGGATCCGCGCGGCGGCCAGCGTCGTCGCCAGTGCCGCTGCCGCCTGCTCCCGGTCGGCCGCCCAGGCGATGACCTTGGCCAGCATCGGATCGTAGAAGATGCTCACCTGACTGCCCGCGACCACGCCCGCGTCCAGCCGGAGCGTCGGCGGCACCAGCGCCGTGAGCGATGGGCTCGCCGCGGCCACGCCGGCCCCGCCCGGCGCGGCCGGGACGGGACCGGCCCGGAACTCGGCCGGCTCGCCAGGCAGCGCGAACGAGTGCAGGGTGCCGCTTTGCGGCTGCCAGTGCGCCGCCGGGTCCTCCGCGTACAGCCGGGCCTCGATCGCGTGCCCGCGGGCCGGCGGCGGCGTGCCGGGCAGCGCCCGCCCGGCTGCGACCTGCAGTTGCAGCGCGACCAGGTCCAGCCCGGTCGTGCCCTCGGTCACCGGGTGCTCGACCTGGAGCCGGGTGTTCATCTCCAGGAACCAGAACCGGCCTGTCCCGTCGGCCAGGAACTCAACGGTCCCCGCGTTCACGTAGCCGATCGCGGCGGCGGCCTGCGAGGCTGCCTGCAGCAGCCGCTCCCGCATCCCGGGCGTCCGCTCGACCAGCGGCGAGGGAGCTTCCTCGATGATCTTCTGATGCCGCCGCTGGATGGAGCACTCCCGCTCTCCCACCGTCCATACCGTGCCGGCGCTGTCGGCGAGCACCTGCACCTCGATGTGACGGCCTCGCTCCACGTACGGCTCGCAGAACACCGCCGGGTCGCCGAACGCCGAGGCTGCCTCGGACGCGGCCGCCGCCAGCGCGCCGGGCAGGTCGGCCACCGCCCGCACGACCCGCATGCCCCGGCCGCCCCCGCCTGCTGACGCCTTGATCAGCACCGGCAGGTCCGCTTCGCCCACCGAGGCCGGATCCAGCGCGGTCAGCACCGGCAGCCCGGCCGCGGCCATCAGCCGCTTGGAGCGATCTTGCTGCCCATCGCGGCGATCGCGTCCGGTGACGGCCCGACCCAGGTCAGCCCGGCCGCCTGCACGGCCCGGGCGAACTCGGCGTTCTCCGACAGGAAGCCGTAGCCGGGATGGACCGCGTCCGCGCCGGCGCGCAGCGCCGCCGCGATCAGCAGGTCCGCCCGCAGGTAGGTGTCCGCGGCCGCGCTGCCCGGCAGCCGGACCGCCGCGTCCGCCTCGGTCACGTGCGGCGAGTGCGCGTCCGGGTCGGAGTACACCGCGACGGTGGACAGGCCCAGCGACCGGCAGGACCGGAACACCCGGCGGGCGATCTCGCCCCGGTTGGCCACCAGCACGCTCGTCAGCACGCCATCACATCCGGAACACGCCGTAGCCGGTGCGCGTGCCCCGCACCGGCGCGCCGTGGATCACCGACAGGCACAGGCCCAGCACGGTCCGGGTGTCCCGCGGGTCGATGATGCCGTCGTCGTAGATCCGCCCGGACAAGAACATCGGTAGCGACTCCGCCTCGATCTGGCTCTCTACCGTCGCCTTCATCACCGCGTCCGCATCCTCGTCGAACGGCCGCCCGGCCGCCGCGGCGGCAGCGCGGGACACGATCGACAGCACCCCGGCCAGCTGCGCCGGTCCCATCACCGCGGACTTCGCGCTCGGCCAGGCGAACAGGAACCGCGGGTCGTACGCCCGCCCGCACATGCCGTAGTGGCCCGCCCCGTACGAGGCACCCAGCAGGATCGAGATGTGCGGCACCGCCGAATTGGACACCGCGTTGATCATCATCGCGCCGTGCTTGATGATCCCCGCCTGCTCGTACTGCGCGCCCACCATGTACCCGGTGGTGTTGTGCAGGAAGATCAGGGGCGTGTCCACCTGGTTGGCGAGCTGGATGAATTGCGCCGCCTTCTGCGATTCGGCGCTGAACAGCACGCCCTGGGCGTTGGCCAGGATGCCGACCGGGTACCCGTGCACCCGCGCCCAGCCGGTTACCAGGCTGGTGCCGTACGCGGGCTTGAACTCGTCGAAGTCGGAGCCGTCGGCTACCCGTGCGATCACCTCGTGCGGGTCGAACGGGATCCGCAGGTCCGGCGGAACGATGCCGAGCAGCTGCTCTTCGTCATACAGCGGCGGCGCGGGCGGTGCCGCGGGCCGCGGGCCCCGCTTGCGCCAGTTCAGCCGGGCCACGATGCGGCGGCAGATCCGGATCGCGTCCGGCTCGTCGGCGGCCAGGTAGTCCGCCAGGCCGGACGTCCGCGCGTGCATCTCCGCGCCGCCCAGCGACTCGTCATCGGACTCCTCGCCGGTGGCCATCTTCACCAGCGGCGGGCCGCCGAGGAACACCTTGGACCGCCCGGAGATCATCACCACGTGGTCGGACATGCCGGGCACGTACGCACCGCCCGCGGTGGAGTTCCCGAACACCAGCGTCACCGTCGGGATGCCGGCCGCGGACAGCCGGGTCAGGTCCCGGAAGGTGCGGCCGCCGGGGATGAAGATCTCCTTCTGCGTCGGCAGGTCCGCGCCGCCCGACTCGATCAGCGAGATGACCGGCAGCCGGTTCGCCACCGCGATGTCGTGCGCGCGGAACGACTTGCGCACCGTCCACGGGTTGCTGGTGCCGCCGCGCACGGTCGGGTCGCTGGCCGAGATCACGCACTCGGTGCCCTCGACGACGCCGATCCCGGTGACGACGCTGCCGCCGACCGCGAATTCCGTCCCCCAGGCCGCCAGCGGTGACAATTCCAGGAACGGGGAGGCGGGGTCGAGCAGCAGCTCGATCCGCTCGCGGGCCAGCAGCTTGCCGCGAGCGCGGTGCCGGTCGGTGTACTTCGGCCCGCCGCCCGCGATCGCCTTGGCCTGCTCGGCGGCGATCTCGGCGAGCTTGGCCAGCATGGCGTCCCGGTTCGCCTGGTAGGTGACGGAGCCTTCGTCCAGCGCCGAGCCCAGCGCGGTCATCGCGGCCGGCCCGGAAGACGGCGGACCGGCGCGCGGCAGCCCCGCCGCAGCCCTCCTGTTGCCATCACAGCAGCTCCTCCGGCACCTCGAGGCAGCGGGCCCGGAGCCATTCGCCCAGTCCCTTCGCCTGCGGATCGAACCGGGCGGCCGCGGCGACACCCTCGCCCAGCAGGCCCTCGATCACGAAATTGACCGCGCGCAGGTTCGGCAGCAGGTAGCGGTGCACCGGCAGGCCGGCTGCCTCCGGCAGCAGCTCGCGCAGCCGGCCCGTGGTCAGCGTGCTGGCCAGCCACGGCCAGGCCGCCTCGTCGCGGGCCCAGACGCCCACGTTGGCGTCACCGCCCTTATCGCCGCTGCGTGCGCCGGCTACCAGTCCGAGCGGGACGCGCCGTGTCGGGCCGTCATGTCGCCACGCCGGGATCGCCGCCGCATCAGCGGGCGCCAGCGGCCTGGTCCGGGGATCGGCCACCGGAACGGACCGGCCGCCGGGCAGCACGGCCGTGTGCCGGACCCGGGCCCGGTCCACGTAGGCCGCCGTGAAAACGCCGTATGGCTGCGCGTCACCCGGCGGCGCGGAGGCGTGGAAACCGGGATAGCTCGCCAGCGCCAGCTCCACCGCGGCCCCGGAGAACGCCCGGCCGACTGCCTGGGCGTCGCTGCCGCGGACCACGCAGCGCAGCGTCGCGCTGGCCTGTTCCTCGGTGGCGGCGTCGGCGTGGTCGGTGCGGGCCAGGGTCCACTGCGCGCTGTCCGGCAGCACGCCTGCCAGCTGCTGCCGGACCAGCCGCGCCTTGGCCTCGATGTCCAGCCCGGTCAGCACGAACTCCACCTGGTTGCGGTACCCGCCCATCGCGTTCAGCGATACCTTCAGGGTCGGCGGCGGCGGCTCGCCGCGCGCACCGAGGATCCGCACCCGGTCCGGTCCGTCCTGGATCAGCCGGACGGTATCCAGGCGGAGGGCCACGTCCGGCCCGGCGTACCGCGGGCCGGCCACCTCATACAGCAGCTGCGCCGTGACGGTGCCCACGGTGACGGCGCCGCCGGTGCCCGGGTGCTTGGTGATCACGCTGGACCCGTCCGGGTAGATCTCCGCGACCGGGAAGCCGGGGTGGCGCAGGTCGGCGATCTCGGTGAAGAACGAGTAGTTGCCTCCGGTGGCCTGCGCGCCGCACTCGAGCACGTGCCCGGCCGCGGTGGCGCCGGCCAGCGCATCGAAGTCGTCCCGGGCCCAGCCGAAGCTGGCGGCGGCCGGGCCGACCGTCAGCGACGCGTCGGTGACCCGGCCGGTGACCACGACGTTCGCGCCCGCACGCAGGCACTCGGCGATCCCCCAGCCGCCGAGGTAGGCATTCGCCGCGACCAGCTGGCCGCCGCCGGGCGCGCCCAGGCCCAGTTCGGCAGCGCGCGGCAGCAGGTCGTCGCCGATGACGTAGCCGACCTTCGGGTCCAGGCCGAGGCGTCCGGCGAGCTCGCGGATCCCCGCGGCCAGGCCCGCCGGGTTCAGCCCGCCGGCGTTGCTGACGATGGCGACGCCGCGGTCCAGGGCCGGGCCGAGGCAGTCCTCGAGCTGGCGCAGGAATGTCCGGGCGTAGCCGAGGCCGGGATCCCGCAGCCGGTCCCGGCCCAGGATCAGCATGGTCAGCTCGGCCAGGTAGTCGCCGGTCAGGACGTCGAGGTCGCCGCCCTCCAGCATCTCCCGCATCGCGGCGAAGCGGTCGCCGTAAAAGCCGGAGGCGTTGCCGACGCGGAGTGGCGCTCGTGCCCTTCCCGCGCCGGCCGTCACCTGGTCACCCGCCTTCCCGCCGAAGCAGCAGCGCCGCCGGACTCCGCCGTCCCCGACGAAGCAAGCATAAGTGATTGTTTTTCGCCGACGCGGATCCAGGCCGGCGCATCTTCAGGGACCCCAGGGCCAGCATGAGAGCATGCTCCTATCACGCCAGCCCCGGGGGTGCCAGGCTAGCGCCCTGTGTATAAGCATGTGGATGATTTCGGCAAACATGCAGGTCAGCTACTACGCAGTTGTGGACGAGCGTAACTGTGGAAAAGTGGATAGTGGTGAGATGCCCAGGTCGCGGATCGTCCGCCGTCCCCGGCCGCGCCCGGGCTAGGCTCTGCTTCAGGCCTGCTGACCTGGACGCCCTGGTCGGGCTCACGCCGTTCGCCGGGCATCTCGGCCTCGTGGTGGACGAGGCCAGCGCCGCTGAGCGCCGGAGATTACAGCCCCGCAGATTACCCTGCCTGTCCGCGTCACCGCGCTATCCTGCGCAATCGCGCCTTAATCGCGTATCAAGGCCGCGGTGGCAGGCTCCGCCCTAGAGAGACGGCATCCGGCCGGCTCCGGGGAGGAGAAAGAGATGAACTGGTTCTGGCTCAACGTGCCGCTGGACGTGGTGTTCTTCGGAGCCTGGGTCGGGATCCCGACCTGGCTGGTCCTCAGGCACCCGGACCGGGACCCGAAGCCGCTGGCCTCGGCCCAGGCCCGACAGACCGGGCCGGTCGGCCCGCAGGCCGCCCTGATCCCGCCGCGCAGCGAGCGCCTGGCCGGGGTGTGACGACCGCGCCCGGCTGCCGGTAACCTTCGCGCCTCGCGTCTGCTGTCAGGCGCTGTGGAGGCAGGGCAGACTGGTCTGGGTGAGGGTCGTGATCACCGAGATCGGGTGGGATGGGAGCATCCGCCGCCGGTCGCTGAGCACTTCCGGTCTGACCGATGCTGGCCGCTGGGAAGACCTGATCGCGCAGCTGCTGGCCTTCCCTCCGCCGTACCGGGCGGCTCCGGGCAGCTCCGTCTACGGCATCCGCGCCGGTGACCGCGACGTCTTGGTGGGTGAGCAGGACCTGACCGGGCCGCTACGGGATCTGGTCACGGCGATCCTGGCGGCGGGCGACCCGGCGTAGCATCTCGCCGGAGCAGGGCCGAGGCCTCCCGGCATGGCCGAGCCGGCCGGGGCGTCACCAGCTCGAGCCCCGGTCACGTCCCCTTGACACCGGCCCGCGCGGCCAGGGGAATGAACGTCTGCCCCGGGAGTTCCCGGGATCTGGCCGGTGTGCTTGGCTGGGACATGCCCGCGACGACCCGGCCGGGAGGCGGCCGCGGGGCGCGAGGCCGCCTGGGGTCCGGGAGAAAGAGGCCGCTGATGCGACACGTCGCTGTGCTGGGGACCGGTCTGATGGGCGCGGGAATGGCGCGCAGCCTGCTGCGGTCCGGCCTGGACGTCACCGTGTGGAACCGCTCCCCGGGCCGGGCGGCGCCGCTGTCGGCGGACGGCGCGCGGGTGGCCGGCACCGCGGCCGAGGCGGTCGCGGGGGTGGATGCGGTGGTCACGATGCTGTGGGACGGCGACTCGGTGGCCGAGGTGATGACCACCGCGCTGCCGGGCGCGCCGGAGGGGGTGCTGTGGGTCCAGACCAGCACGGTGAGCGTGGCCGATGCCGCTGGCCGGCTGCCCGCGCTGGCCGGCCGGCACGCCGCCCGGTACATCGACGCCCCCGTGCTGGGCACTCGCCAGCCCGCCGAGGAAGGCAGGCTCCTGGTCCTGGCCGCCGCCCCGGAACAGCTGCGGGACCCGGCCGCGCCGCTGTTCGAGGCCATCGCCGCCCGTACCATCTGGGTCAGCGGCCGGCCGGGCGACGGCACCCGGCTCAAGCTGGTCGCCAATTCCTGGGTCGCGACGCTCGTGGCCGGGGTCGGCCAGGCGATCGCGCTGGCGCGGGGGCTGGGCCTGGATCCGCAGCTGTTCCTGGACACGGTCCGGGGCAGCGCGGTGGACGCCCCTTACCTGCACGTCAAAGGCGAGGCGATGATTACCGGGAAGTTCCCGGCCGCGTTCACCGTCGACGGCGCGGTCAAAGACACCGGGCTCATCGCCGCCGCGATGCGGGAGACGGGCACCGATCCGGCGGTGATGGACGCGGTGGCCCGGCAGTTCCGCAAGGCCGCCGACGCCGGGCACGGCGGGGAGGACATGGCCGCGGTCTACCGGGCCTTCCGTCCCTGAGCCCGCACGTGACCCGCGGCAACCGTCACGAACCCGCCGTCACCCGGGCGACGAACCAGGCGGCTTGCGCCAGCGCGCTGTCGGCCGCGGCGACCAGGCCGGGCTGCAGCGCGAAGTCGTGCCACATGCGCGGCCACCTGGTGTAGGTCACGTCCACCCCGGCGGCCGACGCGCTGGCGGCCAGCAGCTCGGCGTCCGGGGCGAGCAGTTCGTCGGTCGCGGCCTGGATCAGCAGCGGCGGCAGCCCCGCGTGGGCGGCGCGCAACGGCGAGACCGAGTGGCCGGCCCAGGCGGACGGGTCGGCGTACGCGCGGGCGCAGGCGTCGAGCCAGTCCGGGCTGAGCACCACGTCCCGGCGCACCAGGTCCGGGACGGCCCGGCGGTTGCGGCCGAGGTCAAGCCACGGCGACAGCAGGATGCAGCCGGCCGGCAGCTCCTGGCCCTCGTCGCGCATCGACAGGACCAGCGCGAGCGCGAGCCCTCCGCCTGCCGAGTCGCCGGACACCACCACCGAGCCCGGCTTGGCCTGGCCGAACAGCGCTCTGATGACCGCGCGGGCATCCTCCAGGGCCGCCGGATAGCGATGCTCGGGGGCCAGGCGGTACTCGGGCAGCACGACCCGGCAGCCCGCCCGGGCGCTCAGGTGCGCCGCCCACGAACGGTGTATGCGCGTGGAGCCCAGGCAATAACCGCCGCCGTGAAAGTGGATCACGGTCCGCCGCGAGTCCGCCGCCCGGGCCGACACCACCTCGGCGCGCACCCCGCCCAGGGCCGGCCCGGCGACGGTGGTGCCGCGCGGCAGCCACAGGAGCCGGGTGAGCTGGTCCAGCCGCGTGCGCTGCACCGGCCAGGGCAGAGCCGGGTCGAGGCAGCGCCGGCCGAGCTGCCGCGCGCCAAGGCGCATGATCGCGGGCGGCACGCGCGGCGGCCGCAGAACGCGGCGGGCGGTCATGCCGCGGCAGTCCCGGCCGCGGGCGGCCGTTCCGGCATGACCCGGTAGGCGGCCAGGTCAAAGCGCCGGACCCGGAACCGGTACAGGAACGTGTGGTCGGGCCAGTTGTTGGTGTTGCGCCCGGTGGCCGTCGTGTACCAGCTGTGGCACCCGCTCTCCCACACCGACGTCCGGCTGGCCGAGTGCACCCAGGAGTTGAACGCGTCCTGCACGTCGGGGCGCACGTCCAGCCAGGCGAGGCGCTCGGTCTCGAGCGCCCGGATCGCGCCGAGCACGTAGCCGATCTGGCCTTCGAGCATGTAGATGATCGAATTGCCGCCGAGGTTGGTGTTGGGCCCGTAGAGCATGAAGAAGTTCGGGAACCCGGAGACCGTGATGCCGAGGTACGCCTGCGCCCCGTCCCGCCAGGCCTCCGGCAGCCGCGAGCCGTCCAGGCCGGACACCAGCATGGGCACGAGGAACTCCACCGCCTTGAATCCGGTGCCGTAGATGATCACGTCGGCGGCGCGGGTCGTGCCGTCGGCGGTGACCACGCCGTCCGGGACGACCCGCTCGATCCGGTCGGTGACCAGCTCGACGTTCGGCCGCGCCAGGGCCGGGTACCAGTCGTTGGAGAACACCACCCGCTTGCAGCCCATCACGTAGCCGGGGACGCACTTGGCGCGCAGCTCGGGATCGGCGATCTGCGAGCGGAGCTGGCGGCGCCACAGCCGCATCGGCGCGGCTAGCAGCCTCGGTGACAGGACAAAGCCGCTGGTGAGCACCTCGCCGTACAGGAAGACGCGCAGCCGGTCGGCCTTGCGGACCGCGGGCAGCCGGTCAAACAGGGCCTGCTCGGCGTCACGGTAGGGCCGGTCGGCCTTGGGCAGCACGTAAGGCGCGCTGCGCTGGTAGACATCGACCTGGCCGGCGACCTTGGCGATCTCGGGCACGAACTGGATGGCGCTGGCCCCGGTGCCCACGACGGCCACACGCCGGCCTGCCAGGTCGACATCATGGTTCCAGCGGGCGGAATGCCACGAAGGGCCGGCGAACCCGTCCCGGCCGGGGATATCGGGGAGGGCCGGGCGGCCGAGCTGGCCGACGGCGCAGACGACCGCGGTGGCCTGCAGCGTGCCGCCGTCATCGAGGGTGAGGTCCCAGACCGCGCGGCGCTCGTCGAACTCGGCCGCCAGGACCCCGCAGCCCAGGCGCAGGTGCGGACCGAGACCGCGCTCGGCCACCAGCGCGTGCAGGTAGGCCAGGATCTCCTCGCGCGGCGGGAAGCGCCGGCTCCAGTGCCCGGGCCGGAACGAGAACGAGTACAGGTGCGACGGCACGTCACAGGTCAGGCCCGGATAGCTGTTGTCGCGCCAGGTTCCGCCGAGGTCATCGGCCCGGTCCACGACGACGAAGTCCTCGATGCCCGCCTGCTTGAGCGCCATCGCCATGCCGATCCCGCCGAATCCGGCGCCGATGACGACCACCCGGTAAGGCATGAGCACTCCCTCGCGCTGTGCTGGGCGCCGATGGCGCCCGGGCCTGCCACTGCCGTTCTGGCCTGGTGGCCGGCCAGTAGTAGCAGAACCTATCAGCGCGCCGGCTCGAGCAGCACCTTGACGGCGCCGGTGCGCCGCGAGTCCTTCAGCGCCAGCACCGCTTGGTCCCAGCGCTCGAGCGGGAAACGGTGCGTGATCACCGCCGTCAGGTCGAAGCCGCCGGAGACGAAGTCGAAGTAATGCTCCATGGCGTGCTTGGCGACGCCGCTCACCTCCTCGACGCCGAAGCCGTTCGAGCCGATGACGTGCAGCTCCTTGAAGTAGAGCGGGGTCCACTCGAAGCGCTTGGGCGGCTCGACGCCGGAGATGACGAGCGTGCCGCCGGTCGCGAGCAGCCGGAGCGAGGTCTCGACGGTCTCGGTCGAGCCGATCGTGTCGTACACGACGGCCGGGCCGTCCTGCAGCCAGTCATGCTTGCTCCACGGCTCGAGCGGCGTCGTGCCGACCCGCCGGGCGACCTGCGCGACGAGCTTGTCGGGCGAGGAGGACAGCACGGCGTGAGCGCCGAGGCGGGTCGCGAGCGCGGCCCGGGCGCCGGGCCGGGTCGCCGCCCACACCTCGGCGGCGGGATAGAGGTGGCGGAGCAGCGCGACCACCGCGAACGCGAGCGTGCCCGAACCGTAGACCATCACGGGCTGGCCGCCGGGAGGCGGCGCGAGCAGGACCGAGCGGAGCGAGACGCTGACCGGGTCCGCCAGCACGGCCGCCTCGTCGGAGACGCCGTCGGGGATGGCGAACAGCTGCGAGGGGTGCGCGCAGAAGCGCTCGGCGTGCGCGCCGACGGCCGCCGCACAGTTCCCGAGGTGGATCGAGACGGGCAGGTCACCCCAGCGGAAGTTGCGGCACCAGGGGTAGCGGCCCGCCCGGCAGGCCGCGCACGGCGGGTCGATGCCGCGGGGGCCGCACGACAGCCACGGGTTGAGCACCACCCGCCCGCCGGTATCGGCGCGGCGCCCGACCACCTCGTGGCCGAGCACGTGCGGAAAGGACACCAGCGCCGTGAGCGGGTTGTCGCGGGAACCGTTCAGCAGGATCTGCTTCACGTCGGAGCCGCACAGGCCGGAGAAGGTCGTCTCGACGCGCACCCAGTCCTGCGCCGGAAGCGGCGGTTCGTCGACGTCCTCGATGCGGACCGGCGCGAACCGGGAGACGAAGGCGCGCCGGTCGACGCGCCCGCCGACCGCCGAGGCCGCCTCGCGGGCCAGGTTGTGCCGGAACACGAGCGCCTTCACGTCGACCCTCCTTCGCCGGGGCCAGCTCAACCTATCAAGGCGGCCGGCGGGCGCGGCCCGGGGAACCCGCGGGTGCGATGACGGCCAGCTACTCGTCGATACCCGACAGCGAGAAGGCAGGGCTGGTGAGGATGTCCGCGGGCTCGATGCGCATGAGGTCGTCCTTGCTGCGGCCCAGCTCCGGCTCGGCGGCCAGCCGGTGCGCGTGGCGCAGCCGGGCGCGTTCCAGCTCGTTGCGGACGCTGCGGGCGTTGGCGAATCGCGGTTGTTGCATCCGGACCGTCAGGTAGTCACGAAATGCCGCCTCGGCCTCACCGGAGAGGTAGTAGGCCGCGTGTTTCAGCATCGCCTGCCCGATGGCGACCAGCTCGTCCAGTTCATAAGCGGCGAAGTCGATGTGGTGCGCAATCCGCGAGCTCATGCCGGGATTACTCTCGAAGAACTGGTCCATGCGGTCCTTGTAGCCGGCCAGGATGACCACGAGCTTGTCGCGGTCATTCTCCATCACCTGGAGCAGGATATCGATGCATTCCTGGCCGTAGTCCTTCGAGTCGGCGACCCGGTACAGGTAATAGGCCTCGTCGATGAACAGCACCCCGCCCATGGCGCGCTCGAGAACACGCTTTGTCTTAGGCGCCGTATGCCCGATGTACTCTCCGACCAGGTCATCCCGCATGGCATGCACGAGATGCCCCTTTTCCAGGTAGCCGAGCCGGTACAGCAGATCAGCCATCTGCAGCGCGACCGTGGTTTTCCCGGTTCCCGGCGCGCCGGTGAAGCACATGTGCAAATTAGGCCGGGGGGCAGACAGGCCGAACTTCTGCCGGACCCTGTCCACCAGCAGCAGCGAGGCGATTTCCTCGACTTTCTTCTTCACCGGGAAAAGACCGACCAGCTCATTGTCCAAGGTGGTGAACACCTCGTCGATGCCGGCTGCGCTGCGCTCCTCGGAGAGGGTGACCGTGGCGTCCGGGGCGAGCGGCTCGTTGCGCCGCCGGGCGCGAGCATCCGCGGTCAGGGCCAGCCGGCCGCGCGCTCGCGGCGCCGCGCCGGGGCCCCGCGGTGCCGCGCCGGGGCTTCGCGGTGCCGCACCGGGACCGAGCGGCGCGGCCCGGTACTCAGGAGGATCAGGATCCGCCCGGCGCGTCTGACGCCAGGAGTCGTGGGTGGCCAGGAACAACA
>Ga0187780_10003113_pt1 | contig 12543 bp, 16 predicted proteins | sample 1015_Q2_SP10_20__FD_132429 | JGI IMG/M metagenome (GOLD analysis project Ga0187780, IMG submission 132429) | Tropical peat soil microbial communities from peatlands in Department of Meta, Colombia - 1015_Q2_SP10_20_MG | ecosystem: Environmental > Terrestrial > Soil > Wetlands > Peat | place...
CAATTCGTACACGTTAGCGGCCCAGGTGAAAGATTGCGGAGCCATTCCCCTTCAGTTGGGTATTGCCAAGGACCGGAAAGAGGAGATCGAGGAGAAACTTCGTCAGGGAATACGAGCAGATGTTCTGATCTCTTCAGCCGGGGTTTCCGTGGGCGACTATGATTTCGTTAAGGATGTCATGAAGCATTTGGGGATGGAGATGGTTTTTTGGAAAGTTGCCATGAGGCCTGGGCAACCCCTGGCCTTTGGGACGATTGGAGGAAAGCCCGTGTTCAGCCTTCCTGGGAATCCTGTCTCATCCATGATCTCTTTCGAGCAATTTGTGAGACCCTCCCTTTTGAAGATGCTGGGGCGCCATCACATTTTCCGGCCCCTGGTCGAGGCCATCCTGAAAGAGGAGATCATGAAAATGGCCGGAAGACGTTATTTCGTCAGGGGCTCCGTTTCTTTTGAAAAGGATCGATATGTTGTCACCGCCACCGGAGAGCAGGGGTCTGGAATTCTGAGGTCCATGGTCAAGGCAAATGGGCTAATCGTCATCCCTGAAGATCAGGAAATCGTGAGGGCAGGGGAGAGAGTTAAAGTTCAATTGCTGGATAGAGACTTCTGACTGGAATAGTGGATAATGGAAATGTGAAATATTGGGTTGAAAGAATTATGTAGTTATTCGCCATCATTCCATTATTCCAACATTCCAATATTCCGAGGAACATCTGGATGATTCCCATCATTTCGATTGTTGGAAAATCGGACAGCGGGAAGACCACGCTGATTGAGAAATTGGTTCCCGAATTGACTCGGCGAGGTTATCGGGTGGCAACGGTCAAGCACGATATGCATGGGTTTGAAGTGGATCGGGAGGGGAAGGATAGTTGGCGACACAAGCAGGCAGGGGCCCACACCGTCGTCATCTCGTCGCCACACAAGCTCGCTTTGATTCGGGATGTGGAAAAGGATTTAACCCTGGATGAAATCCGGGGAAGATGGATTCAGGATGTGGACCTCATCCTTTCAGAAGGATATAAAAGGGACGTCCAGCCTAAGGTTGAGGTTTTTCGGAAGGAGAAACATGAAAAACTTCTCTGCACAAAGAAAGATAACCTGGTCGCTCTCGTTTCGGATCAAAAATTCCGTGTGGGTGTTCCCTGTTTCGACCTTGAAGATATGAGAGGGTTATCCGACTTCATCGAGAAAGAATTCTTGAAGTCGAAGAAGGAGAAAGGGATTTCCTTAAGGGTTAATGGAAGACCGATTCCAATGACCCCTTTCGTCAGAGATTTCTTAACCAAAACGACCAGAGGGATGCTTTCGGCCCTGAGAGGATGTGAAACGCCTGAACGGATTGAGATTCATATTGAAGAGGGGGGGAGGGGGCAGTAACGGCTTCCCCGCACCCTTCAAGACGCTCCCCTTCGTTGGGATGTCTCATATTCTATCCCGAAGTGGTTCCACCTCTACGCCTACCGGGAGATAAAAGATTTCGGATGGCGAACCTGTCTTGACTACTCTCCCTTCTGAATAGACAATGATTTTGTCGGCCATGGTATAAGCTTCCATCACGTCATGCGTCACGAGGACCACTGGGATATCAAAATCATTTCTGATCTCCTTCAGGAGCCTTCTCATTTCTAGGCGTATCGGGCCATCGAGCGCTGAAAAGGGTTCATCTAAAAGGAGTGCTTTGGGTCTCCGGATGAGGGCTCTCGCAAGCGCGACCCTCTGTTTTTGACCTCCGGAGATTTCTGAAGGGAACTTGTCTTCCAACCCTTGGAGGTGGAACAAGTTAATCATTTCGGCGACTTTATCCCTTATCTCAGAACGACGCAGTCCTTTCAGCCCGTAGGCTATGTTTCCTTTCACGGTCATATGGGGGAAAAGAACACGATCCTGGAAAACATATCCGAAGGACCGTTCTTGAGGAGGCACATTTATTTCTAAGGTGTTATCAAAAAAGAGATCTCCGTTGGAGCGAATGAATCCTTGGTCAGGTTCCATAAGACCGGCGACGCATTGAAGGGTCAAGGACTTCCCCGACCCCGAATAACCAAAAAGAATGGCGAGCTCATTCCCTATCTTCCATTCCACGTCGAGTGTAAATCCTTTGACTTTTTTCAACAATTTTATTGATAGTCCCATCAGATTGTCCTCTTGGTAAATTGGTTTGCGATATAAAGAAATAGCCCTGACATGAGGGAAAAGAAAATGACCATCAAATTAGCGTTTGACCAATCCCCACTGCTTGCGGAGGTATAAATCGCAATGGGCATGGTGTTTGTTTTTCCGGGGATGTTTCCTGCAACCATCAGGGTGGCGCCAAATTCTCCCATCGCCCTGGCAAAAGAAAGGACCGTTCCGGCAACGATGCCCTTTTTTGCAAGAGGAAGCACGACCCGGAGGGCCGTTTCAAATTCTGAATGGCCCAAGGTGAGCGAGGCGTTGATGAGACTTTTGTCCACGGATTCGATAGCGGCTCTTGTGGTCCTGATCATCAGCGGCAGGGCTACCACAAAGGAGGCAAGGACGGCTGCGTACCAGGTAAACATGATCCCCCATCCTGTCCAATCGTAAACGAATCTGCCGATCAAACCGTTTCTCCCCAAGAGTATAATCAGATAATACCCCGTTACCGTGGGCGGCAGTACCAGGGGGAGGGTGAAGAGGATATCGATCAACTCTTTTCCCTTGAAGTTTTTACTGGCAAGGAGATATGCGGCCGTAATCCCTACCATCACAATTAAGAAAGTTGCAGCCAATGCCACCTGTACGGAAAGTCTTAGAGAGAAGAGTAGGGTGCTATCCATGATTTTTTATTTTGGTATCTCGAACCCAAATTTTAGAAGAACCTTTTTTCCCTCTTCAGACGTGGTAAGAGAAATAAATGATTTTGCTAAATTTTCATTCCGCGTCCCCTTGACCAAAGCAATGGGATAAACAATAGGCCGATGGCTCCCTTCCGGCGCGACGGCAACAATTTTAACTCGTTTATCTCTGACGAAAGCATCCGTTGAGTAGACGATTGCTGCATCAACTTCATTCCTGGCAACGTAGTCCAAACCCTGTCTGACGTGCTCGGCAAAGATGAGTTTTTCCTTGATCGTGTCCCATAAACTAAAATATCTTAGAACCTCTTCCGCATATCTCCCTGCCGGAACCGTTTTAGGGTTTCCGATGACGACCCTTTTTATCTGATTTTTTTGGAGGTCCTGGAATGAGTTTACGGGGATCTTTGAACGAGTGGGTGTTACCAAGACCAGTTGATTGCTTGCAAAATTGGCCCTTGAATTGGCCACCAGGAGGCCTTTACGGTCAATATCGTCCAGGTCCTTTTGTGCCGCAGAGGCAAATAGGTCGACCGGGGCGCCGGCCTCGATTTGCCTTGCAAGATCCCCTGAGGCGCCAAAATTAAATACCAGCTTTGCTCCTGGATGCTTCTCAATAAAGATCTTCCCAATTTCTCCAAATGCGTCTTTGAGACTAATCGCAGCAGAAACAGTAATCTCTTTTGCTGATTCGGCAAACAAGAATTCAGCACTTTGGATCACCATCACAATCAGAAGGAGGGCCATCAAAGAATTCTTTTTCATTTTCACCTTTTTATTTCCATGGCCCAAAATGTTTGTCGTAGATTTTCACCAACCCTTTTTCCACATCTTTCCGGAACCGTTCATAGCGGCTCATGAGATCTTTTCCCTGAGAGGTGACCCGGGACCCTCCTCCGGATGAGCCGCCGACCTTCCGTTCCAGGAGAGCGAAGCCGAGCCTTTTCTCAAGATTCTGGATTAAGCGCCATGCCTTACTGTAAGACATACCCATCTGATGGGCTGCCCGGTGGAGGGACGTCATTTTTTCGACTCGTCGCAAAAGTTCATAAGGACCATCTCCGAAGGCTTTTCCATGGTGATCCACCCAGACCTTGTAACCGACCTTCATGATTTCACTTCCATCGTTATTCTTTACTGAGGATAACGCTAATATACTGAATACCGTTGAATCTGTCAAGGACTTGGTTCGTTTGCGTCCGGACACCCTATTTGTTAAGATACGGGAAGTTCTGGTGGTTCAGGATGAAGGAAGGGAAAATCATTTTTATCCTATTGACCGGTGCGATTTTCTTACTGCTACAGGGGATTCCTGTTGCTGTAGAAGGCGTGAACCCCGTTAGAAACTCCGGCGCGACATCAAGCCCTGCCGGAGCTATTTTTGGACCCAATCCCGCTGGAGCGCAGCGGGACATCGTTTCTAACGGGGTGAACCGGGAAGAAATGAAGCTCGAAGAACAACGAATTCTCGATTGGCGAAAGGAGCGGGATGCATTCTTCAAGAACCACCAGCGGTCCCCTCTCCTCCCTAATGAGAAAAGACTTTTTAAAGGGCTGAAATACTACCCCTTCGATCCGAAATATCACTTCTCCGGCCAGATTGAGCGCTTCGTTTTCCACATTAATAACCCGAAATATTATGCCACCTTTTTGACGAACAAAGGAACCAACAAGCGTTATCTTCGATATGGGGAATTTCATTTTCGATTAGGGGAGAAGGAATACACCCTGGAAATTTATAAATCCATTCTGAGCGATATGCTCTTCATTCCGTTTAAAGACGGGACGAACGGGAAAGAGAGCTACGAAGGCGGACGCTATATCGATGCGGAGATCCTGCCGGCGTATAAGATGATCCTGGACTTCAATATGGCTTACAATCCCTCTTGTGCCTATGACGAAAAATTCATCTGTGTTTTGCCTCCCCGGGAAAATATGCTGGATGTCGGAATTCGGGCAGGCGAGAAAAATTTCAAATAATTCCCTTCAGAAGAAATCTTCTATCGTTTCTTAATCGTTCTTCCAATACCTATGGTAATGAAGAAGATGGCCAGGGTTCCAATCAGGCCTGAGAGTGCGGTTGACACTTTTTCATTCTTAACCCAAGGAAGGGAATAATCAGAGAAAGGTGCATGCCTCCAGAATATCCAACCTTTGCCCTTTTCCAAAAATCCCTTTGTCTCTGCCACTTTTTCAAGGCCATTAGGAGAAGTGGAGGCAAAGGGTGAAAGTAAAAGAGCGACCAGGAGAGAAAATCCTAATCCGATGTATACGAAACCGTTAAGCCGTCTTTTCATGGATCGCCTCCTTTTTGCTATCCTCTTGCCTCACACGATAGGCGGACACCAAATCCGGTCTCGTTTTCAGGATGAGAGAGACAGCGGCCGTGGTGATGATCGCCTCGCCGATGCCGATGAGTGCGTGAGTGCCTGCCATGGCAAGCAAAGCTACCTTGAAGGGAGAAGTCCCTGAGATTGCCAATTCGATGGCCGCCGCAGAAGCTCCCATCACGATGGAAAACCACGACGCAATGGCCAAGGCTGTGAAAAAGCCCTTTCGAGTTTTCTGAAACAAGGAGAAGAAGAAGATGAAAATACCATAACCCCCCAATGCTCCGATGACACCCATGTTAAAGATGTTGGATCCGATGGCGGTCAATCCTCCATCAGCAAACCCGAGACATTGAACAAAAAGGACAATCGTCATGATGATGAGGCTTGCCCAGGGACCTAGGAGGACCGAAGAGAAGACCGCTCCCAGGAAATGGCCGCTGGTTCCTCCAGCCACAGGAAAATTGATCATCTGAGCGGCGAAGATGAAGGCAGCCGTCACACCCATCAGGGGAACTTCTCGCTCTCCAAAGTTACGGTTCACCCTTTTTACGCCGTAGGCACAAGCCGCAGCAGAAATAACAAAGGTCGCGGCGTTGAGGCCGTTGCTTAAAAATCCGTCGGGTATGTGCATAAATCCTTTCTTCTGTCCCGGGCTTGAATTCTTGGCCATAAAAAAGCCACGAAGACTTTTTCTACTTCTGTAGATAAAAAGACCTTCGTGGCCGAATAAGTTGTGAGCGAGGAGGTTTGAGTTCGAAGTTTAAGGCCCGACACTATCTGGATTCTTCCAAGATAATGCGGTGATCAATAAGATTCATTTCTTTAATCCGGGCCTTAATCCGTTTTTGTTCTCCGAAGATGTTTTGAAGATAGAGTTCGTCCTTTTCCGGCCGTAGGATGGAGATATCCTCCAAAATCAATTCTTCCTTTCCTTCTTTCACTAAGTATGCATTCGCCTCGCACATCGTCTCCTCCTAAATGAACGTGCCCGTGTCCGTTCCGGTTTACGCCATTTTTCATATTTTATGTCGCAGCCAGTTCTTTAATCCGTTTCATGAGTTGATCGACCAAGTGGGGAAGGGGCTCTTTGGGGGCCCCGATAATTTCTATCTCCTGCATTTTCAAGGGGAGGAGGCATTTCATCGCAGGCGACGAAGCAATGGCTTCCGCCATCTTTGGGGTGAGTTCTCCCATCATTGCATTCGCCAATACAATGCCCGTCGTCCCAATGATGATATCCACTGTCTTTACGGTTTGAATGATAGCATTCTCACCAGAAGCGCCCTTATTCGCCCCTGCTTTTAACATCGCCCCGGTTGCCATCGCATTCGTTCCCAGACCGATGATCTCCACCTCTTCGGCAAGGGTTTCCCGCAAGTGCTTGATCACGAGGCTTCCAATTCCTCCCCCCTGACTATCGATGACAGCGACAGATTTCTTTCTCTTTTCCATCCTTCATTCTATCAAACAAAAAAACCACTTACGGCCGGGCCTTCGTTCGGGGCTTCGCCTTCGTGGCTCATCTCTATTTAAACAATAACGGCATGATTTGTCAACAGATGTTTAACCCATTAGGGCTCGAAAAACCTTTTGACGGAGGCGGCGAGGGCTTTGGCGATTTTTTCTTGAAATGGATCACTGTTGAGCAGGCGTTCATCTTCCTTATTGGTCATATAAGCCATCTCCACCAGCACAGACGGAATGTCCGGGGCCCTCAAAACAATGAAATTAGCCTGCCGATAGGAAGCGTATTTTAATGGGTTAACAGTCTTGATGTCCTTGAGAAGCGTTTCGGCGAATCGAAAGCTATCTCTCATCGTGTCGTTTTGTCTGAGGTCCAGCAGGATTTGATTGAGATTGGGATCTTTGGAGAGGCCGGTAGGTTTTGAAAAGGCCCCGCCTAAGATGTTTGACAGGTTTTCTTTGTCCGCCAGGGTCTTTGCTGCCTCGTCCGTCGCTCCGGACAGAGAGAGGCAATAAATCGATGAGCCCCTTGCTTGGGGATTGAAGCTTCCATCAGTGTGAAGACTGATGAAGAGATCAGCACCGTATTCCCGGGCTATCCTGGTCCTTTCTTCCAGACGGATGAAGTAATCGCCCTTTCTGGTGAGAAAGGCTTGACCCTGCCTGTTCTGATTAAGGAGACGAACTAATTTTTCCCCCACCCTTAATACAATATCCTTCTCCATCGTCTTCTTCGGGCCAACCGCCCCGGGGTCTTCCCCACCATGTCCAGGATCAACGACGATGATCTTGGTCCCTTTTGACTTGACCTCTTTTTGCTTTTGCCTCTCCTCTATTTCCTTCTTCTCCTGCACGACGTCGACGAGGTCAACGACGAGGCGATAGGTTTTCTCCTGGTAAGGCTTCAGGATAAAGACATTGGCTTGCAAAGGCTTTTTTTGATGGAGAACCATTCTGACTCTTTCGTTGCCAAGATCGGTCAGACTAATCTTGCTAAGAAATGGGTCTCTGACTTGTAGCTCTCTCTTAGGTGTATAGAAAGATACCCCTTTCAATTCCAACTGGAATTGGGGAGGGCTTTCCTGTGAAGAGGTCTCATATTGGACGGATTCGGTGAGGTCGATGACCACTCGGGTGTGATCCGGGGCAGACCAAGACCTCACATCCGTGATCAGGGCAGCCAGGGCAGAGCAAGGGTATAGAAGCAGGATGGAGACTGAGAAGAAGCGCAGGAAAATAATTTTTAAAAATTTATTTCCCATCTTTGACCGGAACGTGCCAAACAAGCCGCCTTGTCGGGCCGAGGCTTCGCTTAGCGATATCACAACCGATTCAGTATGTCAATCCGCTCGTAAAGATCAATGCGGCCAAAATTCCGGGTCTGGCATCATCCCTCCAGGCACAACGCATCCTATTGACCAGAGGATACCCTTTTCACGGGTTCTAACATTTTGGGGGTCGTTTTACAATGAAAAATTTGCTTGTATTCCGGTCTTCCTGATGGTATCTTATTTTCAGGAAGTCAAACTCTAGGAGGAGGTGAAAAATATGGCAGTTTCGTTGAAACCTGTCGTCAAAGCGAGTGACAAATTAAAGGGATTGTTGAATGACGCCATTGCCAGGGAGATTCAAGTTAGCATCCAGTATATGTGGCAGCACGTGCAGGTCGTAGGGGTGAAAGGCGTTGCCGTCCAGGATAAATTCCAACAGACAGCGATCGCAGAAATGAAACATGCTGAGAAGATTGCAGAGAGGCTTTGGTATCTTGAGGGAACGCCGACGACCAAACCAGCCCCGATCAAGGTGGGCGAGAGTTTGAGAGAGTTCCTCGAGCTTGATACGAAAGCAGAAGTGGAAGCGATCGAGATGTATAGAGGAATTATCGAGCAGGCTCAGAAGGAAGGGGATGTTACCACAGCCTTCATGTTTAAAGAGATCCTGGAAGATGAAGAAGAGCATCACGATCTCTTTACGACGATGCTCGAAGAAGTGTAGGATTTGTCAATCCCCCCACCCCCTCCGCGCCCTGTGGAATGTGGGGGGATTTTCTATTTGCCCACACCCGGACTGAAGATGACTCCGACTTTAGTTCTTGTGACATCCCGAGAACAGGGCATTTTCATGGGCAGGCTCTGATGATCGCAGACGCCATCCCCCGTTCTCTCCAAGATTTCGGTTAATCTGTGAGGACGAAATCGAGATCGATGATCCCAATACGCTGGCTGAAATCCTTTTCTGTTTCCGCAGGAGGAGGTCCTATCGGCCCGCCGCTGAACGCTACCGGAAAGCGAGCGTTTTCTTAGTTTTCCCGAGCAGTCCACGATGCTCTGAGAACGAGTTCTTCCCCCAGTAAATTCTGAACGGAAGAGTTATTTTATTGTCTTATCTTGCGTATTCTAATTTTCCCCTGCACATATTGCATAAAGCTAAGAGCCGGCACTTGCCTCGAAACCTTGACAGAAATTGGGAATACGGATTAAATTTGTAAAAGTTAAAAAATATAAGAAGATATGATATCAGCTATTCTTCTCGGAGCAGGTCAGTCAAAAAGGATGGGGGTTGATAAACTATCGCTCCCCTGGGGAAGAGGGACTATTCTAGGGCATTGTTTCAATATGCTTTTGGGATCCGATGTACAGGAGCTGGTCGTCGTCCTTGGTATCCAAAATGAAGGGCTAAAAAACCTATTTCAGGGGCGAACGGTGAAAGTCGTCGTTAATCCTTATTCTAATAAAGGTATGAGTACATCCATTCGCAGAGGCATCGAGGCGCTCCGTCCAAAAAGCGATGGGATTCTCATCGCTCTGGGGGATCAGCCTTTTCTCAAAACGAGGACGATTAATGTCTTGATCCACGCCTTTGAGCAGGGAAGAGGACGGATTGTCGTTCCCTCCTTTCGGGGAAGAAGGGGGCACCCCGCTATTTTCGACCGAAAGTACAAAAGGGAGTTATTGAATTTGGAGGGGGATGTGGGAGGAAGATCCGTTATGGAGCGGCACCCTAAAGATGTACGAGTCGTTCCAGTAAAATCAATAGGTGTGGTAACGGATGTGGATACGTGGCAAGATTATAAACACCAGTTAAGAGTTTAGAATGAAGAGTTGAGACTGGGAAGAGATGGGGGGAAGGGGAAGGGAAGGATGAAGAAGGGGGTTCAGATGAAATCAAAGAAAAGTATGGATCAATTGGTCGTTTTGATCCGAGGAGCCGGCGAGATAGCCAGCGGGGTTGCCCACCGACTTCAGCGCTCCCACTTTAAAGTCTGCATGACAGAGATTCCCCATCCTCTTGCGGTGAGAAGAAGGGTAGCCTTCAGCGAGGCGATCTATGACGGCGAGAAAGAAGTGGAAGGCGTCCGGGCGAAATTTATTTCCAAGTCGGAGGAGATCGAATCCGTTTGGAAGAAAGGGAATATTCCGATTCTTATTGATCCCGATGGGAAGAAGACAAGGAATTTTACAAAACCCGATGTCCTGGTCGACGCCATCATGGCTAAAAGAAATTTAGGCACTCAGGTCAACGATGCTCCTTTGGTGATCGGTCTCGGCCCGGGTTTTGCAGCGGGAAGGGATGTCCATATCGTCATCGAAACGAATCGAGGACATGATCTGGGCAAGACGATCCTGAAGGGGACAGCAGAACCTGATACGGGTGTTCCGGGTGAGATCGGAGGGTACATGATAGAGAGACTTCTTCGGACGATGAAGAAGGGAATTTTCCATCCACAAAAATCAATCGGAGACAGAGTGAATAAAGGGTCGGTGGTGGCTGTGGTAGACGATTTTCCGGTTATCGCTAAAATCAGCGGGGTCTTGAGGGGGCTTCTTCGAGAGGGAGTGGAAGTAAAAAAAGGGATGAAGGTGGGTGATGTCGATCCGAGGGGTAAAAAGGAGTCTTGCTTTACCATCTCAGATAAATCCAGAGCCATCGGCGGAGGAGTGCTGGAGGCCGTCCTTTATTGGTTTAATGGATGATATCCGTCGAGATTTGGTGTGGGTGGTAACCCCACCCAGCCTCCCCTTAACTAAGGGGAGGTGTGGAGGGGTTATGTGGAGGGACCAATGGGTTCTCTGACCGGGGCCCTGGGCATCAAGACAAGGGAGGTAATAAGTTTAGTCGGAGCAGGGGGAAAGACGACCCTGATGTTTCGCCTCGCCCAGGAGTTGACGGTCAGCGGGAAAAGGGTGGTTACCACCACAACGACGAAAATATTAGAACCTGCTCCAGAGGAAACGGGGTCTCTTTTTATTGATCCGGATGAGGAGAGGATCAAAAATTTTGTGAGGCGTCAGCTCGACCAATACCATCATATCACCGTCGCCATGGAGAGACTCGGATCAGCGAAATTGAAGGGGATTTCTCCAAATTTAGTGAACGGGCTTTGGCGTTTAGGTGGAATGGATGCGATGATAATAGAGGCAGATGGTGCGGCGGGCCGGCCGGTTAAAGCACCGAGGGAGAATGAACCTGTGATTCCGACGACCACAACTTTAGTGGTGGCTATTTTGGGAGTAGACGGGATGGGGAAGGAATTAAATGATGAAAACGTTTTTCAACCGGAGAGGGTTTCAAGAATAACAGGAATTCCTGTTGGAGAGAGGCTGACGGATGAGGCGATGGCTATTTTAATGACTCATTCCGGGGGCATCTTTAAAGGAGCCCCACCTTCGTCAAGGGTCGTCGCCTTCCTCAATAAGGCGGATATTCCAGATGGGATAGCGGGGGCAAAAAGGATTGCCCAAAAAATTCTTAGTAAAAAAAACCGACAGATCGAGAGGATTGTTTTGGGACAGTTAAAAAGTGAGCCGCCGGTAGCAGAGGTGATTTTCCCATAGGAATCCGTCATGAAAGATACTCGTTCATATTGCAATGGAAATGGGAGGAACGACTTCCTTCTTCGAGAAAGGGGAGATGCCGGGGGATCGGGGAGGTATAAAATGAAATATTGGAAGGTTCTTTGGGGAGGACTCGTTTTATTTTTAGGCCTGGCTTCTTTGGGTAGGGCGGAAGACTATAGTTTGCAGTATTTCTTATCGAAAGCCACTTCCAAGACCGTCGAACTTTCCAGGAAAGAGAAAACGGAATTGTTCAATCAATTGGATGAAGTGATGAAGCGGGCTCAAGGGGTTCGCACACAACTCATCCAGGCCGTTCAGACTGGGGAAACGGATGTACGATACCAGGAGGGGAAATTTTGGATGTCAAAACTGGAGGAGGACCAGGGGTCGATCGATACGGGGATTCAACAAATTAAATTGTTGAAGGAGAAACCTACTCGTCTCGTCCCTGCCGTCAAACTCTATAAATCGTTAAAAGACCTTTCGGAGAATTTTAATGGCTATAATAATTTGCCTTCTTTCTCCGCTTTAGTAGGCGATCTGGCACCCGATATCGAATTATGGGCTGACCTAGTTTTCTATAAGCTTTATCTTCTTCCTCTTGCCCATTCAAAGGACGTAGAAAAAGTGCTTCCACAGAAGGAGCAGAAACCAGTCCCAAAAGGGAAGACGCCTTAAAAAAGAGCCTATGACGAAAAATATTCACTGCAAGACGTAGGGGTGAATGATGAAACAGGGTACGGCTGCCAGTGTTCTGGATTTTTTGAGAGCGATAACCAAACCATCCGTGGTTTTAGTCGCGATTCTCGCGCTTACCTTTTACCTTCGCCTCAGTTATTTCGGACAATATATTGACGCGGACGTGGGAAATGTAGCTTATCAAGGGTGGCGGATGGCTGAGGGAGAGATTCTGATCGATCTCGAAGGTCCAGGGAAGCCTCCTCTCTACCCTATGCTCTATGCTTCTTTCATTCACCTATTTGGTCCCTCTGTCCTTGGACTCAAGATGTTTGGAACGATTTTCGTCCTTGGGGCAGTGCTTGCGGTCTACTGGCTGGCAAATCGAGCCTGTGGGAGGAAGGTTGGAGC
>Ga0187780_10003114_pt1 | contig 12542 bp, 9 predicted proteins | sample 1015_Q2_SP10_20__FD_132429 | JGI IMG/M metagenome (GOLD analysis project Ga0187780, IMG submission 132429) | Tropical peat soil microbial communities from peatlands in Department of Meta, Colombia - 1015_Q2_SP10_20_MG | ecosystem: Environmental > Terrestrial > Soil > Wetlands > Peat | place...
GACATGACCGCTTCCGGCAAACCGGGTCAGTACGGGTGCGAACCTAGCTGGGCTGCTGGGTGCGCGAGGACTCCGCGGAAGCTCCGGCCTGGACGGTCGAGGCCGGGGTGTCCATGGTGGACGCCCGCTGCATGTCGCGTATCTGCTGCTGGAGCGCATCGATCTGGGCCTGCTGGTCCGGCTGCTGCGAGGCGGTGATCTCGGCCGGGGCCGGGACGCCGGTGGCGGTGCTGTCGGAAGGGCCCGACGCCGACTCGTCCTCGTGCAGTCCCTGCACTTCCTTCTTCAGGATGCGCATCGACTGGCCCAGGGAGCGTGCCGCGCCCGGCAGCTTCTTCCCCCCGAACAGCACTATGAGCACGACGGCGACGATCAGTATCTTCCACGGGCTATCGAACAGATCACCAATCATGTGAGTCCTCTTTAGCGCCGGATACGTCCTTGAACGCCGAGTCTACACGGCGGCGGCCGAGGAAACAGTTTACGCAGGCGAGCGGCCTGTCCCGCCGATAATGCGACGTAGTTCGCGAGAGCTGCGGTGGCCGCGTCGCGGACTTCGGCCACCAGCACGGGCGGCGAGACGATCCGGCCTTCCTCGCCCAGACGCAGCGCCAGCCGGCGGATCCAGCCGGTATCCGGGGTGCGCAGCACCGCCCGGAGCCGTCCGTCCGGCAGGTCGGTCACCGACTCGCACGGGTAGTACTCAGCCACCCAGCGGCCCTCGGCGGAGAGCTCGAGCTCCACGTGCACGTCGTCGGCCGACGGCCGGAACAGGCCCTGGTCCACGTCCACGGGTGTGGCCTCGGCGGGCGGCGCCGCCGCCTGGTCGAGTACGGTCAGCGCCAGCACCCGGTCCAGCCGGAACAGCCGGACTCCCTCGGCGCGACGGCACCAGCCCTCCAGGTACGTCCGGCCTTCCACCACGAGCAGGCGCATCGGGTCCACGTCGCGCTCGGTGGCCTCGTCCCGCCCCGGCACGTAGTAGCTGAGGTGTACCCGGCGCCCGGCGGAAAGCGCAGCACGAATCCGGGCGGCCATCCCTTCCGCCTCGTCTCCGTCAGGCGCGTCGACCTGCACGGCGACCTGGGCGCTCACCGAGGCCGCCTCCCCCGCCGCCGCCTCGAGCTTGACGATGAGCCTGGACAGGGCCGACCTGTCCTCAAGCCCTGGGACCTCGGCCAGCATCCGCAGCGCGACGAGCAGCGCGCTGGCTTCATCGACCGCGAGCCGCAACGGCCGGCCCATGGATTCGGCCTGGCTGACGACGATCTCGCCGCCCTCGTACGACAGGTCGATCGGGCAGTAGGGATCGGGCGCGCGCAGCTCCACGCACCACAGCAGGTTCAGATCGTCGACAAGCTGGCGCTCGCTGATGCCGAACGCCGCCGCCGTCTCGGCCAGTCCCACCACCTTCCTGCTCACCACGTACGGCACCAGGGCCAGCAGCCGCTGCAGCCGTTCCGTCGAGGTCACCAGGGCGGTCATGCCAGCGCCCCCTTGAGGCGGGCGATCACGGCCTCGCGCAGATCGGGCGGGTCGAGCACGACCGCGTCCGGGCCGAACGAGGCGGTGTAGTCGGCGAACGAGCCCACGTCGCCGAAGGTCGTGGTGACCAGATCCCAGCCCGCCTGGTCGGCAGGCCGGACCGAGGAGGCGTGTCGCCGCAGGCCGACTCCGGTGCCTGACCGCACCCGCAGCACGGCGGGCTGCTCACGCGTCGGCGCCGAATCCCAGTCGCGGACCAGCTCGCGCACGTCCGCGCCGTCAGGCACGATTACGCTGCCCGCCGGGCCGCAGAACTTGACCGGCCCCGCGACCCGGCCCAGGCGGAACACGCGGGGGGCCGTACGTCCGCGGTCCCAGCCCGCCACGTACCAGCGGCCGTGCCTGTTGACCACGCCCCATGGCTCGAGCTCGCGCTGCTGCGGTTCGCTACGGCCCGCCGCACGGTAACTGAACGTCACCGGCCTGCGGTCCCTGACTGCCTCCCATAGCGGCCCGAACGCAGGCTCGGGGGTGCCGAGTCTCGGCTCGATGTCTTGCAGGGCGGCACTCTCGTCCCCCGCGTCGATGCCGGCAGCGCGCAGCTTCAGCAACGCCCCGGCGGCCGCGCCGGCCAGTTCGGCCCGCTGCCAGACGCGCGCGGCGAGACCGAGGACTGCCGCCTCGTCCGCCTCGAGCCGCAACTCGGGCAGCTCGTAGGCCTGCTGCCTGATCCGGTAACCGGGATCATCGTCAAACGGGTGGTTGAGGCCGGTCTCCAGGGGCACGCCGAGCTCGCGCAAGTCCTCCTTGTCCCGCTCGAACATCCGCTTGAACAGGTCGTCCTGCTCCGGGTAACCGGGCACCGCCGCCCTGATCTGGTCCGCGGTGAGGTAGCGCCTGGTAGACAGGAGGCACACGACAAGGCCGAGCAGTCGCTCGGTCTTGCGCTTGGACATGGATCCTCCCAACCCCTCTCCGGCGCCCGGGGCATCTCCAGGCTATTGTCTCGCAGACAGTGCTAGTCCGGGGGGAACGACTGGCTAGAGTGCGGACCGTGATCACATGGCGGAACGGCACGGTCAGCGGGACGCGGCGCGAGTGGCCAGGCGCGATCGAGCTCGACGTCTCTGTGGACGGAGCACCGGTCCTCGCGCTCGCCTATCCGGCGCTCACCGGCCGCCCGCGGGCGGGCGACCGGGTACTGCTCAACACCACGGCGCTCGACCTGGGCCTCGGGACCGGCGGCCATGCCCTGGTGGTCGCGGTCCCCGACCGGCTGCCGCCTGATCCTGAGCTCGCCGGTCACCTGGTCAAGGCCCGCTACACGCCGCTGCAGGCCACCGTGGCCGGCGCCGAGGAGCAGGGATCACCGCACTATGACGTGCTCCGCGATGCAGACGACATCAGCGGCATGCCCGTCGTGGTGGCCGACCTGCATTCCGCTCTCCCTGCCGTGCTGGCGGGCGCCTTGCCTTCAGCCGAACGGTCCGTGGCCGGCGGCCCACGGCCAGGTGAGACGGATCCGGCGCGGCCGCCGCGCATCGTGTACGTCATGCAGGACGGCGCCGCGCTGCCCGCGTGGTTCTCCCTGACCTGCGCGGCGCTGAAGGACGCGGGATGGCTGGCTGCCGTCGTCACGACCGGGCAGTCATTCGGCGGGGACCTGGAGACGGTGACGCTGCATAGCGGGCTGCTCGCCGCCAGCCACGTGCTCGGCGCCGATATCGCGGTCGTCGCGCAGGGCCCGGGCAACCTCGGCACCGGGACCCGCTGGGGCTTTTCCGGGGTGGCGGCGGGCGAGGCGGTCAACGCGGCGGCCGCGCTCGGCGGCCGCCCGGTCGCTTCCCTGCGGGTCAGCGGCGCTGATCCGCGCGAACGTCACCGGGGCATCTCCCATCACAGCCTGACCGCCTACGGGCGGGTGGCGCTAGCCCGGGCGGACGTGGTGGTGCCCGGCTTTTCCGGTGAGCTCGCCGCCTTGGGGGCCCGGATCGCGGCCGAGGCGGCGCGGCTGGGACGGCGGCACTCGGTCATCACCATGGCCGTCGACGGACTCGAGGCCGAGCTTCGTGCGTGCCCGGTGCGGCTGTCCACGATGGGCCGCGGGCTGGATGAGGACCCCGCGTACTTCCTCGCCGCCGCGGCGGCCGGCCGGCATGCCCGCCGGCTGCTGCGCGGGGAACCGATATCGGCCGGCTAAGAGGTGGCCTTGAGCGCGTCGATGATGTCGACTACGAACACCAGCGTGTCGGTGCCGGTGATGCCGGCCTGAGCCTGTCCGCCGGTGCCATAGGCATCCTTCGGCGGGATCACGAGCATCACCCGGCTGCCGACGGTCTGGCCGGCCAGGCCACTGTCCCAGCCGGAGATCACCTGCTCGGGCGAAGCTTGCATGACGAACCCGAACGGCGAACCGGATGTCCACGAGGAGTCAAAGACCTTCTTGGTCCGCCAGATGTAACCGGCGTACTGGGCGATGACGTACTGTCCCTTGACCACCTTCGGGCCGCTTCCCTTGATCAGGGTGGTCGCCACCAGCGTGCTCGGCGGGGCCGACGCCGGGATCGCGACCGTCGGCGCGCCGCCGGGGTGGGCGCTGACCGTCGGCAAGGTGCCCCCGCCGCTGGATTCCTGCGCACCTGACGCGGACGCGGTATCGGCGTAGGACTTGATCACGTCGATCACGAACACCAGCGTGGTGGTGCCGGTGATGCCCAGCTGGGCGTTGCCTGAGGTGCCGTAGGCGTCCGCGGGCGGGACTACCGCGAGGATACGGCTGCCGACTTTCTGGCCGATCAGCGCGCTCTCCAGGCCGGGCAGCATGGTGCCGCCGATCACGGTCGGGTTGCTGGCGAAGGTGTTCGCCTTCAGGGCGGAGCTGGTCCCGTCCCAGAAGTACAGGACGAAGTTCGCGGCCATGGAGTCCGTCTTGGTCACGGTGGTGCCGGTGCCCTGGATGACCGTCTTGACGGTGAGCTTGTTGGTCGCCTTAAGCTTCGGGATGTTCACGGCGGGCGTGGTCCCGAACACCCCGCTCACCGTCACGGCCGTATTGGCATTCCCGGTCGCCGTCGCGGCCGGACTCGCCGCCGGGGCAGGCTTCGACGAGCCACAGCCGGCGATGACCAGGCAGGCCAGCAGGGGGAGGACGATGACGGCCAGGGAGCGTCGCATGAAAACCTCGATGGTGGTGGACGTAGCGCAGACAGCCTACCCGCACGCGCGGGGGCAGTTCACCCCGCGGACCCGACGGTCGCACTAGGCCTCCGCGCTCCGGTCCCGGGGTTTGTCCGCCGGGACTTACATGCCGGCGATGAGCTTTTCGACTCTTTCGTCCACCGAGCGGAACGGATCCTTGCACAGCACGGTCCGCTGCGCCTGGTCGTTCAGCTTCAGGTGCACCCAGTCCACGGTGAAATCACGCCGCTTCTCCTGGGCCCGGCGGATGAATTCGCCGCGAAGCTTGGCCCGCGTGGTCTGCGGAGGAACCGACTTGGCCTCGAAGATGTCGATATCACGCGCGGCGCGCTCCACGAATCCGGCCCGCTGCAGCAGGTAGTACAGGCCACGACCGCGGTGAACGTCGTGGTAGGCCAGGTCGAGCTGGGCGACTCGCGGTGACGACAGCGGCAGGTCGTGCCGAGCCCGGTACCGCTCGATGAGCTGGTACTTGGTGACCCAGTCGATCTCCCGCGCGATCAGGTCCAGATTGCCGGTCTCGATCGCGCCCAGGGCGCGCTCCCACATGTCCAGGACCCTCTTGCTCACCGGGTCGGCGCCGTTCTTGTCGGTGAAGTCCTTGGCCCGGTGCAGGTACTCATACTGGATGTCGAGCGCCCCGAGCTCGCGGCCGTTGGCCAGCCGGACCCGGCTGCGACCGGTCATGTCGTGGCTGACCTCGCGGATGGCCCGGATCGCGTTGTCCAGGGTCAGGTCCCGCATGATCGCCCCGGCCTCGATCATCCGCAGCACCAGATCGGTCGCGCCCACCTTGAGCAGCGTGGTGGTCTCGCTCATGTTGGAATCACCCACGATCACGTGCAGCCGCCGGAACCGCTCGGCGTCCGCATGCGGCTCGTCCCGGGTGTTGATGATCGGCCTGGACCGGGTGGTCGCCGACGACACGCTCTCCCAGATGTGCTCGGCCCGCTGGCTGACGCAGTACACCGCCCCCCGCGGGGTCTGCAGCACCTTGCCCGCGCCGCAGATCACCTGCCGGGTGACCAGGAACGGGATCAAGATGTCGGCCAGCCTGCCGAACTCGCCGTGCCGGCCGACCAGGTAATTCTCATGACAGCCGTAGGAGTTGCCCGCCGAGTCTGTGTTGTTCTTGAACAGGTAGATATCCCCGGCGATGCCCTCCTCGCGCAGCCGCCGGTCGGCGTCCACCAGCAGGCCCTCCAGGATCCGCTCGCCCGCTTTGTCGTGCGCAACCAGGTCCATGACGTTGTCGCACTCCGGGGTCGCGTACTCGGGATGGCTGCCCACGTCGAGGTACAGGCGCGCCCCGTTCCGCAGGAACACGTTGCTGCTACGGCCCCAGGACACCACCCGCCGGAACAGGTAACGCGCCACCTCGTCCGGCGACAGCCGCCGCTGCCCGCGGAAGGTACACGTGACGCCGTACTCGTTCTCGACCCCGAAAATTCGCCGATCCACAAGCCAAGGCTACGTCCCGTCGCCCCCTGCCGACAGCATCCCGACGGGAGGCTGGCCGGCCCGGATCCAGTTAGCCCAGATCAGCTAGCAGGTTCTTGTCATAGACGTACACGGTGTAGGGACCCACGTGATAGGTCCTGGCCGGCCGGCCCAGCGCCGCCAGCGCGGCGGGACTGGGCTGCCAGTAGTTGAAGAACCCGGCGGCGCTGTCGGTGACGAGGAAGTTCGCGCGATTCCGCGATGGGGAGTACCAGGAGCTCTCGGCCTCCCACAGGTAGGGCCGCAGCGTGCCGGGCACCACGGCCCGGATCGTGACGGTACCGTCACTGCCCACCGTGACCACACTCGACTCCCAGTACCCGCCGATGCCGCTGGTCAGGTGGTGCGCGGCCAGGAAGGCGGCTAGCCGCGCATTGGCTGGCGGCACGGACGGCTGGGCCGCCGCGTAGCCGAGGCTGGCTGCGTAGCCGGCCAGCAGGGCGCCGGCCAGCAGGATCACGGCCACTGGCCGGCGCCCGGTCCGCCGGCGCCAGCGGCGCAGCCAACCCAGGAGAGTTGGTGCCAGCGTCCGGCCGGCCAGCACCGCGCCGAAGGGCAGCACGACGGCGAACTCCCGAGCGTTCAGGGCGGTGGCGTCGGCCAGCGTGCTTGGCACGTACGCGACGACGTTGACGATGATCGCGACCAGCAGGATCAGGCTGACCATGTCGGGCCAGCTGAGGAAGTGCCGCGCTACCCGTACCATGGCCCAGCCGACGAGCGCCACCCCGGCCAGGTGCAGCACGGCGAAGGCCAGTTCCGGGGCCGGCCCCTGCGGCCTGGCCCCGAACAGCGCGAGCAGGCCCTCCGCGGTTACCCAGGCGTGCTTGGGCCAGGTATGCACCGGCGCGAGCTGATACGGCACCGAGTGGAGCAAGTAACCGCCGCTGTTTCTGAGCAACCAGTTGATCACCGAGGCCAGGCCCTGGGCGAGGACGGCCGCCACCGCGAGCGACAGCTCGTAGGAGTGTGCGTGCAGGCTGGCCTGCGCCCAGCCGGGTTTCCTGTCGTCGCGCCGCCGAGCGATCCAGAGCCCGCGGGCGGCACGGATCGCGCACACCGCCGCGAGCGGGACGACGCCGATCAGGAGCACCAGCGGGTCGGCCACCAGGACCCAGGTCAGCAGGACCCCGACCAGGACCGGGGCGAGGGCGCGCGGCTTGAACCTGTCGCCTCGGTCAACGACCAGCCAGGCCAGCAGGAGCGGCACGGCCGTGCCGATATGCCCGAGGGACAGGAGCAGGACGAATACCCCGACGCCGAGCTGAGGGGCGAACATGAGGAAGGCGGTCAGCAGCATCCGCAGGTCAGCCTCGCGACCGGATGCCGGGCCCCCAGCGGTCCTGTTCCCGGAGGCAGGGCCCCGAGCCAGCAGCACCGCGAGGACCACGACGAGGGTGTACGTCATCGCCGCCGCGATGTGGGCGGTGTCGGTGTGCAGCCCGAAGAGGCGCTCCAGGATCGCGTACTGCGGCAGTTCGGTGGTGATGAACGGGACGTCTGACAGGTACCAGCCGTGCAGAAGCACGTTGCCGTGCAGCATGTCCCAGGCCATCAGCAGGTCGTTCGACTCGTCGGAGTTTTCCGGATACGTCCGTGACAGCCGCAGGTACGCGACGAAGATCAGCGCCACCGCCAGTGCCGCCGCCGCGGCTACGAGCAGCCGGCGCCGGGCGTTGACCTGAACGTCCGCCGCCTGCGGCCCTGCGGTCCTGGCGTCACCCCCGGCCAGGGCGGTGGGAGGCGACGCGGAGGACCTGTCCGGCGTCCCGCTTGTCGGCACGGCGGCCATCACGTCCTTCAGACTCGGGTGTCATGCTCGCAAGCGAATGGTATTCGTTGCGGCCGGTCACAGCGTATGGCTCTGCTCTGATAAGCTGCGCGCGCTTGGTCAACAAGTGCCCCTCACACTGAAAAGCCACGGTGGAGGCTCGCGATTGCAGCTCACGTCGACGTCGGAAGAGGATAGGTCTCTTCGGCCGAGCCCGCCGTCGCTATGGTCGAGACTGAACCGGCCGCTGGTGCCCGGGATCATCGCCTTCGGTGGCTGGCTCGGCTTCGTCCTGGCACGCTGGCAGATCTGGGCCCAGGGTCACATCACGCTGTTCATTATGGCGGGTCACACCTTTACGAACGCGGCCCAGCTCCCCCGCGGCGTGCTCCGGGTGCCGTACCAGGGTTATGACGGGCAGTTCTATTACCGGCTCGCGCTGGACCCGGCCAACTGGAACAGGACCGCATTCGGCATCACCATGGACCAGTCCTACCGGTACACCCGCCTCGGGTACCCGGTGCTGGCCTGGCTGGGCTCATTCGGGCAACATCAGTTCGTCCCCGTGGTCCTGGTCGCCATCAACCTGTTCGGCGTGGCCGCCATGGCCGTGCTCGGCGGCATGTTCGCCCGGGAATCAGGTCGTCACGCCCTGTGGGGCCTCGCCTTCGCCGCTTACTTCGGCCTGGTCATCAGCGTCGGTCGCGACACGGCGGAGCCACTCGCCGAGGCGTGCATGCTGGGCGGCCTGCTCGCCTACCGGCGGGCACGGCCGGTGCTGGCTGCCCTCTTGTTCGCCTACGGGGCCATCACCAGGGAAACCATCCTGTTCGCCCCGGCCGCCATCGCGCTCATCCGGTTGATCGCGATCGCCCGCCGACGGGCCAGGCCGGGCGTGGTCGACCTGACCTGGGTGGTCCCGGCCGTGGTCTACGGCGTGGCGGAATTCGCCGTCCACGTGGTGGTCAAGGGAGAGTTCCCGCTTCTCGCGAACGGCGGCCGCAACCTGGCCGTGCCGTTCACGGCCATGGTGGACGCGCTGCGGTTCGACATTCGTCACATCGACACCGCTCATCTCGGCGTGGTCGACATCGCGCTGCTCGAGTACGCCACGCTGGCGGTATTCATCTTCGCCGGGCTTGCGGTGCTCTTCGTCACCACCGCACCGGTACACGAGCGGGTCGCCTTCGTCTTCTTCGTGCTCCAGCTCGGCCTGCTGTCCGGTCAGATCTGGACCAGCACGTTCGGCGACGCCCGCTCGCTCATCGAGCCTTACCTGCTGGCGCTGATCCTGCTGCTGGCCACCCCGAAACGGTATCTCTCTTGGCCCTACCTGAGCCTGATCGCCGCGTGCGCCCTGCCTGCGCTGCTGGTGGTGGCCAGGCGGCGCATCCTCTATATGTGACCACGCGGGGGCCAAGCCCCCGGCGGACCCCGTGGCCGCTTGGGCTAGCCCAGGCGGCTTAGCAGGTTGGTGGGCCAGACCATGACGGTGTAACCGTCGTACCGGTAGACCTGTTGCGGACGGCCGAAGGTCCTTAGTGCCGCGGACCAGGCACCGCCCAGCGGCAGCGGGCCATTGACGACCACGAAGTTCGCATAGTGCAGCGACGGGTTGTAGCCCGAATCGTCGGTCTCCCACTGGTATGGCACCAGGCGACCATGGCCGTCCAGCGTCACCGCGCTGACCAGGACCCGGCCACCGCTATCCACCGTGGTGCTGGCGGCCTGCCAGTATCCGGCGAGCCCGTCGGTGAGCCGGTGCGCGACCAGCCAGGACGCCAGCGGCTGGTTGGCGGGAGGAGCGGAAGGCTGCGCCACGTCGTAGGCCAGCGCGCCGAGGTAGCCGAATGCGACCACGGCCAGCGCGAGCAGGGCCCAGGACGTCGTCCTGGTGGCGGCTCGCACCACCGCGAGCGCACGCTCACCGAACATCCGCCCGGCCAGCGCCGCGCCCAGCGCGAGCACGCCGGCGATCTCGCGGGTGTCGAGGATGCCGTGCGAGCGGGTGCTGGTCAGGTAGGCAGCCAGGTTGAGCAGGATGCCCACCGCCAGCACCGGTATCACCAGGTCCTGGAAGCGGAAGAACCGAACGAGCGCCAGGATCACGGCACAGACCACCAGGATCGCTCCGGCCAGGTGCACCACCGCGAAGACCACTTCGATCCCGTGACTGGCCTGGAAGACGTTTGCGCCGAAGAGCTCGAGTACTCCCTGGAACGTCCACTTCGCTCCGCGCTCCCACAAGTGGACGGGCGCCGTGCCTGACACCACGGGCCACTGCCGGAACCCACCCACAGACGCGATGACGCGCGGCCCGAAGAAGCCCAGCCCGGCGACCGCGCCGGCCCCGGCCAGGGACAGTTCATACCACCTGGGCTCCGTCCGCGGCCCGCGCATCACCCCGGGGCATGCTCGCAGCAGGCACACCAGGACCAGGGGGATGATGGCCGTTAGCAGCGCGGACGTGTCGGCTACCGCCGTCGCCCCCAGGATGACGCATGCCAGCGCCGGCCCGAGCCACCGCGGTCGCCGGGGACCGCGGTCAACCACCAGCCAGGCCACCAAGATGGGCACCGAGGTACCGGCGTGTTCCGGCTGGAGCAGCACGATCTGGGTGGCGGCGAGCTGCGGCGCCAGCATGATGCCTGCGGCCAGCAGCGCGCGGGCCAGTCCGGCCTTGCCCTGGGCGTGGCCCTTGGCCAGCAGCGCGGCGAGCACCACGAGCAGCGTGTAGGTCATGGCCGCGGCTACGTGCACCACCGAGGGACCCAGCCCCAGCACGGCCTCGATCAGCATGTACTGCGGCAACTCGGTGGTATAGAAGGACACATCGGACACCCACCAGTTGTGCAGCAGCAGGTTCCCGTGCAGCATGTCCTGGGCCTGCAGGGCGTTCGCCGCGCCGTCGGAGGTTACCGCCGTCACCAGGGATAGCCGCAAGTACAGGACGAACAGGACCACGACCGTCAGCGCTACCGCGGCGAGCTTCCAGGCTGCTCGCACCTGCGTGGGCCCAGGCGCCGCCCTCCGCACTTGCGTTTGCCCGGTCATAGTGGCCAAGACTACGGTGCGGCCGGACCAGGGCGAACCAGGTTCCCGCGGTTACCGGACCGGGCCGGCGATGATGTCAGAATTCTTCAGCGTGGCGATGACCGTCGCTCCGTGCGGCGCAGCCGAGGAGTGGAACCAGAAGGGCACGCCAACCTCGACCTGCGCGGGCGTGCAAATGAACTGCCTGGTCATCATGAACGTCCACCACGGGTCTTGCACGCACGCGCGCACGCCGGTCCGCTCTGCCTGGACGAGGAACCCGGTGACATCGAGCCAGGCTTGGTGGTCAAGGTAGATCACGATCGTCTTGCCGTGAGCCGTGGCCGCAACCGCGCTGACCGCAGCCGGCAGGGCCGCGTCGGTGTCGCCGGTGTTCACGGCGGTGGCCGGCGCCGCCGCGAACGCCGCGACCGCCAGCACCGCCAGGCCGGCGGCCAGCACCGCGCCCGGCCGCACCGGCGGTGCGTGAACCACGGCCACGGCGATGACCAGCAACGTGATGATCGGGGCCGAGAAGTAGAAGTACCCGATGTAGGGCTCGGAAAGAACGTCGATCCCGACCGCGGTGTAGCCCAGGAACGCCAGCGTGGAGACCAGGTTGACGACGAGCAGCGCGGTCAGGAACGCGCGCACCGGGTCGCGGCAGAGCCGGACCGCCGCGAACGCGACCAGGTACAACAGCACCGGCACCAGCCACGCGGCCCAGCCGCCGTCGCGCCACCAGTACCACAGCACGTAGTGCAGGTCCTGCGACAGGCTGTGCCCGCCGGCCACCGTGGATGACGAGTAAGAAAGGTACTTGCCGAAGTCACCCGGCCAGTGCAGGGTCAGGTTCACCACGATGGGCAGCGCGAAGACGGCGCTGATCACCGCCACCGGAACCCAGGTCCGCGGCCGGGCGAAGCGCCGCAGCGCGGCCGCTGGCCCGTAGCGCCACAGCACCGCGGCCAGCACCGCGGCCCCGATCACCGGGACGAAGAACAGGAAGCACACATGCCCGTGGATCAGGAACCAGCCGGTCAGCGTCACGATCCAGATGTCCCGCGCGCCCCCGGCCGCGACCGAGGCCGCGGCGATCACGAAGGCGATGTACGCCGGGACGTACATCCACGGCATCCAGTCGTAGCTGAGGATCCACGGTTCGGTCGCGACACAGCCGAGGACGACGGCCAGGCAGGCGGCGGCGCCGCGCAGCGATCGCGTCCAGCCGTAGACCACGCCGACCATCATGGCCACGAACGCGCTGTTCAGCGCGAATACCGCGAGCACGTGCGCGTTCCACGCGGTTGGCACCAGAGGCAGCAGGTCCCTGAACAGCCATTCGCCGAGCGCCTGCACATACATGTAGGCGGGCCCCGGGTGGTTGAAGCGCTCCCTGGAGTAGTTACCGACCAGCAGGGTGAAATGCTTCGCCTGTTCGATCAGGATCGAGTTGGCCGCGGCGTCGCCCTGCTCGTAGAACCTGGCGGTGAACAAGAACCTGCTGCGGACCGCGAGCACAGTGAACACGAGTACGAACGGAGCAGCCCAGACC
>Ga0187780_10003115_pt1 | contig 12541 bp, 11 predicted proteins | sample 1015_Q2_SP10_20__FD_132429 | JGI IMG/M metagenome (GOLD analysis project Ga0187780, IMG submission 132429) | Tropical peat soil microbial communities from peatlands in Department of Meta, Colombia - 1015_Q2_SP10_20_MG | ecosystem: Environmental > Terrestrial > Soil > Wetlands > Peat | place...
AATCGGCGCGCTCCGCGCCGCGCGTTCCCGAACCTGAGGTGGGCCCCGATCCGAGCTATCTGCAAAAGCTCTTGCGCCACAGCCCCTCAGTGGCGAGCCTGAGCCTGGTACTTGACCAACCGCTCGACTGGACAGCCTTTGGCATCTGGCTGAGCATGCTGCTCAATTGTCACGGCGACAATGTGCTGCGCGTGAAAGGCATGTTGCAGGTAGAGGGAATTTCGGCTCCCGTGTTCATCAATGCAGTCCAACACGTAGTGCACCCTCCCCTGCACCTGAAGCAATGGCCGAGCGACGATCACCGCTCGCGCCTGGTCTTCATCACGCGGGGAATGGACCATGCCTTAATCAAGCGCTCTCTGGCGGCGTTTGGTCGCAGCCCCGTGTCGCATATCTCGTACGCCTGAGGTGACAGGTGACGCCAAAACTCGCGATTGATTCCAACCGATTGTGGGACTCTTTGATGGAGTTGGCCAAGATTGGTGCCACTGAAAAGGGCGGCGTGCGTCGATTGGCCCTCTCTGATCTTGACGGTCAAGCACGCGACCTGTTTATTCGCTGGTGCAAGGAGGCCGGTTGCGCTGTCACGGTTGACGCAATCGGCAACATCTTTGCGCGGAGAGCGGGCGAGGACGATCAGCTTGCGCCGGTGATCACAGGCAGTCATATCGATACCCAGCCCTCCGGCGGGAAGTTCGACGGCAACTACGGGGTAATGGCAGGTCTCGAGGTGCTGCGCACTCTCAACGATCATCGCGTGCGCACACGAGCGCCTCTCGAAGTTGCCGTCTGGACCAATGAAGAAGGGTCGCGATTTACGCCCGTGATGATGGGCTCTGGAGTGTTCGTGGGCGCCTTCCCGCTGGAAGCAACCTTGCGGCGTCCCGATCTCGAAGGAATTACTGTTGGCGAAGCGTTGAGGAAGATTGGTTATGCAGGACCGCGGCCAATTGGGGGCCGACCGATTGGCGCTTACTTCGAGGCGCATATCGAACAGGGGCCAATCCTCGAGGATACGAACAACGTGATCGGCGTGGTTACCGGGGCCCTTGGCTTGCGCTGGTACGACGCTGTTGTCACTGGGCAAGATGCTCACGCGGGTCCCACTCCGATGCGTCTTCGGAAGGACGCGATCGTCGCCGCCTCGAAAATGGTGATCGAGGTCAATGCGCTCGCGCAACGCTCTCAGCCAGACGGTCGCGGCACCGTGGGGTTCATGCAAGTCAAGCCCAACTCGCGCAACGTTATCCCCGGCGAGGTGCGCTTCTCAGTCGATTTGCGGCACGCGCGAGATGACCAGCTCGACAAGATGGAGGGCGCTATGCGCGACGCGTTCGACCAAATCGCGCATGCACACAATGTAAGTGCCAGCGTCGAGCGTGTGGCGAACTACCCAGCCTGCACCTTCGATGCAGGGTGCGTCTCCGCGGTACGCAATGCCGCAACCACGCTAGACCTCAGTCACATGGATATCGTGAGCGGCGCCGGGCACGACGCCATCTACATGGCGCGCGTGACGCCGACCAGCATGATCTTCGTGCCTTGTGAAGGCGGGATCAGCCACAACGAGATCGAGAATGCCAAGCCGCAAGACCTGGCCGCCGGCTGCAACGTGCTGCTAAACGTGATGCTTGAGCGCGCCCGAATCGCCAGTCAATGACGGGTCGGAGCGTGAAGCCCAAAGTCGTTCTCCTGGCCACTGGAGGAACCATAGCCTCGCGCTTCGATCCGGCACTCGGTCGGACCGTTGCGTCCCAGCGGGCGGAGGATTTGCTCGAGACACTGCCTCAGGTTGCAAGCGTGGCCCAAATCGAGGTAGAGAACGTCGCAACCATCCCGAGCTTTGACATGAGCGTGCAGTTCGCCTTTCAGCTGGCGCAGCGGGTCAACACAGTGCTTGCTCGCGACGATGTGGCCGGAGTGGTGGTAACCCACGGTACCGACACGATGGAAGAAACGAGCTATCTGACTGATTTGCTCTTGCGTTCGGAAAAGCCGGCTGTTTTCACCGGTGCACAGCGCGCTAACGACGATCCTCAGTCGGACGGCCCCTTTAACCTGCTCAACGCTGTTCGCGTCGCGGCGGCCCCTGTTTCAGTGGGCTTGGGTTCGGTCGTCTGCTTTAACGGCACGATCCACGCGGCGCGCGATGTGACGAAAGTCCACGCGAGCTCCGTGGAAACTTTCCAGTCGTATGACCGGGGCGCGCTGGGCGACGTGGACGGTGAGAAGGTGATGATCCACCGGCGGCCTGCCTTGCGCCGATCGTTCAACATCGATCGGCTGGAAGACAAAGTGGAGCTGTTCCGCCTCTCACTCGGAGCTAATCTGCAAGGGCTGGAAGAGGCGATCGGGCGCGGCATCGCTGGACTCGTGATCGAAGCGTTCGGGCGCGGAAACGGTCCCTCGCGCTTAAGCGCACTGGTGCGAGCCGCCGTGCAAAAGGGCATCGTCGTTCTGCTCACGTCGCGGTGCCCCGCCGGCCGAGTGGAGCCGCTCTACGGCGGAGGAGGCGGTGGTCGCGACCTCGCCGATGCTGGCGCCTTGTTCGTAGGCGATCTCAAAGGCCCGAAGGCCAGGCTCTTGCTGATGGTGCTGCTCTCTACCGCAGACTCGAAACCGCGGATGGCGGAAATCCTGGCAGCGATCGCACCTTAGCTCCGGGGCGCCGCCCGCAAAAACGACGGAGAAGACGATGGCTACGACGCTCATCAAGAACGGCAGAATTGTGACCGCAGTGGATGACTACACTGCCGACATCCTAATCGACGCAGGCCGCATTCAAACCATCGGAAAAAACATACCCACCGGACCAGGTGTGGAGGTACACGACGCGGGTGGCCTACTGATCTTGCCAGGCGGCGTCGATGTTCACACGCATCTCGACTGGGAGTTCGGCCCGTCGCGAACCGTCGACACCTTTGGAACCGGCACCAAGGCAGCTGCGTTTGGCGGCACCACAACCGTTATCGATTTTTGTAACCAGACAGCCGGACAAAGCCCGCTCCTCGGGTTGGAGGATTGGCACAAGCGGCGTGTGAGCGCCTGCGTAGACGTTGGTGCACACATGATTATGCTCGACGTGAATGCGCAGAGCCTGCTCGACATGAAGGCGCTGATTGACAAGGAGGGGGTAACTAGCTTCAAGCTCTTCATGGCCTATCCAGGGGTGCTGATGGTGGACGACGGCGCGCTATTCAGGGCGCTGCGCGTGGCGGGCAGCAACGGGGCCATGACGTGCATACACGCCGAGAACGGTCCGGTCATTCAAGTCCTGACTCAGGAAGCGGTTGCCCAAGGTCATCGCGCCCCTAAGTACCACGCCGTGACTCGGCCTTCCATCCTCGAGGGTGAGGCAGCCCATCGCGTGATTCGGCTTGCGGAGCTGGCGGGCGCACCGATCTACATCGTTCACCTGTCCGCCAGCGAGGCGCTGTCAGCTGTGACCGAGGCGCGTGACCGTGGCATCCCGATTCATGCTGAAACCTGCCCTCACTATCTGTTTCTCACCGCGGAGGAGTACGAGCGGCCCGGATTCGAGGGCGCGAAATACGTCATGACCCCGCCTCTGCGCGACCATTCTCATCAGCGCGCGCTCTGGCGCGGCCTTCGGACCGACGACCTGCAAGTCGTATCGACAGATCACTGCCCGTTTTGCTTCAACGAACAGCCGTATGGTTTGAAGTTCTCGAAACAGCAGGGAAAAGATGATTTCAGCAAGATCCCCAATGGAGCGCCAGGACTAGAAACTCGTTTGCCCTTGGTGTTCGACGGCGCCGTGCGCAACCACGCAATGTCGTTGAACCGCTTCGTAGAGATCACTTCGACTGCACCCGCCAAGCTGTTCGGGCTATTCCCACGGAAAGGGACAATCGCGGTGGGCTCGGATGCGGACATTGTTTTGTTCGACCCTACGGAGCAGTGGACCATCCGCGCCGCAGAGCATCACAGCCGAATCGACTACAGTCTGTTTGAGGGTCGCGCGGTGACGGGACGCGTGAAGAAAGTCTTTCTACGCGGGCATTGCATCGTCGAGGGGCAAAATTGGCGTGGTCGAGAAGGGATGGGCGAGTTTCTGAGGCGACACGAATCTGGCAAGACCTGAAACCCGAGATTCGAACCGCCAACCGAGCGACGTCCGTGACTATCTTTTGACACGCAGCTAAGCGCTTGCATAAGCTGCGTTTGCTCGCTGTGGACGAAACAACTTACACGGTGCTGACTCGTAGTGGCTGTCCAATGTCCGCCAGCTGACACTCCAACACGAAAAGAGGGCCAGCAGGCGTTGGAGAGGCTTCCAGTCAGCAAGGAAGCGGAAGGGTTGCATGCCCTTCGGTATCTGTTCCATTGGCATAGTGGAATCACGCACCACTCCTCCTTTTTTTGCCAAGCGCGCAATCTCATTTGCTTCCTCGCCTAGCGCCTGAGACGCGGTGCGCCGATCCCCGTCAGGAGCTATAGTTCGTGATCGGCATCTTCTCTGGATGAGGGCGACTCTCAAACTTGCACAACAACTCAGTGGCGGGAGTCTAGGTGATTGGCAAATTTCCTAAGGCCCGCCGAGCTGATGCATCGACCAACCACCCGAAGTCAGATTTGCACTCGATCAGAGGAAACTTTCAGTGTGTGACAACCCTAAACACAATCGGGACCGCAACTGTTTAGCTCGCCGCAACTTTGTCAAAGCAACAGGCGCAGCGGCCGCGCTGGGACTCGCTGGCGTAAGTCTCCTAGTCCCCTCGGCGCGTGCCGATGCCTTGAGCAAAGCAAAGCGCGACGCGATGACGCCAGAGCAAATCATAGAAGCGATGAAGGAGGGTAATGAACGCTTTCGTAGAGGAGAGCGGAAGAATCGTAACTACTTGAGGGAGCAGAAGGCGAGCGCCAAGGGTCAGTATCCTGCAGCAGTGCTCTTGAGTTGTATCGACTCGCGCGCGCCGGCTGAGGTGATCATGGACCTCGGCATCGGCGATATCTTCAATTGCCGGGTGGCAGGCAACGTCGCAAACGACGACATCCTCGGTAGCATGGAGTTCGCCTGCAAACTAGCTGGCGCCAAAGTCGTCCTGGTGATGGGGCACACTGCATGCGGGGCAATCAAGGGTGCCATCGACAATGCTGAGTTGGGCAATCTGACCGGGTTGCTGGCGAAGATTAAGCCCGCGGTCCAGGCGACTGACTACGCCGGTGAGCGTTCGGCGAAAAACTACGCCTTTGTGGACGCCGTGGCCCGCCGGAATGTAGAGATGACAGTAAGTAACATCCGAAAAAATAGTTCCGTCCTGGCGCAGCTGGAAGCGAGCGACGCCATCAAGATCACGGGAGCAATATACAACCTGGAGACAGGAGCTGTGGAGTTCTTCGGGTGAGGCTCGTATCGCAAGATGACCATAACGAGCCGGGGAGCTTCGGCCACCTGCCTAAACTAACGACCGCGGTGCGTCAGATCGCAATCTGGCGCCCGATTTCAACTACATTGTCCGTCGGTAAATGGAAGAAATCGCTGACGTGGGCGGCATTGCGTTCCATCAGGGCGAACAGCGCTTCCTGCCAAGCGGGCATCCCCTTGCCGTCGTCGCGGCGCACTACAGTCTCATGACCTACATAGTAGGTCACATCATTTAGATCGAAAGCGCAGCCCAGCGCATGGCAGGAAGCCAGGAGCGCTGGAATGTCGGGGCGTTCCATAAACCCGAAACGAGCTTGCACGCGCCAGAACTGAGGGACCACTTCCGTCACCGTGAGGCGCCCACTTTCCACCCGCGGAATAAGCTCGGTCTTGACGTTTAGGACGAACACCTGTGCATGCAATGCGCGGTTGTGCCGCACGTGCCAGATCATGACCGGTGGTGTGTCCTGAGTCGTGCGAGTGAGGAAGACGGCTGTGCCCGGTACACGAGGAACATGATTCGCTTCAAGTTGCGCCAGGAACTCGTTGACAGGCGTCAGCGATTCACGCATCCGCTCTGTCACCGTTACCGCTCCACGATGCCAAATCCACATCACACCATAGATGACCGTGGCAAGCGTCAGCGGTACGTAACCTCCCTCCGCCACCTTCGCGATGTTGGCCAGAAAAAACGCAGCGTCAATTACGATGAACCCAGAGGCGACCGCGCCAGCGGCGAGCCAGCTCCAGCCCCAAATCTCTCTCATGGCTATCAAAAGAAGCACCGAAGTCATAAGCATCGTCAACGACACCGCGATCCCGTATGCCGCCGCCAGATTGTCTGATTTGCCGAAGCCAAGCGTCAGTCCGAGGGTCACGATCATCAACATCCAGTTCACAGTGCCGACATATATCTGTCCGTAGCCCTGGGCCGAAGTCTGCTTAATCCACAGTCGGGGCAACCACCCAAGCTGAATCGCTTGGCGGGTCATCGAAAACGCACCGGTGATGATGGATTGGCTGGCGATGATCGTGGCGACCGTCGCAAGCGCCACCATCGGCATCAGAAGTGGTTGCGGGCACAAGCGATAGAAGATGTTGCCATCCGTCGGTGCGCCTTCGAGCACGAGCGCTGCCTGCCCAGCGTAGTTGAGAACCAAACTGGGAAACACGATCGCCATCCAAGATCGCCGAATCGGCCTCGGTCCAAAATGACCCATATCGGCGTAGAGAGCTTCAGCGCCGGTGACACAAAGAAATACACCGCCTAAAACGAAGAAGCTGGTGATGCCGTCAGAAAGCAAAAAGGCAAGACCATAGCGTGGATCGAGCGCGGCGAGCACGCTCGGGTGGTGCACGATCCCCGATAAGCCCATTAGCGCCATTGCGATAAACCACAACAGCATCACCGGTCCGAAAACTCGGCCGATGCTCGCTGTACCCAGAGGCTGCACTGCAAACAGCGCGAACAGGATGGCTGTTGCGGCCGGCAGGATGTACGGGCTAAATACGGGTGTAACCAGATCAAGCCCTTCAAGCGCCGACAACACGGAGATCGCTGGAGTAATCGCGCCATCGCCGTAAATCAGCGCGGCGCCGATTAACCCGACCGCTACGATGGCTGGGCGCTGTTGCTTCTTTATGCCGAGCAATGACATCAACGCCAGGACACCACCTTCGCCGTCGTTGTCAACGCGCATGGCGAAATTGACGTACTTTACGGTGGTAATCAAAAACAAGGTCCAGGCAACAAGCGATAACGCGCCAAGCAGCGCAGCTCTGTCCGGTGTTGGCCCCGTGAGATTGAGGATCGTCTTGAACGTGTATAGAGGACTCGTCCCAATATCTCCGAAGACAATACCCAATGCCGCTACAGACAGGGCGGAAAGCTTGGGGGGCGCGGTTCTTTGAGGTGGCGTCATCGACAACCCCGTGTGGACAATCACGCCCATTTCGCCAGCTCCGTCTCCCGTTTGCAAGGTCGGGTTGAGAAAAACCGTCCCACACCTACCCGCTCTGGCGCGAGCAGTCGATCCCGCGATAAGCCGGGGGCGTCACAACGGACCTTTTTCTCGTTGCGCAGATGCCTGACAATGTCCGCGAGGTATGCACCCCGAATCGATTCCGCGATCGGGGTGAAAGCGGCGTTCGCGGCCCTCCATCGGGCCGTCCACGGCATTCGACCATACGAAAGGGAGCGCCCAGGATGGGTATGCTTATGCGCCTCTACGAGGATCGGTTACCCGCCTCGGGTGGACCTGTGTATTTGCCCGCCGTCGAGCGGGCGCTCTATGTCATCGAGGGCGAGGTCGCGGTTGAGTTCGCAACTGGCTGCACCAATCAGGCCGCCGGCTCCGCGTGGCTGGGGAGCGGGGAAATTGCCCTCGTTCCGGGCTCAGAGGGGGTGCGGCTGGCGCGCTGGGAACTAGCCTGTGCGCCCCAAACCGGGGAGCTGCGCGCAGCGCCGAGTTGCGTCTCGCAGCTCAAGCTGTCCGCAGATATTGAATTCGCGCCTGGCTTTGACTGGCTGATGCGCTGCGACCGGGTTGGTTTTCCCAAGGGCGGCATCGCCCACACACATGTCCATCAAGGACCCGGCATCAGATATTGCCTTGAGGGCCGAATCGAGATCGAAAGCGGAGGGTACACGCGTTGCTACGGACCCGGCGAGGCGTGGTTTGAACTCGGTCCGACTCCGGTGCGAGCGCCCACCTCAACTGAAACGGAGACTACTTTTGTTCGCGTTTTTGTATTGCCGCGCGGTTGCCGGGGTCGGAGCTCGATCCGCTACGTTCACCCAGAAGATGCGGCCAAGCCAAGGGTGCAACGCTATAAGGTGTTGGGCGAGCGCTTCATCGAAATGAAGGACAGGTGCATCGCCACTTCTCAGCGAGATCCGCGTTCGAGCACTTCAGCACACTAATTCCGCTGGCCAATCGATCCGACTTTACGCTTTGAGTTCGACCAACACCTCGTGATATCGGTGGTCGTCAACGTTGCGCGCGCCATGGACGTCGCCGCGTCTGCGAAAGTAGACCTCTCCGGCATTCAACGTCAAGCGCGTCACGCCGCTCGCACGGGTGACTTCGAGAGTACCACCCTCGATGGGATAGAAAAAGTAATCGTGGTCGTGGTGGTGAGCGTCAATGCTCTCTCCGGGCTGCAGTGTAAATTCCCAGACCCGAACGCGCTCGTTCTCGAAAATCAGCCTCGTCCCAACTTCTGCCACATTCGCCTCCGTTTACGATCGTTTTGCCGCAGCTGCGGCTTTAGAGATGGTAATTGGTGCGCGTGGCCTGGGCAACCGAACAACCTACGGCCCGCTCTGTGCACAGGTTCGATTGCCCGTTAGGCCAATCTGCGGAAAGACCTGCTTAGAGCCGAGACAAGCCGGGGCGGCAAACAGGAGCGCAATAAAAACCCGTGCCGCCGCGTGAATCGCAGCCAGAGCAGCGTCCGCACCGGCTTCTAAGTAAGTCTGTCGCTTAGTCAGCGACCAAGTATTCTCGCTAGCGCAAACGCCACACCGTCTCTTGCAAACGGTGCGCGGAAAGCGTCACCGCCGGAAGCCTGCCGGCGGTGATTTCGTTTGTCTGATTTCCTTGTCTCAGTGCGGCGATTCCTCGAAGCGGAACGTCCAGACAAAGACGGTATTGCTGTTGTCGTTCACTGCCGCAAAGCGGAACAAGTCGTCATCGCCGTTTGGCGCTATGGCAATTCCAAACGGACCGTCTGGATTGGGATCCAGAAGCAACTGACCGATGAACTTGCCGGCAGGGGTAAATTCGACGATCTCGCTCGGTTGCTTGGGATCGCCGTTGATGGCGTCACCGTTGCTGACAATGAGATGTCCATTTGGGGCGAGCACGAGTCCAAGTGGACCATGAAGGTGCACCTGATCTTGATAGATCACGCTGCCGGTGCCGTTACTTTGCTTGAGTTTGCTCGCATTCATCACCGCGTAGATCTTGTTATCGGCAGTGGAGGCAACGTAGAGAAGATCCCGGTACGCGTCGTAGGCTAACCCCGTCGGTCCAACGACTACTGCAGACGGATCACAGCGGAAGGTGTAGCCAGACGCGACTTGGGTAGCGCTGTGGACCGTTACACCTTGCGAGCCGACCACCAGATCGAGGCGGGTTACGGTACCGTCAAGCACGTTCGACACAAAAACTTTAGCTTGCCCCCCTTGATCGAAGATGGTGAGATCCCAAGGGCCGTTAAGGTGAAAATCTGGGTGGTCAAGGGTCTGGACCAATTGCCCGTTGTGGTCCACCACCAGGAGCGCGCCCTTGCCCGGGACTGGGGGCGGGCAGGATCCAGCAGGAATCGGTAGAGATCCGACCAAAACGAAACCTCCCTTAAGCGCGCCCAGGGCAGTAGTCAGGCCAAGCCCAGGAGTACCATCGAAAAACAGTGAAGTATGTCCATGCGGGGTCACCCGTACGATGGTACTGCCCGTACCCTGCACATTGCTGCTGTTGTTGAAGTTCGAAACCAACAAGTCACCAGCACGCAGCGGGCCTAACTCCGGGAACCCTGCAGGCACGAAAGCAATTCCGTATGGGTTGAGCTCTCCGTTTTCGATTGTGGTGGACACGCGCGCGACGATTGGCAGCCGCGGGGCATCGGTGTCGGCAATGGCGGTGGCGACGGACAGAAGCATCAGCGCCCCGCAAACGTGAACAAGCGTGTGCGATCTTGGTGCCCGGTTTCGATCAAGGATCAATGACATCGGTGCCTCCGTGGTAGGTTGATGGCGTTTGTTTGGCGAAGCCATTTGGTTAATTCCCGCGACGCGCCGAAAGTTCAGAACCCTCCGGGGACGATTTGCTGCTAGCTGCCATGGCGCCCCGAAACTCGATCGAAGTTGTTGGCCGCTGTGGGTGGGGACTTGAGATGGATAGGTAGCCAGGCGACTCACCCTGCAAGAATCGCAGCGTCGTCGCCTACCCGATGCCTATCGAGCATGTTTCGACCTGCGAGTACAATCCGTTTCGTCGATTTCTCCCATTACCTTTTGATAGGGAGATAACGCAGGGGACTTACCGCGGTTCGGGCGTCACCGTGCGCGAGGCACTATACCTGAGCGGGCTCGCCTGACAGTCTTGCCGAGCCGAGCAGGTTGCCGCGATCTGCCGGACAACCTAAAAGAAGTGCACTTATGAAGCTGGGACTACTACTTCGATACGCGGGAGAGGCTGGCGGCCCGCGCATGGACCTGGTTTTGGAGGCCGAGAGGCTAGGCTACACGTCGGTGTGGGCGGGAGAGTCCTACGGTACAGATGCCGTTACGCCAGTCGCCTGGGTTTTGGCCCGCACCAGCAGCATCAAGGCCGGCACCGGCGTCATGCAAATGTCGGCGCGCACCCCGGCTTGTGCCGCGATGACGGCGGCGACGTTACAGGCCATGTCAAACAACCGCTTTCTGCTTGGCATTGGACCATCAGGGCCGCAGGTTATCGAAGGTTGGCATGGCGTGCCGTACGGTAAGCCGCTCACGAGAACAAAAGAGTACATAGAGATCGTACGCAAGGTTTTTGCACGCGAGGCCCCTCTGCAGCACAAGGGCGTGCACTACCAGATCCCCTACGTCGGCGCGGACGCAAGCGGCCTGGGCAAGCCGCTGAAGAGCATTCTCCACCCAAGTCCCGATCTGCGGATCTACACCGCTGCGATCTCGCCTGCCGGACTGCGCACGGCTGGCGAAGTCGCAGATGGCGTACAGCCGTTCCTAATGAGCCCCGAGCGCACCGACATCGTCACCGAGCCAGTACTCGAGGGGAAACTGGCAGCTGGCAAGCGGCATTCGCTCGACGACTTTGACATCGCCCCATTTGTATGCGTCGCCATGGGCAAGGACTTGCAAGCATGCCGCGACGCTATCAGGCCGCAGATGGCACTTTACATCGGCGGCATGGGCGCCCGCAGTAGGAATTTCTACAATGACTACGTCAAACGTTTAGGCTACGAGGCGGTCGCCGCAAAGGTCCAGAGTGCGTACCTGGATGGTCGCCGAGGCGAGGCGATCGCTTCCGTCTCTGACCGCTTCATAGATGACACAGCACTGGTTGGCTCACCCGAACGCATCAGGGAGCGGCTGCAGACTTGGAAGGAGGGTTCCAGGGGCGGCAAGATCAGCACCATGCTGTTGGGGGGGGCGAGTATTGACGCGCTACGTGTGGTAGCCGAAACCGTTCTCTAGATCCTAGCGCTCGCCAGGAACTTTTCTTCCGCGGTTGCGGACTTTGCTTTCTGCCTCTGCAAAGTCACCGTACTCGTGACGCTTGCGTGCTGAAACTCGCCAAAAGTCCGAAACGCAAAACTCGAATTTACTTCCTATTCTTCACACGTCCACCTGAATGAGTTCGATGCTCACGCCATCTGGGGCGGCCACATAACACAGCACCATTCCGGGTTTGAACTCCCATGGCTCCACCGCCATACGCACGCCTTTTTGCTTCAGTTCCGCGCAGAAGGCACGCAGATCCCCACGATAAGTGAACCCGAAGTGATCGGCCCCCCACTCATCGTGACTTGAGTAGCCGTCGAAGTGACGAATGGGCTTGGTCGCAGCGGGATGTTCGCCGGGTCGCTCTCCGCGAATGACGATCGTCATGCCGCCGATCCGCACATCGATCTGCGCAGCACCGCGCAGATTTTCTTGTACGGCGGTGACCTCACCCCCAAACATCTCCCCGTACCATTGCGCCGCCGCCTTCGGATCTCGGCTGATCAAATGGATGTGGTCGAACGCAATCACGCCGTCCATAAACCTCCCTTTTGTGTCAAGGCTTTCGGCCCAGCAACGATACCTCGCCCGCCAGCGTGCACGCTGTGCCCAACGTATAACTTCATAGCCTCTCGCAAGTGACAAATCAAATGATACCTAATGCACTCGATTTGCCCGCTTCTGCGACATTAAAGGCGGCCTCCCAGACGGCGATTTTGCCCTGGCGCATGATCCAGATTTCGACCCCACGCCCCGTCATCTTTGCCCCCGTTTGACTGTCTTCCCACTCCCCTTCCCAACAGTTCGCAATCGTGTCGTTCATGAGCGCACGCAAGTCCTTGCGCAAACGGTATCCCTTCTGACGAACGCTGCGTGCACGAAAGAACCTTTCCAGCGCCGCCTTCCCTCCGAATTCTGGA
>Ga0187780_10003116_pt1 | contig 12541 bp, 11 predicted proteins | sample 1015_Q2_SP10_20__FD_132429 | JGI IMG/M metagenome (GOLD analysis project Ga0187780, IMG submission 132429) | Tropical peat soil microbial communities from peatlands in Department of Meta, Colombia - 1015_Q2_SP10_20_MG | ecosystem: Environmental > Terrestrial > Soil > Wetlands > Peat | place...
CGGCGCTGGTCGGCGGCGCCGTCCAGCCTCCTGGCGCCGCGTGATCGAGCGGGTGCTCGAGCAGGCGCGTCGCCGCGGCGTCAGCGCCGCCGATGTGTACTGGCAGCGGGTCGAGCGAACGACGCTCGCGTTCGAATGGGGCCGGCTGAAGAGCGCGGGAGCGGTCGAGGAGGCCGGAATCAACCTGCGCGTGGTGCACGGCGCCCGCGTGGGGATCGCGGGCTCGACCGCCGTCGATGCCTCACCAGACGAGCTGGTGAGCCGCGCGCTGCAATCCGCTGAGCTCGGCGAAACGCTCGCCCTTTCTTTTCCCGCGCGGGCGCCCCTGCCGACCCTCGCGACCTACTTCGACCGCGCCGCCAATGCGAGCCTCGACGATCTCGTCGCGATCGGACACGAGCTCGTCGGGCGCCTCGCCCGCGAGGGGTGCCAGGTCAACGTGAGCATCGAGCGCGCAGTCGGCGACATGCGGCTCGTCAATTCGGCGGGAACCGATGCCGGCTACCGCTCGACCGCCGTCGGCGTGAGCGCCGACGTCTGGCGCGTCGCCGGGGATGACGTGCTCGCGATCGGTGACAGCTTCGACGGCGCCGACCTCCCGGAGGCCGCGGACGTCGGCGCCCTCGCTCAGAGCATCAAGGATCGCCTGGAGCCCGCGTTCACGATTGTCGCGCCCCCGGAGGGGGCGCTTCCGGTCGTGTTCACACCCGCGGGGTTGTCAGCGGTACTGCTCCCGATCACGCAAGCGCTGTCCGGGAAAGCCGTGCTGCAGGGGATCTCTCCCCTGGGCGCGAAGGTGGGTGAGCAGGTCTTCGATCGGACCTTCTCGGTCACCGATGACGCGCTCGTTTCCGGACGCCCGCGCTCCCGTCCCATGGACGACGAAGGCGTCCCGTCGCGCGCCGTGGCGCTCGTCGAGCACGGAGTGGTGCGGGCATTCATCTACGACCTCGAGACTGCCGCGCGGGCCGGCGCCGGCGCGGTGAGCACCGGTCACGGACATCGCGGGATCTTTGGGAAGCCATCGACCGGATTCACCAACCTCATCGTGGGGGAAGGGGGAAACGGGAAGGGGGAAGGGTACGGCAAGGTCGGAGGCGGGTTGGTCGCGAACATCCAGGACGGCCTGCTCGTCGACGATCTCATCGGCGTGGGGCAGGGCAACGTGATCGGGGGAGCGTTCAGCCATCCCGTCGCGCTCGCCTATCGAATTCAGAACGGCGAAATCACAGGGCGCGTGAAGGACGCGGCGGTGGCGGGGAATAGTTATGAGCTGCTCAAGAGCATCGGGGATTGGGGCAGCGATGGGAGATGGCTGGGGTCGCGGTATGGGCCGTCCGTGATGCTTGAGGGGGTATCGGTGGCGAGGCGATAGGTGTCAGGGCTCAGGTGTCAGGGATTAGGGATTGGGGGAGTGAGTTCGGGACCGCTGTCTTAGTGCGCGACTGAGCCCGGCAAGCATCCGACCTACCTCGGCCGCCTGTCCGAGCACATGCGCCTCGTGCTCCTTCCCGACGTACCCCAAGCGACCTGCGATTTGGACCTGCGTCTCCAGCTCCATGAGCGAGCCGTTTGCGATTGATAGATGGTGCAGATAGTCGCCCAGGTGGTCTCGCCCGTGACCCTCTGCGATGTTTGAGGCGACCGAGACTGCTGCTCGTCTCACCTGCTGGCCCAATCCATATGTTTCGCGGCGCGGGAAGCACTCAGTGGCGCGGTAGATGTCGACGACCAATTCCATCGCGCGTTCCCATACAAGCAGATCTCGGAAGCCACGCACGACTTGCCTTCGCATGGGGGAAAGAAGCCGCGGGTTGACCTTGCTGCGAGATCACTTCTCGGCGGGACGTATCACATTCCTGCAGTCCTGACACCTGACACCTGACACCTGCTCCTCTATCCCCCCAACGCCTCCGCATACGTTCTGCCCTGCGTCAGCTGCTCGTATACCGCGTTCAGCGTTTCCGGCGTCGCGGAGAGGAACCGGCAGCGTTCATCCCCTTTGCTCCGGCACTCCACTTCCATCACCGCGACCTGCTCCCCCGAGAGGCGGCCCAGGAAGTCCGCGAGCATCCCGGCGGAGAAGAAGCACATCGGAGTCTCGGCGGAGCCCGGCTCGGCTTCCGCCCAGTCGTTGCTGTCGATCGTGAGCGCCTTCCCGCCGATCGGGGCGACAGTGACCGATCCCCAACCCACCGATTGAAAGAACCCCGAGAGCGTGTGGTTCAAGCGGCCGGCGTCGAGCTCGGCCGCGTCCGCGATCCCGGTCTGGGCCTCGACCCAGGCGGAAAACGCCTGATAGACGCCCGGTCCCGCGGCGAACCCGGCTTCCTGGAGGATGGGGATGGCGCGGTCGGCGGCATCGCGGAGCAGGCTTTGGTGCAACTGCCGAAGGGCGCCCCGGCCGATGGTGAGACCGTCGGTAGGCGTCGCGGGGGCGCTCATATGGGACGCCAACTTACGATTTTCGGTGTGCGCGGCGCAAGAGTTCGGCCTCGTCAATCACCGGAATTTGGATGGCCTGGGCCTTCGCCAGCTTCGATCCGGCGTCCGCACCGACGATGAGTGCCGTGGTTTGCTTCGACACGCTGTCGGTCACGCGGCCGCCCGCGGCCTCGATGACGGCGGCCGCCTCGGTGCGTGACAACGACGGCAACGTGCCGGTGATGACGTAGCTCTGCCCCGCGAGCGGTCCCTCCGCCTCCACGGCTTCGGGCTCCCGCAGGGTGAGGCCGCGCTTCTCGAGCTTCTTCAGCAGGTCGCGATTCCGCGGCTCGTCGAAGAACCCCGCCACGGCGTCCGCGATTACCTCTCCCACGCCGGGGACTTCGCCGATCGCCTTCGCCGGCGCCGACCGCAATGCCTTGAGGCTCCCGAAGTGGCGCGCCAGCAGTTTCGCGACCTGCGCACCGACGTGACGGATGCCGAGCGCGAACAGCAGGGTGGAGAGCGGTTGTGCCTTCGACGCGGCGATGGCATCGACGAGCTGCTGCGCCGATTTCTCCGCGAATCCTTCGAGCGCGAGCAGCTGCAGTGGGGCGAGGTCGTACAGGTCCGCCACGTCCGCGATCAACTTGGCGTCGAGGAGGGCCCGCACCCGCTCATATCCGAGGCCGCGAATGTCCATCGCCCCCCGGGAGGCGAAGTGCACGATCCCCTCGAGCACGCGGCCGGAGCACGACACGTTGGAGCAGTACGTCATCACCTCGTCCGCGGGCCGCTCGACCTTCGAATGGCAGATGGGGCAGCGCGTGGGTGGCTCGTAGCGCTTGCCGCGCCGCACCCCCGCTGTGACCACCGGGCCAAGGATCTGGGGGATCACCTCGCCCGCCCGCGTCACCTGCACCTGGTCCCCCTCCCGGATGTCCTTCGTCTGGATCAGGTCGAAGTTGTGGAGGGTGGCGGTCGACACGGTGACGCCGCCGATCTCGACGGGGTCGAGGACCGCGTAGGGCGTGAGCGCTCCCGTCCGGCCGACGTTCACGAGAATCGCGTCGAGCTTCGTGATCTGCACTTCGGGGGCGAACTTGCGCGCGATGGCCCACCGGGGCTCGCGTTCACCCACGGTGCCGAGCTCGGCGTGGAGCCGCAGCGGGTTCACCTTGACGACGACGCCGTCCGCTCCGTAGTCCAGCGAGTCGAGCAGCCGCTCGAGCTCGGAGACGCCCGCATGCGCCGCCGCGAGATCCGCGACCTGGCGGCGGTGCGGCTCGACCGGGAATCCCCAGGCGGCCAGGCGCTCGAGCACGTCGTGCTGCGTGCCCTTGAGCGCCTGCCCCGGCGCCTCGACGTGGAAGCAGAAAAGGCGCAGGCGCCGGCTTCGCGTCACCCGCGGATCGAGCTGGCGCAGTGATCCGGCGGCGGCGTTGCGCGGATTCGCGAACACCGGCTCGCCGGCGCGCTCGCGTTCCTGGTTCAGCGTGACGAAGCGCGACTTCGAGAGGTACACCTCGCCGCGCACCTCCATCAACCTGGGCCAGCCCTTGCCGTCGAGCCGCAGCGGGATGTCCACGATCGTGCGCAGGTTCGCCGTGACGTCCTCGCCCTCGACGCCGTTGCCGCGCGTGGCCCCTGTGACGAGCACGCCGTCCTCGTAGGTGAGGCTGACCGCCGCGCCATCGATCTTGACCTCGAGGGTGTAGCCGCCGGTGCGCACTTCCGCCACGAGACGCGCGTTCCGGTTCTCCCATTCCGTCAGCTCGGCTTCGTCGAAGGCGTTGGCGAGGGACAGCATGGGGATGAGATGGCGGTGCTTGCGGAACTTTTCGGTCGGCTCGGCGCCGACGCGCTGGGTGGGGCTGTCCGACGAGCGGAGATCCGGGTGGTCGGCTTCGAGCTGGGCCAGCTCGCGGAACAGCACGTCGTACTCGGCGTCCGACATCTCCGGACGGTCGAGCACGTAGTACGCCCGGATGGCTCGCTCGAGAATTCGCCGCAGCTCGGCGGCGCGCGCCGCCGGCCGCGTCACCGACCCTTGGCTTCTTCCTGGATGACCGCCATCGCGACCCCGACGAGGCGATCGAGCTCGTCGGCGCTCGCGCGCGGCAGCAGACCCTCCGCCCACGCCCCTTCCCGCGAGCCGAAGGAATCGAGCAGGCGCCGCAGGAAGGCGAGTAGGGCCACCCGCTCGAGCTCCATGCGGCGCAGCGTTTCCCCCGTCTCCTGCTGGCGCTGGGCCAGGCGCTCGTAGCGATGCGCGTTGCGGAGCGCCTGCGCGGTGATCGAGGCGACGACCTGCACGAAACGCACGTCCTCGTCCGAGAAGGTCGGCCCGCTGCGGTACGTGCGCAGGAAGATGGCCCCGATGGCAAGCCCCCGCCACGTGATCGGGACGACGGTGATGGACTTCACGTTGCGGCTGATCATCTCGCTCTTCACGTGCCGCAGGCTGGGGTCGCTTGCGGCGTCGGGGATGAACACCGTCTCGCCGCCCTGCATCGCGCGCTTCAGCTCCGGGTAGCGCTCGAGGTCCACGACGTAGTTCCGGATCGTGGGGTCCTCGTACGACGCCACGAGCCGCACCGACTTCCCGCCCCGCTCGCCGAGGAAGATCGAGCAGCGGTCGAGGCCGAACGCCTCACCGAGCTTGCGGGCGATGACCTGCAGAATGTCGATGAAGTGGAGGGACGTCGAAACTTCCTTCAGGATCTCGATGATGGCGAGCAGGTGCTTCCGCTCCCGCTCGAGCTCCGATACCCGGGCCGCGAGCCGTTCCGCTTCGGCGTTGGCCAGTTCCGACGAGATGGTCATGGCGAAGTTTGCGCTCCCGGCGGACGGCCCGTCAAGCCGTTGCGCGCGTCGTGCGCGGGCGTAGCTTCGGGGTCGCTATGTCTTGTCCTTCACGGACTTGATGTCGTCGAGCAGCTGCGCCGCCTGCGTTTGATACTCGGTGTCGAGAACGTCTCCGATGGGGAGGTCGTGGATCGCCGTCAGCTGCTCCCGCGCCGCCGTGTACTTGCCGACGTCGACGTAGATCCGGGCGAGTTCCAGCCGGTGGAAGATGTGCGTCGGGCGCAGGGCCACCGCGCGCTCGAGATCGCGCTGCGCGTCGACCCAGCTGGCCTGATCCATGAAGCCGGCGCCGAACAGCGTCTTGGCGAAGAACCGCGTCACCCCCGACAGGCGCTTCACCTCGGCGTGCCACGCGCCGAGCACGTGGTAGGCGGCGTCGTTCGTCGAGTCGAGGGCGATCGCGCGCGTCGCTTCGTCGAAGATGATTTTTGCGAACCGCACTTTCTCTTTCCCGCTCTTGGTCCGCGCCAGTCGGCCGACCGCCTGCGCCACCGCCGAGTGGCCCTGCGCTCCCTCGGGGTTCACGCGCACCGCCTTCTCCGCCAGGGCGCGGGCACGGGTGTACAGCGAGTCGCGCCGCCGCCTCGCCACTTCGTCGGCGCTTTCGATCTGCTTCGCGACGTCGATCACCGCCCGCGCCGCCTTCCACAGCGCCTCGTAGTCGAGCGAGTCGAGCGCGAGCGCCGCCTGGAAGCGGACGACCGCGGCCTCGGGATGGAGCGACGTCTGCAGGCTGTCGCCGAGCCGGATCTCTCGCGCCACGGCGGGGGACCGCTCCGCGGGCTGCTGCGCGGCGACGCGCGCGGCGGCGATCAGGCAAAGGACGGCGGTCGTGGCGCGCATGGGAGACTCGATCTGCGAGCGGGCCGCTAATGTTGGTCGCGGCCCTGATCGAGCGCAAGCGCGACGGCGCTCCGCTCACCCCCGAGGAGTGGTCGGCGCTGATCGCAGGCTACCTGGACGGGAGCATCCCCGACTATCAGCTCTCGGCGCTCCTCATGGCGGTCGTGTTTCGCGGCATGGAGCGCGCGGAGCTGGCGGCGCTGACCGACGCGATGCTCGCCTCCGGGTCGCGGCTCTCGTTCGGGGGCTGGGGGACGCCGCGCGTCGACAAGCACTCGACCGGCGGTGTCGGCGACAAGGTGTCGCTCGTGCTCGCGCCGCTCGTCGCCGCGTGCGGCGTGGCCGTTCCGATGATGTCCGGCCGCGGACTCGGGCACACCGGTGGCACGCTCGACAAGCTCGAGACCATCCCCGGCTTTCGAACTGCGCTGACGCTCGCGGAAGCGAAGGAGCAGGTTATGCGCATCGGGTGCGCGCTCTTCGGCCAGACGCCCGAAATCGCGCCCGCCGATCAGCGTCTCTACGCGCTCCGGGACGTTACCGCGACCGTCGAGGCGATTCCCCTGATCGCCGCGAGCATCATGTCGAAGAAGCTCGCCGAGGGACTGAGCGCCTTGATCCTCGACGTGAAACAGGGGAGCGGCGCCTTCCTGCGGACCCACGAGCAGAGCCTCGAGCTTGCCCGCACGATGATCTCGCTCGGCGAGGACCGGGGCTGTCCCACGGTGGCCCTCCTCACCGCCATGGACCGGCCGCTGGGCCGCGCCTGCGGCAACGCTCTCGAGACCGAAGAGGCGATCGCCGCGCTGCGTGGCGAAGGGCCTCCCGACCTGATGGAGGTCACCTACGCGCTGGGCGTCGAGATGCTCCTCGCCGCGGGCGTCGAGCGGACGAGCAGCAAGGCACGGAAGAAGCTCGAGAGCGCCATCGGCTCGGGGCTCGCCGCCGAGAAGATGGAGCAGATCATCGAAGCGCAGGGCGGGAATCCCGGCGTGGTGGAGGATCCCGCCGCGCTGCCCCAGGCGCTCGCGGTGGAGGTGTACGACGCCCCCGCGACCGGCGTCATCGTCAGCATCGAGCCCCGGACGATCGGCCGCGCCATCGTCGCGATGGGCGGCGGGCGGAGCAAAGTGAATGACACGGTGGACCCGAGCGTCGGCTTCGTCATTTCGGTCAAGCCCGGGGACAAGGTGCTCGCGGGTGAGCCGATCGCCTCGGTCTATGCGCGGGACGCGGACGGCATCGCATTGGCGTGCGACGCGCTCGGGCGTGCCATCGTCATCGGGGATCGCAGAACCGAGCCGCTGCCCCTCGTGTCTCACCGCGTGACGAAAGCGGGCATCGAGGTCCTGCGGGCACCGCAGGCTGCCGAAAAGGGAAGGGGGAAAGCGAAGAAGTAGCGGCGCGCGGCTAGGCGACGGGGGGCCCTGATCGGCCGGCGCCGGGACCCCAATCGCGGACCGAGCTTTCGTCGGACGCCGATCGCACCTCCCGCTCCGCTTCGTCGAGCGTGGCGTAGTCGATGTCGTCCCCCACCTGCCGCCGCGCGGTCGGCTCGGGCGCCGCGTCGCGGCCGCCGAAGAGGAACCACGCCAGCGCGACCGCTGCGACGCCGAGAATCACGACGTAGGGCGCCACGCCTCAGACGTCCAGATTCTTCACGAACTTCGCGTTGCTCTCGATGAACTTGCGGCGCGGCTCGACCTCGTCTCCCATGAGCGTCTCGAACAGGTCGGACGCCTCGACCGCGTCCTCCATCGTCACCTTGAGCAGGGTGCGCTTGGCCGGGTCCATGGTCGTGTCGCGCAGCTGATCGGGATTCATCTCTCCCAGGCCCTTGTACCGCTGAATCATGACGTTGCTTTGCGTCTCGCCGTTCGAGAAGCGCTTCACGTACGCGTCCCGCTCTTTTTCGTCGTAGGCGTAGAACTCCTCCTTCCCCTTCGCGACGCGGTACAGCGGCGGCTGCGCGATGTAGATGTAGCCCGCGTCGATCAGGTGTTTCATTTCCTTATAGAAGAACGTGAGGAGGAGCGTGCGGATGTGGGCGCCGTCCACGTCGGCGTCGGTCATGATGATGATCTTGTGGTAGCGCGCCTCGTCGATCTTGAAGTCCTCGCCCACTCCGGTGCCGATCGCCGTAATGATCGTGCGGATCTCCTCGTTCGAGAGGATCCGGTCGATGCGCGCCTTCTGCACGTTGAGGATTTTCCCGCGGAGCGGGAGGATCGCCTGGAAGCTCCGGTCGCGGCCCTGCTTGGCCGACCCGCCGGCCGAGTCGCCCTCGACGAGGTACATCTCGCACAACCGCGGGTCGGTGAGCGAGCAATCGGCCAGTTTGCCGGGGAGTAGGCCGCCCTCGAGGGCGTTCTTGCGGCGGACCAGCTCGCGCGCCTTGCGAGCCGCCTCGCGCGCCCGGGCGGCGCTGACCGCTTTCGCGATCACGGCGCGCGCCACGCTCGGATTCTTGTCCAGAAAATCGCCGAGCGCGTCGTTCACCACGCTCTTCACGACGCCCTCGACTTCGGAATTGCCGAGCTTGGTCTTGGTCTGACCCTCGAACTGCGGGTCCTTCACCTTCACGTGGAGGACGCAGGTGAGGCCCTCGCGAATGTCGTCCCCGGTGAGGGTGAACTCCTCCTTCTTCAGGAGCCCGTCCTTCTTCGCCCACTCGTTGATGGTGCGGGTGAGGGCCGCCTTGAATCCGGTGAGGTGCGTCCCGCCTTCGTGGGTGTTGATGTTGTTGACGAAGGAGAAGGTGTTCTCGTTGTATCCCTCGTCGTACTGGATCGCGCCTTCGACCTCGACGCCGTCTCGCGTCGCCTCGAACACGATCGGCTTGGCGTGCAAGGGCTTCCGATTGCCGAGCAGCCACTTCACGAACTCGGCCAGGCCGCCCTTGTAGTAGAACGTCTCTTCCTTGGTCTGACCCTTCCGCTCGTCCTTGAGCGTGATCGTGAGGCCCTTATTGAGAAAGGCGAGCTCCCGCAGCCGGTTGGCGAGCGTGGCGTAGTCGAATCGCGTTTCGGTGAAAATCGTGGCGTCGGGCTTGAACCAGACGGTGGTGCCGGTGCCTTTCACTTTGCCCGTGGTCTCGAGCTTCTTCTTCGTCTCGCCGCGCTCGAACGCCATGTGATGGCGCTTGCCGTCCCGGTCCACCCACACTTCCATCTTCTCGGACAGCGCATTCACGACCGACACGCCGACGCCGTGCAACCCGCCCGACACCTTGTACGTGTTCTTGTCGAACTTCCCGCCGGCGTGGAGCACGGTCAGCGCGACCTCGACGCCGGGCTTCTTCTCGGTTTTGTGAATGTCGACCGGGATGCCGCGGCCGTTGTCCACCACCGTGATCGCGTTGTCGGCGTGGATCGTCACATCGATCCGCGTGGCATATCCCGCGAGCGCCTCGTCCACCGAGTTGTCCACGACCTCGTAGACGAGGTGATGGAGGCCCCGGGCCGACACTGAGCCGATGTACATCGCGGGCCGGCGCCGCACCGCTTCGAGGCCCTTGAGGACCTGGATCGAGTCGGCCTGATAGTCACCGTTCCCTTGGGGCTTCTGCGCGACGGCCTTGCCTTTAGCCATGGGTCCCTTGTGAGAGCAGCCAGCGTACGGTGCGGATGCGCCCGGCTCCACGGCCCGCGTTCACGCGGGCCATGATCTCGGGCGTCATGAGCTGCAATTCATTCATCCAGGCGCTCGTCGCGACCCGCACGAACAGGGTGCCATCGGGCGAGACGGATTCGGGCCGCGTGACCGCGGCGATCTGCGGGCCCACGAGGCGCGGCCAGTCGGGGATCACCTGTGCCTGGCCGAGACGGCGGGCCAAGCCGGAGCGGGCGAGATACCCCTGCAGCGCTTCGCCGACCGCCATCGGCTTGCTCGGTCCCCGTTCTTTCAAGCGGTTTCTCCCAACAGGAAGCGCCACGGGTGGCCCCGTGGCGCAGGCGCGGCGCTGCCGCGAAAGGCGTCCAGACGACCGGCCTAAAATAACACAGAAGTCATTGTCAGGTCAAGACTTACTAAGTCGTTACGCCTCACGGGATGACCGTCACGAAGGTGTCCAACGCACTCGAAAACCCGGTGACGTCGCGAGCCCGCAGGGTCAGGGAGACCTCCGTTCCCGGGCTCCTTCCCTTGGGAATCAGAATGGCGAACGGGGAGTCGAATTCCGGGTCGAGCAATCCATCCCAACCGATGATGTTCACGCCCTCGAGATCGAGCCAGAGCGAATCGATGCCGTCCTGATCCGTCGCGCGCACGGTGCCGCGCAGCGTGTCGGGGGAATGCACGGTCGCGGGGCTCAGCGTGATCGTCAGCTGCGGCGGGGCGGGCCGCGCCCGGTCACTGAGACAGGCGCTCGAGACCGATACGGTGGCGACCACCACCAGCCACCCCCCCAATCCCGCCGGCGCCCGCAGCTCTCTGCTCGATTCCCGGCGCGTGTCGCGGCGCATGCGGCAAATGCTATGGAGCGGGCAGGGAGGGGGGAAGTGGCTAACTTGAGTCGCATGCCCATTCAGGCCATCGCGTGGAGTCCCTCCGGCGCCGTGCGCATCGTCGATCAGCGCATGCTTCCCGGGACGCTGGTGGAGCGTGATCTCGAGAGCGGTCGAGAGATGGCGGAAGCGATCCGCACGCTGCAAATCCGCGGCGCGCCGTTGATCGGCATCGCGGCCGCGATGGGACTGGTAGCGGGGCTGCGTGATCGTCGTGGGGCGCCGCGCGAGGCGTTCCTCACCCGGGTCGAAGAGCTCAGCTCGTTGCTCGGCGCCACCCGCCCGACCGCGGCCAACCTGCGTTGGGCGCTCGACCGCATGCGGCGCGTGGCCCGCGAGACGCCGGGCGAATCGATGGTCCTCTGGGACCGGTTGCGGACCGAAGCAACGTCCATCTGGGAGGAAGACCGCGCGATGTGCCGCCGCATCGGCGAAGCCGGAATCGGGCTCGTGCCGGACGGCGCCAACGTGCTGACCCATTGCAACGCGGGCGCGCTCGCGACCGGCGGCATCGGGACGGCGCTGGCGCCGGTGTACCTCGCCCATGAAGCGGGACGAAAGGTGCACGTCTTCGTGGACGAGACACGGCCCGTGTTGCAGGGATCCCGGCTGACGGCGTGGGAGCTCGCCCACGCCGGCATCCCGTGCACGGTCATCGTCGACGGCGCCGCGGGATCGCTCATGCGGGCGGCGCAGGTGGACGTGACATTCGTCGGCGCGGATCGCATCGCCGCGAACGGCGACTTCGCGAACAAGATCGGCACCTACGGTCTGGCCGTCCTCGCCCTGCATCACGGCGTTCCTTTTTACTGCGCAGCGCCGTCCTCCAGCATCGACGTCTCGCTCCCCGACGGCGCAGGCATCCCGATCGAGCGACGCGCGAGCCAGGAGGTGACCGCCCTGGGCGGCCACGTGCTGGCGCCCCCGGGGGGCGCGGCGCTCAACCCCGCGTTCGACGTGACCCCGGCACGCTATGTCACCGGCTACCTGACCGATCGCGGCCTCGTCAAGCCGCCTTTTCCATCGTGACCGCGGTCCTCGGCATCGACCAGGGGACCACGGGATCGACCGCGCTCGTAGTCGCGGAAGACGGGCGCGTGCTGGGTCGCGGGTACCGGGAGATCCCGCAGCATTTTCCGTCGCCCGGCGAGGTGGAGCACGACGCCGACGAGATCTTCCGTCTCACCATCGAGGCGGCGCGAGAAGCCATCGCGCGCGCCGGCGTCGTGCCGGCGGCGCTCGGGATCACTAATCAGCGCGAGACTGTCTGCGCGTGGGAGCGTGCGACGGGGCGACCGGTGCATCGCGCCATCGTCTGGCAGGACCGGCGCACCATGGCCCGCTGCCGTCAGCTGGCCGATGGTCCGGAGGCCGCCATGATCCGGTCGCGCACCGGTCTCGTCCTCGATCCGTACTTCTCGGCGACCAAGATCGAGTGGCTGCTCCAGCACATCCCTGGGCTGCCGCGGCGAGTCACTGCTGGGGACGTCGTCTTCGGGACGATGGACACCTGGCTCATGTACCGCCTGACGGGCGGACGCTCGTACGTGACCGATCACACCAACGCATCTCGCACGATGCTCTACGACATCGGGCGACACTCCTGGGATCCCGATCTGTTGCGGCTCTTCGGCGCTCCCGTGCAGGCGCTTCCTGAGATTCGGCCCTCGAGCGGGGCCTTCGGTGTGACCGACGCCGAGCACCTCGGTGTCGCCGTGCCGATCTGCGGCGTGGCCGGGGACCAGCAGGCGGCGCTGTACGGTCAAGGCTGTTGGCGCGCGGGGCAGGCGAAGAACACGTACGGCACCGGCGCGTTCCTGCTGCTCAATACCGGAGACCATCGCGCCGATTCCCGGCGCGGCCTGTTGACCACCGTGGCGTGCGGGCCGGGAGGTGAGCCG
>Ga0187780_10003117_pt1 | contig 12541 bp, 11 predicted proteins | sample 1015_Q2_SP10_20__FD_132429 | JGI IMG/M metagenome (GOLD analysis project Ga0187780, IMG submission 132429) | Tropical peat soil microbial communities from peatlands in Department of Meta, Colombia - 1015_Q2_SP10_20_MG | ecosystem: Environmental > Terrestrial > Soil > Wetlands > Peat | place...
AGTCGCGGCCCTGCTCGATCGGCGCGCTGGCAAGCCAGTCCAGGGAGAGCTCGTGCGCCGGATCGCGGGGGTCCGCGGTGATCGCCCGCAGGATCGCCTGGATGCGCGCGGACTTCACCTTCGAGATGCCGCCCGGGCGAATCGCGCGCTCGACCTCGCCGACCGGCGCGTCGCGCACCTGCTCCCACGTCGGCAGGCGCTCGCGCAGGCGCAGGTAGGCGACGTCGCGATTGCGGTCGTTGGTCGATTGCGAGAGCACCGTCAGCACCAGCTCCGCGATCGGGTGCCCGTGCGGGCGCATCAACGGCGTGCCGTACACCTCGCGCAGGCGTTCGCGCACGCGCACCACTCGCGCGCGCGTCGGCGGCGTCCACTCACGACTGTCGCTCGGCACGCCAGCACCGTATATGGCCCCAGGCTCCGCTATATCCTCGCCCGAGTGTCCGAGGTGAGCGACCACACGCGTGAGATCGACGGGCAGCCCATCTTCTGGCGCAGCGCCCTGCCGCCGGCCGGCGGCAGCGCCGTGCCGCTGTACCTGCACGGCGTGCCCGACAGCTCCGACGCGTGGATCGCGCCGCGCGAGCATCATGGGTTTCGGCCTTGGTGGCAACGCTGGTGGCGCCCGAAACGCGCCGACGACCAGTGGATCGAGCCGCCGCTGTACGAGCTGGGCTTCCTCGAGCGCAGCGGCGGGCTCGCGCTCGACCTGCCGGGCTTCGGACGCAGCGGCAAGCCTGGCTACCTGCAGTACACGATCGACGAGTTCGACCGTTTCATCGAGCGCTTCCTCGACGAGCTCGGTGTCGAGCGCGTGAGCATGGTGATGCACGATTGGGGCGCCGTCGGGTTCGCTTTCGCGCAGCGCCTGCCGGAGCGCGTGGCACGGCTCGTGATCATCAACACGGTGCCGCTGCTGCCCGGCTACCGCTGGCACCGCACAGCGCGCATGTGGCGCACGCCGGGGCTCGGCGAGCTGGTCATGGGCACAACCAACCACAGCACCCTGCAGGTGATCTCCAGGGAGTCCAACGCCAAGCCCGGACCTATGCCCGGCGCCTGGATCGACAGCGTGCTCGAGCATCTCGACCAGGGCACACAGCGCGCGATCCTGCGCCTGTACCGCAGCTCCCCCGAAGACATGCTCGCCGCGGCCGGGCAGCGCCTGGGCACGCTGCAGATGCCGGCGTTGGTCATATGGGGGATGCGCGACCCCTACATCCCCGCCCGCTTCGGGCGCGAGTACGCCCAAGCGCTGCCTCACGCCGAGCTCGTCGAGGTGCCAGACGCGGGACACTGGCCGTGGCTCGACCACCCCGAGCTGATCGAGCGTGTGGTGGACTTCCTAGACGCGACGTGAGCGCCGCCGCCTCCCCCATCGCCAGCCCGTCGCGCCCGCAGGAACGCGCGCGACTGCGCGGGCCGGCGCGCATCGGCGAGCTCGCCTCCCGCGTGCCCGCCTGGGCGATCACGGCGGGCTTCGCGCTCGCCTACGTAATCGCCGCTCCCCCGAGCCCCGACCTCGCGGCCGCCAGCTACCGCAGCAGCCTGTTCTCGAGCGCCGGCTTCACGCTGTGGGACAACTCCTGGTACGGCGGCCATCACCTGCTGGCCTACTCCGTGATCGCGCCGGCGCTCGGCGCCCTGATCGGGCCGCAACCGCTGGCGGCGCTGTCGATGGTCGCCGCCACGGCGCTGTTCGCGGCCCTGATCGACGGGCTGTTCCCGGCGCGCGCGGTGCGCATCGCCGCCGTGTGGTTCGCGCTCGGCGCGTCCGTGTCGCTGCTCTCCAGTCGCGTGCCGTTCGACCTCGGCCTCGCGGTCGGCCTCACCGCGTTGCTGCTCGCGCAGCGCAAACACATGGCCGGTGCCTTGGCTATGAGCGTGCTCACATCGCTCGCGAGCCCCGTCGCGGGCGCATTCCTCGCGCTCGCGTTCCTCGCGTGGGCGCTCGCAAGGGCAGGCCGCGCGCGCGTGTGGCGCGCTGCTCTGGCGGTCGCGGCGCTCGCGCCGATCGCGCTGCTGATGCTCGCGTTCCCCGAAGGCGGCACGCAGCCGTTCGTAGCCTCCGCCTTCTACCCAGATCTCGCGGGCGTGCTCGTGATCGGAGCGCTGGTCCAGCCACGACAGCGCACGCTGCGCTTGGGCGTGGCGCTGTACGCGCTCGCGCTGATCGGCTCCTACGCGGTTCCGAGCGCGGTCGGCGGCAACGTGGACCGCCTGGGCGCGCTCGCAGCGGGGCCGATCGCCGCCTGCGCGCTGGTGTGCGCCTCGCGCCGACGGCGCCTCGCGTTGGCCGTGCTCGCCCCGTTGCTGCTCTACTGGCAGGCCAACGCGCCGGTCGCCGACTTCGCGGCCGCCGCCTCGGACCCCGCCGTGCACGCCTCCTACTACGCGCCGCTGCTCGGCGAGCTGCGCACGCTCGGGGTCGGCTACGGAGCGCGGCCGGCGCGCATCGAGGTCGTCGCCACCGCCGACCACTGGGAGGCGCGCTGGCTGGCGCCGCACGAGCTGCTCGCGCGTGGCTGGGAGCGCCAGCTCGACGTCTATCGCAATCACGCCTTCTATGACGAATCGGCGCCGCTGACCGCGGCGAGCTATCGCGGCTGGCTGGCCGCCAATGCGATCTCCTATGTGGCGCTGCCGGACGCGCCGAGCGACTACTCCGCGCGCTCGGAGGCGCGCTTGGTTCGCGCTGGCGGCCTTCCCTATCTGCGCGAAGTCTGGCGCTCGGCGCACTGGCGCCTGTTCGCCGTGCGCAACGCGACGCCACTGGCGCAGGCGCCCGCGGTGCTAGAGAGCGCGACCAGCGACTCGCTCACGCTGTATGCGCCGCGCCCCGGCGCCTACACGGTGCGCGTGCACTTCACGCCCTACTGGGCGCTCACCGGCGGCAGCGGCTGCGTGAGCCGCGCACCGGGCGACTGGACGCGGATTAGCGCGCGCGAGACCGGCGAGCTGCGCGTTGTCATCGCCTTCTCGCTGGCGCGCGTGTTCGAGCATGGGGCCCGCTGTCGCTGACGGCGTACGGCAACGAACGTTGCCGTTGCGAAACTACGGATGCCTCGCCGAGGGAGCATCGTCTAGGCTTTCACACCGATGCTCGCCCGCGCTCGTCTGCTGCAGGCGCGCGTCCTGCCGCACGGCCTCTCGGATGTGTTGCGGCAGGTCTCGCTCTTCGGCCTCGCATACCTCGCCTACCGCCTCGTGCGCGGGCTCGTCGAGGGTGACGCCAACGCCGCCTTCGTGCACGCGCGCGACCTGATCGCGCTTGAGAGCACGCTGCACGTGTTCGTCGAGCCCTCGATCCAGGCGTGGGCCTCGGGCAGCCACTTCCTGATCGTGCTCTGCAGCTGGCTGTACGTGAACGCGCAGACGACCGTCACCGTCGGCGCGCTCGTCTACCTCTACCTGCGCCACAACCGCCGCTTCTACTTCGTGCGCAACATGCTCATGGTCGCAATGGCGATCGCGCTCGTCGGCTACGTCGTCTTTCCCACCGCGCCGCCGCGCTTCATGCCCGAGTGGGGCTTCATGGACAGCGTCGCGGCCACCGCCCACGTGCACATCAGCCAAGACAGCGCATCGCTGAACGCGCTCACCAACCTGTACGCCGCGGTGCCGTCGATGCACGTCGCCTTCGCGCTGATGATCGGCTGGACGCTCGCGCGCGTGGTGCGCTGGCGCGCGCTGCGTGTGCTGTGGACGCTCTACCCGTTCCTGATGGCCTTCGTGATCATCGTCACCGCCAACCACTTCATCGTCGACGCGATCCTCGGCGCGATCACCGCCGCCGTCTCCGCCTACGGCGCCACCTGGCTGGCGCGCGCGCGACCGCACGCCTGGCGCTTCTCGGCCGTTCCCGCCCCGCAGCTCACGGCCAGCGGGTAGGAGTCAGCGACACGTATGGCACCTAGGCAACAGACCACGCGCGTTCGTCGCGCAGGCCGCGGCAGCCACCGGCCGCCGCGGCCGCGACCACGCGCGCCGATCGGCGCGGGCGAACGGCGTGAGCTGGTACGCAACCGTCTGATCGAGTCGCGGCTGACACCCAACGCGATCTCGCTGACCGGCTTCGCGCTCAACCTCGTCGCGGCCGCGCTCGTGTGGGAGCAGCTGTTCTTCCTCGGCGGCATCGCCTTCATCGTCGGCTCGATCATGGACACGCTCGACGGGCGCTACTCGCGCATGTCCGGCAAGGGCACGCCATTCGGCGCGTTCCTGGACTCGACGCTCGATCGCATCGAGGAGGGCATCGTGCTGGCCGCCGTCGCCGGCTACTTCGCGCTGCGCGGCGATCGCGTCGCCACCGCCGTCGTGGTGCTCGCAGTGCTCGCGTCGCTGATGGTCAGCTACACGCGTGCGCGCGCCGAGGCGCTGGGGGTCGAGTGCAAGGTCGGCATCGCCACGCGCCCCGTGCGCGTCGTGATCCTCTCTATCGGCCTGATCTTCGCCACGGGCGCCTCGCTGGGGAGCTTCGAGCTGCTGCAGCCGGCCGTGTACGTGCTGGCGGCGCTCAGCGTGTTCACCGTTGCGCAGCGCATCTGGCACGTGCGCCGCGCGCTGTCAGGCCCCTCCGTGTGACCGCGCATGCGCGGCGGAGTAGTTATCGCAATGACCACTGACCAAAGCAACGGCGCGGCCTCCAACAACGGCGCCGCGCGCTACCAATCCGAGAAGGTGCGTGTCGCGATCATCGGCGTCGGCAACTGCGCCTGCTCCTTCGTCCAGGGCGTGCATTACTACCGCGACGCCGACCCGGGTACGCGCGTGCCCGGCCTGATGCACGTGGACCTCGGCGGCTACCACGTACGCGACATCGAGTTCACGGCCGCCTTCGACATCGACTCCACGAAGGTCGGCAAGGACCTCGGCCAGGCGATCTGGGCCGGCCAGAACAACACCATCAAGTTCGCCACGGGCAGACGCGCGGTTCCCGCCAAGCTAGGCGTACCGGTCTACCGCGGCATGACACACGACGGCCTCGGCAAGTACCTCAAAGAGAAGATCGTCAAGGCCCCGGGCGAGACGGCCGACATCGTGCGCATCCTCAAGGACACGCATACGGACGTCGTCGTCTCCTATCTGCCCGTCGGCTCCGAGCAGGCGACCAAGTGGTATGTCGAGCAGGTGCTCGAGGCGGGCTGCGGCTTCGTCAACTGCATCCCCGTGTTCATCGCGCGTGAGGATTACTGGGACAAGCGCTTCAAAAAGGCGGGCCTGCCGATCGTCGGCGACGACATCAAGTCCCAGGTCGGCGCCACGATCGTGCACCGCACGCTCGCGCGGCTGTTCGCCGAGCGCGGCGTGGAGATCGAGCGCACCTCACAGCTGAACGTCGGCGGCAACATGGACTTCTACAACATGCTCGAGCGCGAGCGTCTGGAGTCCAAGAAGATCTCCAAGACCAACGCCGTGACCTCGATCATGGACCACGAGCTGCCCGCCAGTGACATCCACGTCGGCCCGTCCGACTACGTGCCGTGGCTGACAGACCGCAAGTGGGCGCACATCCGCGTCGAGGGTCAGGCGTTCGGCGACGTGCCGCTGAACGTCGAGCTCAAGCTCGAGGTCTGGGACTCGCCCAACTCGGCCGGCATCGTGATCGACGCCGTCCGCTGCTGCAAGCTCGCGCTCAACCACGGCGTCGCCGGTCAGCTCGACGGACCGTCCTCCTACCTGATGAAGTCGCCCCACAACCAGCGCCCCGACGAGCAGGCGCGCAGGGACACCGAGGCGTTCATCGCCAAGTATGGGAGCCCGCCCGCCCGCCCGCGCGCCCGCCCGGGCGCGGCCGCGAAGCCCCGCACGCGCAGCGCAGGTGCGGCGAGCGCCAAGGCGGCGGCCGCGAAGTAGCTCTCCCTCTTCGGCGGCTGGCGGGGTATCGTGGCAGCGATGGCTCCTGCGTTCTCGATCGCTCACGTGACCCCGTATCCGTGGGAGGCGGAGGACAACGAGGTCAACGCGCGCGTGCGGCGCGTCGCCGCGGAGCTCTCGCGGCGCGGCCACCGCGTGCTGGTGCTCGCGCCATCTCGCTCGCAGGAGCGAGTGCGCGCCTCGCGCAGGGAGTTGCGCGCGGCGCGCACCGGCGCCGCTGACGCCAGCTCGCTGCTGCACGGCACCGACCGCGGAACGCCGCGCGTGATCGCGGTCGGCGAGGTGCTCGATCTCTGGAGGCCCACGAGCCCGACCGGGCGGCGCAGGCCATCGGCGCTGCCGATCGACGTGGCGCGCACGGTCGAGGAACTGCTGAGCACCGTGGCGCTCGACTTCGTGCATGTGCACGAACCGTTCGCACCGAGCACCTCGGGCGCCGCGCTGCGCCACTCGCGCGCGCTCAACGTCGGCTCGTTTCACTCCACCAGCGAGCGGCTGCTCTCGACGCTGCTCGCGCGGCGCTTCGTCGAGAGCTTCTTCGGCCGCCTGGACGCGCGCACCGCGAGCACACTGGAGACGGCCGAGCTGATGGCCCACCACTTCCCCGGCGAGTACCGGCTGGTGGGCGATGAGGATGACCCCGCGAGCAGGCTCGAGGCGATCTACAGCGAGCTGGCCGCGCGCCGACACCCGGCCGACGGGGACCCGCAGCTGCGCCAGCAGCTCTCCACGCGGCCGCTGATCGAGGTCGATCTGCACATGCACACCGATCACTCCTACGACTGCGCCACGCCGGTCGAGGTGCTGCTTGCGAGCGCACGCGAGCAGGGCCTGGGCGCGATCGCCGTCACCGATCACAACGAGATATCGGGCGCACTGGAGGCGCAAGCGCAGGCTGCCAGACCCGGTCCCGGGGGCGGGTGGGGATCGAATCTGAAAGTGATCGTCGGCGAGGAGGTCAAGACCGCCGGCGAAGGCGAGGTGATCGGCCTGTTCATCAAGGAGAAGATCGAGCGCGGCATGAGCCTCGCCGACACGGTCGCCGAGATCAAGCGCCAGGGCGGCATCGTCTATGTGCCGCACCCCTTCGACCGCATGCACGCGGTGCCCGACTACGAGCACCTGCTGAAGATCCTCGACGACGTCGACGCGCTCGAGGTGCACAACCCGCGCGTGGCGATCAACGCGTTCAACGACGAGGCGATGCGCTTCGCCGCCAAGTACCGCATCCCGGCGGGCGCCGGCTCAGACTCGCACGTCGCGCAGGGGCTCGGCTCGGTGCGCATCCGCATGCGTGACTTCGACGGGCCGGCGGAGTTCATGCAGTCACTGCGCGACGCCGAGATCCTCACGCGTCCGTCGTCGCTGCTGTACGTGCAGGCGCTCAAGTTCCTGCAGACACGCGCCACGCCGCGCTCGGCACGGCGCGCGAGCAAGGCGCGGCGGCTACGCCGGCTCCACCGTGCGCACGGCTCTGGGCGGGTGGGCAGGCAGGTAGCCAGGTAGCTCCTCCGCGCAAGTACTGATGCACGGTCAAGGACAAGCCGAGGGTCCGTCAAATCTCTCGGGGTCGATGCCCGTCACAGACGATGAGATCCGCGAGAAGTATCTCGAGCGCGCCATCCGCGAGCTCAACAACCTCACGCGCGATCTGCAGGCGTGCCCGCACTGCCCGCGCGGCAACCTGATGCCGGTGCTCGGCTCCGGGCACCCACAGGCGGACGTCATGCTGCTGAAGTACGCCGCGCTTCCCTCAGAGATCGAGGAGGGCGTCGCCTTCTACGGCCGCGCGGGCGGCGCGCTGATGAAGTCGCTCAAGCGGCTTTCGATCGACCCGCTCGCCGTCTACGGCACGCTGTGCGTGAAGTGCCCACTAAGCGACGCCTCGCTCGCCGACTTCGCGTGCATCGCGCGCGTGGTCGAGGAGCTCGCGATCGTGCAGCCGAAGATCGTCGTCGTGATGGGAGCCGATGCGCTGGCTGCGCTCGGCGATATGGAGATCCCGCTCGCGCGGCCGCTGCGCGACGCATTCGGCGAGGTGCAGCAGCTGACGCCCACGATCGACGCGCTGTACGTGCCGAACATCGACGACTCGCTCGACGAGCAGGACGCCAAGCGGGAGTTCTGGGCGGCGTTTCGCGTGCTCGGCGACTGGTACGCGGCTCAGCCGCCGTATTGATTGGACGTAAGTGGCAGCGGCGAGCGCGGCCGGTTACGGCCAGTCGATCTGCGCCGTGAGCTGGTCCGAGCCGAGCTCGATCACACCGCTGCGCTCGATCGGCCGGTACTCACCGCCGTCGAGAGCCAGCCAGTGCACGGCCCGCTGCTGCGGATCGACGATCAGCACCTCGTCCACCTTGCGGGCAGCGTAGAACGGGAGCTTCTCCCAGGTCTCGTCGCCCGGAGAGACGATCTCGACGACGAGCGGCAGGGTGTGCTCCCATGTGCCCCAGCGGCGCGAGCGGTGCAGCCCGCCGTCGGGCACACGGTAGTCCTCCACGGACTCGCCGACGTTGAACTCCTGGATCGTGGGGAACAGCCCCGCGGCACGGGCGGGCGGGCCGAGCAGCTCGGCGAGCTGCTGGCCGATGTCGGCGTGGGCGTCGGTGGGTGCGGGGACCATGTGCAGCACACCCTCCCATACCTCGTCGAGGCGATCGATTTCGGACTGCCGCCGGCGCTCGCGCAGCGCGACCAGCTCGGGCGGAGGCGGATCGAGCACCAACGTGGGCATGCAGCCAGCGTAGCGGGCAGCCCACAGCAGCGGCTATGTCGTGAGCACGATCTTGCCCAGCTTGCCGCCCGCGGCGAAGCGCTCGTAGGCGTCCGCCGCCCGCTCGAGCGGAAAGGTCTCGGCGATCGGCACGCGCAGCACGCCCGCGTCGAACAGCGGCAGCACCTCGTGCTCGAGGCGTCGCGCGGCCAGCGCCTTCTCCTCCAGCGGGCGCGCGCGCAGGGTCGAGCCGTGAATGCGCGCGCGCTTGCCCATCAGCGCCAGCAGGTTCAGCTCGCCCTTCGCGCCGGCTGACACGCCGATCACCGCAACGCGCCCGCCGGTCGCGAGCGCTTGTAGGTTCTCGGCGAGGTTTGGGGCGCCGACGAGCTCGAGGATCACGTCGAACGGACCATGCTCGGAGAAGCCCTCCGGCCCGATTGCGCTCGCGCCGAGCTCGCCCACCTGCTCGCGCAGCGCCTCACTGCGCACGGTCGCGGTCACGCGCGCGCCGACCGCGCGCGCGAGCTGGATCGCCGCGGTGCCGACGCCGCCCGCGCCGCCGTGCACGAGCAAGTGCTCGCCGGCGCGCAGCTGCGCCTGCGTGAAGATCGCGTCGTGGGCTGTCGTGAAAACCTCCGGCAGCCCGCCCGCCGCCGGCCAGTCCAGCCCGTCGGGCACTGGCATCAGCTGACGCTCGTGGACCGTCGCCAGCTGCGCCTGCCCGCCGCCGCCGACGATCGCCATCACGCGCTGGCCGACCTCGAAGCGTTCGGCGCCGGGGCCGAGCGCCGCGATCTCGCCGGCCAGCTCCAGGCCGGGGATGTCCGCCGGCGAGCCAGCCGGAGCCGGATACAGCCCGCGCTTCTGCATCATGTCCGCGCCGTTCAGCCCCGCGGCGCGCACCTGCACCAGCACCTCGCCCGCGCCTGGCAGCGGGTCGGGGTGCTCCTCGACGAGGACCTGCTGCTCTCGGATCGTGACCGCGCGCACCGCCGCAGCCTAGCCGCGATCAAGAACTGCCACGCACTCGATGTGGTGTGTCTGCGGGAACATGTCCACGGGGCGTACGTTGCGCAGCGTCCAGCCCGCCTCGACGAGCTCCGCCGCGTTGGGCGCGAGCGTGGTCGGATTGCATGAGACGTACACGATCCGCTTGGGGGATGCCTCGATTATGCGGCGCACGACTTTCCTGGACAGGCCCGCGCGCGGCGGGTCGACCACCACCACATCGGGGCGCCCGGCGCGCTGCACTAGCTCCGGCAGCGCCAGGCGCGTGTCGCCGGCGAAGAAGTGCGAGTTGGTCACCTCGTTGCGCCGCGCCCCCGCAATCGCGTCGGCCACCGCCTGCTCGACCAGCTCGATACCCCACAGCTCGCCCGCGCGCGGCGCGAGCGTCAGCGCGATCGTGCCGATGCCGCAGTACAGGTCGAACACGCGCTCCCATCCCTCGAGCGCCGCGTATTCGCCGGCCACGCCATAGAGCAGCTCGGCCATCTCCGTGTTCGTCTGGAAGAACGCCTCCGGCGAGATCCGTAGGTCGAGCTCTCCGAGTCGCTCCGGCAGCTCCTCATCGCCCCACACCAGCTCGGTCTCGCCGCCGGCCGTCGTCTCAGCGAGGCTGCGTGAGCGCGTCCACAACACGCCGCTCAGGTGCTCGCCGAGCCCACCGCCCAGCGCCGCCGCGAACGACCCGGCGTCGAGCTCACCGGCGGTGGTGACGAGCCGCACCTGCAGCTTGCCCGTGCGCCTGCCCTCGCGCACCACGAGGTTGCGTAGCCGCGCGCGCCCGTCGGCCGCCGGGCCGGTGCGCTCTCGGCGCGCGTCCTCACCATCCCGCGCCGCTCGTCCATGAGCGCCCCGCTCGCCGTCCGGTCCCTGACGTTCGCGCTCAGGTCGGCGCTCCCACGCGCTAAGGCCCTGCTCGCGGCACCAGCGCAGTGCGAGCTCGCGTGCGAGGTTGCCACGCTCGGAGGCCAGCAGGCAGTCCCCGATTGACGCAACGCGATTCGCGCCCGCCGGAGCGTGAAAGCCGCACACAAGCTCGGGCTCCCCGCCCGCGCCCTCGCCACCAACAGCGCCCGCTGGGCCGATCTCGCCGAACGAGTACTCGAGCTTGTTGCGATAGCGCCACCGTTCGAGCGCCGGCACGATCTCTTGCAACTCGTAGCCCTCGAGGTGGCCGATGCGCCGCAGCGCCTCGTCGACCTGGCCGTGCTTGATCTCGAGCTGGCGCTCATAGGGGATCACCTGCCAGGGCACCCCCGGGTGATCGGCGGTCGGCGCGATTCGCTCGGGGCTCGGCTCGATCACCTCGAGCACGCGCGCGTGCGCGTAGCTGCGCTTGCGCTTGTGCACGAGCGCCCGCACACGGTCGCCGGGGATCGCGCCCGCCACGAACACCACGTAGCCACTGTCGCCCAGTCGCGCAACCCCCTCGCCGCCGAAGGCGAGCGTCTCGATATTGAGGTCCAGCTCATCGCCGCGCTGCGGCCGCGGCGAGCTTTCTGGGGGCGCGGGAGCGCTCACGGTCGTGTGCGCATGCCGGCGCTCACGTGGACTCCAGGAGCAGCTCGAGCAGCGCCTTCTGCGCGTGCCGGCGGTTCTCCGCCTGATCCCAGATGCGCTGGCGCGTGCCGTACAGGACCTCCGCGGTGATCTCCTCGCCGGGATGCGCGGGCAGGTCGTGCATCGCGAACGCGCCCGGCAGCGCCAAGTCCAGCAGCGCGTCATCCACGCGATAGGCCGCGAGCGCCGCACGCCGCTCAGCCGCGGTGCCCTCGTCGCCCATGCTCACCCACACGTCGGTGTAGACCGCGCACGCGCCGCGCACCGCATCGCGCGGATCGTCATGCATACTCACGTCGCCGGAGGCTTCTGCCGGCAGCGCCAGGTCATCCTCTAGCGCGTAGCCCGGCGGAGAGGCGAGCGCCACGTGCATACCCGCGAGCGCGCCCAGCAGCGCGAGCGAGCGCGCGATGTTGTTGCCGTCGCCCACGTAGGCCAGGCGTCGGCCGTCCAGCGAGCCGTAGGCCTCGCGCAGCGTCATCAGGTCGGCGAGCGCCTGGCAGGGATGGTGCCCGGCGCTCAGCATGTTCACGATCGGCACGTCGCTGTAGGTCGCGAGCTCCTCGAGAATCGCATCAGGCCCGGTGCGCATGCCGACCACCGCCACGTGGCGGCTGAGCACCTGCGCCGTGTCTCTTGGCGCCTCGCCGCGGGATAGCTGCAGCTCGTCCGCGCGCAATACCACCGCGTGGCCGCCGAGCTCGTAGATGCCCACCTCGAAGGACACCCGCGTGCGCGTCGACGGCTTCTCGAAGATCAGCGCCACGCCGCGGCCCGCGAGCGCCCGCGAGCTGAGCGGCGCCGCCTTCAGCTCGATCGCGCGGTCCAGCAGCGCGCTCAGCTCAGCGGCGCTCAGCTCGCTGCCGGTGAGGAAATGTCGTGTCATAGAGCAAGCCAGTCTAGGTGTAGGGTGAGCGACGCCATGCAGAGACGCTTGTCAGCAGTGCTCGCGCGGGGCCTGATCGCGCCTGTTGCAATCGGTTGCCTGACCCTCGCGCTCGCCGCCTGCGGCTCATCGAGCAGCTCGTCCAGCACGGGCAGTACGACGAGCGGCGCCGCGCCGAGAACGGCTACCGCGACCGGCAACTCGAACGCGCCGAGTGAGTCGCTGAAAGCCGACACCACGCCCAAGTTCGCCTCGCCCTCGCCGTCCGCGCCCGTGCAGAGCGGGCTCGTGCAGATCGCCTACCGCAACCTCGCGATCGACCCGGACACGCTCAGGGTCAAGCTCGGCAGCACGATCAGGTGGACCAACTATGACTCTGAGAACGCGAACGTCGTCAGCGAGGGGGGCCCGCAGAAGTTCGCCTCAAGGACGTTCGGCGAAGGCGGCACGTTCGAGATCAAGACGGAAAAGCCGGGCGTGATCCACTACGAGTGCAC
>Ga0187780_10003119_pt1 | contig 12540 bp, 13 predicted proteins | sample 1015_Q2_SP10_20__FD_132429 | JGI IMG/M metagenome (GOLD analysis project Ga0187780, IMG submission 132429) | Tropical peat soil microbial communities from peatlands in Department of Meta, Colombia - 1015_Q2_SP10_20_MG | ecosystem: Environmental > Terrestrial > Soil > Wetlands > Peat | place...
CGGCCATCGGCGGGTTATCGATGCAGCATTTGGGCCTTAACGTCATGATCTACGATCCGCAGGTCCACTACCAGCAAGTGCGCGATGCATGGATCGGCGTGCGCACCCCGGATGGCCGATAGCGACACCTGCCAGCCCAGGGCCACGGGTTGCCTGTACGACGCGCCAGAGGTTCTGAAGTTGGGACGAGCTGAAACTTCCGGTTCACGATGAGATGACCTAGCGGCGATCCGGGGCCGTCACATCTTGTCCTGCGGGCGGGCGATTGCGCTCGAGACCGGCAGCGCCGAGCGGGCTCGCCAACATGCATGCCTTTGCAGCTGCCGCTGGGAAGCGCAATCGTTCGAGCGCCAGATCGGGCGAAAATCCCTTAAACAAATCGAAGCCAATCCCCGCAACGTGCGGAAGAGCACCGGTTCAAAAACCAGCGCTGCCGTCAGTGTCATAATCAGCGGCTGACGCCGCTCGTCGCGCATTTGCAGCTAGTCCCAAGATAATGACGCTTAATGGAACTGCGGGGCCGGTCAGTAGCAGCAAGGGCGACCCCGTGCCTTCTCCGCCTGAACGTTTCCGCCGCTTGGCGGAATGGCGAGCGACTCTGCTATAAGGAGCACGGCGGCTGCTGAAGAGATTAATAAATAATGGAAGGGCAAATGTCCGCGCAATCGAGCGAACGGAAGTCAGGTATCACAAGAGCCGTGGCGGAAACAGCTTTGCATTGGTTTAGGGGGATTTGGTCCAAGTATTTTTTGCAGCAGAAACGTCCTGCTTCAGTTCTCACGACTGAAAAGCGTGCTGAGAGCGTCGCGGAGCAAGCTCGAGCTATCACCATTGCAACCGAGAATGTCGCTGCTAAACCGACGACCGCAAAATCTTTCGCTGAGCCGGCTATCGCTGACGCGAAGGTCAGTTCGGATGCTCAGATCAGTCCTATTGTTCAGGTTGTACCTGACCAACAGGAAATTCAGCGCCGCCGCGACCTGGTGAGGACTCTGTTTAACGACTTTTGGAGTGGCTCCGACGACAAGCCCGCGGGGTTCGCGGATCGGCTAAACCAGGCTGAAAATTATATTAACGAGCGATTGACGGCGTGCGGCGAGTTCTGGCAGCTCGATGCCAAGACACGGGCAATGCTGAGCTTGCCGCCTGGATCGAAACCGACCAATAAGGGAAAAACGGCGTAGCTCTTGATCCAGCGTTTGCGCCAGCCTTCAGGCAGCGGCTTCAGCACTCTCATGCCGAGCTCTTCACACCTCGTTAGGTTTCTCTGCTCCGTCCGTGGCGGCAGGTCAATTAACCTTGCTACTTCTTGAGCGCAACTCATGCCGCCCCGCAATGTTATCCTCGCGCATGGCACCTGTTATGTATTGCTGCCCCGACACAGGCCTTCCGGTACAAAGCTTCGCTTCGACAGAATCCTCGGATGGTGCCTATGAAGTCGTGACGTGCATTATCTGCGGAAGGGTTCACCTTATCGATTTGGCAACGGGGAAGGTACTTGGTGACGACGACAAAGAACAGGCGTCAAAGTTTTCAGAATAACCAATCTGTGAGGATGGTCGACAAATTTCGCTAAGAGCATCATCACGACAGAAAAAGGACTCCGACAGTTTCCACCGCTCGGAGTCCAAGTTCATACCTTGGTCCATCGGTCTCAGGGAGGAAAACGAACCGATGATGTTCGGCTCAATATCAGATTTTCGGCAATGGAGTCTGCGGTGCATCAGCAACAGTCACTCAGAAGATGGCGCCATAAGCGAAAGACCATTGACGATACGCCACTATCCGCCGCGCCAGTTATCCGCAGCCGCGATGTTAGTTTGTTTGTGTTGCACCAAAAGCACAGACTCCGCAGCCTAATTTAGTAAGCTCACAAGAGCTGCGGTCCGGCATCACATGCGGTGCGAAAGGAAAACCACGGTCGCCGAACAAAAAGCGGTCGTTGGGACGTTAGATGAGTTTTTTATCGAAGATCGTGAGCCAGCGGCCGATGCTGCGCATTGCGGCCTCGGTCATTATCGCATTTTGCTGTGCGGCGCCGTTAGTGTTGTTGGTTTCCGGACTGGTGGTCTACGGCGTGCGCACGTTCATTCATTGAGCGCGGATTACCACTCCACCAGTGTCGCCACCGCTGAACTCAGCACGCTTTTTGAATTCCAGCAGTGGTATAGCACTTCAAGCTGCCAATGCCGCTCATGGAAAAAGTAGCATGAGAGCGCGTCAGCAATAGTGTGACAGCCAGCATCGCTGCCACCGTTCCAACCAAGGCCACGGGCCGCAGTGCGTCGCGTTTCATGAAGATACTCCCCGTTCCCGATCACAGTTTACCAACATCAATCAGCGGATACGAGCCCCAAGATGCGGTTGCTTATCGCGAATTTATTCCTCGCGCATACTACGCGTAGGGATCGTGAGGCTCTTTCACGAAGGCCGGCCTCGTTCAGGTCACCGCGCGCTAAAGGCGGGGTTTTTATGTGGGCATTTGGCCCTATGAAATGCGGGACGCGCCGGTCCATCCGCGGTCGCGTCCCACGACACCCCTCGTAGGGTGAAGCGAACCATCATCGGTTCTTCATGGTAAATGAAAGGTTAATGCGCAGTGTAAAAGATCGTCAACCTGATTGGTCGAGGGACCGAAATCGGCAGTTTTGATGCGGCTGGAGGGGGGTTGAGAGAGCAAAGCCGTCGGCGGTGCTCTCCGTAAATCCATGGCTTCGATTACTCGAGGTGCCTAGCCTCAAGCTGCCAGAGCGAGGATTAGAACATCGGCCGTTCTAAGACCTCGAGCGCCTGTTCTGCCGTTACTGACAGGCTGCACCAACTGCACTCAAATGTCTGCATGTCGGGCAGATTCTTCCCACACGGCACAGTGTGCGCGAACCGCATAAAGCCGTTACAGCTTGGGCATATGACAAGCCGATCAGTGATTGCTGGACCCATATCAGTAGTGTGCATTGGCGCTCGCTATTTTTTAGGAAGCCCCAACGTGTGAGTGGTCTGGCACCTTATTCGCCGGGGCTTCCCCACCCTTGGGCCGGCATGTGACCGGCCCAACAAAAGTTTACAGCCGAAAGTCTGTCCGAACGGTTAAGCGAGTTTTTGGCACCGTCGGTCCGGCCTGACCTTGCACTCAATTCAGATATTCCAAGGCGTTTCGCTGCCGGTTTTTTTGTGACGATCTTTCCTTGCCGTAGATGGCGGAAGCGGCAGTACTGTGGAATGGTTCAAGCGACGGTTCCGCGGATGAAACAAGCCGCAGTTCGGGGTGGGATTTCGGTTGGCTCAGCCATGGTCGATCTCCAATCGATCGCCCTGAACCCTCAACCTTGACGCTATACTAGGGATTTTCCGGATGACCCGGAAGACATAATGCATCGCGCTTACTCGCTGTAGCTCGCAGTATCGGCTACATGCGGTGGACCAGCTTTGCGATCTCGGCTCCTCGCTGATAGAAACCCGCTAGCGACCCAGGACGGACATGCCGTCCGATGGTCCAGCACGCGCAGTTACGACGTTTATTTCCTTGTCTCCGTGATGCACTCGGATCTCACTCTGACCATAAAATTAGCCTTTTTTCGCTTGCTAAATTCATCTGCTAGCAGACACGCAGCTCGGCGATGTCCCGGATTTGCGCCAATTGTCAAATCGTGATCGCAGCCATGTTCGTCCTGCAGCTGGGCAGCCTATCGGTCCATGCTGCGGTGGGGGTGGAGCGGAAATCCCAGCTTGCCACTCTCGCACCTGCGATATTCGGACCATCGACAGCACCACGTGAGCCGCTGTGGTTCCCCGACACGGCCCTCGAGCCAATTGAATGGAGTGCTTTAAAGGGATGGTCAACGGATGATCACGTTGCAGCCTTGGCCACTTTTTTATCGAGCTGCCGCGCGCTGCTGCGGAGTAGCCCGCGCGAGGGCGAAAAGCGCCCGATGTCCGTTGCGCTCACACAGGTGTGTCGTCACGCGCTCGCTGACGGCCAATTGACGGACGATCAGGCGCGGTTGTTCTTCGAACGCAATTTTCGACCGTTGCGCATAACCAAGCTGGGCGACAGCGCTGGCTTCTTGACCGGCTACTACGAGCCGGTCGTCGACGGCTCACGCTTCCCCACTGGAATTTTCAAGGTGCCCATTTATCGTCGCCCGCCAGATCTGGTGCCACCGCTCCACAGCGCCGGTCTTGGCTTTCCGAACAGGGGACAGTCATTGCGGCGGACGAACAATGGGACACTAGCCCCCTACTACGATCGCGGCGAGATCCTCGATGGCGCTCTCGACGGAAAACATCTTGAGATCTGTTGGATCAAGAACCAATCGGATGCTCTGACTATTCAGATCCAGGGATCAGCTCACATACGCCTCGAAGACGGAGCCATACTGCACATCAACTACGATGGGCATAATGGCTATCCGTTTGTGCCACTCAGCCGCATTCTCATCGAGCGCAACATCATTCCGCGCGGGGAGATGTCGCTCGACCGAATTCGCGAATGGGCACACGCCAACCCACAAAGCGCCGAGGAACTCTTGCGCAAAAATCGATCTTTTATGTTTTTCCGCATCGTCGGACTATCAGATGATTGGCGACCGGCCGGCCTCGAGGAGCCGCCGCGTGATACGCAGGCGATTGGCGCACAAGGCATATCGCTGACAGCGGGGCGCTCGATTGCTGTCGATAATGCATTTCATGTGTACGGAACCCCGTTTTTCATCGAGGCCGACTTGCCCCTCACGGATGAAAAACGGGGTGTCCGCTTTGACCATCTGATGATCGCTCAGGACACCGGCTCGGCGATTGTCGGTCCTGCGCGCGCCGATATCTTTTGGGGAGCTGGAGATCGCGCTGGGCAACTTGCCAGTCACGTCCGTCATCCCGGCAACTTCGCGATGCTCGTCCCTCGTGAACTCGATCCGGTCGCTGCAGCGGCGCGAATGCCGCTGCCGCCGCAGAAGCCGCCGCCACCTGCCGAGACTAACGCCAGAACGCGACTAGCAAAATCCTCTGCGTTTCAGTTGCATTCGATGCAACGCAGGCGTTCCCTACGTGGATTGCGAGACACGCCGAAACGCCACGAGGGCTGGACGACGTGGAGCAGATGAGTCCAAACCGTCACGCGTACCGACATCGCTTTCGCGAGTAAAGCGGACATCGACGGACCTTAGTGAAATGCCACCGCCAGGATCGTCCAGCAGGCACTCGGTATCGAATTCGACGACGTGGTGAACTACTGCATTCCCAAGAGTTGACCAACGGGTCGCGAGCAGCGCGCCTATCATCGGCGATTCGATCAAGCAGGGGACGCGATTCTTGGCCTAGCGAGCGAAGCAGATGGCCGCTCACCACTTGCGCACTTGCCAAAAAAGATTGGCCCCAACCGAAAAGCAGTTGGGGCCAGTACGGGGTTTCACAGACTGACGCTGCGGTGAGATGACAGTGGCTGAACTCCATGAGCACATTTCGGCGGTCGCTCGCCTCACCGCGCGGCGGCTTTGCAGCAGCGCTTCCAGTGCCGGCCCGATGATTGGGCGCGCCGGCGCGACAGACCGCGCGGTTGCCGTCAGCCGGCACCCTGGCTAAAGCGAAAGGGACTGAGTTAGCGCGAAAGGAAAAGCGAACCGCGCAAGAAGGCGCTTATACGTTTGGTTTTACTGATGGCAGTCATCTTCGCCGTCGCCCGTTCGCTGGCTAGGGACGCGATTTCTAATAAGGTCATCATCGTCGATGCCCATTGCTGAGCATCGTTTTCCTTATAGCCAAGCGCTTGCGCAGTCTGCAGATAGCTTTGCTGCGCAGCCGCCAATGCAAGCGAACGTTTTTGCTCGGGAACGGCCGTGATCAACTGAACGACCTTCGGAAGGCCCTCAATGGCCGCCGAAAGAACCTCGTCGTTTTCCAGATCGAGCCCCACCTACCACTCCAAACAGCTTAACTGCCGTGCTTAACAAAAAGGACCCCCAAAAAAGAGAGTAGCGAGGCCAAAGGTTGCTCAGGGTTATCGCGCTACCGCAATCCCCCTTTCAGATGCGGTTAGCAGATAAAAGTCTTCATTCGTTTGTGACAGTTTTGTGCGGAACAAGTGCAAAATTTTGGGATTCTTGCGCGCAATGGAACCGAGAAATATGGTCTTTTCGTTTGTTAGTTGTTCTTTGAATTGTCGATTTTTGTTGTTGTTTGTTTGTCTTTGATTAGGCCAGTGACGTAGGCTCACTATACGAACATATAGTGTATTTATCCACGCGCAATGGCACGACAGAGCGTATTCACTAGACAATAGAGCTGCACGCCGGTTCGCGGTCCCCCGGACCACCCGGTTGCAGGCCCCGGATGCCCCCATCCCCCGACACCCGCTTCCGGGGCCACCCCTGAACATTGTCCCACCTACCACGAGGCGCCGGCGGGATCGCCGCCAACATCGCAAAATGGGTTCCTTTCGTAATAGGGCGTCGGGTCTTCAAGGCATCGGGCGCCGTGATCTCGGGGCGCCAGCGGCTTCCAGAGCTGAGCGACTGTGCTGAGACAAACGATGCCAGTAGTCCTCTTCTGCGAGACTGACCGAGAGTTTTTAGCCATCACACCGAGATGGGCGCAACTGCGAATGCTCCCCATTCATTCCGGTTTGAGGCTTGATCACCCTGGCCCATTTGTCACGGCGGTTATTATCTTCGTTCGAAGGAGTTACCCTTGTTTGTGTCCGTTACCTTCCGCCATTTCCGCCTCCAACTCCTGCAATGCCTCATCTTCAAATTCGTGATCCTCAATGATTCCGACCTCTCGAACTAAATTCTCAACTTCGAGACGCGCAAGCAAACTGGGCGAGCCGGGCTCGGCAGCACCGTTCAGCTTTTCTACCGGGTCGAGCACCGTCAAACCGGCGGCGAAAAACTCGCGATATACGGGACGCTCGACCAAACCGCGTGCAATGCGAAAATCGAGTGTCCGTCGAACGACCTCGAGAACCCGACTGACCTGGCGTTGATTATTTGACTCGACTAATTCCATCCGGTTGCGAACCACGATCCAATCAGTCGTACGACCACTGACTTTTCGTCGAGCTTCAAGCGCGCGCCGAACCGCTTTGCCGTATACAGATGGCTGAGGCTCGAGATCACTTCGTTCGATCGCAACCAATACGTCGAGGTCGACCAAGCTGTCATTAATCGGGGTAATTAGAGTGTCTGCCATGCCGTGAGCGATCAGGCTAAGATGTTGTACGCCGCCGGGCGTATCAATAACGATGAAGTCGTGTTGACGTGCTCGCTCAATTTTCTTGAGCTGCGAGATGAACTGCCTCAGGTCGGCGCCGTGGCCTGACGCGCCACCGTTGGAAAAGTCGCGGTTGTGCGCTCGTCCAATTTTTTTAAGTTTCGATATGAACTGTTTTAGGTCAGCGTCGTAGTCCCTGCGATGGTCAGGTCTCTCTTCTGTGACCGGATAGTGATCGGGCAGGTCTAACTTGAACTCGTGCTCCCGAACCCATTCACGCCGATTGCCGAGATACCGTGTCAGGGTTAGTTGGTGTTGGTCGAGGTCGAATGAGGCGACGCGCTTTCCCGCTTTAAGAAGCGCTACGATGATATGCATGGCAAAGGTGGATTTGCCACTGCCCCCCTTCTGGTTCCCTATGACGACGACGTGGGGCAACAGCTCCGCGCCGCAAGATGGCACGATCGACGCACGCATTACACGGCCCTTCCAGCTACTGAGAAGGACGTCTCCCTTTAGCCATCGCGATTTGCGCGACTAAATAATCAGTCTAGGAGTAAACTAACCGTTTAACAAGCAGTCGTCGGCTTGGTGGCCTGCCAACAGCGGGCGCGTTATGCTCCGCCCGAGCCGGCCTGGAAAATTGGGTTCGTCTTGTAATTCGTGTCCCAACGGTACTCAAACGCGGCGGCCGCCCCTGCTGCTGAGCCACGTTGGAATACTAATGCCTCCCTCGCTCAAACTGCGACCGCGCATCGATCGCATTTTCGTTTCGTCGCGACATTCCCTCGAATCGAGCATTCTCCTCGATCGCCAGTGTTCGATGAAGAATATCGCCCTCAACGACAGCGGAGTTAGTTAGCTTCACGCGGTTGGCATGGATGGTCCCCTTAACGTGGCCGCCGATCGTCAATTCCTCTGCGAAGACATCGCCTTCCATCTGTGCGCCTGCGGCGATCACGACGGTCGAGGCGCGCAGTTCGCCCTCGACGTGACCATAGATAGTGAGGGCCCCGTGGCCGATAATCTTGCCGATGATCGAAAGACCGGAATTGATTGAGGAGACCGCTTCCGCGGCCGCGGGCGCCACCGAGTACTTGACCGAGGTGTGTTCCTGCACAGAGCTGTATGACTCATCTTCTTTGGATTTTCCAAACATATCACTCTCCCTATACCGGTACGCACTGTCGGGCATTCCATTTGCCAGGTTTCGTGATAGCTATGGTGAGAGCGGCAGCCAGAGTAACTGGGCATTTCGCGACCGGTCGATTTGCCAACACTCTGGAGTGCTCCCCAGTTACTCAAAGCTATTTAATAGTTGCGCGATTTCGACCGTCCCGCAAGACACGCGTAACGCAGATGATACAGGAAGTTTGAGCAATGGAGTGGCGATACACCTGCAAGTTTTCGAAACTCTTCCTAATAGGCGAAACAACCGGGTGCAGCCAAATACCCAACCGCCATGTAATAATCTCTGATCTAATGGCGGCCACAGGAATATGCAGTCGTGGAAACCGAAACACAACCGAACTTGGTGTGGGACGACGAGGCGCGCGGCCTTTGTGTGCGAATCTATGGAGACGGCTCGAAATCATTCCTTTTCGTTTATCGCATTAACGACCGTCAGCTCCTCATCAGAATCGGTAAGACTCCGGTGTGGTCGCTTGCGACAGCCCGAAAAAGAGCGAAGAAGCTCGGCGCCGTTCTCGACGAGGGCCGCGACCCAGCGAGTTACCATCACGAACACGGAAATGTTGAGCCTCGCCAACATGACAAGGTTGGGCCTGTCGAGAACCTCATCCGGTACATCGCCGACCACCTGCAAACATCCACGCCTTAGTTAAAGCAGCGAAAAGTAGCCCCCGTCGCGACGGTGATACATCAGTCGCTGTAAAGTGAGCTTGGTTACCCATTTTGCATCAGATCGAATGCAAAAGAGCTCTGGCTTCTAATCGAGATGATTATTCCCAGAATAATCCCCCGAGGAACTCCTCCCCTTCACGCGAGGGTTTCAAACGCTACAGTTCCTCTTGCGTTCATGTGTATGACATCGAATTTGCACGACTTTAAGAGAAAAGGCGCGAAGGAGGTATCGCCGTGCGGTTCGCGGAACGTCCCGCACTTTTCCACCGGCGCCAATCAATGACGACGGGCTTAAACGGCATGAAGTATATGAGGTCAGCTAGGTCGTTGTTCCCAAAAGGGTTCGGGGGCGACCTAGAGCACTTAGCCAGATTATAGCCGTCGGACTAGCGGCTAGGCGGCGGGTGTGCCGTATCCAATGTTTGCAGCTCCTGCGGTGTCAATGTTAGCGACAGCGCGACGGCATTCTCCTTGACATGCGCCATAGAGCCGGATTCGGGAATGGCAGAGATGTTGCCGCTGCGGATGGCCCAAGCCAGCGCGACAGCGGCGGCCGAGCAACCGTGTGCTGAGGCAATACGTTGAAGAGTGGGATCTCGCAGCAGGTCAGCGCCGGGGCCGCCGAGTGGCGAATAGGCCATCACCGGCATGCCGTGCTTCTCGCACCATGGCAACAGGTCCTGTTCAATGCCCCGGTCGCCGAGGTTGTAAGGGACCTGATTGGTCGCGCAGCGATCGCCTTGCGGAACCTGGAACAGGTCTTCCATTTGGCGGACATTGAAGTTGGACACACCCCAGGCGCGAATTTTCCCTGACGAGCGCAGATTTTCAAAGGCCGTCACGACGCCGGACAGATCAGTGACGCCATTTGGCCAGTGCAGCAGATAGAGATCAAGATAATCTGTACCGAGACGCGTGAGGCTCGCCGCGCAGGCGCGCGCGATGCCGTCTCCGCCTACATGGCTGGGCCATACCTTGGAGACCACGAAGACACGGTCGCGCTGGCCCGCAATTACGCGGCTGATCAATTCCTCTGCGTGGCCATTGCTGTAGATCTCGGCCGTGTCGATGAGCGTCATCCCAAGCGAAAGGCCCGTGCGCAGTCCTTCTTCCTCTTCAGCTGCTGGATGTCTTCCTTGCGCGAGACGCGCAGAGCCCTGGCCTAATGCCGAGACGATAGTGCCGCCGCGACACTTGACCGTCCGTTTTTTTCCGGAAGTTACACTGGCAGCCGCATCCGGAGCCAATATGCCGGACAAACTCACAAACGGACCAAGTGCTGCACAAAGTCCTGCGAATTCACGCCGGCTCAGCAGAGCGGGAGTGAGCTCCCTTGATTGACGCTGCCGAGCACGCCAGTGGATTTTATATCGTTCGTGACGCATATGGGCCTGAGCAGGGAGGCGGATATGCCTCATGTAGGGCCGGTCCTGGAAGGCCACACTTTCTTTTGCCCGCGTTATGGAGTCGCTTATTCGGTAACGCATTCGTGGCCTCTCGAAGGCGACAACAATACCGCAAAATGTGTAGTCTGTTTACAAATCACGGCCAGTTGGCACTCAATGCAAAACCAGTATATCAAATTAGGATCAACAAAATGGCCATCAGCCCCAGTCGAAGCTGCCGCGCAGCGCGAGTTGGGTCTTAAAGCCGTCGGCAAGTCCACGCAGCGAATTTCGGGTGGCGCTGTGGAGCCGTTTCACGATTGATCCGATGGGATGAGAGGCGAGCGCGAAACCAAGCCCAATTATGTTGCGCTGTCGGTCAAGGCGGGCGGATGTTGCGGGCCATACGACCGATCAATATAGTCGCCTCGTCCTCAGTGCGTAGCGCAACCCGGTTAGCGCACCAGTCTGGGGGAGTTAAGCTGGCGCAGGATAATTATTTGATCTGGCAACGGAAAAGACCCACCAAAGCTGGCCTAGTAAGCAGCTAGTAAACACCGATGGTCCGGTCGCAATTGCGGTGGCAACGTGCTCATGAGGAGGACACCATGCTTCGATCCGTTCGTGCACTCGCAGTCGCGGCGCTAATTTCTCCAACCCTATGCGGAATAACTAACACTGCGCCCATCGCGCCGTTAGGCGTGGTTCAAACACAAGCCAATAATTTCACTCAGGCACACTACTCCCATCGCCGTTACTGGCGGGACTCTTACCGTCGCTATTACTCGGGATGGCACCCGTGTCTTGATTACTGGTGGACCTGGGCCTGTGGTGGCGGCTGGTGGTATCCCAGCCCTGTTTTGAGATAGATTTCCTAGATAATTTAGGCTACCCGCTTTGGTGGCCTTTCTCTTTTCCACCGGTGCTACGGAGAATTACGTAATTTAATTTGGCCAGCGGATTGTTATTGATTGGGTGCGTTTAGGCCAAGACTGGGCGGCCACCCCATCCCCCGACACCCTAGGCCGTTCAGCTTTAGAAGCCTAACGTTTGAGGCAACATCCGAACCCCAAGCCTATGCTGCTTGGGGTTCTTTTTTGTAGCGACAGACTGAAAAGGCGAAACAGCAATTTTGTGTTGTCGGTCACAGGCGCTCACACAGCGCGAGCATAGCATTTGCGGGCTGACACGTTCCTATGTCAGACCAACCTTGCCCTGGCGCGTCACACCGTCGGGGCTTTTTTTGCGGTGAGTGGGGAGCTGGCATGCGAAAGCTCCCGTGCGCTCAAGTATTCGCGCGAAGCAGCGCTGCTTCTCAATTTTGCGAAGTGGGTGAGCCCCATAGCTCGTGGCTGAGTTTCAGCCAACATGCTGCTATGATCAAAAAATCCCGGCGTAATGTGGGGTCGGTTTGTGATGCCGCCTGCTGCATACAAGTTTCGGCATGGCGAAGGCATTCGCGAACTTGAGCACTCGAACTTTCGAGCATCACACATCCCTGGATGCTTCCGGATCCTCTCCGGCCGCACTCCGCCCTCGCAAAAACACCGATGAGCGACTAAAAGTCCCGACGCGCGTGAACCAAAAATTGAGGCCGCAGCCGCAGAGGCGGTCTCAAGGACTTATCGTTAGTAATAGTCCCACGGATTATGACGATACGGTTTACGAACGCCACCCTGAATGGTCCAATCAGGCGGGCAGCCATTCCATGTGCGCCATCCACCACCGCCGTAATAATTGTACTAGTGATGATAGGGGTGGCCGATGTACACCTCGAAGGCTCCGCATGGTTGCGCGGAGCTTTTCAATGAAGCCGATTTGCTAGCTTATGGCCCAACGCGCTTCTCGCCGCCTCGGTGCTCCGAGCCAAAGGGCTGATCCCTTAAGACCCGGGCCGGGCCAAATCGATTTCGGTCGGATTACTGCCAACTTTGCGAAGCTGGTGCGGCATCGCAGTCGCTCAAAACTAGAACTTATAGGCAAGGCCAAGCATTCCGAGCTGCGTTTGTACGGCGTTGCTGAACCGGTACGTATTATTATTTACCGGTGCGACTGCTACGAACGGAAAACTGGTGCTCCAAGACCCGAA